>Ga0187892_10000369_pt1 | contig 117875 bp, 98 predicted proteins | sample MA1701073metaG_FD_139345 | JGI IMG/M metagenome (GOLD analysis project Ga0187892, IMG submission 139345) | Bio-ooze microbial communities from a basaltic lava cave in the Kipuka Kanohina Cave System on the Island of Hawaii, USA - MA170107-3 metaG ... | reverse complement strand
CGAAGCGAACGCTCGCCCCCTTGAGTCAAGGGGGCCGCTCGATTCCGAGCCGAGTTGAGCACGCCTCTACTGAATGCGCCCCGCTCCGGAGGCCGGAATCGAGCGTGGGGGTTGTGGGGAAAAAGTGGGCCCGCAGACCGACCGCGGTGCCTCAGACGGCGCTGACGAAAGCGAAAGGCAAGGAGGCCGCTTCTACGCTCACAAAAAGGCCCAAGGAGGTGCCGTTGGGGGAACACACCTGCCTTGGGCCGAAGCTACTGCCCCGATTACCGTAATCTGCCGTGACGCTGGAGTGTCGAGCAGAACTTACGATGCGGAGCCATCGTAGGCGGCGTTCGATTAAAAAGCGGTTAAGCCCCGGCGAGGGATTCGTTATTTCGCCACGATCTCTTCGCCCGCATCGACGCGCCGGCAGATGCGTGATCCGACCGACAGTTTGCAGCCCGCGCCGCCGTCGCCGAGCGCGAAGTCGAACGTCTGCGTGTAGCGCGAACGCTGCTCGACCGCGTCGGTGCTGAAGCGCCAGCGGCGCAGCGCCGCGATCGCGGCCTGCGTGAACTCCGGCGCGCCGCTGGTCGACACGACCTTGATGCTGCGGGCGCGGCCGGCCAGGTCGATCGCGAAGCTCAGCGTCACGTCGCCTTCGATGGCGGCGAGCGCCGCGCGGCGCGGATACTCGGGCGAGATCGTCTCGAGCGCGATCGGTTCGCGCCGCACGGGCGCGGCTTCCGGCATCGCCGGTGCAGCGAGCGACCCACGCGTGAAGCGCAGGTCGGCCACCGCCGCCGCCGCGGTGGCACTCGGACGCGACGGCGCCGGGCTCGCGAGCGCGAGCTTGGGATGCGCGAGTGGTGCGTCGAGCGCGGGGGCGAGCGGCGCCGCGGCGGCATCGGCGGCCGGCGCGGGTTCGGTCGTTGCCACGGCGCGCGGTGCCAAGCTGCGCTCGACCGCGAGTGTCGCGACGCGCGACGCGAGCTCCGCCGGCGTCGCCGGGCTCGCGGCGGGATCCGTCGTCGCAGCGTCGACGCCGAGGTTCAGCACGTCGTGCGCGACCGGCTTGACGCTCATCACCGCCGCGAACGCGAGCGTCGCGACGAGCACCGCCTGCGCGCCGAACGCCGGCGCGCCGAAACGCGGCTCGGCACCGACGATGCGGCGGATGCGGCCGATGAGGTGACCACCCGACGCGGCGAGTGCCGGCGCGTGCGTCATGCCGCGCAGCTCCTCGAGTGTCGTCAACGTCGTCGCGTAGTCGACCGGGTCGGCGCCGCGACGCAGCACGAGGTCGTCGCAGCAGGCTTCGCGCTCGTTGCGCACGTCGCGCGACACGAGGTGCACGACCGGGTGATAGAACAGCACGGTCTCGACCACGATCTGCATCAGGTTGACGGCGTAGTCCCAGCGCCGCACGTGACCGAGCTCGTGCGCAATCACGAGCTCGATCTGCTGCGGGGTGAGCCCGACCAGCACCGACGCGGGCAGCACGATGACCGGCGCGATCCAGCCGAACAGGCTCGGCGTCTGCACCAGCGCAGAACGCAGGAGCCGCACCGGCCGCGTCACGCCGAAGCGACGACAAAGCGCCGCGAGCCGCTGGTCCCATTCGGGCAGCGGATGTGCGCCGAGACGGCAGAGCCGGCGGATGCGCAGATACTGCACGAGCGCGCGCGTCGCGCACGCCGCGACCCCGACGAGCCACGCGCCGACGAGCCACGGCAGCCATGGCTCGATCGCGAATCCGGAGGCGACGCCCGACGCGGACACGCCGACCGCGGCGAAGACCGCGACCGCGGTGCCGGCATCGACGATGTCGACCGGCGCGAGTTGGACGAGCGTCACGACCGGGAGCGCCGCGAGCAGCGCGAGCGCGCCGAGACCGAGCGCGTAGCGGGCCTGCGGACGCGCCTGCGCGAGCGCGAGCCGGGCGAACCCGTAGGTCGCACCGACGAGCGCGCCCTGCCAGAGGAAATGCAGCAGGGTCCAGCCGAGCGCGGAAACCCACTCGGCGAACGCCGGAGTCAGGACGAAGCTCATGCACGCCCCCGTTCGAGCTTCGCGAGCAGCGCGCGGATCTCGGCGAGCTCCTGGCGCGACGCGCGCGGGTTGTTGCCGAGCGCGTGCAGCACGAGCTGCGACGGCGAGCCGTCGAACACGCGCTGCACCATGTCGGTGAGGAAACGCTTCTGGGTCGATTCCTTGCTCGCGAACGGCCGGTAGACGTGCGCACGCTGCGAGTCGTCACGCTCGACCAGCCCCTTCGCGTGCATGACCTGGAGGAGCTTCAGCGCGGTCGTGTAGCCCGCGCCTTCGTCGCGATAGAGCGTCTCGTGGACTTCGCGCACGGTCGAGGGGCCGCGATCCCAGAGCACGTTCAGGATGTCGAGCTCTGCCTCGGTCGGCGTCGGCAGCTCGAGCTCGCGCTTCTTCGTCATGGTCGTGTCCCCGGGGCGTTCGGAAGGAACGGCCGGATCATACTGCAAAGACGAAAGGCGTCGTACAAGGTGCGGGACGGGCGAGCGGCCTTCCCTGACCGCCCGGCCGCCCGCCGGGAAAAAAAGGCGGCGAAACAGCAGGTACGGCCGGCTTCCCGCCGACCGTACCTGCCACCGCGCACGAGGGGGATGAGTGGGGGGATCGTGCGCAGCGCCGCAAAATCGATGACGGACGGGCGCCGCAAATCGTCGCACGCTGCGCGCCGCCGGGCGTTGCCGGGTTTGCTTCCTCAACCGCTCCTGCAGCGTCCATCGGCGTCGCACTGCTGGATGCGGCGATTGAGCTCGTTGGCGCGCTCGCGCGAACCTCTGCTGCGCGCCATCTTCTCGCCGTAGGTCTCGCACACCGTTTCCTTGCGGTGCGAGCCAACGGTCTCGCGGCGCTGGCAGACGAGCCGCTCGCTGTCGCGCTTGGTGAGGATCGCGTTGATCTCCTCCTGCGCGTTGAACACCGCGACCTTCTCGCGCTCGTCGAGCTCGGCGATGGTCCGTTTGCCTTCGAGCACCCGGTCCATGCGCGCGAGCGCCGCGTCGATCCGATCGCGCTCGGCCACGGTGACGTACTCGAACCGGCCACCTGCCCGAAGCTCGGTCGTCAGCACGCCGACGAACTCGTCGAACCGTGCCGGCTCGATCTTGCGTCGGGTCACGTAGTCGGCGTCGGCGAAGACCGGCAGGCTGCCTGCCGCGAGGACGAGGAAGAGCGTGATGCGGACGTACATGACGGGCCTCCGGCTGTCACCACGGGGGCTCCAGCAAACCACGAAGCTCGTCGTACGTCAACTGACGTGATCGAACGTTGCGAACGCAATATCAGCCCGCGGCTTTCTTGGCCTTGCGCCGCCGCACCTTCTCTTCGATGTACTCGACGATCGCGCCGGCGACGTCGACGCCGGTCGCGCCCTCGATCCCTTCGAGGCCCGGCGAGGAATTGACCTCGAGCACGACCGGCCCGCGGCGCGAACGCAAAAGGTCGACGCCTGCGACCGCGAGCCCCATCACCGCTGCCGCGCGGATTGCGGTCTCCTTCTCGGCCGGCGTGAGCTTCGCCGCTTCCGCAGTGCCGCCGCGGTGCAGGTTCGAACGGAACTCGCCCTCGCGCGCCTGGCGCTTCATCGCGGCGATGACCTTGCGGCCGACGACGAAGCAGCGCACGTCGGAGCCCTTCGCCTCGCGGATGAACTCCTGCACCAGGAAATTCGCGTAGAGCCCGCGGAACGCCTCGATCACGCTGCGCGACGACGAGAGCTTCTCGGCGAGCACGACGCCGGTGCCCTGCGTGCCTTCGACCAGCTTCACGACGTGCGGCGGGCGCCCGAGCAGATTGAGGAGGTCCTGGGTGTCGTCGGGGTTGTCGCCGAACACCGTCGCGGGCAGGCCGATGCCCTGCTCGGCCAGCAGCTGCAGGCAGCGCAGCTTGTCGCGCGCGCGCAGGATCCCGTCGGACTTGTTGAGGACGTAGGTGCCCATCATCTCGAACTGGCGCACGACCGCCGTGCCGTAGAACGTCACCGAAGCGCCGATACGCGGGATCACCGCATCGAAGCCCGTCAGCTCGCGGCCCTTGAAGTGGATCGCGAGCCGGTTCGGCACGATGCGCATGTAGCAGCGCAGCGGATCGAGCGAGCGCACGTGGTGGCCGCGCTTGCGCGCCGCCTCGATCAGGCGCTGGGTCGAGTAGAGCTTCGCGTTGCGGGACAGGATCGCGATCTTCATCGTCGGGTCGCCTTGCGCCGCGGCCGGCCGAGCGCGAACGAACGCGTCGGATCGACGACGACCCGGCCCGCCATCGCGGTGCGCCCGATGAGCAGCGGGAACAGCATAGCCTTGCGGTTCGTCAGGTTGATCTCGATCGGCCAGACCTCGGCGCCGATCATGAGCTGCGTGCGGATGAACGGGCGCAGCGCGCGGTTGCCGCCCGAGTCGGTGACCTCGCGCGTGTCGACGACCGGCGACTCGAAGCGCTTCAGGCGACCGCGGCGCGAGCCGGGCCGGATCGCGAAGCGCACCCAGCGCGTCGTGCCGTGCTCGAACAGCTCCCAGCTTTCGACGTGCAGCGACGAGCTGCGCGCGCCGGTGTCGATCTTGGCCTTGATCAGCGGGATGCCGAGCTCGGGCAGCGCGAGCCACTCGCGCCAGCCGATCAGCGTCAGGTGCGCGGCCGATTCCATGGTGTCCTCGCCCCCCGTTGCGGGGCATCGCGCGCGCGACGCTCCGATGCGCCGTATGTCCGTGCGCCCGCTGCGAACGTTAGCGAGAAATCGCGCGCCGCGACAAGGCGCGTCAGCGCGGGCGCGCCCGGATCGCGGCCGACCACGCGTCGAGCATTGCGGCGAACGCAGCGTCGTCGTTTGCCGCGAGCTCGAGCGCCGCGGCGTCGGAGAGCGCGGTCCAGCGGTAGCGCACGAACACGCCGGTGCGCGTCGCGTCAATCGGCTCGAGCACGACGCGCACCTCGGTCACGAGCGCCTCGTGCGCGACGTTGACGTAGTCGTAGGTGCACGGCGCGCCGCCTGCGCGTACCAGCACCCAGAGACGCGGTCGCGGACCGACGCGTGTCGTGAACACCGTACCCTCGGGCGGAATCGCATCGTCCGCATGCGCCGGATGGACGATCTCGGCGTCCCAGCCGGGCGCCCAGGCGCGTTCCCCGAGCGGCGTGAAGAGGAGGCGCGCTGCGGCTTCCGGCTCGTCGACGACGAAGCGTCCGCTGCGCTCGACGCGCACGGTGGCGGGGCTCGCGGCGTCGCGCGCGCTCATGCGCAGGGCTCGGTGGGGACGGGAAGAGATGGAGCGGGTGATGGGAATCGAACCCACGCTAGCAGCTTGGGAAGCTGCAGTTCTACCATTGAACTACACCCGCTTACGGCGGAACTCTAGCGACCGCGGCGCCACCCTTCAAGCGCGGAAACGCTGCATCACGTGCGCGCGGCGGACACTGCCGCTACACTGCGCGGCCTTGTCAGGTGTCGCGGCGCAACGCGCCGCGGTGAAACGGGAAGCCGGTTCGAATCCGGCACTGCCCCCGCAACGGTAAGTCGATCCCGCGTTCCGAATCACGCCACTGCGCCACGCGCGCGGGAAGGCCGGAACGCCTTGCGACGAGTCCGGAGACCGGCCTGACAACGACGCGGGCACCCGGCTCGCGTCGATCGGTGCATCGCGGCGGGCGATGCCGGTCGAGCAGCGCCGCTGCGCGTCCGTCGTCTTCCGCCGCCGCATCGAGATCCGCGCGGGTGTGCGACTGGGAATCCCCGATGAAGCTCCTGACCGCCGCAATCGCCGCGACGCTCGCGTCCCCGGCCCTGCTCCACCCAACCGTCCTGCGCGCCGAGCCGGCGACGCAGCCCGAGATCGTCGTGACCGCTACGCGCAGCGCGCGCACCGTCGACGAGACGCTCGCGTCGGTAACCGTGCTGACGCGCGAGGACATCGAACGCTCGCAGGCGCCCGATCTCATCGAGCTCCTGCGCACCACGCCCGGCATCGACGTGAGCCGCACCGGCGGTGCCGGCCAGACCACGACGCTGTTCGTGCGCGGCGGCAACTCGAACCACGCGCTGGTACTGATCGACGGCGTACGCGTCGCGAGCACGGGCCAGGGTCTCTACGACTTCACGCATCTGCCGCTCGCGCAGATCGAGCGGATCGAGATCGTGCGTGGCCCGCGCGCGAGCTACTGGGGCGCCGACGCGCTGTCCGGCGTGATCCAGATCTTCACGCGCGACCCCGACGGCGTGTCGGCGCATGCGCGCGCGGGTTCCGACGGACGCTACGGCGCTTCCGCGAGCTACGGCACGCGCGGCGACGCGCGTTTCGGCGTGACGCTCGGCGGCGAGTCGCTCGACGGCTTCTCCGCGCAGAATCCGCGCGGCTTCTCGTACGACCCCGACGACGACGGCTACCACAACCGCAACGCGAGCGTGCGCGGCGCAATCGCGCTCGGCACCCAGTCGCTCGAGGCCACGGCGCTGTCGACCGACGCCGACGTCGAGTTCGACGATGGCGAGACCAGCGCCGCCGACCGCTCCGGCGCGCTGACGCTCGCGGGTCCGCTCGGCCGGAACTGGCGCCATCGCGCGACGCTCGGCCTCGCGTGGGGCGAGCTCGAGACGCCGGCGTTCGGCTCGCGCTTCGACAGTCGCCGCCAAACGCTCGACTGGCACCACGACGTGACGCTCGGCGCGCGCGACGCGCTCGCGTTCGGCGTCAACCTGCTCGAGGAGCAGGGACGCTCGCTCGACCTGTTCGGCGGCGCCGCGATCTTCGACGAGGAGCGCGACAATCGTGGCGTCTACGGCGCGTGGCATCGCATCCAGGGGCCATGGTCGTTCGAGCTCGCCGGCCGTCACGACGACGACAGCAACTTCGACGGCGAGACCACCGGCCAGCTCGCGGTCGGCCGCGCGTTCGGCGACGACGCCCGGGCTTTCGCCTCGTTCGGCGAGGGCTTCCGCGCGCCGAATCTGAACGAGCTCTATTCGCCCGGCTTCGGCGGTCAGTTTGCCGGCAACCCGGCGCTGGAGCCCGAGCGCTCGCGCAGCGCCGAGCTCGGGGTCGACTTCACGCCGGCTGCGGGACATCGCATCGAGATCCGCGCGTTCCGCTCGCGCGTGCGCGACCTCGTCTCGTTCGAGGGCGAGCGCTTCCGCGCGATCAACATCGCGCGCGCCGCGATCGACGGCGCCGAGCTGCACTGGGCGCGCACCGGCGCAACCTGGTTCAACGACGCGAGCTACACGTTCCAGGACGCCGAGAACGAGCGCACCGGGGCGCCGCTCCTGCGCCGCCCTCGCCACAAGCTCGCGGCGTCGCTCGGCCGCCGTCACGCGGGCGGGTTCGAGTGGGCGGTCGAAGGCGTCTACGCCGACGAGCGCCGCGACTTCGGCGGCAACGAGCTCGGGAGCTACGCGCTCGCGAACGCACGGGTCGCCTGGGCCTTCGCCGGCGCGTGGCGGCTCGAGGCGCGCCTCGACAACGCGCTCGACCGCGATTACGAGCTCGCCTACGGCTACAACACGCCGGGCCGCTCGTGGCTGCTCGGCGTCGTCTACGCGCCGTAGCGCGTTTCGTCGCCGATCCGCAGCCTGCCGCGCATCGCGAAACGCATGCGCGGCGCTGGCTGACGCGTCGCACAACCGTGGCGTGAGCGGTTGCTCCTCCCCGCAAGCTGAATCCACGTCGCTTGCGGCGAGGGCGCCCCTGAGTGCTCCGGGAGAGTCTTCCTGGCCGAAGGAAGTCCAGCACCGCCTGCCGAGAGGCCGCGCCGCCTCCCGACAGTCGGAGACACAGTCAACCCAGCGTGGCACCTCCGATGACTACGCTAGACTGCCCGACGAAACAGGGGTGGGGCGCGCTGATGGAAGCACCGCGTTCGCAGGTCCGCGGCTATGGACACGAGCAGCTGCCGAGCCTACGGGAGCGCGCGCTCGCCCCGCGCCCGCGCGCGACGCTCGAGTCGATACTGGCAACCACGTCGTCGACGCTCGAGCTGGGCCTCACGTCGACGCTGAACGAGCTCGAGCAGCAGCTCTTCAAGCTCGCCGAGCAGGCGCGTTCGAACGACGCGCAGAACCGCTGCTTCGAATCGCTGCGCGAAGTGCGCCGCGGGCGCGCCGACGTCGTGCCGCGCTTCATGCTGCGTCTCGAGGCCGCGCTCGCGACGGTCAACGAGGAGCACGTCTCGCCCGAGTTCATGCGGATGTCGCGCAGCGGCAAGGCCGAGCTCGCGCTGATCGATCCGACCGAGCTCGAACAGGCGCTCGCCCTGCAGGAAGTCGCGGGCAAGGCCGAAATCCGCAACAGCGGCGCGCTGTTCATGCTCGGGCAGCGCTTCGGCGTGCTCGGTGGCACACCCGCGTTCGACGCGGACACGCTGCCGGTCGGGCCGCACAAGCTCTGCGAGTGCCTCGCCGAGGCCTCGCGCTGCCTCGACATCCAGTTCGAGCACCGCCAGCTGCTGTTCCGCGTGTTCGACCGCCAGTGCATGCCGATCCTCAACGCGCTCTACGACCAGCTCAACGAGCTGTGCGTGCGCGAACGGATCCTGCCGAATCTGCAGGTGACCTCGATGTTCAAGCGCGTCGGGGGCGCCCAGGTCCCCGAAGTGGCCGCCGCGAAGGACGCCGCCGCGAGACATTCGCCGAAGGAGGCGCTGTCGGAAACGAGCGCCGAGTTCGGGCTTTCCGACACGACGCCGGGCTCGGCGCTGCGCGGACACGCGCTCGGGCCCGCGCACGGCCAGGCCCCGGCAGTGCACGCGCCGCAGCACGCCTCCCCCGGCATGCACACGCGCGGGGCACCTGCGGGTGCGGCGCACGGTCACGCTCCACACGCCGCGAGCAGCGCCGGAGCGCGTAGCGCGGCCGACGGCGCCGCAGCGCGCGCCGCTGCCGACGGCGTGCATCCGCACGCACCGCCTGCGGCGGAGATGCCGCGCGCCGGGATTCCGGCGGGACCCGCCGGCGCCTTCGCGAACCCGATGGTCGGCTGGCCCGGCACGCCGCACGGGTATCAGAGCGAGCGGCGCGCGCCGCCTGGTCCGGTCGAGAGGTACGACCGCCCCGACAAGCTCGAGCTCGAGCTGTTCGACACGCTGCGCGACCTGCTTTCGGGACGGCGCCACGCGACGGGCGCGACCGAGCCGCCGGCCGGACCGAACACGCACCAAACGCGCCAGGAGGACTTGCAGTCGGTCCTCGCGAGCCTTCAGACCAAACCCGCGCCGCCGATCATGATGGGCGGCAAGCTCGTGCAGCGCTCGGTTTCGCACCTGCGCCAGGACGTGCTGAACCAGCTGCGCCAGCTCACGCCAGACGGCAAGCAGCCGCGCCTCGCCGAGACCGACAGCGACACGATGGAGCTCGTCGGGATGCTGTTCGAGCACCTCTCGCGCGACCAGAAACCGTCGCTCGCGGTGCAGGAGCTCCTGACCCGGATGCAGGTGCCGCTGCTGCGCGTCGCGCTGCGCGACCGCACCTTCTTCACGCGCCGCGCGCACCCGGCGCGGCAGCTCCTCAACATGGTCGCCGAGGCCGGCGTCTTCTGGCTCGACGAGGAGGCCGAGGACAAGGCGCTGCTCGAGAAGATGCGGCTCGTCGTCGACCGCGTCTCGCACGAGTACGCCGACGATCTCGGGATCTTCGACGAGCTCGCCGGAGACTTCTCGAAGCACCTCGGCACGATGGCGCGCAAGTCCGAGCTCGCCGAGCGCCGCCACGTCGACGCCGCGCGCGGACGCGAGAAGCTCGACGTCGCGCGCTCGATGGCGGCGCAGGCAATGTCGGAAAAGCTGCGCGAGCGCAAGGCGCCGGCGCTGGTCAAGACGCTGCTCGAGCAGGCCTGGACCGACGTGCTCGCGCTCACCCTGCTGCGCCAGGGCGAGTCGAGCGACGTCTACCGCCGCCGCCTGCAGGTCGCGGAGCGCCTGATCGAAGCGACGACCTCGGCGCCCGGCCGCACGCCGCCGTCGGCGAGCGAGGCGAACGCGCTGCAGAACGAGATCGAGGTCGGGCTTTCGCAGGTCGGCTACCACGTCGACGACGTGCGCAGCGTGATCGGGCGGTTCTTCGCGGGTGCCGGCACGCCAGCCGCGGTCTCGCCTGCCGCCGCCGAGGAAGCCGCGAGCGCGACCGAGCTCGCCATGAAGCTCAAGGCGCGTGCGCGCCTCGGTGAGGACAGCGCCGAGCCCAGTCCCGGCCGGCGCGAGCTGCGTCCGAAAATCCATCCCCCGCTCGACGCCGAGGAGATGCGTCTGCTCGAGCGCCTGAAGACCGTCCCGTTCGGGACCTGGTTCGAGTTCGAAGCGAACCAGCAGGGCGACAAGGTGCGCCGCAAGCTCTCGTGGTTCAGCCCGATGACGGGCCGCTGCCTGTTCGTGAACCAGCGCGGCGCGCGCGCCGACGAGAAAACGCTCGACCAGCTCGCGCGCGAGATCACCAAAGGTCGCGCCTCCGTGGTCGAGGCCTCGCAGGAGTCGTTCATCGACAAGGCCTGGAACGCGATCGTCTCGACGCTGAAGCAGTTCTCGAGCTTCGGCGCGACACCGGAGCCCAGGCCCGCATGAACGAGCATCGCCGCAACAAGCGCAAGTCGGTCGACGTCCCGATCGAGGTCACGAACGCGATGACCGGCGGAACGATCGGCCGCATCGGCAACGTCTCGGTCGACGGGATGATGCTGATCGCCTACTCGCCCGTGCGCGACGACGCGCTCTACCAGTTCAGCTTCCTCTTGCCCGACTCGAACGGCGGCCACGCGATCGAGGTCGGCATGCACGAGCAGTGGACCGAGCAGACCGGCGGCGCGGGCCAGTACTGGGCCGGGTTCCGTATCATCGACATCTCGCCCGAGGACCATCAGCGCCTCACCGAGTGGGTCGAGGCCGACGACGAGCACCACTGAGCCGCGCGCACGTCGTGCGCGCGTCGCCGCGCTCGCGACGTCGCTCGCGCTGGTCGCGACGCTCGTCCTCGTGGCGCAGCGACCGCGCCCGGTCGCGCGCGAGCCCTATGTGTTCGGCTCGCTCGCGCGGATCGAGCTCGTCGCGCCACCTGCGCGCGCGCGGGCCGTGCTAGACGACGTCGAGCGCACGCTCGACGTCATGCATCGCGACTGGCATCCATGGGAGCCGTCGGCGCTGACAGCGCTGAATGCCGCGCTCGCCGAAGGTCGTCCGCATCGCACGCCCCCGACACTGCTGGCGCTGATCGCGGCGGCGCGGCCGCACGTCGCCGCGAGCGACGGCCGTTTCGATCCCGCGGTCGGCGGGCTCGTCGCGCTGTGGGGCTTCCATACGAGCGACTGGCCGATCACCTCGCCCGAACCCGATGCTGCCGCGATCGAGCGCTGGCGCGCGGCGCGGCCGCGCCTCGACGACGTGCACGTCGCGGGCGAGCTCGTCTCGAGCGGGAACCGCGCGGTGCAGCTCGACTTCAACGCGATTGCCGAGGGCATGGCGACGCGCACGATCGTCGCGACGCTCGCGGCGCACGAGGTCCGCGCTGCGCTGATCGCGCTCGGCGGCGACGTCCACGCGCTCGGTGCGCGCGGTGCACGCGGCTGGAACGTCGCGGTGCGGGATCCCGACCGCGGCGCGCTCGCGACCGTGGTGCTCGCCGACGGCGAGTCGCTGTACGCGTCCGGCGGCTACGGCCGCTACCGCGAGGGCGCCGCGGGCCGGCTTCCGCACCTGCTCGACCCGCGCACCGGACACCCGGCACGCGGTCTCGTCGCGAGCGCCGTGCTGGTGCGCGACCCGGTGCTCGCCGACGCCGCCGCGACCGCGCTCGTCGTCGCGGGGCCGCGCGAATGGCACGAGGTCGCCGCGCGGATGGGCATCGCGTGCGCGCTGGTCGTCGACGAAGCCGGCGTCGTGCACGCGACGCGCGCGTTCGCGGCGCGCGCGGCGTGGTCCACTACGCGCACCATCAAACTCGTCGGAAGCGCGGCCCCGTGCGACGCCACGCCGAGCGATGCGCTACCTCATAGGCCGGAGTGAGCGATGCGCTACCTCGTAGGCCGGAGTGAGTGCCGCGAAGCGGCGCGAAGTCCGGCATCGCTCGCGCGCCATTGCCGGCCATCGCTTCGCGATGTCCGGCCTACTCGAGTAGGCCGGACATCGGCGCAAGCCGATGGCCGGCAGCGCGCATCGCCGCGACCACCACCTCCGCGAACCGCTCCCCCGCATCTGGCCGATCCGTCAGAAACAGCTGCGGCTCGAACGCCTCGAGCTCCATCAGCACGAACGCGCCCTCGCGGACGACACCGTCGACGCGCGCATAGAGACAGCCGGCGTGCCCGAGCGCCGGCAGCGCGTCGACGGCGCGCTGCGCCGCGGCGACGAGCGCATCGCCGGGTTCGCGCGGCTCCGAAACGCCGCCGTGCTTCTCCTGGACACGGAAGTCGCCCGCACGCGGGCGCTTGAGGATCGCGTGGCTGTAGCGACCACCGAGGAACATCAGCGACCACTCACCATCGCGCGCGACGACGTCGAGGTACGGCTGCACGAGCAGGTCCGCGTGCGCGAGCGCCGTCGCGAGCGCGGGCTCGTCCGGGTCGAACGCGCGACGCGCGAAGCGCACGGTGTGCCACGCACCGGCCGAGACGACCGGCTTCACGACGAGCTCTTCGGCCGCGAGCGACGCGACGGCGTCGCGCAGACCGCGCACGTCACCGCGCGCGACGACGCGCGTCTCGACGACGGGCACGCCGGCCGCGGCGAGCTCGAGCAGATAGCGCTTGTCCGCGTTCCATCGCAGCGTCTTCGGCGGGTTGAACAACGGCGTACCGGTCGCCTCGATGCGGTCGAGAAACACCCGGAACTCCGGCCACCGCCGGTAGTAGTCCCACGGCGTGCGGACCAGCGCGGCGTGATACGCGTCCCATGCGACGGCGGCGTCGTCCCAGACGCACGGGGCGCACGCGACACCGCGACGCTCGAGCGCGTCGATCAGCGGGCGGTCGTCGTCGTGGTAGCGCGCGTGGTCGCGCGAGGTCACGATCGCGAGCTTCATGCGGTCCTTCGTGCTGCGCGAACGCGCTTGCGGCACAATGACGCGATCTTCGCATGCCGCGTGAACGCCGTCGTGATCCCCCATCTCGCTGATCTCTATCCCGAACACATCCGCACCATCCGCGCACGCGCCGATCGCGCGCTCGCGCTCGCCCGCTACGACCACCTCGTCGTCGCGTCCGGCGCGGAGCTCTACCGTTTCCTCGACGACATGCACTATCCGTTCGCGGCGAATCCGCACTTCAAGGCGTGGGTGCCGCTGACGCAACACCCGCACTGCTTCATCGCGTACACGCCGGGCGCCAAGCCCGTGTTGATCTACCACCAGCCCGCCGACTACTGGCACCTGCCGCCGCAGGATCCGAACGGCTACTGGGTCGAGCACTTCGACGTGCGCATCGTGCGCGAGCCGAACGAAGCGCTGCAGCATCTGCCGAAGCCGGCCGCGCGCTGCGCGATCCTCGGCGACGCGAACGCCGCGGTCGGCGACTACGTCCCGAACAACCCGCCGATGGTGCTGAACGCGCTGCACTGGGCGCGCAGCGTCAAAACGCCGTACGAGCTGCAGGCGATGCGCGCCGCGACCGCGCGCGGGGTGCGCGCCCACCGCGCGGCCGAGCAGGCGTTCCGCGCCGGCCGCACCGAGTACGAGATCCACCACGAGTACTGCGCCGCGGCCGCGCACAACGAGCACGAGCTGCCGTACGGCAACATCGTCGCGCTGAACCAGCACGGCGCGACGCTGCACTACCAGCACCAGAGCCGGGTCAAGCCGCCGCACCACCATTCGCTCCTGATCGACGCCGGCGCGCAGGTGCACGGCTACGCCTGCGACATCACCCGCACCTACGGAGACGGCGACGCCGAGTTCGGCGAGCTCGTTGCCGCGGTCGACGCCGTGCAACAGACGCTGGTCGCGAAGGTGCGTCCCGGTCAGAACTATCCGGCGCTGCACATCGAGGCGCACCACCGGCTCGGCGAAGTGCTCGAGTCGCTCGGCATCGTGCGGATGAGCGCCGAGGCGCAGGTCGAGGCCGGCGTCACGAGCACGTTCTTCCCGCACGGGCTCGGGCATTACCTCGGGCTGCAGGTGCACGACGTCGCCGGTTTCCAGCAGGACGAATCGGGCGGCACGATCGCGAAGCCGCCGGGACACCCGTACCTGCGGCTCACGCGAACGCTCGAGCGCGACCAGGTGCTGACGATCGAGCCCGGCGTCTATTTCATCGACATGCTGCTCGCGGAGCTCGCGCGCGGTCCGCACGCGGCCGCGGTCGACTGGCGCCGGGTCGAGCACCTGAAGGCGTTCGGCGGCGTCCGGATCGAGGACGACGTGCGCGTGACCGACGGCGAACCCGAGAACCTCACCCGCAACGGCTTCGCGGAGCTCGATCGCGCGGCGTGACGACGCTTGCGCGTCGTCGCGGCCCTGCGCGACCATGCCGGCCATGTGGCGGCGCATCCTGAAGCAGTTCCGGAATTGGCGCGGGCACGCCGCCGCGCAGAACGCCGCGCGCGCCGACGGCGCCAAGCCGCCGCTCATGGTCGCGCTCGACTCGGCGGCGCACACCTGGCTGTTTCGCGTGCCGCGCCAGCGCGGCGCGATCACCGATTTCTGCGCGATGGTCGAGAAGCGGCTGCCACCCGGCTACGCGAGCCTCGACACGCTGCGCGCATTCCAGGTCGCGTTCGACGAGCTGCTCACTAACGTCGTGGCGCACACCACCGAATACCCCGACGAGCCGATCGAGGTGCTGCTCAAGCGCGAACCCGAGAGGATCCTCGCGGTGATCCGCTACCGCGGCGTCTCGTTCGACCCGACCCAGCAGCCGAGGCCCGACACCGCGGCGAAGCTCGGCGACCGTCCGATCGGCGGTCTCGGCGTGCATCTCGTGCGCACGCTGATGGATGAGTTCCGCCACGCGTACATCGCGGGCTTCAACGAGCTCACGCTGCTGAGGCGCGCCTGAGCCGTCAGCCGCGGCGCACGAAGCCGCTGCGCCACGCGTAGACCGCGGCCTGAGTGCGATCGGCGAGCTGCAGCTTGCCGAGGATGTTGCTGACGTGCGACTTGACGGTCTTCTCGCCGATCGCGAGTCGCGCCGCGATTTCCCCGTTCGACGCCCCTTCCGCGACGAGCGCGAGCACGTCGCGCTCGCGCGGCGAGAGCCGTGCGTCGAGCGCCGGCGCGGTGCCGGCCGCTGCGCCGCGCAGCGTCGCGACGAGGCCGGCCGCGACCGACGGGTGCAGCACGGCCTCGCCTCGCGCGGCGCGCCGGACCGCGTCGGCGAGTGCGGCCGGCGTCGCGTCCTTCAGCAAATACGAGGTCGCCCCGGCGCGCAGCGCCGGAACCGCGAGCGCACCGTCGACGGTCGACGTCAGGATCACTACCTGCGTGCGCGGGCTCGCGTCCTTGATCCGCCGTGTCGTCTCGACGCCGTCGATGCCGGGCATCAGGAGGTCGACCAGCGCGACGTCGGGCGCGTGCTCGGCGCAGAGCGCCGACGCGTCCTCACCGCTCGCCGCCTCGCCGACGACGGCGAGATCGTCCTGCGTCGCGAGGAACGCGCGGATGCCCTCGCGCACGACGCCGTGATCGTCGACGACGACGACGGTGACGGGCGCGCTCATGCCGCTTTCGTCCAGCCGTCCGCGCGCCAACGCGCGACGACCGCCGTGCCGTTGCCGGCGTCGCTCGCGATCTCGAGCGTGCCGCCGGGCAACGTGGCGGCGCGGCTGCGCATGTTGTCGAGGCCCATGCCGGACCGGGTGCCGGCGAGGCCGCGGCCGTCGTCGCGCACGCTGAGCGCGTAGGTGCCGTCGCACGCGACGAGCGCGAGCGTCGCGCGTAAAGCGCCGCTGTGGCGCCAGACGTTCGCGAGCGCTTCCTCCGCGAGCGCGAGCGCCTGCTCGCCCATCCAGCGCGGCAGCGTCGCCGCGTCGCAGCGGTCCCAAACCGCGCCGATGCCGCTCATTCGCGACCAGTCGCCCGCGAGCGCTTTGAGCGCCGGCGCCAGCTCGAACGCAGCGTCGCCGTCACGCAGCTCCGTGAGGATCGCGTCGAGCTGATCCTGGATCGAGACGATCAGGCCTTCGGCCTCGTGCAGCCGTCGGCCGGCTTCCGCGCCGTCGCGCGCGAGCACGCTCGCGGCCGCGCCGAGCTGGAGATTCAACGCGAACACGCGCTGCTTGACGGTGTCGTGCAGGTCGCGCGCGAGACGCTGGCGTTCTTCGAGCGATGCGAGCCTGGCGCGCGTGGCGACGTGCTCGGCGAGCTCGCCCGCCATCGCGTCGAGACGCGCGCCGAGCCGCGCGAGCTCGTCGAAGCCGCGCGCGCCGGTGCGCACCGCGAAGTCGCCGACGCTCCAGCGCTCGGCGGCGCGCGCGATGCGATCGATGCGCCGCGTCACCGCGACACGGAAGAAGACCAGCGTCGCGAGCGCGAGCACGACGAGCGTCGCGAACATCATCGGCCACTCGAACGAGAGCTTCGCGAAGAGCTTGCGCCACGGCGGCGGAAGCTCGAGCGAGAGTCCGAGCGCGGCGACCACGGCACCTTTCGCGTCGCGCACCGGCACGACGGCGCTGCGCGCGACGAGCCCGTCGCGATCGGACGCGTGGCGCGTTGCGCGTCCCGCCAGCGCCTCGCGCCACGCCGGCGCGACGAAAGCGCCCTCGCCGCCCGCGGTGACGACGCGTCCGTCGGCGGAGACCAGCCGCGCCGCAATCGGCTCGCTGCCGACCTCGAGCAGGAAATGGCGCGCCTCGCGCGAGAGCCCGCCGTCGGGCTGGCGCAACCGCAGCACGACCTCGCCGAGCCGCGCCGCGACGGCCTCGGCAGAATCGAGCCGCGGGAGCTCGGCCCCGATTCGCAGCGCGTGCGCGCTCGCGGCGCGCTCGAGGCTGCCGCGGTCGATCTCGCGCACGAGGTGAACGAACTCGCGCGACAGATTGAGCGTCTCGAGTACGAGTAGGACAGGCAGGCCGAGTGCAAGGAAGAACAGCGCGAGCTTGGCGCCGAGGCTCGTGAGGGGGCGGGACAGCGGCATGGCGGGGAGTCCGTGGGGACGCGAACGATAGCGCGAGTGCGGCCGGATCGCGTCGAACGGCGGACCTCCGCCTCGGGACGGAGGCCGTTCCCCGCCTGGAGCCGCTTCGGCGTCGCGGCGGCCGGCCGTATCGTGCTCGGCTCGTCTCGGGGGACCTCTGCAATGACGACGACTGCCACGCTCTGCGCGCTGATCGCCGCGCTCGCCGCCGAGCCCGCTGCGCCGGCTCACCACACCAGGCCCGAGGCGGCGATCGCAACGGATGTCTCCGCCGACGCCGCGGCCGCACCCGATGCCGCGACCGTGCCTTCTGCGAAAGCGCGCGAGCTCGAGGAGGTCCAGGTCACCGCGACGCGTCGCCCCGAATCGCGCTTCGAGGTGCCGACCGCAACGAGCGTGGTCGGCGCGCGACAGATCCGCGAAGCCGCAGCCCAGACTGCGATGGACCTCCTGCACGGCGAGCCCGGCACGTTCGTGCAGCAGACCACGCCCGGGCAGGCGGTCGTGATCGTGCGCGGACTGAAGGGCTCCGAGGTCCTGCACCTCGTCGACGGCTTCCGCCTCAACACGGCGTTCTTCCGCAACTCGCCGAACCAGTACATGGCGCTGGTCGACGGTCAGGCGCTCGACCGCATCGAAGTCGTGCGCGGGCCCTCGTCGGCGCTCTATGGCGGCGACGCGATGGGCGGCGTCGTGCAGTTGCTCACCGCCGAGCCGCGCTTCGAGGGCGACACGTTCGAGGCACGTGGCCGTTTCCGCTCGCAGTACGCGTACGCCGATCTTTCGACCCAGTCGCGTATCGAAGGCGCGACCGGGCGTGACAGTCTCGCGGTCTCGGGTGGTGTCAGCTATCAGGACGCCTCCGAGCTCCGCACCGGCGACGGCGGGCGGCGACCGTTCACCGCGTACACCGCGAAGGCCGCGAACGCCAAGGCGAGCTTCGCGTTCGGCGACGGACACGAGCTGATGCTGCAGGGCCAGTTCCTCGAGCAGCCCTCGACCCCGCGCTACGACGAGCTCGTGCCGGGCTTCGGCCAGGCCCAGTCGACCTCGGTCGAGTTCGCATTCGAGCCGCAGATTCGCCGCTTCGCGCAGGCGCGCTACCGTCACACCGCGGGCACCGCGCTGTGGGACTCGCTCGAGGCGCAGGTCGGTCGTCAGGAAATCGTCGACGACCGGCGCTCGCGCGAGCGCGGCACCACCAACCGCGAGCTCGAGCAGAACTCGAGTGAGCTCGACGGCTTCGTGCTGCAAGCGAGCAAGGCGCTCGGCGCGCATTACCTCACGTGGGGTGCGGAGTACTACACCGACACGATCCGCTCGGCGCGGGTGCGGCAGAACGTCAACACCGGCGTCGTCACGCAGCGGCCGGCGCGCTTCCCCGACGACTCGACGATGGACCAGCTCGGCGTGTTCGTCGCGAACGACGTCGTCTTGGGTCGCTGGGATCTCAACGGCGGGTTGCGCTACAGCCGCGTCGACACGTCGTTCTCGAATTTCGGCGGGTTCTCGGCGGAGAACGAGAACGACGATCTCTCTGGCAACGTCGGCGTCGCGTACGCGCTGGCCGAGACGTGGAAGCTCGTCTCGAACCTCGGCCGCGGCTTCCGCGCGCCGAACATCTTCGACCTCGGCGCGTTCGGCTCGCGTCCCGGCAACCGCTTCAACATCCCGAACCCGGAGCTCGAGCCCGAGACGCTCACGACGGTCGATTTCGGCGTGAAGCACGACGGCGCGCGCTTCAGCGCCGAAGCATTCGCGTTCGCTTCGCGCTACGACGACAAGATCACCTCGGTGCTGACCGGTGAGCGCACCGAGGCGGGTCAGCTGATCGTACAGAGTCGCAACGCGACGAAGCTCGATCTCAACGGCTTCGAGGCCGGCGTACGCGGGCGCCTGCGCGACGATCTCGAGATCTACGCCACCGCGACCTACACGCGCGGCGACGAGGAGCTCGCGGGCGACGAGTATCCCGCCGACCGCGTGCCGCCGCTGTTCGGCAAGGCCGGCGCGCGCTGGCGCGCGAGCGACCGCGTTACGGTCGAAGGCTATGCGTACTACGCGACGAAACAGGATCGCCTGAGCCCGCGCGACACGATCGACCCGCGCATCGATCCCGAAGGCACTGCGGGCTGGGTCACCTGGAACGCCCGCTTCGCCTGGGCCGCGCGCGACGACCTCGATCTCTCGCTGCGGCTCGAAAACCTCGGCGACCGCGGCTACCGCGAGCACGGCTCCGGCCTCGACGAACCCGGCTTCAACGCGATCGTCGGCCTCGACTGGCGCTTCTAGAACCAAAAAAGGGGTCAGAGGAAATTAACGTTTGAAACGTTAATTTCCTCTGACCCCTTTTTCTTTCTCAGCGGCGGGTGAGGGCGCGGTGGGCGATGTCGCGGCGGTAGAAGGCGCCGTCGATGCGGATCGACTCGGCTGCGGCGTACGCGCGTCGGCGCGCTTCGGCCAGGTCGTTGCCTAGCGCGCAGACCGTCAGCACGCGTCCGCCCGCGGTCACGACGCGGGTGTCGTCGAGGCGCGTGCCGGCATGGAAAACCTTGACGCCGTCGCGCGGCGCCGCGTCGAGCCCCGCGATCGCATCGCCCTGACGCACCGTGCCGGGATAGCCGTGCGCGGCGATCACAATGCCGAGCGACGGCCGCGCGTCCCACCGCGCGGTGACTTGGTCGAGCCGCCCGTCGAGCGCAGCTTCGATCAGATCGACGAGATCCGACTCGAGGCGCATCAGGATCGGCTGCGTCTCGGGATCGCCCATCCGCACGTTGAACTCGAGCACCTTCGGGTCGCCCGACTTCGTGACCATGATCCCGGCGTAGAGGAACCCGAGAAACGGCACGCCGTCGCTCGCCATGCCGCGCAGCGTCGGGCGGATGACTTCGTCCTGGATGCGGCGCTCGAGCGCCGCCGTCACGACCGGCGCCGGCGAGTACGCGCCCATGCCGCCGGTGTTCGGGCCGAGGTCGCCCTCGTCGCGGCGTTTGTGGTCCTGGCTGGTCGCGAACGGCAACGCGTTGACGCCGTCCGACAGCACGATGTAGCTCGCCTCCTCGCCTTCGAGGAACTCCTCGATGACGACACGCCGCCCCGCGCCGCCGAGCGCGCCTGCACCGAGCATGTCGCGCAGCGCCTGCTCGGCGTCGGCGAGCGTCAGCGCGACGACCACGCCCTTCCCCGCCGCGAGCCCGTCGGCCTTGACCACGATCGGCGCGCCTTCGCGCCGCACGTAGGCGAGCGCCGGTGCGAGCTCGGTGAAGGTCGCGTAGCGCGCGGTCGGAATGCCGTGACGCGCGAGGAAGTCCTTCGCGTACGCCTTCGAGCCCTCGAGCTGCGCCGCTCCCTTGCGCGGCCCGAAGATGCGCAGACCCCGCGCGCGGAACGCGTCGACGACGCCCGCGACGAGCGGCACCTCGGGACCGACCACGGTGAGATCGACCGCCTCGCGCTCGGCGAGCGCGACGAGCCCGTCGACGTCGGACGCCGCGACGTCGGCGTTGCGGCAGCCGGGCTCGCGCGCCGTGCCGGCGTTGCCCGGCGCGACGACGACTTCGCCGACGCGCGGCGACTGCGTGAGCTTCCACGCGAGCGCGTGCTCGCGCCCGCCGTTGCCGATGACGAGAACTTTCATGTGACTCCGCGACTCTGTCGAACTGGATCCCGGCTTGCACCGGGATGACGCCGGAAACCGGCGTCGGCGTCAATGACGGAAATGCCGGACCCGCGTGAATACCATCGCGATGCCGTGCTCGTCCGCGGCCGCGACGACTTCCTTGTCGCGCATCGAGCCGCCCGGCTGGATCACCGCGCGGATCCCCGCCGCCGCGGCCGCATCGATGCCGTCGCGGAACGGGAAGAACGCGTCCGACGCCATCACGCTGCCCGGCACCGCGAGGCCAGCCTCCTCCGCCTTCAGCGCCGCGATCTTCGCGCTGACGACGCGGCTCATCTGGCCCGCACCGATCCCGACCGTCGCCTGGTCGCGCGCGTAGACGATCGCGTTCGACTTCACGTACATCGCAACCTTCCACGCGAACACGAGGTCGGCGAGCTCGGCCGGCGTCGGTGCGCGCTTCGTGACGCGTTCGAGCGCCTCCGGCGCGATCGCGTCGGTGTCGACGTCCTGCACCAGCACGCCGCCCGCGATGCGTTTGAAGTCGAGGGTCGAGGCCGACGGCGCAAACGCGCCGGTCTCGAGCACGCGCACGTTCGGCTTCGACGCGCAACGCACGAGCGCGTCGGGCTCGACCGCCGGCGCGATCAGCACCTCGACGAACTGACGCGCGAGGATCGCCTCGACCGTGGCCGCGTCGAGCGGCCGGTTGAACGCGATGATGCCGCCGAACGCCGAGACCGGATCGGTCGCGTACGCGCGCTCGTACGCCTCGAGCATGCCGGCGCCGAGCGCGACCCCGCATGGATTCGCGTGCTTGACGATCACGCAGGCCGGAACGTCGAACTGCTTCACGCACTCGAGCGCGGCGTCGGCGTCGGCGAGGTTGTTGTACGAAACCTCTTTGCCCTGCAGCACGCGCGCCGTCGCGACGACGCCGCGTGGCGCGCCGGGCTCGCGGTACAGCGCGCCGGCCTGGTGCGGATTCTCGCCGTAGCGCAGCGGTGCGCCCTGTTCGAACGAGAGGTGCAGCGTCGGCGGAAAGCGCGCGGGCTCGTCGGCGCCGCGCGCACCGAGCCAGCTCGCGACGCGACCGTCGTAGTGCGCGGTGTGGGCGTACGCGGCCGCGGCCCAGGCGCGGCGCTGAGCGAGCGTCGTGCCGCCGGCCGCGAGCGTCGCGGCGATGTCGCCGTAGCGCGCAGGGTCGACGACGACCGCAACGCGCGCGTGGTTCTTCGCGGCGGCGCGCAGCATCGCGGGACCGCCGATGTCGATGTTCTCGACGCCGTGCTCGAGCGTGCACGCGGGATCGGCGGTCGCACGCTCGAACGGGTAGAGGTTCACGACGACGAGGTCGATCGGCGCGATGCCGTGCTCGGCCATCACCGCGTCGTCGGTGCCGCCGCGGCCGAGCAGCGCGCCGTGCACCTTGGGATGCAGCGTCTTGACCCTGCCATCCATGATCGCGGGAAAGCCGGTCAGCTCGCTGACGTCGCGGACCGCGACGCCCGCGTCGCGCAGCGCGCGGGCGGTGCCACCGGTCGAGACCAGCTCGACACCGTGCGCGGCGAGCGCGCGCCCGAGCTCGACCAGCCCGGTCTTGTCGGAAACGGAGAGGAGCGCGCGGCGGATCGGGACGAGGGCCATGAGATCAGGGCGAGGGTGAGGGTGAGGGCGCATTCATTCGCGTGACGCGACGAGCAGGCGCCTTCACCCTCGCCCTCGCCCTAGCTCTTCACAGCTTCGCGTCGGCGAGCTTCTTGCGCAGCGTCGCGCGCGTGATGCCGAGCACCTGTGCGGCGCGCGTCTGGTTGCCGTCGCAGTGGCGCATCACCTCGGCGAGCATCGGCGCTTCGACTTCCGCGAGCACCATGCGGTAGAGATTGTCGGCGGCGTGGCCGTCGAGATCGGCGAGGTAGCGTCGCACCGCGCGCGCGACGCATTCGCGCAGCGCCTGCTGGTGCAGACCAGGCTCGGTTTCGAGACGCAGAGGAGTGACAGCGTTCACGGCGCGGCGACTTCTTCGATTCTTCCCTGGACTGCATCGCCACCCCCCGCGGCGACGCCGATCCCGCTTCCTCGATGCGTCATCGCGTCGCGGGGCGCGAATCTTAGCGCCGCGGCGCGCGCGCCGATAGTCCCGCGAGCGTGACGCAGCGCACGCCTGGTTCCACGCGTGCGAGCGTGCGGCACGCGACCGATATACTCCCGTGGAACTTCGCGACTCGCCCCGCATGCTCTGGCTCAAGGCATTCCACATCGTCTTCGTCGTGACATGGTTCGCGGGCCTGTTCTACCTGCCGCGGCTGTTCGTCTATCACGCGCAGGCGAGCGACGCGTCGTCGCTCGAGCGCTTCGTCGTGATGGAGCGCCGTCTCCTCGCCATCACGCACATCGGCGCCGTGCTCGCGCTCGCGTTCGGGATCGCGATGCTGGTCGTCGCGCCGGGCTGGCTCGCGTTCGGCTGGATGCATGCGAAGCTCACGCTGGTGGCGCTGCTCGTCGCGGTCCACGTCGGGAACGTGCTGCTCGCGCGCGCGTTCGCCCGCGGGCGCAATACCCGCAGCGTGCGCTGGCTCCGGATCTACAACGAGGCGCCGGCGCTGCTGCTCGTCGCGATCGTGGTGCTGGTGGTCGTCAAGCCCTTCTGAAAGCCCCAGGCAAGCTCGACCGGCGGCCGTTTTCCGGGGTCCGCCGGTGCCCCGGGCGGCTCCGCCCACCCCCGGTGACCTTGCTATAGTCGCCGGGCCATCTTTGGGGGGTGGATGAGTTCGATGCAGGCTCGTGACGAAGCGCAGCGCAACGCCGATCTCAGGCAGGCGTTCCTGCGACATCTCCCCAAGCGCCTCGACACGGCACGACGGCGCGGGATCATGCTCGCCCGCAACGGCTGGGATATCAACGCGCTGATCCTGCTCCAGAAGGAGCTGCGCGCGATCTCGACCGCCTGCCACCACTTCGCACGGCCCGACATCGCGGTCCGGCTCGCGCCGATCGAGCGCGAGATCGTTCCCTGCATCGAACAGCACGAGCTGCCCGACGCCGAACGCGGCGAACGAATCGCGGGCCTGCTCGACTCGCTCGCGCCGGTGGTCCAGCAGCTTTCCCCGCCGCCGGTGTACGTCGAACCGGAGCCGTCGCCCGCCGCGGAGTCCGGATACCAGCTCCAGTCGGCGCCGCCCGCGGACTTCGTCGCGCGTTTCGCGCGCCCGGTTGCGGTACCGACGCCGGCACCGCCCGCACCCGTCGCCGCCGCCGAGCCCGAGCCGACCCCACCGCCCGAAACGGAAGCAGCGCGCGCCGAAGCACCGGGTGTCGCCCAAGCACCCGAAATCCCGTTCGAGCCGGTACCGGGATTTCCGGACGACGAGGTGCCGACGCCGCGAGTCGCGGGCTTCGAAGCGCCGCGCCCCGCGGTCGACGCGGCCGCGATCCACATCCTGCACCTGTCCGACAACAACCCGCTCGCGGCCGAGCTCGATCTCCGGCTCGAAGCGGAAGGCTGGCAGCTTGAGCTGGTCGACGAGGTCGAACCCTTCCACGAGCGGCTGCGCAGCACGCCGACGAATCTCGTGATCGTCGATCCGGGCCACCTCGGCACGATCGAGGCGATCGGGCAAACCGTGCGCGCCGTGCGCGCACGCGGCGGCCCGCGCCTCTCCCTGCTCGTGCTCTCGGACAACGAAGAGGTCGGGACGCGGTTGCGTACGATGCGCGCCGGCGCCGATTCGTTCGTCGCGCTGCCGGCGCAGGCCGGCGACGTCGTCGCGCGCGTGCGCGAGCTTCTGGACGCCGAGGGCGAGTCGCCCTACCGCGTGCTGATCATCGAGGACGACCGCTCGCAGGCGCTTTTCGCCGAGTCGATCCTCAAGAAGGCGGGCATGCAAACCTGCTCGGTCATGGACCCGCTCGCGGCGCTCGCCGCGCTCGAGACCTTCGAACCCGAGCTGATCCTGATGGACCTCTACATGCCGAACTGCGACGGCATGGAGCTCACCACGCTGATCCGCGAGCGCGAGCAGTTCGCCGCGACGCCGATCGTGTTCCTTTCCGGTGAGCACGACGCCGACAAGCGCTTCGACGCGCTGTCCGCCGGCGGCGACGACTACCTCGAGAAGCCGATTCGCCCGAAGTACTTGATCTCCGCGGTCACCAATCGCGTGCGCCGCTCACGCCAGGTCAACCGCAAGGTGCGCGCGCGCAATCCGCGCGATGCGGTCAGCGGGCTCTACGAGCGCGCGTTCGTGCTCGCGCGGATCGACGAGACGCTCGCGTCGGAGGACGCACACACGAACCTCGGCGGCGTGCTGTTCGTCATCATCGACGGCGCGCACGCGATCCGCGAGCGGATCGGGCTGTCGGCGTTCGACACGCTGATCGCCCAGGCCGGCGCGCTGCTCGCGGCGTCGGTGTCGACCACCGACCTCGCGGCGCGTTACGGCGACACGAGCTACCTGATCCAGTCCCCCGGCCGCGGCGAGAGCGAGCTCGTGCGCTTCGGCGAGGACCTGCGCGCGATCTTCGCGAAGCACGTGTTCGAGTTCGGCGACAAGTCGCTGTCGCTCGCGATCAGCGTCGGCATCGCGCCGTTCGCGCTCGGCTGGCACGATTCGGCGAGCATCGTCAACGCGGCCGAGCGCGCCTGCGCGCAAGCGCGCGGCGAGCGCGACCGCAAGGTCCGCGTCTACGAGCCGCAGTTCGGCATCTACGCGAACGATCCGCGCGAGACGCTGCTGCAGGAGATGCGCCAGGCACTGCAGAACGATCGCTTCCACCTCCTGTTCCAGCCGGTCGTCACGCTCAAGGGCGAGAGCGAGGAGAAGTTCCAGGTCCTGCTCAGGCTCAAGACACCCGACGGGCGCGAGCACGCGGCGCGCGAGCTCTTGCCGCTCGCCGCGAGCGCCCGGCTCACCGACACGCTCGACCGCTGGGTGCTCTCGCGCTGCATCGCGACGATCGGCGAGCGGGATCGCGTCGATCGCCCGGTGCGCCTGTTCGTGAACCAGGCGATCGAAGCGGTGCTCGACGCGGAGCGCGTGGCGTGGATCGCCGCGGAGCTCCAGGCGCAGCGCATCGACGGCGGCCGGCTCGTGCTCGAGTTCCGCTTCGCGGACGTGCGCGCGCACCTCAAGCCGAGCGCGGCGTTCTTCGAGGCGGTCCGCGCGCTCGGCGTCAAGATCGTGCTGTCGTCGTTCGAGGGCGACCCGGCCTCGGTACAGACGCTCTCGCATCTCCCGATCGACTACCTCAAGCCGGCGCCGCACTACCTCGCACCCGCGGAGCACGGCGACCTCAAGCAAGTCATAGCGGTCGCGAAGTCGCGCGGCCTCTACGTGCTGGCGCCGCAGGTCGAGGACGCGCGTACCGCGGCGGCGCTCTGGGGCATCGGCGTCGACTACGTGCAGGGCAACTTCGTGCAGCAGGCGACGACCGGTCTCGATTTCGATTTCCGCGCTTCGGCAGGATGACCCCGAGCTCACGCATCCGATCCGCGGCAAGGAGGCCAGGACGGCCATGAGCAAACCGCCCCGCCTGCCGTTCGTCCTGGCCCTGATCGCCGTTGCGACGCTCGTGCTGTTCGACGTTGCGGTGCCGGACTACGCGCCGCTGCCGACGTACGCGATCGCGCTGGTTGCCCTCGTTGTCGCGGCGTACGGCGCGCTCGCGCGCCGCGACGACGCGGCGGCCGCGGCGCCGGCCGCCCCGGCCGTGTCACGCGCGAGCACACCGGGAGCGTCCGCGACAGCCGCGCCGCGGCGCGAGGACACGGGCCGCATCGCCGAGCTCGAGCGCGAGCTCTCGCGTCACCAGGCGCTCGAGCGCGATCTCGTCGCGGCGAAGCAGGATGCGGAAGCCGCGATGCTCGCCAAGGGCGAGTTCCTCGCGACGATGAGCCACGAGATCCGCACACCGCTCAACGGCATCATCCCGCTGCTCGACATCGTGCTCTCGACGAATCTCGAGAAACAGCAGCGCGAGTATCTCGTCACCGCGTACCAGAGCGCGCGTCAGCTGCTCGGCATCGTCGACGACATCCTCGACTACTCGAAGATCGAGGCGCAGAAGGTCGAGCTCGAGTCGGTCGGCCTCAATCTCAAGGATCTGGTCGAGGGCGTGACTCGGCTGCTCGGCAAGAACGCCGAGGCCAAGGGTCTCAAGCTCACGGTCTCGATCGACCCGCAGCTCCGGCTCGCGGCGCGCGGCGATCCGACCCGGCTGCGCCAGGTGCTGACGAACCTGCTCTCGAACGCGGTCAAGTTCACCGAGCGCGGCACGATCACGATCGAGCTCAAGAAGCGCGGCGAGTCGCGCGCGCAGACCGACGTGCTGTTCAGCGTCACGGACACCGGCATCGGGATCTCGCCCGAGCAGCAGCAGCGCCTGTTCAAGCCGTTCGCGCAGGCCGACGCGTCCACGACGCGTACGTTCGGCGGCACCGGCCTCGGCCTCGTGATCTGCAAGCGCATTGTCGATCTCATGAACGGCAAGCTCGGCGTCCGCTCGGAGCCCGGCAAGGGCTCGACGTTCTGGTTCACGGTGCCGCTGCTCAAGGCCGTCGGCGACGTCGCACCGCCGAAGACCGACCTGCACGGCACACGCGCGCTCATCGTCACGACCGACACGGTGCTGGCGAAGCGGCTCGTGCCGATCTTCCACAGCTTCGGGGTGCAGACCGCGTCGACGTCGATCTCGGCCGACGCGCTCGCGAAGCTCAGGACCGCGTCGGGCGCGGGCGGCGGCTGGAGCTACGACTTCCTGCTGCTTGATTGGGGCGCGATGCAGAAGAGCGCGGCCTCGCTCGCGCGCAACGTGCTGAAGGACACCGGTCTCGACAGCGTGCGTGTCGTCGCGATCCAGGGTGACGAGGAGATCCCGGCCGAGTTCCGCGGCCAGCCGCGCTTCACGTCGTTCCCGCGCCAGGTGCGCGAGCCCGAGCTCCGCGCCGGGCTCGCCTCGCTGCTCGAGGCCGAAGCAGCGCCGGTCGACACGACGCCGATCGACGCGCTGCTGCCGACGCTCGAAGCCGCCCCGCCCGCGCCGCTCGGTGCGCCGCAGCGCGCGGCGGCACCCGCGCCGATCCCGACTCCGCAAGCACCCTCGGCGGCACCGTCGGGCTCGCTCGCGGGCCACGTGCTGCTGGTCGAAGACAACGCCGTCAACCGCCAGGTCGCGCAGCGCCTGCTGCAGCTCGCGAGCCTCACGCACGACGTCGCCGAGAACGGCAAGCAGGCGCTCGACCGCGTCGCCGACACGCACTACGACGCGATCCTGATGGACTGCATGATGCCCGTGCTCGATGGCTACGCCGCGACGCGCGCGATCCGCAAGCTCGAGCAGGACGGCCAGCGCGCCGGACATCTCCCGATCATCGCGATGACGGCGAACGCGATGGCGGGCGACCGCGAGAAATGCCTCGCGGCCGGCATGGACGACTACATGTCGAAGCCGCTCAACCGCGCGCTGCTCGAGGAGACGCTGAAGAAGTGGCTGCCCGCGCAGGCCGCGCGCGCGATCGCGGTGCCGGCGCCGGTCGCGGCACCGCCGCCCGCAGCGGCCGTGTTACCGCCGTCGATCGACTCGATTCCGACCGGCGTCACCGCGCGACCGCCGGCGCCGCAGCCGGTGCGCGCGCCCGCGGCGTACACGCCGCCCGCGCACGGCCGCGCGCCGGTCGATCAGGAGATCATCCGCGACCTGCTCGACATGATGGGGGACGAGTTCACCGAGCTCGTGCGCGTCTATCTCGAGGACACGCCGCAGAGCGTCGCGGCGCTCGAGCGCGCGGCGCAAGCGAACGACGTCGATGCGCTCGTCGCGCCCGCGCACTCGCTCAAGTCGACCAGCGCGAACTTGGGCGCGCTCGCGCTCTCGGACATGGCGCGCCGCATCGAGCACGGCGCGCGGCAGCAGAAGCTCGACGCCGAGCCGGTGTTGCTCGTCGCCGAGCTCTCGGGCGAGTTCCAGCGCGTCGCGGCGGAGCTGCGCCGCGTGCTCGCGTCCTGAAGCGCAGCGCCGATTGTAGGAGGGGCCTCAGCCCCGATGCTCTTCGCGAAAGTCGTCGGGGCTGAGGCCCCTCCTACAGGTTCGGTGCTCTATGAATCGATCTTCGACTGCAGGTACTGCGTCTCGCCGACGCGCTCGATGAGGCCGAGCTGGGTTTCGAGCCAGTCGATGTGCTCTTCCTCGGATTCGAGGATCTCGCGAAACAGGTTGCGGCTCACGAAGTCGCCGACCTGCTCGCTGTGGCCGATCGCGGCACGCAGATCCGGCAGCGCCATCTGCTCGAGCTTGAGATCGCAGACGATCACTTCGCGCGGGTTCTCGCCGATCATGAGCTTGCCGAGATGCTGCAGGTTCGGCAGACCCTCGAGGAACAGGATCCGCTCGATCAGCCGGTCGGCGTGCTTCATCTCGTCGATCGACTCCTTGTACTCGTGCTCTGCGAGCTCGGCGAAGCCCCAGTTCCTGTACATCCGGGAATGCAGGAAGTACTGGTTGATCGCGGTCAGCTCGTTGAACAGCACCTTGTTGAGGTGCTCGATGACCTTGGGATCGCCTCGCATGGGTCCGTCCTCCGATAGTGCGTCCGCAGGCGACGATACGCCCTTCGCGCGAGGCGCGAAGAAACGAGAATCGGAACGATTCGCAGCGGAACGCGCGGGCGCGCGGCGTGCTCGAGCGTCAGGCGGCGGCGGGGACGAACGCGTTCGCGTGGAACTGGTCGAGCACTTCGAGCGCGAGGGGACGACAGGCGCCGCAGCATGCGCCCGCGCCGGTCGCGTGGGTGAGCTGATCGAGCGTCGTCACGCCGGCGGCCGCGTGCTCGCGGATCGTGCGTTCGGTGACGGCGTTGCAGATGCAGACGTACATGGGTGCGCGAAGTCTTGGGCTCGCGGCCATTGAAATCTAAATGCGAATGATTGTCAATACGGAACGGCGAGGGCCTCGGCGACGGCTGGGGCCGTCTGGGCGTGCCGCTGCATGATCGGCTCGAGGTGCTTCAGCGCCTTCTCGTAGACCTGCCGCTTGAAAGCGACCACGTGCGTCGCGGGATACCAGAAGTCGACCCAGCGCCAGAGGTCGAATTCGGGGTTCTCGCACGCGTCGAGCCGCACCGCGCTCTCGTCCCCGACCAGCCTCAGCAGGAACCAAACCTGCTTCTGGCCGAGGCACACCGGCCGCTCGCGATGTCGAACGAAGCGCCGCGGCAGGCGATAGCGCAGCCAGCCCGGCGTCGAGCCGAGCACCTCGACGTGCCGCGCTTCGAGGCCGGTTTCCTCTTCGAGCTCGCGCAGCATCGCCTCGTGCGGCGTCTCGTCGCTGCGCATGCCGCCCTGGGGAAACTGCCATCCGTCCCGCGCCACGCGGCGCGCCCAGAACACACGTCCGTCGCCGCGCATCAGGACGATGCCGACGTTCGGACGGTAGCCGTCGGGATCGATCACGATCGCCGGCTCCGAAATCGTACTGTCGGGGATTCTTCCACGGCGTTCGCGGCGCGGGCAAGGCGAGCGGCCTTGACGTCTTCATTGCAGAGGTCGGCGTATAACGCGCGAGCCGGGGGGCCGCGCGTTCCGGGAGAACCGCATGTCGAGGCAATACGCAGCGTTGCTGCTCGGGATCGTCGCCACCGCGGCGCTGGCACAGGGAACCGGCGTCCCGTTTCCGGGCAACGATCACAGCTATGGGGTCGCGGGGTCGCGCGACCTGCGCTATGTCGCGTTCGTCTCGAACGCGTCGAATCTCGTTCCGGGCGACACGAACGGCCAACCCGACGTGTTCGTGTACGACCGCAACAACGGTACGCTGGTGCGCGCGAGCGTCGACGCGAACGGCTTGCAGGCGAACGCGCAGAGCGCGTGGCCGAGCCTCTCGGCCAACGGTTCGTTCGTCGTGTTCGACACCGGCGCGACCAGCCTGACCGGCCAGCCCGGCCTGGTTCGCAAGGATCTTCGTAACGGCGCCGTGACGCAGATCGCGGTGCGCTCGAGCTACCAGCCGAGCTATCCGTCGCTTTCCGACGACGGCGCGCGCGTCGCGTACACGTTCGGCAGCCTCGTCCGCTTCCACGACACCGCGACCGGCACCACGACCAACGTCACGAGCGGCGCGCAATCGGTCGACTCGTTCGCGACGATCAGCGGCAACGGCCGCTACGTGTTCTTCGCGTCGTCGCGTGACACGCTGGTGCCGGGCGACACGAACGCCGCGGTCGACGTCTTCCGCTGGGACAGCACGAACGGAACGATCGAGCGTGTCTCGCTCGGCGAGGGTGGCGTGCAGGGCAACGCGGACGCGGTGCCATCAGGAATCGCGGGCGTCACCGCGGCACCGCGCATGTCGCGTCCCTTCGCCGTCTCCGCGAACGGCACCCAGATCTCGTTCGTGTCGAACGCAACGAACCTCATGGCGGGCGACGCGCGCGGCGGCCTGTTCGGCCGCAACATCTCGAACGGCTTCATGATCCGCTTCGCCGCGTGCGCTCCGACCTGCCTCGGCGACACCTTCGACGCGCTCGACCTGAGCTCGACCGCCACGCACATGTCGTTCCACGTGCAGGACAATGCGTTCGACGGCGCCGCGGCGCTTGCGTCGGGCTACTACGTCACGGCCACGGTGCCGGTCGCGCTGGCGCGCGTCGGCGGCAACGGCACGAGCCGCATCGTGTTCGACAGCCGCTACGGCTCGGCGATCGGCGAGAACGGAGCGGCGTATGCGATCCAGTCGATCGAGCGCCTGCCCGGCGTCGACGATCGCGCGCGCTACGGCGACGTGTTCGCGCGCGTCGCGGGAGCACCCGACTACACGATCCTGAGCCGAGGCGCGGTCGGCCAGCCCGGCGACGGCCACAGCCGCCAGCCGGCGCTGTCCGACGACGGGCGCCGCGTTGCGTTCGCGAGCGACTCGACCCTGCTCGCCGCGAACGATACGAACGCATACCGCGATGTGTTCGTGCGCGATCTCTCGACCGGCGCCACCACGCTCGTCAGCAGCGCACCGGGTGGCGCGCCGAGCGACGGTCCGAGCGACCAGCCGTCGATCTCGGGCGACGGCAGCGTCGTCGCGTTCGCGTCGTCTGCTTCCAATCTCGTGGCCGGCGACACGACGAACCTCGACATCTTCGCGCGTGTCGTCTCGACCGGCGCGATCGAGCGCATCAGCACCGGCGTCACGCAGATCCAGGGGCAGTCGGCACTGTCCCTCGACGGGCGCTACGTCGCGTTCGCGGCGCGCAATACGCTCTATCTCCGCGACCGGCAGACCGGAACCCTGATCGTCGCGAGCCCGACGGTCAATGCGCTGCCACCCGATCAAGACTGCAACTTCTGCGAGTCGTTCCCGCTCTCGATCTCCGACGACGGGCGCTTCGTCGCGTACAACGCGCGCTCGAACAATCACGCGGTCGGGCAGAGCGACGACGACACCGACGTGCTGGTGTTCGACCGCATCGGCAACACGGTCGAGCTGAACAGCCGCGCGAGCGGTGCCACCGGCGCCGAGTTCCTCAACGGAAGCTACGCCCCGACGATTTCGGGCGACGGCCGCTACGTCGCGTGGTACTCGGCCGGGGACGCGAGCCTCGTGCCGGGCGCGCCGGCGGCCACCACGATCTTCGTGCGCGATCGCACGCTCGCGACGACGAGGCCGGTCGGCATCTCGCCGCGCCCGAGCAACTTCATCGGCACCGAGCCGCGGCCGACGATGTCGCGCGACGGCAGCTCCGTCGCGTTCCTCTCGAGCAGCGCGTCGGTGGTGCCGGGCGACTCGAACACGCTGCCCGATCTGTTCCTCTGGAACCGCGCGACCGGGCTCACGCGGCGCATCAGCCTGACCGCGGCGTGGTCGCAATCGGACGGCTCGTCGTACGTTTTCGACCTCAATCTCGCGGGCCACCCGAAGTTCTTCGCGATCGGGCTCGCGCGCGACGCGAACCACGTCGCCTACGCGTCCGCCGCGACCAACCTCGGGGTCGACGACCGCAACGCCGCCGACGACGTGTTCGTCACGCGGCTCGATTCGCAGGCGATCGCGCGGGCGAGCGCCGTGCAGCCGCCGCCGGGAGACGTCGACCGTTCGGCGCCGGTTGCGTCCGGGAACGGCCGTGTCGCGGTGATGGTGTCGACCGACCGTTCGGGTGCGCTCGGAGGCCCGCCGCTCGGCGGACCGGGCGCCAAGGACGCAAAAGGCATCGGCAGCAAGTGGGCCGGCATCCTCGCGTACGACTTCACGACCAGCGAGGAAACGCAGGTTGACGTGTCGTCCACGGGCGTCGCGGCGAACGACGACAGTTTCTTTCCGGCGCTCGCGCCGTCCGGCGACGTCGCGACGTTTGCGTCCGATGCGACGAACCTCGGCAGCGCGCTCGACGGCAACGGCCGCAGTGACGTGTTCGTGCGGGACCTCTCGGTCGACATCACGGTCGCGCTGACCGCCGGTGGCGACGGCGACAGCGGCCGCAGCGCGACGACGTCGATCGGCGACAAGTGGAACTCGGTGTTCGAATCGAACGCGACGAACCTGCCCGGCGCCGCGAGCGCGAACACGTCGCAGGACATCTTTCTCGCGCGCGAGGGCTTGGTCGAAAACACGTTCACGATCGAGCCGGTCAGCGTCGCGATCGGCGGTGGGCTCGCGAACGGGCCGAGCAGCGATCCCGCGATCTCGGGCTCCGGGCGCTACGCCGCGTTCGCCTCGCTCGCGACCAATCTCGTCGCGAGCGATCCGAACGGCCTCTCGGACATTTTCATCCGCGACATGACGGGTGGGACGACAGTGCAGGTGAGCCTCGGACCGGGCGGCGTCGCACCGAACGGTGCGAGCGGCCAGCCGGCCGTCGCGAACGTGCCGGGCCCCGGCGACAAATGGGCCGCGGCGTACGAATCCGAGGCGAGCAACATCGTCGGTGGCGACGTCAACGCAGAGACCGACGTGTTCGTCCGTGACAGCGACGGCGTGATCGAGCTCGTAAGCGTCGGCTTGGGCGGCCTGCCCGCGAACGGTCGCAGCCTCAATCCCGCGATCTCACCCGACAGCCGCTGGGTCGCGTTCGTCTCGACCGCCGACAATCTGGTGCCGGGTGACACGAACAACGCCCCCGACGTGTTCCTCTACGATCGCACGCTCGACACGACGACGCGCGTCAGCGCCGCCGCGGGCGTCGAGGCGAACGACTTCTCGCTGCAGCCCTCGATCGGCCTCGACGGCGGCGGCAACCCTGTCGTCGTCTGGGACACCGCCGCCGACAACCTCCAGTCCGGCGACACCGACGAAGCGATCGACGTCTACCAGTACGAGGCCGCCGACGACTCGCTCGCGAGCACGAACCTGATCCTGTTCAAGAACGGATTCGAGTAGCGCCCCGGCCCGTCATCGTCGAAACTTGACACCCGCGGGGCGCACCGGAACAATCCGCGCCCCGCTTTCGACGGCCCGGCGCCGTCGAGCACGATGGCTACGTAGCTCAGCCGGTTAGAGCGCGGCACTCATAATGCTGAGGTCGGTGGTTCGAGCCCACCCGTAGCCACCACTTCTCCCGCGCAAGCGAAGCCCAGGCGAAGCGAAGGATTCTCAAGCGCGGCGCAGTGTTGTCTGTTGACCGCCGAGTTTTCTGCGAGGCTTTTGCGAAAGCGCCCTATGCCTGCGATCGTTCCCGACGTGGCGCCTGTGCCCATGCTGTGCCCAAACTGCGCCCGTTGGCTGCCTCCGCCCAACCTCATTTGACCTAGGCACAGTGCGCCCCATCGACGCGTGTTGGCGTCGACTCGGGGGCCGTTGCCCGCTCCTGGCGTCGGCTGGAGAAGTCCAACCGCCGTTCTCCGTTCGTTAGCGCGAGAACCACCGGCTCTTGGCGCGCTCGAGGAAGGAAGGCTCGTCGCTCGGGCCCTGGCCGGCGACGAGGCGTTCGAAGGCGGCCATGAAGCCGACCTTGCGCCGGTGCGTGTCGCGCACTTCGGCGACGAGCGCGGCCCACGGCCGAGCGAGCCCGGCGCGCTCGTAGCAGGCTTTCGCAGCCTCGAAGTTCTCGACCGCGGCGTCGTAGTACTTGCTCTTCTTGGCCCTCAGGATGCGCATCCCGAGCGCGCGGAAAACCTTCGCGGCAACGTCGGGATGCGACTTGGCGAGCCGCGTTGCGGCGGGCGCGGTGGTGTAGTGGCTCAGCCCTTCGAGGTCGGCGTCGCTCGCCGCACGCAAGAGCCCGACGAGGCGGTCGATCTCTTTCGTCTCGAGCATGAGCTCGATGAGCGAGCCGAGATCCGCTCCGCTGGCGGCTTCCATGGCCTTGCCGTGCCACGCCGCACGCTTGGCCTTGGGCACGAATCGCATGAGCTCCTCGTACGTGAACTTGCTGGGTTGCTCGCGATACTGCACCCACGCCTCCTCGATCGCTTCGCTGCCCCGCCCGAGTTTCGTCAGCAGCTCGCGCTTCAACTTTGCGAGGTGGTAGCGGGCGGTCGACTCGTGGCGCTGCCCCTTGCCGAACGCCAGCCCTCGCTCGGCCCAGCCGAGTGCTTGCTCCGGCCGCCTGCCGCGAAGAAGAGCCGCGACCGCGAGGCAGTCCTGCGCGGATAGCTCCGTCTCCTCGGCGAGCGCGACGTAGGCCGCCACGTCGCGCCGCGCGACGTAGATAGCGCGCAGCACGCCGGCCCAACGCTTGCGCCCAGGGCTGACGCCCGGCCTCCCCAATTCGGCGCCGCCTGCGGGCTCGCCGTCGAACCGACGCCGCACCTGCCGTGCGAACGCGGCGAGGTTCGCCCTGTTCATCACCTTCGCGGCGTCGCGCTCGAGTTGATACGCGAAGCCGTACGGGTCGTCATCCATGCGCGCGAGCAACCACGTCGCCGTCTCGTCCGGATCCGCAGCCGCTGCCTGGCGCGCCTTGATCCAGCCTCGATAGAGGCCGTCGATGAACATCCCGAAGTTGCCGCTCGAGTCGTCGAGCTCCCCAGCCTTTTCGTAGCATCCGGCGAGGAAGGTCTCATAGAGACGGATGGCGCGCTCGGGATCTTGCGCGACGAGCTTCCGAATCTGCGCGGCCACCTCCTCGAGCGCCAAGGGGAAGTCCCAGCCGGCTCGGTAGGTGATGAAGCGTCCTGGTTCGAGCGCGCTCTCTATCGTCACCTCGAGCGCATCACCGCGCTTGGCTCGTCTCGTCGAGGTCACCACGGTGTTTTCGCCATCACAGCCCGGCCTTGCGCAGCCGCTCGATGAGCTTCGAGTCGATCCCTGGCGATCCGCGATCGCGACGGCTTCGTCCCCATGGTCTCTCGTGCAGGCTTTCGTTTCATCACGTGAAGTCTTCCATGGCCGCGAGCGAGCGCAGGACGTCCTCGTCGTACTCGACGACGACGTCGTCTCCGGGCTCCTCGTAGCCGAGCGGTGCGTCGCCTCGCGCGTAGCCGATCGCGCGATATCCGCGCAGTCGCCGCTCGAACATCCGCAAGAGCGTCGGGACATCGCGATCCACGTAGTCGAAGATGCGAACTTCGGTCTTGCCGGAATGCAGCCGATGCAGGCGACCGGTGTACTGGATCAACGTCCCTTTCCACGACACCGGCAACGCCAGGAAGAGCGTGTCGAGCCGCGCATCATCGAAGCCCTCGCCGATGTAGCGCCCGGTGGCGAGGACGAGCCGCTCCTCGTCGTTCGGAATCGCGGCGAGCCGTTCCTTCACCTCGCGTCTCTTCCTGGTGCCCATTCCGCCCTGGAGGACGACCATGTGCCTCGAGAACTTCTCCAGCCGCGTGGCGAAGTAGTCGAGGTGGTCTTTCCGCTCCGTGAGGAGGATCGGCGAGCGGCCCTGTTCGAGCGACTGGATGACGTCATCGAGGATGAGTCGGTTGCGCTTCTCGTCCGTCGCAAGCGCTGCGTAGAGTTCCTGGATGCTCACCTTCGTCTCGTTCGAAGACTTGAAGTCCGTCTCGCGCACCACGAGGTTGTGGGCAAAGGGGCGTTGCGCGGCCTGGCTCTTCGGATCGATCGCGAAACGAACGGGACCCAGCTGCATCTCCGTGATCGGATGGTGCCCATCGCGGCGCTGCGGCGTTGCGGTGAGGCCGACGACGTAACGCCCCTTCGCCTCCGCGAGCACCCGCTCGAACGAGACGGCCGGCAAGTGGTGGCACTCGTCGACGATGACCTGTCCGTATTGCGCAATTACGTCGTCTACCCCTTCCTTGCGCACGAGGCTTTGGATCATCGCCACGTCGAGCCGGCCGTTTCGGGCCTTCTTGCCCGCGCCGATTTGTCCGACCTCCTTGGGATCGATGCCGAGAAACACGGCGAGTTGCGCCCGCCACTGGTCGAAGAGCGGGCGCCGATGGACGAGTACCAATGTGCTGCAGCAGCGCGCGGCCACGAGATACGTGCCGATCACCGTCTTGCCGATACCGGGTGGCGCGACGAGCACACCGATGTCGTGCGCGAGCATGGCGTTCGCCGCTTGCTGTTGGAGTGGCGTCAGCATCCCGCGGAATTCGAGCCCAAGAGGCTCGCCCGCGATGCGCTGATCGTCTACTTCGAGCGAGACACCGAACGTGCGCAGCAACTTCACGAGGTCGGCGTTGCGCCCTCTCGGCAGCCCCACGTGCAGCAGCAGATCCTCGGCGCAAGCGATTACGCGCGGGGTCATCGCCGTCGACAGGCGCATGCTCTGCTTCTTGTAGAACTCCGGATTCTGAAAGGCGGCGAGCCGCTTGATCTGGTCGAGCAGCGGCGATGGCAGCCCCGCCTTCTCCACGAAGAGTTTTTGCGCGAGAACCACGCGCACCTTTGAAGGCAGTGGCTCCGTGATCACTACGGCCTTGGGCTCCCGGGAAGGGAGGCGCGCCCAGGGCGCCGTGTCGTCCTCGCCTGCCGGTTCCGCAAGGCGGACACCGACAACGGACCCCAGTCGCGTCGCCTCGCGCGCAATCAGATCGACAGTAGCGGGATCGATTCGCACAACGGCGGCGAGATAGGCCCACTGCTGATCGTCGGCGTACGGCTCGAGCTGGTCGTCGAGGAAGACGGAATTTCCCTCCTGTCTCGGCTCGTACTGAAGAGGTAGCGCGATCAGATTTCCGAAGCCGCCTCGCGGCATCGTGTCCTGGCTCGGAAACAGCCGGTCGTACGAGTCCATGCTCAACTGGTGCCGCCGCGACATGGTCTCGGTGACGAGATAGCAGCCCATCTTGCGCGCGATGCCCGCCTCCACGGGCGCGGTGAAGAAGAACCAGACGTGTGCGCCGTTGCCGGAGCGCGACTTCTCGACCGCGACGGGAAGACCGACGCGCCGGCACGTCTCTACAAACGCGGTGACATCGTCCGTCCACGTGGACTTGTCGAAGTCGACCGCAAGGAACCAGCAGGTCCCGTCATCGAGCAGCGGGTACACGCCCATCACGTGGCGACCGGTCAGGTGTCCGATGACTGCGGCGTCATCGACCGGAATGAAGGCCTGATTCGGGCACGCGCTGCACTTGCCGCCGGTCTTGAGCGCGCACAATCCCGGCTCCCACTTGTTCGAGCACGCAGGCGCGTAGCCGGCTCGCCCGGTCTTCTTGCTGACGAACCGCGTCGGGAAGACCTCCGCGCGTCCACGAAACAGTGACCGAAACAGCTTCACCTTTTCAACGGACGTGTTGGGAACCCGCACGTCGACAACAAGGGGTAAGCGCACGCGAATCTCGGGCTCGGCACCGAGCGAAGCCAGTTCGGCTCGGAGCGCGCCGAGGCGACGTTGCGCATTTGTCTGCTCGACCTCGAGTCGCGCCAGACGCGCTTCCTCCTGCCCAATCGCCTGCAGCAGGCGTTCGCGCCACGATGTCCGCTCGGCGCGCTGGTCCTCCGTAGACATCGGCGGCAGGTGCGACTCGGTTTCGGTATCCAGACTGCGCACGTCAGGGCTGTCCTCAGCGACTTGATTCGAGCACGGCCTCGAGTTGCTTGATCTCGCGCGCGGGCAGGTCGAGTGACGCCGCAACTTGGCGCCATCCGTCCACAGCCGCTCGAACCTCGTTCTCGATCGCGTCCGCGTCGGCTCTGGAAAGCCGGTAGTAGTCGGCAGTCACCCGGAGGTGGTCGATCGATGGGCTTGAGTCAACGTCGTCAATGGCTAAGGCGTGCTCGCCCTTGTCCGGGTTCGGGTTGATATCAAAAGCCGGTGACAGGCTCCAACCGTCGCCACCCCACAAGAAGCCGTGGTTGCGGAGGTGGTCGTCGCGGTTTCCGATGAATATCGAGAAGACGATCCGTCGGTAGAGCTGCGTGAGGTCCGCGGCGATCGTCACCGGCGCGCCGACGTTCTGGATCGCCTCGGCGATGTCTACGTAGCTGCCTTCGTCGCCATCGTTGCGTTGGAGCAGGGTCATCGCCGATGCGTAGAGCCGCCGTGAATCGTGCACTCGATCGAAGCGCTTCACGACAAACGTGCGGTGGCGGCGGGCGAACCGGAGCAGCTTGGCTTCCGGCATGACCACGCCCGCCCTGAGCGCCAGCTGGTACGCCAAGAACTCCCACGCGCCCACGTCGCGCCGGTCGTCGCTTGCCGGAAATTTCGCCAGCCACAGCGTGCCGTCTTCCGCCGTGAACGAAGCCTTCGGCCTGGATCCGCCCAGGCTCGTGCCGGGCGCGATCAGCTGGCGGAGCCATTGAACATACTCCGGCCGGTCTTCCGAGCCTTCGGCTTCCAGCAACTCGACGATGGCTTCCAGCTCCCGCAGTCGGGTTGCGGGTGGGGCGCCGAGCTCACGCACATCGACGTAGGACTTCACCTCGGGATCCCAAAGGCGCAGTGCTCCCATCCGGGTCTGGTCGTTGACGCCGGTCAGGAAATCCCAGTCCCGGAGCCGCCGCGCGCGCCGGTTCTCCCGTTGGGCCTCGATCGCCTCGCGGCGCTCCATCAGCACACGCCCCCAACGATCGGGGGCCGTGTCCCGGAAGATGCCGTGCAGGGCCCGGCGACCACCGGGATACTGCGGGCCTTGAACCAACGGGAGCTCGGGGTCAATCGCGATCGCTCGAGCGGTCGCCAGCCACGCCGGGGAATAAGAGAAGCGTATGACTTCGCTCCCGCGACCACGATCACAATCCAACTCTCCGATCTTGATCGCCGGACCCAACGTGCAATCCTCGAGCCAGACCTCCAGATGCAGGCTCACGGGCGCACGCGCCTGCGCGGGGCACCGACCTGGTGGATGTCCTGCAGTTTGCGGCCCAGCGGGTCGTCCGCCGCCAGCCGGTCGACATCCTCGGCCAATCCAAGTACCTGAAGGACCCGGAGCATCGTGGCCAGGCTCGTAGCCGGATTACCCGACTCCAGCTTGGAAAGCGTCTGCGCGGAAACGCCAACGCGCTCGGCCATCGTCGCCCGGGTCATGCGCCGACGCAGCCGCGCCGCGCGCAGGCGCTCGCCGAGACTCGCGATCTGGCGTTGCGCCCTGGGAAATGTGGGAGGCGTGCGCTTTGGCATGCGTAATTAAATACGCTTATGTGCCTCAAATAGCAATTTAATTGCAGTTCATGGCCTCCTATCGCGCCACCACAATTACCTGCGGTGCTTAGGTCAAGAGCCCGAGATGTCGATTGAGCACCGTGGGGGAACAGCCTCATAATGCTGAGGTCGGTGGTTCGAGCCCACCCGTAGCCACCACCCGATGCGCCTCACCAAGACCTTCCAGATCGAAGCCGCACACCGGCTGCCAAACGTGCCGTCGGGGCACAAGTGCGCGCGCATGCACGGGCACTCGTTCACGATCGCGGTGCACGTCGAAGGGCCGGTCGATGCGACGCTCGGCTGGGTGATCGACTTCGCCGACGTGAAGGCCGCTTTCGAGCCGCTGTTCGACGCGCTCGATCATCGCTGCCTCAACGATGTGGAAGGGCTCGACAACCCGACCAGCGAGCGGCTCGCGGTCTGGGTCTGGGAGCGGCTCAAGCCCCGACTGCCGCTGCTGGCCCAGGTCGACGTGCAAGAAACCTGCACGTCCGGCTGCAGCTACCGCGGCGAGCCGGTCTAGCTGTTCAGTAAAAACATCAGGTAGATCAATCGGATATCGAGCCGATGCGAACCTGTGCCCGCATAATGTTGCATTGCACAAAAACCCAGCGTATGCTGCAACGCACAAATTCACCGGGACGAGGGTCCAACCATGTACGAGCAATTCGATTCCAAGCAGTTCATCGCGTTCAGCAAGCAGTTCTCGGATGCCGCGTTCAAGGCCCAGGGCCTCGCCATCGCGGGTCTCGAGCGCGTCGTCGACGTGCAGCTCAAGACCTTCGAGAACCGCCTCAACGCCACGGTCGAGTTCCTGACCGACGCGTCGGAAGTGCGTGACCTCGAAGCCGCGCGTTCGCTGTTCCCGAAGTCGGTCCAGCTCGCGAAGGACAATGCGGAGAAGATGTACGCGGTGTCGCAGGAGCTCGTCGGCATCTCGGTCAAGACGACCGAGGCGATCGGCGACGTCGTGCGCGGCCAGTACGAGCAGGTCGCGAAGACCGGCGCCGCGACGGCCAAGAAGGCCGCGAAGTAATCCAATCGAAGAGAGCGGAGCGGCAATCCCTCGCGTGCAGACGCTGGGTCGCAAGTCCTCCCTCCCGCAACACTCCAGCGTCTTCGGGCCGGCCTAGCGCCGGCCCTTTTTTTTGGTGCGAGGATCGGCCAGTCCCCGACCGACTTCGCACGCGACGAGTCCGGAGCATCCGGACTCGTCTCCGGCCGCTGGCGCGGCGGGCCATCCATGGCCCGCGGTAGCGAGTTGGCTAGGCCGCCGCGACGAAGATCCACACGTTCAACGCCAGCGCCGCGAACCACACCAGGCTGCGCAGCATGTGCTGGTCGACGAGGTACAGCACGCCGTAACCCAGGCGCAGCGCGACGAACGTCAGCGCGAGCGCATCGAGCGTGCCCTGCGGAACACCGTTGAGCTGCGCGACGATGACGGCGGCCGCGAACAGCGGGAACGCCTCGAACGAATTCAGGTGCGCGGCATGCGCGCGCGCGGGCATGCCGCTGAGCTGCGCCTGCCATTCGCGCGGCCGGCGATTGTTGAAGCGCTCGCCGGTCGTCTTCGCGACGATGGTCCAGAGAAACGGCATCAGGCCTGCCGCGAGCACGCACCAGTAGGCGATCGTCATCGTCGTCGTTCCCCATTCCGCCCCGAGGCGGCAAGCATGCCGTGTTTCCGCACCCGATGCTGCGGGCCCGCACGGGCTGCGCGCCGTCTGCGGCCGGATTGTGCGAGGCTACGCCGCGACCGAGCCATCGATCGAACCGTGCCGAACCTCGTCGTCGAATCCGGACCGCTCGCGGGCGAACGCTACAGCTTCGCGCGCCGCGCCGTGGTCGGCCGCGGCCAGCTCGCCGACGTCAGGATCGAGCACGAGACGATCTCGCGACGCCATTGCGAGATTCGCCCGCGCGACGGCGCGTACGAGCTCGTCGATCTCGGCAGCGCGAACGGCACGCGCCTCAACGGCGCGCCGCTCGTCGGCACCGCGCCGCTCGGCGACGGCGATCGCATCGCGCTCGGCATGGTGACGCTGGTGTTCAGCGTCGAGGCCGAAGAGGATCGCGAGTCGCCCGAGACCGGCAGCGCCCTGTACCGCGACACGCTCGCGCGCATCGCGTTGTTCTGTGAGCTCGGGGAGCTCATTTCGGCCGCGGCGCCGGGCGAGGAGCAGGTGAGGCACGCGCTCGCGGCGCTCCGGCGCGCGTATCCGCGCGTCGACCAGATCGCGGTGCTCGTGCGCGGCGCAGCGGGTGACCGCTTCACCCTCGCCGCGAGCACCGGCAGCACGGTCGATCTCGCCGTCGTGATTCCGCGCGCACGCGAGGCGCTGCGGCACGAACGCGGACACGCCGCGATCGAGAACGGCGGGCTCTGGGCGGGGCTCCCCGCGCGCTACGCGGGCGAAGTGCTCGGTGTGCTCTACCTCGCGAGCGCCGCCGACCCGGAAGCGCTGCGCATCACCGATCGCGACGCGCTGTGCGCGGTCGCGGCGCTCGTCGCCCCGATGCTCGCGCCGGCGCGCGCGCCGAACGCCGAGACCGCGCGCGACGACCGCGACCTCGCGCTCGCGCGCCGGATCCAGCAGCGTTTCCTGCCGCAGGCCGCGCCGCTGCTGCCGGGCTACGCGATCGTCGACAGCTACACCGCCGCGCGCGTCGTCGGCGGTGATCATTTCGACTACCTGACGCTCGCGGACGGACGCACGGTGTTCGTCGTCGCCGACGTCTCCGGCAAGGCCGTCTCGGGCGCGCTCTACATGGCGCGGCTCGGGCCGATGCTGAAGCAGGCGGCAGCCGCTGCGCGCGATCCCGCCGCGCTGCTCGGCGAGCTCAATGCGCAGCTCCTGCCCGAGCTCGAGGCCGGCATGTTCGTGACGATGCTCGCGCTCGCGCTCGATCCCGTCACCGCACGGATCGAAGCCGCGAGCGCGGGCCATCCCGCGCCGTTCAAGCGCCAGGCGAACGGCTACGTCGACGCCGTCCCGGTGCCGCGTGGACCGCCGCTCGGTGCGATGCCGGGCGCGCGCTACGAGTCGCACGACGGCGCGCTCGCGCGCGGCGAGTACCTGCTGATCTACACCGACGGGCTCGACGAAGCGCACGACGCGCGCCAATCGCTGTTCGGTGCCGGTCGGATCGTCGAGGCGCTGGTGCAGGCGCCGCACGCGGCCGACGCGATCGAGCAGCTCACAGCGGAGCTCGGCACGTTCGTCGGCGAGACCGCGCAGAGCGACGACCTCACGATGGTCGTGCTAGAGCGGCTTTGACGCTCGATCAGATGGTGCGCTTCTTCTTGCCGAAGAGACGGCTGAAGAAGCCGCCCTTCTCTGCCTCGGCCGGCGCGTCCGCCGGCGCGCGGGCCGCTGCGGGTGCGGGCTTCGTCGCGGTGGTCTTGGGCGCGCTCGCACCGGCGCCGTCGAGCTTCGCGCCGAGCAGCATCGCCGCGTGACGGCCGAGCGCCTTCGCTTCGGGGCCGATCGGCGCTCTGCGCGCGGCGCCGACGCCGAGCATTCGAGCCACGTGGTCGACGACTGCGGGCTCGCGCGGCGCCGACGCCGCAGCGCCCGCCGGCGCGGCGCGCGCGGCGGGGTGCTCGTGCAGCGCCGCGTCGCGATCGGGATAGATCGCGAACAGCTTGGTGAATCCGGCGATGTCGAATACCTGCTGGACCTGCGCGTTCAGCCCCGCGACGCGAAGCGAGCCCTTGCCGTCGACCGATTTCGCGAGCATCAGCAGCACGCGCAGCCCGGCGCTCGAGACGTAGTTGATCTGCGCGAGATCGACGACGAAATGCACGGCGCCCGCGTTGATCAGATCCTGCACAGCGAGCTCGAGATCGGCGGCGGAATCGGTGTCGAGCCGACCGACCGGCGCGAGCACGGAGACCGCGCCGCGCTGTTCCTGCGCGATCTCCATCGCCTCAGCTCCGGAACACGAAGCGCGCGACGCCGATCTGCACGACGTCTTCGTTCTGCAGCACGCGCTCGCGGACCTTCTCGGCGTTGACGCGCGTGCCCTGCTTCGAGTCGAGATCGGACAGTACGAAGCCCTGCGGCGTCGGCGTGATGCGCGCGTGCTTCGGGTCGACGCCCGAGCTGCCGAGGCGGATGTCGTTGCCGGTGTCGCTGCCGATCGCCATCGGCTTCAGCGCGAGCGAGAACGTGGTCTTGCCGGCCTCGGGGTTCTGCGGCACGAGCCGCGCGGGACGGAATACGACCGTCGCGTCGGAGGTCGGCGGCGGCGGCGCTGGTGCGGCGGCGGGCGGCGCGACAGGCATCGCGGCGCGCGGTATCGCCGGCATCACCATCGTGCCGGCGTCGGGCGGCGGCGCCGGGGCGATCGGCTTGAGCGCAGGCATCATCATCGTCGCGCCGGCGTTGCCGGCGACGGCCGGGAGCTCGCCGGTCGTGTACGCCGCAGGTGGCGCTGGTGCCGGCGCGGACGCCGCAGCTTCGAGCTCGCTCTCGCTGTGCACGCAGGCGGTGAAGCGCGCGCGGATTTCCTGCGCGCGCTGATACCACTGCTGCTTCTCGGCGGCCTGCGACTCGAGCCCCTTGATGCGCTTGTCGAACTCCTTCTTGTCGAACTCGCCGAGCGTGTGGCGCAGCTCGATCTCCTGCTTGTCGAGCTTGACCGCCTCGTGCGCGGCCTCGAGCGTCGTCAAGATCTTGCGGAGGTCGGCGTACTGCGCGCGCGTGGCCTCCTTGAGCGGCTTCGCCTGTGTGCGCAGCGCGTCGAGCCGCGCGCTGTAGTCGCCTTTCACGCGCTGGTACACCGCCTCGGCGACGTCGGCCTTCTTCTCCTCCATCGCCTTGATGCGCGACTCGAGCACGTCCTGCTCGTCCTTCAGCGCCTTCAGCGCATCGGCCGGCGCGACGTCGATCTTGCCAAGTTCTTCCTGCACGGCGCGCTCCTCTAGGCGACGACTTCGACTTCGACCGAACCGAATTTGACGCGGTCGCCGGGTTTGAGATCGACCGGCTCGCCGGTCCTCAGGCGTTCGCCGTTCACGAACGTGCCGTTCGTGGTCGCCGTGTCCTCGCGCACCATACAGCGGCCGTCCTCGACCACGATCTTCGCGTGGCGGCGCGAAAGACTGCGCGCGGTGTCGAACGGGCCGAGGTTGATCTCGGGATTGATGCCGCTGACCGGGTCGGGTCGTCCGACGAGATACTCGCCCGCGCCCGCGAGCGCGAAGCGGTTGCCCGAGTCGTGATGCACGAGCTGCCAGTTGCGCACTTCCGGCGCGGGCGGTTCGGGCGCGGGCGGCGCGACCGGCGGCGCGGCCGCGGCAGGCGGCTCGGGACGCGACGCTTCGGCGCGCGGCGGTGGCGGCGCGGTCGGCGTTTCGGCCCGCCCCTCCTCGCGTCGCTGCGACAGCTTGCGCTTGAAGTCGTCGAGCGCGGTCTTCGCGTCGTGCGCGCGCTCCTCGCTGCGGCGCAGGCGGCCCGCGAGCTTCTTCATGATGCGGATCGGGATCTCGACGTTCGAGCGCATCACGTCCGCGAACACCGTGCGCTCGATCTTGAGGAGGCGCACGTTGGTCTTCGCGAGCGCGGTGGCGAAGCGCGGCTGCTCCTCGAGCAGCGCCATCTCGCCGAAGCAATCGCCCGATTCGAGCGTCGCTAGCGGCTCCGATCCGCGTGCCTGGCGCAGGATCTCGACCGTCCCCGACTCGATGATGTACATCTCGTGGCCGGGCTCGCCCTCCCTGAAGATCGCGTTGCCCGCGGCGATCTCGACGAATGGATCCTTCGCGTTCAAATCGGGCGCTCCTCAGGCGATCCGTGTCCCGTGCCGGGCCGGACCGTGGCTTTCGATTATGCCGACCGGCGTTTCGGCGCGGCAACTGCGCGTCCCGTCATGGAACCCGGGTCTTGACGGGAGGGATACTCGTGATCCGACAGGGTTTCGCCGCAATGTTCCGCTCCGCCCGCCCGCTCCTCGTCCTCGCGCTGCTCGGCGCCACCGCGCTCGCGCACGCCGATTCGGTTCCGTACGCCCCGACGGCTTGTGCGGCTCCGGGCGGCGACGTCGCATTCGCGGCGGGATTCGAGGACTGCTACACCGCCGATGCCTCGGGCGGCGCGGGCGGCGACACGACGATGGGCGATCACGTCGACCTCGTGACCGGCAGCGACGGGCTCCCGCGCGAGCTCGTGTACCGGGTCCCGCCGGGGCTCGATCCAGCGACAGCTGCGCCGTTGCTGGTCGCGCTGCACGGCGCCGCGGCGAACGTTCCGCTCGCGGCGACGACGCTGCGCAACAACTGGGCGCCGTACGCCGATGCGAGCGGGGCGATCCTGGTGACCCCGCACGGCACGGGCTCCGGCGGCGGCTGGCGCGGCACCGACGCGGTCACGATCGCGAACGCGGTCGCACGGATCGAAGCGCGCTACAACGTCGATCGGCGCCGCCGCTTCCTGTGGGGCTACTCCGCGGGCGCGCATTTCGGCCACGCCGTGGTGCTCGACGATCCGACGCCCTGGGCGGCGTACGGCGTCAGCGCCGGCGCGCTGACGCAATACGCCTGTGGCGTCCCCGGCGCGCCGGCCTGCACGCCGTGGCTCGCGAACGCCGCCGCGGCGAATCGTCTGCCGGTCTCGATCACGATCGGCACCGGCGACCCGCTCTACCCGCAGACTTCGCTCGACCCGAGCCGCTATGGCGCCGCCGGCTGGCCGGCCCCCGACCTGCGCTACGTCGAGTTCGCCGGCGGCCACACGTACCTGCTGGCGCACCTGCGCGACACATGGACGTTCCTTTCGGGGTACGCGCAGGCGCGCTGAACCGGGCCGGCGGGTTGCGCGAAATCGCCCCGGACCGTTAAACTTTTCGGGCTTTGCCGGCCGCGTTCGGATCCGGCGATGCCCTCCTCCTTCGCCCCGACCCCGGCCGTACTCCGAGCGCTTGAGCAACTCCGTCGAAAGCGGAAAGCGCCTGGTCCTGCGAACGGTGGTCTGGCAGATCGGGTGCGTCGCGGCCCTCGCGTTGCTGTGGCTCCCCTCGGGTCTCGCGAACGCGCAGGCGTTCGGCGCCGGCGGGCTGATCGTCGCGGTCGGGAATGCGCTGTTCGGATGGCGCCTGTTCCTGCCTGGAATCGCGCCATCCGGAGAGCTCCGGCGCTCGGTGTACGCGGCCGAGGCGCTCAAGTGGTTGTGGGTCGTGGTGGCGCTCGGTCTCGCGCTCGCGGTCGCCGGCCTTTCCGGTCTGCCGCTCGTGCTCGGTGTCGTCGCGGCGCACGTCGCGTTCTGGTTCGGACTTCTGATTTTCAGGTGAATCGATGGCTGCGGAACACGGCCCCGGCAACATGACGGACTACATCAAGCACCACCTGCACCATCTCCAGGTGCCGGTCGGCGAAGGTCCGTTCTGGGTCATCAACCTCGATTCGCTGCTGTTCAAGCTGCTCGCGATCCTGGTGTTCCTGTTCGTGTTCCTGCGCGTCGCGCGGCGCGCGACGCCGGGCGTGCCGGGCAAGCTGCAGTGCGCGATCGAGATGATCGTCGAGTTCGTCGACGGCATGGTCAAGGACACTTTTCACGGCCGCTCGAAGCTGATCGCGCCGCTCGCGATCACGATCTTCGGCCTCGTGTTCCTCATGAACTTCATGGACATGCTGCCGGTCGACCTGCTGCCGGCGGTCGCGGGCGCGGCCGGCGTGCCGTATCTGCGCGTCGTGCCGACGGCCGACCTCAACACGACGTTCGGCATGTCGATCACGGTGTTCCTGCTGATCCAGTACTTCGGGATCAAGCACAAGGGCGTCGGCGGCTTCTTCAAGGAGTGGTTCACCGCGCCGTTCGGCCCGGTTGCGGCGCCGGCGAACCTGCTGCTGCGCGTGATCGAGGAGCTGGTGCGGCCGCTGTCGCTGTCGCTGCGGCTCTTCGGCAACATGTACGCCGGCGAGCTGATCTTCATCCTCATCGCCGTGATGACGCTCGGCGCCGCGCTCGGCAGCCTGATGACCTGGGTCATGGGCCCCGTGCAGCTCATCGCCGCCTTCGCGTGGACCGTGTTCCACATCCTCGTCATCACGCTGCAGGCCTTCATCTTCATGACGCTGACCATCGTCTATCTGAGCATGGCGGCGGAGCACCACTGACTTCGTTCACCCTTTCACTTCACTTCGATACAAGCGACGGAGAACAACATGGAAAACGTGAACCTCATTGCCGACGTCATGGGCATGACGCTCATCGCGGCCGGCATGCTGATCGGCCTCGGTGCGCTCGGCACCGCGATCGGCTTCGCGCTACTCGGCGGCAAGCTGCTCGAGGGCACCTCGCGCCAGCCCGAGCTCGCCCCGATGCTGCAGACCAAGATGTTCATCGTCGCGGGTCTGCTCGACGCGATTCCGATCATCGGCGTCGCGATCGCGCTGCTCTTGATCTTCGCGAACCCGTTCCTCTCGCAGCTCGCCGGCGGCTGAGTCTCGCAACGCTGCGCGCGCCGGGCGCGTCCCGGCATCGCGCGAGCCGGGACGAGGCGAAGGCCTCGTTCCGCGTAAAGAGACGGAGAGTGCAATGAGCATCAACATCACGCTCGTGATCCAGGGCCTCGCGTTCTTCGCGACGGCCTGGCTCGTCATGAAGTTCGGCTGGCCGCACATCATGGCCGCGATCGAGGAACGCCAGGGCAAGATCGCCGACGGCCTCGCCGCGGCCGATCGCGCGCGCGCCGAGCTCAAGGCCGCCGACGAGAAGGTCGCCGACGAGATCCGCCGTGCGCGCAGCGAAGCGCAGGCGATCCTCGAGAAGGCGCACGGCCAGTACAACCAGATCGTCGACCAGGCCAAGGAAGACGCGCTCACCGAGGCGAATCGCCGCAAGGCCGCCGCCGAGACCGAGATCGCGAATCTCTCGCACCACGCGAAGGACGTGCTGCGCCAGCAGCTCGCTGCGCTCGCGGTGAAAGGTGCCGAGAAGATCCTGCGCCGCGAGATCGACGGCGCGCGCCACCGCGACCTGCTCGACCAGCTCGCGAAGGAAATCTGATGAGCAGCAGCACCACGCTCGCGCGTCCGTACGCCCGCGCCGCCTTCGAGGCGGCGCAGGGATCGAGCGCACTCGCAGACTGGCAGTCGAGGCTCCGCTTCGCTGCGGCGGTGGCGTCGCACGGCGACGTCGGCGCCGTGCTCGGCAACCCGCGCATCGGCGAAGCCGAGCTCGCGAAGCTGTTCCTGCCGCAGTCCGAGGCGGCGGATTCGCCGTTCGCGGCGTTCGTGGCGACGCTCGCGTCGAACCGCCGCCTTGCGCTGCTGCCCGAGATCGCCGAGCTCTACGACCAGCTCAAGCGCGAGCACGAGCGCGTGCTGCACGTCACCGTGCGCGCGGCCGTGCCGGTCGAGGGCGCGCAGGCCGACGCGCTGAAACAGGCACTCAAGCGCCGTTTCGAGCGCGAGATCGAGCTCGTCAGCGTGATCGACGAGTCGGTGATCGGCGGCGCGGTCATCGATGCCGGCGATGTCGTGATCGACGCGTCGGTGCGCGGCCGCCTCGAGCGGTTGCAGCAGACGCTGACGCAATAACACCCGAATTCATTTGAACCGGCGCGCGACAGACTCGGCGCCGACCAGCGGAAGACCATCATGGCGACGACCCAGCTCAACCCGTCCGAAATCTCCGACCTGATCAAGAACCGCATCGAGCAGTTCAAGGTCAAGGCGGAAGCGCGCAACGAAGGCACGATCGTCTCGGTGTCCGACGGCATCGTGCGCGTGCACGGCCTCGCCGACGTGATGGCGGGCGAAATGATCGAGCTGCCGGGCGGCTCCTACGCGCTCGCGCTGAACCTCGAGCGCGACTCGGTCGGCTCGGTCGTGCTCGGCGACTGGGAGCACCTGCGCGAGGGCGACACGGTCAAGACGACCGGCCGCATCCTCGAGGTCCCGACCGGCCCGGAGCTCCTCGGCCGCGTCGTCAACGCGCTCGGCGAGCCGATCGACGGCAAAGGCCCGCTCAACGCGAAGCACTCGGCCCCGATCGAGCGCGTCGCGCCCGGCGTGATCTGGCGCCAGTCGGTCTCGCAGCCGGTGCAGACAGGCTACAAGTCGATCGACGCGATGATCCCGATCGGCCGCGGCCAGCGCGAGCTGATCATCGGCGACCGCCAGACCGGCAAGACCGCGGTCGCGATCGACACGATCATCAACCAGAAGAACTCCGGCATCAAATGCGTCTATGTCGCGATCGGGCAGAAGGCCTCGTCGATCGCGAACGTCGTGCGCAAGCTCGAGGAGAACGGCGCGCTCGCGAACACGATCATCGTGGCCGCGGCGGCGTCCGAGTCGGCCGCGATGCAGTACATCTCGGCGTACTCGGGCTGCGCCATGGGCGAGTACTTCCTCGACCGTGGCGAAGACGCGCTGATCATCTACGACGACCTCTCGAAGCAGGCCGTCGCGTACCGCCAGATCTCGCTCTTGCTGCGCCGCCCGCCAGGCCGCGAGGCGTACCCCGGCGACGTGTTCTATCTGCACTCGCGCCTGCTCGAGCGCGCCGCGCGCGTCAGCGCCGCGTACGTCGAGAAGTTCACCAAGGGCGCGGTGAAGGGCAAGACCGGCTCGCTGACCGCGCTGCCGATCATCGAGACCCAGGCGGGCGACGTCTCGGCGTTCGTGCCGACCAACGTGATCTCGATCACCGACGGCCAGATCTTCCTCGAGACCGACCTGTTCAACGCCGGCATCCGCCCGGCCGTGAACGCCGGCATCTCGGTGTCGCGCGTCGGCGGCGCGGCGCAGACCAAGATCATCAAGAAGCTCTCGGGCGGCGTGAAGCTCGCGCTCGCGCAGTACCGCGAGCTCGCGGCGTTCGCGCAGTTCGCCTCCGACCTCGACGCGGCGACGCGCGCGCAGCTCGAGCGCGGCCAGCGCGTGACCGAGCTGATGAAGCAGAAGCAGTACGCGCCGCTCTCGATCGCCGACATGGCGCTGTCGCTGTACGCGGTCGAGAAGGGCTACCTCGATGACCTGCCGCTCGCGCAGATCCTGCCGTTCGAGCGCGGGCTGCACCAGCACTTCGCGTCGAACCAGAAGGCGCTGATGGAGAAGATCGTCTCGACCGGCGACTGGAACGACGAGATCGAAGGCGCGTTCAAGCGCGGCATCGAAGAGTTCAAGAAGACCGGAAGCTGGTAAGGATCCTCGAGCCCGGAGCCGTGTGCGTGAAACGCTGCAATAGACAATCCAAGGGAACGCGTGCGCGCGGCTTGCAGACAAGCATGCGCGCACTGCGGCGTTTGCTTGTGCTTGCGGCGCCGGCTGGATTCTTCATGGGCAGCGCCCCGGTTCACGCCCAGCTCAGCAGTCCGATCGACATAGCGCTTCAAGCAAGGGTCTTGCCGAACACTGCCATCTACGCGACTTCGAACGCCGTACTCGAAGTCACTCTGACGAACCACGGGCCCACCAACGCGATCGGCGTCGTTGCCGTCACCTCGTTCTTTCCATCCGAGAGGCTGTCGATCTTTGCCGTTCCCTCAACTAGCCCGTGCCAGCTTAGTTTCGACAGCGCGACGGGACCCCAGGGCCAGACGTTCTTTGCAGCAATCCTCCAGTCTGGACCTCTGCCCGCCATGGGCAGTGTCACGTGTGCGGTTGGCGTTCGGCCCGGGGTCGTGGCCGGAGGCTCGCTCGACCTCAGCATTACTGCAAACGGAACGTCTCCCGGAATTGTCGAGACAAATCCGTCGAACAACAGCGTCTTGATTCCGCTGCAGCTGAGCGCCCCGGCGCCGGTCCCTGCGCTCTCGTGGATCGCAGGTTTGACTCTCGCATTCCTCCTCCTCCTTTCCGGACGACGAAGTTCATGGCGCTTTTGACTTCCTTAGTGCTGGCGACGGCAGCCGTGAGCGCGACCCCGCCTGAGCGAGCCGAACCGGCCACGGAGCTCTTCGCGCTCTCGCCCGGAAGCGGAGTGCTGCCTGCGCCGAGCCGCGACGCGCGCTTTCCAGCGATAACAGTCGACTACCCGGTCATGCCGAACATCCGCGCCCTTGCGCGCGCGGGCCGTCCGAGCAGTCGTCTCGTCGTCGCGCAACCTAATGGTGACCGAGTCACGTTCCGGCTCAAGAACTTTTTGCCCGTCAAGGGATTCCTGATTGACGAGCAGTTCGACGTCGTTCCGGATCCGGCAGTACGTGACGACGCGCTCGAGTTTCATTGGTATGGCGTCGGCGATGGCGTCGAACTGTGGCTGTCGCACTCGGGGGGCGATCTTCGCGGCAGGATGACTGTCGCCCCGTCCATGATCTACACCTTCGAGCGCGTGCGCGGGCAACAGATGATGCGGGCAGTCAACCCGACGAAGATCCCGCAGAAGCCCGAAGAGGAAGTAGCGACATTCTCCTTGCCGGTGCGACTCAAGGGCGCCTCGCAGGCAAAGTTCTCGGACATGATTGACGTGCTCGTTGTTCATACCCCCGAAGCAGTGACTGCGACGGGGCAGCCACCCTCACCCCAAGATCCCGACGGTGAGCCGGGCACGCTCGCGAAGGTGCACGCATTGGTCACGGACTCGATCACACACATGAATCAGTCCTTGCTCAACAGCAACGTGGTTTCCTTTCAGCTTCGAAACGTAATGCCGAATGGGCAGGCGTCGATCGAGACCTCCGCCTACGTAGGTGAGCAGAACGACTGCTACGGTGCTGGAATCTGTTCGGCGATAGACGAGTTTTCGTACCATCGCCGCTGGGCGCGCGCGAACCTGGGCGCGCTCCGGAACACCTATGCCGCAGACCTCGTCGTGCTGGTAGTCGGCGACTCTGCACTCTGCGGCGTTGCGTACACGCAGCGGAACAACTGTGGCGCCCCTGCGGGCGAGCCGTTTGAGTGCACCATAGGTACAGGGTACGACGCGTTCGCATACGCCGCTGTGTCAGCCGAAACAGACGTCTGCCCGTTGACGACGCTTACGTTCGCTCACGAGGTCGGTCATCAGTTCGGAATGGAGCACAACCCCGACGGTGCGAATCAGACCGGTGCTTCCTATGTATGGTCGTACGGCCGACGCTACGACGACCGCGTCGAGCCAATCGGGGCGCGCACAATCATGGCGAACAGCTGCTTCGGGGACAGCGACCTCGATGGCATTCCGGATACCGAGTACTGCGCGATTCAGATGCACTACGCGAACCCGACGGTCAATTTCGGTGCCTTCCCTACACATCCCACGGGCTCGTTCACAGCTGACGGGTTTCAGCGCTACCAGTTCAACGCCCGCACGGCCGCACTGTTAGCCCCAACGATGGCCGACTTTCGCGGCCCGGTGGTTTCGGACCGGCTTTTTCGCCACAGCTTCGAAGCTCTCCCTGACATTGTTCCCTCGCCCTAACAGGGCCTAGACAGTCGAACCGTCCCATGGCAAGCGGCAGAGAAATCAAAACCAAGATCAAGAGCGTGCAGAACACCCGCAAGGTGACGCGCGCGCTCGAGATGGTCTCGGCCTCGAAGATCCGCAAGGCGCAGGACCTGATGAAGGCCTCGCGTCCGTACGCGCGGCTGATGCGCCAGGTCATCGGCCACATCGCGCGCGCGAACACCGAGTACAAGCACCCGTTCCTGGTCGAGCGCGCGCAGGTGAAGCGCGCCGCCTACGTCGTGATCTCGACCGACCGCGGGCTCTGCGGCGGGCTCAACTCGAACCTGTTCCGCAGGCTGCTCGCGGAGATCCGCCAGCATCAGCAGAACGGCGTCGAGGTCGATGTCGTCGCGATCGGGCAGAAGGCGGTGACGTTCTTCCGCCGGCTCAAGGTCAACATGGCTGCGTCGGTGACCCACCTCGGCGAGAAGCCGCGGATCGAGCAATTGATCGGCGTCATCAAGGTCGTGCTCGACGGTTACACCGAAGGGCGCATCGACCGCCTCTACCTCGCTTACAACGATTTCATCAACACGATGAGCCAGAAGGCGGCGACCGACCAGCTGCTGCCGCTGCCGCCGTCGACCGAAACGCAGTCCGCGCACGATTGGGACTATCTCTACGAGCCCGACGCCGCGACGATCCTCGATCATGTGCTGACGCGCTACATCGAGTCGCTCGTCTACCAGGGCGTGCTCGAGAACCTAGCGTCTGAGCATGCGGCTCGAATGGTCGCGATGAAGTCGGCGTCGGACAACGCGACGAAGCTCATCGGCACGCTGCAGCTCGTTTACAACAAGGCGCGGCAGGCAGCGATCACGCAGGAAATCTCGGAGATCGTCGGCGGCGCAGCGGCGGTTTGATGCAGCGATCGGGTGGCGCCCCGCACAGGGCGTCATTCCCGCGAAAGCGGGAATCGGTTTCCCGGACCGGACTATTCAACCGATTCCCGCTTTCGCGGGAATGACGGAGCGGGGCGGACGCCGCCTTCGCGCCACAACGAACAAAGTTAGTCAGAGGCAGAACGTCATGAGTCAGGGCAAAGTGGTGCAGATCATCGGTGCGGTCGTCGACGTCGAGTTTCCGCGCGCCGAGGTTCCGAAGGTCTACGACGCGCTCAAGGTCGACAACACCGCGATCACGCTCGAGGTGCAGCAGCAGCTCGGCGACGGCGTCGTGCGCACGATCGCGCTCGGCTCGACCGATGGTCTCAAACGCGGCCTCGTCGCGAAGAACACCGGCAAGGCGATCTCGGTGCCGGTCGGCGTCAAGACGCTCGGCCGCATTATGGACGTGCTCGGCAACCCGATCGACGAGGCCGGCCCGATCGGCAACACCGATGCGTGGGAAATCCACCGCACGGCGCCGTCCTATGAGGACCAGGCCGCGACCAACGAGCTGCTCGAGACCGGCATCAAGGTCATCGACCTCATGTGCCCGTTCGCGAAGGGCGGCAAGGTAGGCCTCTTCGGCGGCGCCGGCGTCGGCAAGACCGTCAACATGATGGAGCTCATCAACAACATCGCGAAGCAGCACTCGGGCCTGTCGGTGTTCGCCGGCGTCGGCGAGCGCACCCGCGAGGGCAACGACTTCTATCACGAGATGAAGGACTCGAACGTCCTCGACAAGGTCGCGATGGTGTACGGCCAGATGAACGAGCCGCCGGGCAACCGCCTGCGCGTCGCACTGACCGGCCTCACGATGGCCGAGTACTTCCGCGACGAGAAGCAGGGCGCCACCGGCAAGGGCCGCGACGTGCTGCTCTTCATCGACAACATCTACCGCTACACGCTCGCCGGTACGGAAGTCTCGGCGCTGCTCGGCCGCATGCCGTCCGCGGTCGGCTACCAGCCGACGCTCGCGGAAGAAATGGGCACGCTGCAGGAGCGCATCACCTCGACCAAGACCGGCTCGATCACCTCGATCCAGGCCGTCTACGTCCCCGCCGACGACCTCACCGACCCGTCGCCGGCGACGACCTTCGCGCACCTCGACGCGACCGTCGTGCTGTCGCGCAACATCGCCTCGCTCGGCATCTACCCCGCGGTCGATCCGCTCGACTCGACCTCGCGCCAGCTCGACCCGAACGTGATCGGCGCGGAGCACTACGAGACCGCGCGCCGCGTCCAGGCGACGCTGCAGCGCTACAAGGAGCTCAAGGACATCATCGCGATCCTCGGCATGGACGAGCTGTCGGAAGAAGACAAGCAGTCCGTGTCGCGCGCGCGCAAGGTCGAGCGCTTCTTCTCGCAGCCGTTCCACGTCGCGGAAGTGTTCACCGGTTCGAAGGGCAAGTACGTCGCGCTCAAGGAGACGATCCGAGGCTTCAAGATGATCGTCGACGGCGAGTGCGACCACATGCCGGAGCAGGCGTTCTACATGGTCGGCGGCATCGACGAAGCCTTCGAGAAAGCGAAGAGCATGGGCGTCGCGGCCTGAGCCGCGATCCCGGAGCGCATCCATGAGCACAATCCGCGTGGACATCGTCAGCGCCGAGGCCGAGATCTTCCACGGTCAGGCCGAGATGGTCGTGGCGACCGGTGAGATGGGCGAGCTCGGCATCGCGCCGCGCCACGCTCCGCTCATCACCCGCTTGAAGCCCGGTCAGGTCCGCGTGATCCAGCCGGGCGGCGAGGAGCAGTTCTTCTACGTCTCGGGCGGAATCCTCGAGGTGCAGCCGCAGGTCGTCACGATCCTCACGGACACGGCGATCCGCGCGAAGGACCTCGACGAAGCCGCCGCGAAGAAGGCCAAGGACGAGGCCGAGCGCGCGCTCGCGAACCGCACCGACGCGATGGAAGTCGCCGAGGCGCAGGCGAAGCTCGCCGAGGCGATCGCGCAGCTCCAGGCGCTCGAGCGGCTGCGCAAGAACCTCAAGCATTGAGCTCGCGCAAAAGCGCGTCACGAAGCGCCGCCCTCGGGCGGCGTTTTCGTTTCGTAGGCCGGACATCCGAAGGATGGCCGGCAAGGGCGCGTAGCGAGCCGGCCATCCTTCGGATGTCCGGCCTACTCCAGGCATCGCGCACTACACTAGGAAGATGCACGTGACACCCGACTCGATCGAACGCAGGCGACTATTGAAGGCGGCGGCAGCGCTGCCGTTCGGCCTTGCAGCGTGCGCGCGCGATCCCGATGCGCCCCTACTGGTCGGCGGCCTGCCGGTGACCTGCAACCTCACGTTGCCGGTCGCGTGCGAGGCGCGCCAGGCCGTCAACCGCGCGGCCGCGCCCGACGCGCCGAAATTCCACTATCAGTTCAGCAAGTTCAATGGCTGGCCCGAGATCAAGGAATCGCTGATGACCGGGCGCATCCAGGCGGGCTACATGCTCGCGCCGCTCGTCATGGACCTCGCCGACCGCGGGATCCCGGTGAAGATCGTTTCGCTCGGGCACCGCTCGGGCGCGGTGATCATGGTGAAGACCGATTCGCCGTACCAGCAGTTCCGGCAGCTCGCCGGCAAGCGCATCGCGATCCCGAGCCGCTTCGCGGTCGACTTCCTGTTCCTGCGCAAGATGCTCGCTCGCGAGTCGATGACGCCGGCCGACATCGAGATCGTCGAGATGGCGCCGCCCGACATGCCGGCCGCGCTCTACGCCGACGCGGTCGACGCGTACTGCACCGGAGAGCCGTTCGGCGCGGCTGCGCAGAGTGCGGGCTACGCGCGCCCGCTGCGCATGACGCGCGACGAATGGCGCAACTACATCTGCTGCGTGCTGACCGTACGCGAGGAACTGATCGCGGAGAAGCCGGCGGTGATCCAGGACCTCGTCGACCACGTGCTCGGCGCCGGCGTTTGGCTCGACACCGAGCAGGGCAATCGCGACAAGGCGGTCGCGATCGCGGCACGCCGCGAGTTCTTCAACCAGGACCCGAAGATTCTCGAGTTCGTGATGGAGAATCCGACCGATCGCGTGACCTACGGCGATCTCCGCATGATCCGCAGCGAGTTCGACGAGCTGATGCAGCTCTCGATCGAGGCCGGCACGCTGGCGCGCCCCGTCGCGTACGAGAAGTACGTCGACGAGACCTTCGCGAAGCGTACGCGCGCCGCCGCGATCCCGCTCTGAGCCCGCCGATGCGCGTCGCCTTCGCCCTCGTGCTTTTCGTGCTCGCACTCGCGCCGTGCGCCGCCGCGCAGGCACCGTCGCCGCCGGCGCTCAAGGCCGGTGCGTTCGATCCGCCGCGCGCGGCGCCCGATTTCACGCTCACGGGTTCGACCGGCAAGCCGGTCAAGCTCTCCGACCACCGCGGCAAGGTCGTGCTGCTCGGCTTCGGCTTCACGACCTGCCCCGCGGTCTGCCCGATCACGCTCGCGACGCTCGCGCAGGCGATGAAGCTTCTCGGCGACGACGCGCGCGACGTGCAGGTCGTCTACGTCACGGTCGATCCGGAGCGCGACGATGCGGCGCGGATGAAGACCTACCTCGAGCGGTTCGATCCGACGTTCGTCGGCGGCACCGGCACCGAAGCCGAGCTCGCTGCGGTGCGGCGCGAGTACGGCGTCAACGCCGCGAAGGTCACGCAGGACGACGGCAGCTATCTCTACGCGCATTCCTCGTTCGTCTACCTGATCGATCGCGACGGCAAACTGCGAGCGCTGATGCCGTACGGGCGCTCCGCCGCCGATTTCGCGCATGATGTGCGTGCACTGCTCGTGACGCCATGACCCGTCGCGCGCGCCGCCTCGCCCTCGCGCTGGTGCCGACGACGGCGCTCGCCGTGAGCGCGGCCTGGGCAGCGCTGACTCCGGTCACGTTCGCATCGCGCGAGGAAATGTTCGAGATCCCGAAGGGCACCTGGGCGCGCCGCATGGCCGGCGATCCGGTCGAGATCCTCCCGTCGGAGATCTACCTCACGCTCGGGGTGCGCGACGTGCTGCTGCTGCGCAATCTCGACGACGTGCCGCAGGTGTTCGGTCCCACGATCATGATGCCCGGCCAGAGCTTTCGCCTGCCGTTCGAGGTCGCTTCGAGCTACCAGTTCGACTGCACCGCACATGCGAGCGGCCAGATGACGGTCGTCGTCGACGCCGAGCCGAACACGCCGTGGAGGCGTCTCGCCTGGCGCGCGCGCAGACTCTGGCGGGAGGCGACGTGATCGACGCCAGGCGCGTGCTTCCCTCCGTTGCCGTGCTCGGCGCGCTCGTCGGGCTTTGGTGGCTCACGGTCGCGGCAACCGGCAGCGTCGTGTTCCCCACGCCGTGGCAGGTCCTGACCGGCACCGCGGAGCTCGTGCGCGACGGCTCGCTGTGGGAGCACATCGGCGCGTCGCTGTTCCGCGTCGGCAGCGGCTTCGGGCTCGCGGTCGCGTTCGCGGTGCCACTCGGGCTCTGGATGGGCTGGAAGCGCGGCGCGTTCGTCACGCTGAACCCGATCTTCCAGATGCTGCGCCCGATCTCGCCGATCGCGTGGATCCCGATCGCGATCCTCTGGTTCGGCGTCGGCGACGTCTCGCCGATCTTCCTGATCTTCCTCTCGTCGGTGTTTCCGATGATCGTGCAAACGGTCGTGGGCGTGCACACGATCGAACAGCGCTATCTCAGGGCCGCGGCGAACTTCGACGTGTCGCGCCGCACGCTGTTCCGCCGCGTCGTGATTCCCGCGGTGCTGCCGCAGGTCATCGTCGGGATGCGGATCGGGCTCGGCGTCGCGTGGCTCGTCGTCGTCGCGGCCGAGATGATTGCGCTGCGCTCGGGCCTCGGTTACCTCATCATCGACTCGCGCAACGCCGGCAACCGCTACGACCTCGTGATCGCCGGCATGATCATCATCGGCCTCATCGGCCTGCTGCTCGACGGACTCATGCGGATGCTCGAGGGCTTGAGAATCGTGCGGTGGCGCTATGCCCACTAGCCGCATCGTCGTCGACGGGATCTCGAAGTCGTTCGCGTCCGATCGTGGCCCGCTCGACGTGCTCGACGGCATCAGCTTCGAGGTCGCCGAGGGCGAGACCGTCGCGATCGTCGGGCCCTCGGGCTGCGGCAAGTCGACGCTGATGAGCATCATCGCCGGCTTCAGCCGCCCGGACCGTGGTTCGGTGCTGATCGACGGTGCGCCGCTGGTGAAGCCTACTTCGCGCGGGATCCTGATCTCGCAGCAGGGCTCGGTGTTCCCGTGGCTCACCGTGCGACAGAACTTGATGTTCGGGCTCAACGGCCACGACGTCGCGGGACGCGAGGCGCTCGCCGATCACTACGCCGCGATGGTCGGCCTCAAGGGTTTCGAAGAAAGCTATCCGTACGAGCTCTCGGGCGGCATGCTGAAGCGCGCCGAGCTCGCGCGCGCACTCGTCGTGAAGCCCGAGATCCTCTACATGGACGAGCCGTTCTCGGCGCTCGACGCGCTGCTGAACCTGAAGATGCGCAACGAGCTCCTGCGCATCCTCGGCGAGGAGCGCCACACGGTGCTGCTCATCACGCACGACGTCGAGGAGGCGATCCACGTCGCGGACCGCGTCATCGTGCTGTCGTCGCGGCCGACGCGGATCCAGGCGACGTTCGAGGTGCCCATCGCGCATCCGCGCAAGCTCTCGAGCGAGCCGGTGCAGACGCTGCGCGCGCGGATCCTGCGCGAGCTCGGGGTCGAGAGCGTGTAGCGCCGCGGTGCTCTCGCTCCGGCTCGCGCGCGCCTCGCTTCGTCCCGCACGGCAGCGGCACGCGGAACCGACGCGACCGCTTCGCACTCCCTCATGGCCCGTGCCCAGACTCCGGACCTCGCCATGACTTCGAAGACCCTGACCCGCCGCACCCTGCTGTCGACCGCGCTGTTCGCTGCGCTCGGTGCTACCGCCGCTTTCGCGGCCGCCACCGACAGCGGCGCGTGCCCGTCGCCACGTCCCGCGACGATGCGGGCGATCCAGCTCGTCGACTACGGCGGACCGGATCAGCTGAAGCTCGCGACCGTTCCGGTCGTCGCGCCGAAGCCCGGCGAAGTTCTCGTCGAGGTTCGCGCCGCGAGCGTCAACCCGATCGACTGGAAGCTGCGCGAAGGCCAGGGCCGAAGCTGGTGGCCGCTCGAGCTGCCCGCGATCCTCGGGCGCGACGTCGCCGGTGTCGTCGTCGAAGTCGGTTCCGGCGTCGACGGATGGCGGTGCGGCGACGAAGTCGTCGCGTTCCTCGGCGGCGCGCCGCACGGCGGCTATGCCGAGTACGTGCCCGTTGCGGTCGACAGTCTCGCGCGCAAGCCGCGTTCCCTGACCTTCGAGCAGGCCGGGGCGTATCCGCTCGTCGCGATGACGGCGTGGCAGGCGACGGTCGACGCGGGTCGCGTGGCCAAGGGCGAGCGCGTGCTCGTGCAAGGTGGCGCCGGCGGCGTCGGCAGCATGGCGGTGCAGTTCGCGAAGGCGCGTGGCGCGTACGTCATCGCGACCGCGTCGGCGCGAAACCACGAGTACCTGAAATCGATCGGCGTCGATCAGACGATCGACTACCGCACGACGCGCTTCGAGGACGTCGCGAAGGACGTCGATCTCGTCGTCGACACCGTCGGCGGCGAGACGCTCGAGCGTTCTGCCACGGTCGTCAAACGCTCGGGCGCCTCGTTACGGTCGCGGGTCGCCTGCCGCAGGACGCGTGTGACGCACGCGGGATCGAGTGCAAGGGTGTGCACGCGGTGCCCGCCGCCGCATCGCTCGCGGAGATCGGCCGGCTTATCGATTCGGGCAAGGTGAAGGTGCACGTCGATGCGACCTTCCCGCTCGCGCGCGCGGCCGACGCGCAGGAGCTCAACCGTGAGGGTCATACGCGCGGCAAGATCGTGCTCGTGGTGGGCGACGCCCGGCCGTGACGACGGCCGCGGCGCCGTCGCCCCACACGCCGCTCGCGCGCCGGCTCGAGCGCATCTTCGGCATCGAGCCCGCGCTGATCGAACCGGTGCTCGCGGGCTTCGCGTTGTTCTTCCTAGTGTTCGCGTCGTACTTCATGCTGCGGCCGGTGCGCGAGACGATGGGCGTCGCGGGCGGCGTCGAGAACCTGCAGTGGCTGTTCACCGCGACCTTCGTCGCGACGCTCGCCGCGATGCCGGCGTTCGGCTGGCTCGCGAGTCGCGTGGCGCGCCGCTCGATCCTCGCGTGGACGTACGTGTTCTTCGCCTCGAACCTGCTCGGGTTCGCGCTTGCGTTCGCGCTCGTGCCGGACGACCTCTGGTTCGCGCGCGCGTTTTACGTCTGGATCTCGATGTTCAACCTCATCGCGATCTCGGTCGCGTGGAGCGTCATGGCCGACGTCTGCACGCGCGAGCAGGCGAAGCGGGCGTTCGCATTGGTCGCGGCGGGCGCGACGCTCGGCGGGCTCGCCGGCCCGATCCTCGGCGTCGTGCTGGTCGGCACGATCGGTCACGCTGGCCTCCTCGTGCTGTCGGCCATGCTGCTGCTCGGGTCGATCGCCGCGGCAGGGCGCGTACGGCGCTGGCGCGAGCGCACGCCGCTCGCCACCGACACCGTCGGCGCGATGCGGCCGCTCGGCGGCAATCCGTTTGCCGGCGCGATCGACACGCTGCGGTCGCCGTACCTCGCCGGGATCGGCCTGTTCGTGCTGCTGCTCGCGACCGCGAACACGTTCCTCTACTTCGAACAGGCGCGCGTGGTAGCGGCGACCTTCACCGACCGCATCGCGCAGACGCGCGCGTTCGGGACCCTCGACATCATCGTGCAGTCGCTGACGATCCTCGCGCAGGTGTTCGTGACGGGGCACGTCGCGCGCAAGATCGGCGTGACGGCGCTGCTCGCGGCGGTCCCGCTGGTCGTCGCGGGGGGCTTTCTGTGGCTCGCGGCCTCGCCGACCTTCGCGGCGCTCGCGATCGTCATCGTGATCCGGCGCGCGGGCGAGTATGCATTCGTCCGTCCGGGTCGCGAAATGCTGTTCACGATCGTGCCGGTCGACGCGAAGTATCGCGCGAAGAACTTCATCGACGCGGTCGTCTATCGCGGCGGCGACGCCGTCAGCGCGTGGGCGAAGGCGACGATCGACCTCGTGACGCAGCAGCCGGCCGTCGCCGCGACGATTGCGGCGGTGCTGTCGCTGGTGTGGGCCGCGAACGGCGTCGTGCTCGGGCGCGCGCACGCGCGCGCCCCGGAGTAGGCCGGACATCCGGAGGATGGCCGGCAATGGCGCCGCGCCAGCCGGCCATCGCTGCGCGATGTCCGGCCTACTCCTTGAGCAGCGCTGCGCGGACCGCAGCGAGCTCGCGCTGCTTCGCGGCCGGCAGCTTCGGATACTTCGGGTCGATCGCGACGAGCGCGTCGCGGATCGCTTCCGCGACGACGAGCCGCGTGTACCACTTCCGGTCCGCCGGCACGACGTACCACGGGGCCTGCTTCGTCGCGGTGTTGCGGATCATGTCCTCGTACGCCTGCTGGTACGCGTCCCAGTGCGCACGCTTCTCGAGGTCGGCTGCGGAGAACTTCCAGTTCTTCTCCGGCTCGTCGAGCCGCTCGAGAAAGCGCTTCTTCTGCTCCTCTTTGGAGACGTTGAGGAAGAACTTCACGACCGCGGTGCCGTTGCGCACGAGGTGGCGCTCGTACGCGACGATGTCCTCGTAGCGCTCGCGCCAGATCTCTTTCGTGACGAGCTTCGGCGCGAGCTTCTGCGACGCGAGGATGCCGGGCTCGACGCGCACGACGAGCACCTCCTCGTAGTACGAGCGGTTGAACACGCCGATGCGGCCGCGCTCGGGCAGCGCGAGCGTGGTACGCCAGAGCCAGTCGTGGTCGAGCTCGGTCGAGGTCGGCGCCTTGAACGCGGTGACGTGGCAACCCTGCGGGTCGATCCCCGACAGCACGCGCTTGATCGTCGAGTCCTTGCCGGCAGCGTCCATCGCCTGGAACACGAGGAGCAGCGAGCCGCGGTCCTCGGCGTAGAGCGCGCTCTGGAGCTCGCCGATCGCCTTGCACGCGTCCTCGGTCCGTGCCTCGACCGCGTCGCGGTCGTCCTTCGTCAACGGGCCGCTGTCGTCGGGCGCGTGGCGCGCCAGCCGAAAGCGGCTCCCGTCCTCGATCCGATAGCGCTCCGCCACCCGTGCCTTCGTTCCGCCCCTGGCCATCGCTCCCTCCCGCTGCCGGCGACACCTACAATCGTGGCATGAACGCGATCCCCGGGCTCCACGTCATCGTCCTCGCGGCCGGCGAAGGCAAGCGGATGAAGTCGGCGCTGCCGAAGGTGCTGATGCCGCTCGCGGGACGCCCGATCCTCGCGCACGTGATCGACACCGCGCGCGCGCTCGGCGCGGCGAAGCTCCACGTCGTGTACGGCCACGGCGGTGCCGCGGTGCTCGCCGCGTTCGCGCACGATGCGGCGCTCGCGTGGTCGGAGCAGGCGCAGCAGCTCGGCACCGGCCACGCGGTGCTGCAGGCGCTGCCCGCCGTGCCCGACGACGCGCGCGTCCTCGTGCTCTACGGCGACGTGCCGCTGATCACGGTCGAGACGCTGCGCGCACTGCTGGCGCAGGACGGGCTCGTCGTGCTCGGCGAGACGCTCGAGGATCCGCGCGGCTACGGGCGGCTCGTCACCGACGCGAGCGGTCGCGTGGGCGCGATCGTCGAGGAGAAAGACGCGACGCCGGAGCAGCGCGCGATCCGGCTCGTCAACACCGGCGTGATCGCGGCGCGCGCCTCGGAGCTGAGACACTGGCTCGGGCGCGTCGGCAATCGCAATGCGCAAGGCGAGTACTACCTCACCGACGTATTCGCGCTCGCGGCGGCGGACGGCGCGCCGGCAGCGGTCGCGCGCTGCCTCGAGCCCGGTGAAGCCGACGGCGCGAACGATCCGTGGCAGCTCGCGCAGCTCGAGCGGCGCCTGCAGCGGCGGCACGCGCGCGCGCTCTGCCTCGCCGGCGCCCGGCTCGCCGATCCCGCGCGCTACGACCAGCGCGGCGAGGTCACGATCGGACGCGATGTCGAGATCGACGTCGACGTCGTGCTCGAGGGCCGCGTCGTGCTGGGCGATGGCGTGCGCATCGGCCCGTATTGCCGCATCCGGGACGCGACGCTAGGCCCCGGCACGATCGTGCACGCGCACTGCGACATCGACGGTGTCGTCGCTGCGGGCCACGCGATCATCGGTCCGTACGCGCGCGTGCGCCCGGGCACCGAGCTCGCCGAGGGCGTGCACCTCGGCAACTTCGTCGAGACGAAGAAGACGCGCCTCGGCCGCGGCTCCAAGGCGAACCACCTGACCTACCTCGGCGACACCGAGGTCGGCAGCGGTGTCAACGTCGGCGCCGGCACGATCACCTGCAACTACGACGGCGTGAACAAGCACGTCACGCGCATCGAGGACGGCGCGTTCATCGGCTCGAACACGGCGCTCGTGGCGCCAGTCACGGTCGGTCGCGACGCGACGATCGGCGCGGGATCGGTCGTCACGCGCGACGCGCCTCCCGGCGAGCTCACGATCGCGCGCGGCCGCCAGGCGACGATCCCGGGCTGGAAGCGCCCGAAGAAGAAGTGACGCCCGCCGCCGGCGCATCGCCACCCCACGTCTCGTCCCCGCACGAGCCGGGATGACGCCGGGCGGGCGTGTGCGCGGCCCGACCGCGACACCCGCCACCGTCCTGCCCGCTTTCCGCCACATGGGCCGACGGTGTCGGTCCGCTACAATAACCCCCGGTTTCACGCTGGGTTTTCACCATGTGCGGCATCGTCGCTGCCGTCGCCTCGCGCGACGTCGTCCCGACCCTGATCTCGGGTCTCAAGGCCCTCGAGTACCGCGGCTACGACTCCGCCGGCATCGCGCTGCTGACCGAACACGGGCTTACGCGCGTGCGCACCCAGGGCAAGGTCGCGGCGCTCGAGGCGCTGCACGCGCAGGATCCGATCACGGCGACGACCGGGATCGCGCATACGCGCTGGGCCACGCACGGCGCGCCTTCGACGAGGAACGCGCATCCGGTCGCCTCGCGCGACACGGTCGCGGTGGTGCACAACGGCATCATCGAGAACCACCACGAGCTGCGCGAGGAACTGCGCGCCGCCGGCTTCGAATTCGCGACCGATACCGACACCGAGGTCATCGCCCACCTCGTCGAGCGCGAGCAGGCCGCCGGCCTCGCGTTGCTCGCCGCGGTGCAGCGCGTCATCCCGATGCTGCACGGCGCGTACGCGATCGCGGTCGTGTCGAAGCGCGAGCCGGGCGTCGTCGTCGGTGCGCGCCGCGGCAGCCCGATGGTCGTCGGCCTCGCCGAAGGCGAGCAATTCATCGCCTCCGACGTACACGCCCTGTTGCCCGTCACGCGACGCTTCATCTACCTCGCCGAGGGCGACGTCGCCGAGATTCGCCTCAGCTCGGTGTCGGTATTCGACGAGACCGGTGCGAAGGTCGACCGCCCCGTCAAGGAATCGCAGTTCAGCGCCGACGCGGTCGAGCGCGGCGAGTACGCGCACTACATGCTGAAGGAAATCCACGAGCAGCCGCAAGCGATCGCGGACACGCTCGAGGGCCGCATCGCCGGCGGGCACATCCTGACCGAAATCTTCGGCGTCGACGCACGCAAGCTGCTCTCGACGACGCGGGCCGTGCAGATCGTGGCGTGCGGCTCGAGCTACCACGCAGGTCTGGTCGCCAAGCAGTGGATCGAGCAGTTCGCGCGCGTGCCGTGCATGGTCGAGATCGCGAGCGAGTACCGCTACCGCGACGCGGCCGTGCCCACCGACACGCTGCTCGTCACGATCTCGCAGTCGGGCGAGACGGCCGACACGCTCGCCGCGCTCAAGATCGCGAAGACGCGCGGGTACTTGGGTGCGCTCGCGATCTGCAACGTGCCGGAGTCGTCGCTGGTACGCGAGTCCGAGCTCGTGCTGATGACGCGTGCCGGTCCCGAGATCGGCGTCGCGTCGACCAAGGCGTTCGTGACGCAGCTGACCGCGCTTGCGCTGTTCGCGCTCGAGCTCGGCCGCCACCACGGCCTGGACGCGAAGCGCTACGCCGAAGGCGTGCGCGCGCTCGAATCGCTGCCGGGCTGCGTCGCAGCGGCGCTCGCACTCGACGCGCGGGTGCGGGAGCTCGCCGGCCGTTTCGGCGAGAAGAAGGACGCGCTGTTTCTGGGCCGAGGCGCGCAGTTCCCGATCGCGCTCGAGGGCGCGCTGAAGCTCAAGGAAATCTCCTACATCCACGCCGAGGCGTACCCGGCCGGTGAGCTCAAGCACGGGCCGCTCGCGCTGGTCGACGACGAGATGCCGGTCATCGCGGTCGCGCCGAACGACGCGCTGCTCGAGAAGCTCAAGTCGAACCTCGAGGAAGTGCGGGCACGCGGCGGTGAGATGTACGTGCTCGCGGACGCCGACGTCGCGAAGCGCGTGGCGACCGACCGCGACCACCTCGTCATCGTGCCGCCGACGCACGAGCTGATCGCGCCGATCGTGTTCACGGTGCCGCTGCAACTGCTGGCATATCACGTGGCCGTGCTGCGCGGCACCGACGTCGATCAGCCGCGCAACCTCGCGAAGTCCGTCACGGTCGAGTAGCGGCACGCCCGCCGGCGTCGACGTTCGAAACGTTAATGTGATCTGACCCGGTCTTTCGGCGGGACGGCCCGTTCAGGCTGCACTTGACCGCGCGCTCGCGGCGCGTGCTAATTGTCGGGCCGTGACGCGGCAGATACCGCCCATCGACCCGCTCGATCCGTTCGCGTGCTATCTGCGTCGCGGCGGAACGAAACCTCGTCATTCCCCTGTGCGGGGCTTCCCGCGCCGCGCTGCGAACGACGATGGCTGACATCCTGACACGCGAATCCGCGACGGCGCTCTGGCAGGAGCTCGTGCGCGACGCCGAATCGAAGGCCGGACGCACCCTCGGCGAAGACCTCGAAAGCTACCTCGTGTTCACCCTGATGCGGCATTACCGCGACGCGCCGCTCGCGCACCGCGTCGTCGCCGTCGAGTGGCTCGAAGCGCTGCAGCACGAGGGCCGCCAGCGCAGCGACGAGCTGCGCGACGTCGGCGACCGCTGTCTCCTGATCGCGGGTCTCTACCCCGAGCTCGCGCAGAAGCGGCGCGTGCCGCTGTCGTACTTCGTCGACGTCGGGCGCAGCGCCTACGACCAGCTCGCGTCGGAGCTGCGCGTCGCGCTCGCGGCGCTCTACGCCGAGCTCGCGCGCGCGTTCGCGCAGCTCGTGCGCGTGCTCGTCGAGATCCGTCAGCTCTCCGGTGCCGGCAATCCGCTCGCGCCGCTCGACCGCCACGCCCTCGCGCTCGAGGCACCCGATACCGACGCATTCGCGGGCGCGATCGTCGTCGCAGGTCGTCGCGGGCGGGCTCACTGAGAGCATAACTTCGCTTCGTCGGAACAACGCGTCGTTTCGTCGCCGTGCGTCGCGAACGTCGGCGACTTGGAGTAACGTTCTACCTCGCGTCGTCTTTCCCCAAGCCGGCGCGCCGATCTCCGCCTCCCCAGCGGGGATCAAACACCCAGGGCATCGCGTCCCCGGGTACCCCGACCGCCGCGACCTCCCCGTCGCGGCGGTCGTTTTTACGTTTCTAGATTGTTCGGATACGGGCCATCCTGGCCCGATCCGAACGCGGCGAGTTCGGAGTGAGTCCGAACTCGCCTCCGGCCGCGAGGCGGCGGGCCATCCATGGCCCGCAAGATCAAGATCAGGTCACCGCGGCTGCATAGTGGTCGTAGGTCGTTAGGTTTTCGTAGGCCGGAGTGAGGCACAAGCGCCGAAGTCCGGCAAGCGCCTCGGCGATGTCTCGTTTCGCGCGTGGTTTTCGATGTGTTTCGGTGCTGCCGATGTCGCACTGCGTCATGTTTCGGGGTGGGCTGGGCATCTATATTCGGCCCGCCCCCCCGCGTTGCCCCGGAGCCCGCGCGTGCGAGTTTGTGTCTATTGCGCGTCCAGTGATTCCGCGCACCCGATCTATCGCGAGCAGGCGCACGACCTCGGTGTGCTGCTCGCGCAATCGGGCTGCACCGTCGTGTACGGCGGCGGCGCGATCGGCTCGATGGGTGCGCTTGCGGACGGTGCGCTGTCGCAGGGCGGGCGCGTCATCGGCGTGATCCCGAAGTTCATGACCGAAGTCGAGTGGCAGCATCCGGGCCTCGCGACGCTCGAAGTCGTCGAGGACATGCGCGAGCGCAAGCATCGTCTGCTCGCCGGATCCGACGCGGTCGTCGCGCTGCCGGGCGGCTGCGGCACGCTCGAGGAGCTGTTCGAGGCGATCACGCTGAAGCGGCTCGGCCTCTACTTCAACCCGATCGTGTTGCTCAACACGCGCGACTACTACGCGCCGCTCGCGCGCTTCCTCGAGCAGACGATCGCCGAGCGCTTCATGAATCCCGAGCACGCCGCGATGTGGTCGATGGTCGAGCGGCCCGAGGACGTGCTGCCCGAGATTCGCGGGACGCCGCGCTGGCACGAGGACGCGCGTCAGTTCGCGGTAGCACGGCCGGGCTAGGGTCTCGCGGCGGTTGCCGGACTTCGCCTCCGGCTCACTCCGGCCTATTGCCGACCGTCGCCTACTCGCTCGCTTCGGTGCCCGTGCCGGCGTCGCCGATGCCGGCTTCGGTGTCTTGATCGGGCTCGTCGAGCAGTGTCGGCTCGGGCATCGAGGCTTCGTCGGACGGCGCGCGCTCGACCGGGATGTCGCGCGCGGGGGTCACGAACTTCTTCGCCTGCTTGATGGCGTCGTCGAGTGCGGCGACCTCGGTCACGAGCGCGCCCTTGTACTCGGCACTGAGCGTGGCCCAGTGCACGCCCTGCTCGGCGCCCGCGAGCGCGTAGAGCAGGTTGAGGCTCGGGCGGAAACCCGCGCGCTTGACCTTCATGAAGGTCCCGATCGCGCCGAGCTTCTTGAGGTCGTCGAGCGTGCGCACGCCGACCTGGCGCAGCCACGCCGCCGACTTCGGTCCGATGTTGAGCAGCTTGTTGTCGCTCACCTTGTTGTCGCTCACCGCTCGACCTCCGCGTCGATCGAATCGACGAGCACCCGCACGAGCGTCTCCATGCCGGCGCGGTCCTCGTCGTCGAAACGGCCGAGCATCGGGCTGTCGACGTCGAAAACGCCGAGCAGCGCACCGTTGCGGTCGACCATCGGCACGACGATCTCCGAGCGCGAGGCCGAGTCGCAAGCGATGTGGCCCGGGAACGCATCGACGTCCGGGACGACTTCGGTGCGCCGCGTCGCGGCCGCGGTGCCGCAGACGCCCCGGCCGAGCGCGATCCGTACGCACGCCGGCTTGCCCTGGAACGGCCCGAGCACGAGCTCGTCGCCGGCGCGGAAGTAGCACCCCGCCCAGTTGAGGCCCGGCAGCGCGTGATAGACGAGCGCCGCGAAGTTCGCGGCGTTCGCCACACGGTCGCGCTCGCCTTCGAGCAGTGCGCGTGCCTGGACAGCGAGCGCCGCGTAGTGCTCGGGCTTGGTCGCAGCTTCGATCGTGGCGGTTTCGAACATCCGTCGATTCTAGCCGACCCGTCGCCACCCTCGCCGGGAGCGCCGGGGTCGACTAGAGTCGCGACCCATGGAATCAAGGCTCCCCACCCGCCGCGACGGCTTCCGCGAGCGCGGCGCGCAAGTCACCCGGCTCGAGGCCTTCGTCGACGCCGCGTTCGCGTTCGCCGTCACGCTGCTCGTGATCCGCGTCGGCGCCGTGCCCGACACGATCGGCGAGATGATCGAGGCGCTGAAGGGGATCCCGGCCTTCGCCGCGAGCTTCGCCCTGATCGCGATGTTCTGGTCGGCGCACCACACCTGGAGCCGTCGCTACGGGCTCGACGACGGTTACGGCCAGTTCCTGTCGTTGCTGCTCGTGTTCCTGGTGCTCGTCTACGTCTATCCGCTCCGGATGATGTTCGGCGTCGCGTTCGGATGGGCGAGCCAGGTGCTGCCGGAGGCGTGGCGAATCCGCGGCGTCGCCGACCTCGCCGTACCCGACCTGCAGCAGATGTACATCGTCTATGCGATCGCGTGGTCGACGCTCGGGCTCGTCGTGGTGCTGCTCTACCGCCACGCCTGGAACCGCCGCGTCGCGCTCGAGCTTTCGTTCGAGGAGCAGGTCGCGACGCGTGTCGAGCTCGCGCGCTGGTGGCTGGTGCCGGCGCTCGGCGCGCTCTCGCTTGCACTCGCACTGCTGCTGCCGTTCGACGTCGCGCGCGAAGGCTCGATCATTCCGGGGGTTCCGCCGATGGTCTACGGCCTCATGGGCTTCACCGGCCTCGTCATGGTGCTCGCCGAACGCCGCGTCCGCGCGCGACTCGCCGCGTCGGCGCCGCCGACCGCGACGGCGCCGACGGGCAGCTCGCTCCTCGGCAAGCGGCGACGGCGCCGGCGCAACCGCCCGCCTGCATGAGCGCGGGCTGGTTCGTCACCGGCACGGATACCGGCGTCGGAAAGACATGGTTCGCCTGCGCGCTGGTTCGCGCGCTCGCGGCACAGGGTCCGGTGCACGCGATGAAACCCGTGGCGAGCGGATCGCACGACACACCCGAAGGGCTCCGCAACGACGACGCACTCGCGCTGCTCGACGCGCTGCCCACGCCCAAGCCGAGCTACGCCGACGTCAATCCGTACGCGCTGCGCGAGCCGATTGCGCCGCACCTCGCCGCCGATCGCGACGGCGTGACGATCGACGTCGCGGCGCTCGCCGAACGCTTCCGCGCATTCGCGGCGGACGGCGCGCCAGCGGTGGTCGAAGGCGTCGGCGGCTGGCGCGTTCCACTCGGCGCCGACGCGATGCAGGCCGATCTCGTGCGCGCGCTCGGGCTGCCGGTGGTCGTGGTCGTCGGGCTCAGGCTCGGCTGCATCAATCACGCGCTGCTGACGGTCGAGGCGATCCGCGCCGACCGCTGCACGTACGGCGGCTGGATCGCGAACGCGGTCGATCCTTCGCTCGCGCATGCCGGCGAGGTGATCGCAACGATTGCAAAGCGCTGCGGTGAGCCGGTGGCACGGGTCGCGCGTGGCGGCACGCTCGGTGCGGACGCGCTTTCACGCTTGCGCGCCGCGGTGGTTTGACGCGCTGCGCCGCGGGCGAGAAGCACGCGGCATAGGCCATGAGTCGTGTCCCACGGTGCGACACGGTCGGTGCGATAATCCCGGCATGCACCGCCTTCGCGCTTCCCTCGCCGTTCTGGTTGCGCTAGCCGCCGCCAGCGTTGCCGCCCAGGGTCCCGGCGGCGAAATGCCGCCGACGTCGGTCGAGACCGTCGCGCCGACCGTCGCCGCGGTGCGCGATGAAGTCGCGGCGGTCGGCACGCTGCGCGCGTCCGAGAGCGTCATGGTGCAGCCGGAGTTCCCGGGCCGCATCGAGCGCGTGCACTTCGAGGAAGGCCAGCGCGTCGAGGCGGGCGTCCCGCTGTTCACGCTCGACGCGAGCCTGGTACGCGCCGAAGTCCGCGAGTGGGAAGCCAACGTAGCGCAGGCGAGGCGCGAGACCACGCGAGCGAGCGAGCTCATCGAGCGCAAGCTGATCTCGCAGGCCGACCTCGACGCGAAGCGCGCGGAGCTGGCCGTCAACGAGGCGCGGCTGTCGTCGGCGCGGACACGGCTCGCGAAGTCGGTGATCAAGGCGCCGTTCGGCGGCACGATGGGGCTCAGGACGGTGAGCCCCGGCGAGTACGTCGAGGTCGGTCGCACGCTCGCGACGCTGACCCAGCTCGATCCGATCAAGCTCGACTTCCGCGTACCGGAAATCCATCTCGCGCGCGTCGCGGCGGGACAGCCGGTCGCGGTGGAGGTCGACGCGTTCCCGGGCCAGCGCTTCGACGGAACGGTGTACGCGATCGACCCGCAGCTCGACCCGAACGGCCGCAACGTCGTGCTGCGCGCGACCATCGCGAACGCCGATGACCGGCTGAAGCCGGGGCTTTTCGCGCGCGTCGCGCTCTCGCTCGGCGAGCGCGCGAATGCGCTGCTGGTGCCTGAGCAGGCGCTGTGGCCGGTCGGCAACCAGCAGAACGTCTACGTGATCGAGGACGGCAAGGCCGCGCTGAAGCCGGTCGAGACCGGCGTCCGGCGCAACGGCCTCGTCGAGATTCGCAGCGGTCTCACGCCGCAGGCCGTCGTGATCACGGCGGGGCAGATCAAGATCGGGCCGGGTGCGCCGGTGCAGCCGATGCCGAGCCAGCCGCCGGCACCCGCGCAGAAGACCGCCGCGAAGTAAGGGTTTTCTGTAGGAGGGGCCTCAGCCCCGAGGCCCTACGCGAGAAGCGTCGGGGCTGAGGCCCCTCCTACAGAGCCGCAGCCCGCATCACGCGGGATGGAGCTTGTCATGCAGCTGCCGCAACTCTCGATCCGCCGTCCCGTCTTCGCGACGGTGCTGAACCTCATCGTCGTGCTGCTCGGGCTCGTCGCGTACGCGCGCCTGCCGGTGCGCGAGGTTCCGAAGATCGACGCCGCGGTCGTCAGCGTCGCGACCGCGTATCCCGGCGCGAACGCGAGCGTGATCGAGTCGCAGATCACGAAGCCGATCGAAGACGCGCTCGCCGGGCTCGAGGGCGTGGACTACATGACCTCGACGAGCCGCGGCGAGTCCTCCGAGGTCAACGTCGTGTTCCAGCTCGATCGCGACCCGGACGACGCGGCGTCCGATGTGCGCGATCGCGTCAACCAGGCCAAGCAGTTCCTGCCGTTCGACGCGCGTGAGCCGATCGTCGCGAAGCAGGAAGCCGACGCGCAGCCGATCATCTGGCTCGCGTTCTCGTCGGACCGCCACACGCTGCTCGAGGTCTCCGACGTCGCGCAGCGCCAGGTCAAAGACCGGCTGCAGTCGATCCCGGGCGTCGCCGCGGCTCAGCTCTACGCCTCGCGCTACGCGATGCGGATCTGGATCGAGCCCGAGCGGCTCGCGGGGCTCGGCCTCACCCCGGTCGACATCGAGGAGGCGCTGCGCAGCCAGAACGTCGAGATTCCGGCCGGGCGCATCGAGGGCGCCTCGCGCGAGTTCACCGTGCTCGCGGAGACCGACCTCGTCACCGAGCAGCAGTTCCGCGACATCATCCTGCGCGACGACAGCGGCTATCTCGTCAGGCTCGGCGACGTCGCGACCGTGCAGCTCGCCGGCGACAACCAGCGCTGGCAGTCGCGCTTCAACCAGAAGGCCGCGGTGCCGCTCGGTATCGTGCGCCAGTCGGTCGCGAACCCGCTCGACATCTCGCGCGGGCTGCGCGAGGCATTGCCGCAGATCTCGCGCCAGCTGCCGACCGGCATGAAGGTGGAGATCGCGTACGACTCGACCGTCAACATCGAGGCTTCGATCGCGGCGGTCAACCGCGCGGTGCTCGAGGCGATCGCGCTGGTCGCGCTGGTGATCTTCCTGTTCCTCCGGAGCTGGCGCGCGACGCTGATCCCGCTGGTCACGATCCCGGTCTCGCTGATCGGCGCGTGCGCCCTGATGTATGCGATGGGCTTCACGCTCAACACGCTGACGCTGCTCGCGATGGTGCTCGCGATCGGTCTCGTCGTCGACGACGCGATCGTGATGCTCGAGAACATCCATCGCCACATCGAGATGGGCAAGCGCCCGTACCAGGCCGCGCTCGAGGGCTCGAAGGAGATCGCGTTCGCGATCGTCGCGATGACGCTGACGCTCGCCGCAGTCTACGTTCCGGTCGCGCTCTCGACCGGCGCGACCGGCAAGCTCTTCGTCGAGTTCGCGCTCGCGCTCGCGGGTGCGGTCGTGGTCTCGGGCTTCGTCGCACTGACGCTGTCGCCGATGATGTGCTCGAAGCTCCTGAAGCACGAAGAGAAGGCGGGGCGCTTCTACGAGCTCGGCGAACGCACGCTCACGGGGCTCACGCAGCGCTATCGGCGCGCGCTGTCCGCCGCGCTGCGCCGCCGCGGCGTCGTGATGCTCGCGTCGGTGCTGCTCGCAGGCGCGGCGATCGGGGCGCTGCTGCTCGCGCCGGGCGTACGGCTCAACTCCGAGCTCGCGCCGCAGGAGGATCCGGGCTTCATCTTCGGCTTCGCGAAGGGGCCGGAAGGCGCGACCCCGGAGTTCGTCGACAAATACGTGCGCCAGATCGAGGAGATCTACGCGAGCGTGCCCGAGATCGAGCGCTACTTCGTGTTCTCGGGCTGGCCGAACGCGAACATCTCGATGTCGTTCCCGGCGCTGCGCGACTGGAACGAGCGCGATCGCTCGGCGCAGGAAATCCAGGGCGAGCTGTTCGGTCGCTTCATGGGCGTGCCGGGCGTGCTCGCGTTCCCGCAGGTCCCGCCGTCGCTCGGCGGCGGCGTGTTCGGGCAGGACCTCGAGTTCGTGGTGCAGACGACCGCGAGCTACGAGGAGCTCGGGAAGATCATGGAAGAGTTCGAGACGAAGCTCGGCCAGACGCCGGGTTTCGCGAACGTACGCTCCGAGATCGAGGTCAACAAGCCGGAGCTGCGCGTCTCGATCGACCGCGAGAAGGCCGCAGCGGTCGGGGCCGACGTCAGCGAGGTCGGGCGCGCGCTCGAGACGATGATGGGTGGACGCCAGGTGACGCGCTTCAAGCGCGGCAGCGAGCAGTACGACGTGATCGTGCAGGTCGAGCGCAGCGACCGCAGCACACCGGAGTCGCTCTCGCAGGTCTACGTGCGCGGCCGCGAGAACCAGATGGTGCAGCTCGCGAACCTCGTCGAGGTCGAGGAGACCGTTGCGCTGCCCGAGATGAGCCACTTCAACAAGCTGCGCTCGGCGCAGCTCGGCGCCTCGCTCGCGCCCGGTTTTGCGCTCGGCGACGCGATCGACAGCGCCGAGGCCGTGCTGCGCGAGGTGGCGGGCGACCGTGCGACTTACGACCTCGCCGGGCAGTCGCGCGAGTTCCGCAAGATCGAGGCGAACACGCTGGTGCTGTTCGGGCTTGCGATCGCGTTCATCTATCTCGTGCTCGCGGCGCAGTTCGAGAGCTTCATCGACCCGATCGTGATCCTGCTCGCGGTGCCGCTCGCGATCGCGGGCGCGCTCGTGACGCTGAAGCTGACTGGCGGCTCGATCAACATCTACTCGAAGATCGGCCTCATCACCCTCGTCGGCCTGATTGCGAAGCACGGCATCCTGATCGTCGAGTTCGCGAACCAGCTGCGCGAGCAGGGCCGCTCGATCCTCGACGCGGTGGTCGAGGCCGCAACGCTGCGCCTGCGCCCGATCCTCATGACGACCGGCGCGATGGCGATCGGCGCGCTGCCGCTCGCGCTCGCACGCGGCGCCGGCGCGCAGGCGCGCCAGGAGATCGGCTGGGTGGTTTTCGGCGGCCTCCTGATCGGCACGTTCTTCACGCTGTTCGTCGTGCCGGCGTTCTACACGCTGCTCGCACGGCGGCACCGCGAGGCGGCGCTCGAGACCGGCGGCTCGCCCGCCGCCGCATGATCCCCGGCGCCACGCGGCGCCGGGAACTCACTCTGACACCGTTTTGGACCGTGCCCCGGTACCGCCGGGCGCGGTTCGCCCGCGATGATCGGCGCCGCGGATGGCGGCTGTAACTTTCCGCGCGCCTACGCATAACCTGCGCATATGGCGGCCGCGCACTTCCACGAGGTGTACCGAGAGCATGCGCCGGAGCTCGTGCGCTTCGCGCAGTGGCTCTGCGGCAACCGGCACGATGCCGAAGACCTCGCGGCCGAAGCGTTCGTGCGCGCGTTCGCCGGCGCCGACGCGATCGAGGTGCGCACGGTCAAGGGCTATCTGCTCGCGATCGTGCGGAACCTGCATCTCGAACAGCTCCGCCGTCGCCGCCCGACCGTCGCGCTCGAGGCGGACGTCGAAAGCCCGGCCGATGGGCCGGCCACGAACGCGGAGTCGGCGGAATCGGCACGCCGCGTGACGCGCGCGCTGCAACGCCTCGGTGAACCCGAGCGCAGTGCGCTGCTGCTGCGCGCGGAAGCGCAGCTCGGTTACGAGGAGATCGCCGCGGTGCTCGGTTTGAGCGTCGCGAACGCGAAGGTCAAGGTGCACCGGGCGCGGCTCAAGCTCGCGAAAGCGATGGAGGCAACATGAGCGTCACACGCAACGTCGTCGTCGATCTACTCCCGGGCTACGCGGCCGGCGAGACCCATCCGGATACCGAACGCCTGGTCGAGGCGTGGCTCGCAAAGGACGAGGGGTTGGCGCGTGAGCTCGATGCGCTGCGCAGCGCCGACGCCGCGCTCGCCGGGGCAGCGCGCCCCGCCCCACTGCCGAGCGAGGCCGAGCTCGACGCGCTCCGGCGCACGCGCTTCGCGCTGCGCTTGCGCGGCATCCTGCTCGGGCTCGCGATCTTCTTCTCGCTGGTGCCGTTCATCGTGTACGGCGACGAGACCAGCATGCACTGGTTCGCGCTCGAGAATCCCGGCATCGCCGTGACGTCGGGCGCGATCGGCGTCGCGATGTGGCTGGGGTGGTTCTTGTTTGCGGCGAGAATGCGGGTGCGGTCGGGGGTGTGAGAGCGCCGGACGTGAGTTAGTCCCACTCGCTCCATTCGCTCTCGCCGTCTTCACGCACGACACCGTCGCCGACGCGCAGGTGGACGACGACGTCAAGCGTGCCGTCGATCCCGAGCATCGTCCCCAACGGCACGACGCGGATCTGCTCGGGCGGAAACTCGTCGCCGGCGCCCGAAAAGAGCTCCCACTCGTCATCCTCCCAGCGCGCGGCCTCGACGACAGGCGCGGCCCGCAGCGCATCCAAGTCGGTGACGGCGGTTGAGTCGCTCGCCACCGGAAGGTCCCACGGCTCGCGCAGCCAGCGCCACGCGCGATCCGCGTCCGACCGCCACGCCTGCGCGAGGTCGGGCGTATCACCGGTCCAGTGATCCTCGTCCGGCACGAGCTGCAGCGCCTCGATGTCGCGCTTGTAGTAGTCGCGCGCGCCGAGCAGCAGGTCGTGCGTCCATGACGCATCGGCTCGTCGCAGCGTGAAGGTCCCGCAGCCGTCGACTTCGACCGCGCGCGCGTCCGGCTTCGCGCGCAGCGCGTCGGCGACGTCGTTCAGAATCTCGACGACGTCATCGTCGGCGAAGAACACAGCGCCCGCGAGCACGAGCTCCGCCCCCACGTCGGGCGAGAGCCCGACGGTATAGGCCCAGCGCGGAACCGTGCCGGGCGAAACCACGTACACGTGATGGCCGCGCCGCTCGATGTTCGCGCGAATCAGCGCGAGCGCTTCGGCGCGGCGCGCGGCCTTGTCACGCGTCACGGCGAGTGAATGTCCTTGTGGCACGGGTCGCAGACCACGACGTGGTTCTTGTCGTCGGTCTTGCCGCCGTCGGCATGGCGCTTCTTGTGGTGCCCACGTCCCTGCCCCTTCTTGACCTTCTTGCCGCACTTGCCGCAGAGGCCGCACTGCTTGTCGAGCTTCTTCTGGTTTTCGTTCGGTGTCCAGACACGCTTCTTGTCGCGCTTGTCCTTCGGCACCTTGCCAGGGCCGCGCGGCGGCTTCGGAATCCGGATCAGACCGTCTTCGTCGACGTAGAGCAGCGGCTCGCCGTCGACGTATGCGTACAGGTTGAGGCCGCCGTCGAGCCCGATCGGGTCGCTCTGCGCGTAGCGACCCGTCGCGGCCTCGTAGTCGCGGAAGTAGTTGTAGTACGTGCCGGTCTCGGCGTCGGCGTACTGGCCCGGGAAGCGCAGCGCGTAGACGAAGGCGCCGAGGCCCTCGGGGCTCTCCTGCGCCGCGGTGTCGCCGAACGGCGTCGAATCCCAGCGCCAGACGAGCTGATCGTTCTCGTTGACGACGACGCGCGGCGTATCGAGGTGATCGGGGTGGACGTAGTACACCGCGACGTTCCCCGCCACGGTGCCGCCGTGAGTCGCCGCGCTCGCGGCGGGCCGCAGCGTCGCGACCGGGGTCTCGTCGAGCCAGACGTGCTCGGCGATCAGCGCACCCGTCGCGTCGTACTCGCCGACGAGACGCCCTTCGTCGTCGTGGACGAACTGGGTGCGCGCGCCGCTGCCCGGCACGGCGGTACCGTCCGCCTGGCGTGTCGGGCAGCTCGCGCCGGCGGTCGCCTTGCAGACGCGCTCGCCGAACGCGTTGTGCGTGTAGCGCGCGACAATCGCGGCGCCGTCGCGCACCTCGACGAGGCGATTCGCGCCGGAGTAGATCGACGTGCGTGTGCCTTCGCCTGTGGTGTTGCCGGTCGCGTCGTACTGGCGCGCGACGCCGTCGATCTGGGCCAGGCGGTTGCTCGTCGCGGCAATTCCGTACGCGGTCGTCGTCGTCGTGCCGTCGCGCGCGAGGATCTGCTGCGTGCGGTTGCCGGTCGCGTCGTAGAGCCAGTCGAGCCCTACACCCGCAAGCGCGCCGGTGGCGGTCGCGTTGTCCGCGGCGAGAAGGCGATCGTTCGCGTCGTAGCCGTAGGTCCAACTCGGGCGATCGGCGCCGGCGTCGGCCAGGCTCGTGACGCGGCTCGCCGCGTCATAGGCGAGCGTGCGCGTGTCGCGTCCCGCCGTGTGCGTGCGCACGCGGCCGTCGAGATCGAACGTGCGCGCGTAGCGCCCGTTCGTCCCGTAGCGCCAGCCCTTGGCCGCGCCGTAGGGGAAGTACTCGATCTCCCGCGTGACGACGCGGCCGTTCACCTCGAGCGTGACGACGCGGCCATCGGCGCTGTAGCGATACACGATGCGTGCGCCCGACGGCAGCGTGAGCTCGGTCAGCTGCCCGTTTGCGCCGTCGTACGCGTAAGCGAGCGTCTTTGCGCTCGACGAGTCGCCGCCGAGTGTCTGCACCGCGCGCGTGACGCGGCCGTCGGCGTCGTACTGGTACGTCGTCGTGCCGGAGCGGTCGGACGCGCTCGTCATGCGGCCCTTCGCGCCCGCACCGCCGGACGCTTCGTCGTACGCGACGGCGACGCGTTCCGCGGCGACGCTCGTCACCGCCGGATAGTCCGCCTGCACGATGCGGTTCAGCGCGTCGTAGCGATAGGTCGAAACCACGTTGCGCGCATCGGTCGACTGCACGAGGTTGCCGGCCGGGTCGTACTGGTGCTGCGTGACGCCAGCGTCGGGGCTCTCCAGCCGCGTCAACTCGTCGAAGCCCGAGTACGTGTAGCGCGTCGTCAGCTGTCGCGGATCCGTCACCGCGGTGAGATTGTCCTGGGCGTCGTAGCCGTACACGACCGCGCCCTCGGCGGGGTCGGTTTGCTTCGTGATGCGGTCGAGCGCGTCGTACTCGTACGTCGTCGTGTGCTCGAGCGGGTCCGTGACAGCCGTCTCGTTGCCGTTGTCGTCGTACTCGTACGCGTAGATCTCGCTCGCCTCGGCGCCGGTTTCGGATTCGACGCGCCCGAGCTCGTCGATCGCGGCCGACAGCGTCAGGGCGAGCGTGCCCGACGGATCCTTCGTGTCCTCGCGAGTGATGTCGCCCTTGCCGTTCAGCGTGAACACGACGCTGTTGCCGAGCGCGTCGACGATGCCGGTGCGGCGGCTCGCGCCGTCATAGGCGTAGCGCAGGAAGCTGCCGTCGGGCAGCGTCAGCTTCTCGAGGTTGCCCGAGCGGTCGTACTCGTAGCGCGTGATCTCGGCGCCGCGCTCGACGCGCACGAGGCGCTGGCGCTCGTCGTACGCGTAGCGCGTCTCGACGCCGTTCGGGTCGATCTCGCGCAGCACGCGGCCGTGCGCGTTGTACTCGGGATAGCGCGTGAGGTGCCCCGCTGCGTCGGTCGTCGTCGCGCGGTTTCCGTTCGCGTCGTAGGTGTACGTCGTCGTGTCGGCGACGTCGGTGCGGGGCCCGTCCTCGGTCAGAACGAGGCTCGTGCCGACCTGATACGTCCATGTCCACGTGCGCGACAGCGCACCCACGGTGACCTTCTTCGTCAGCACGTTGCCGCGTTCGTCGTGCGTGTAGTCCGTCACGCGGGAGCCGCCGGCGACCGGCTCCGTGGCTCGCGTCGGAATGCGGAACTGCGGGTGCCAGGTGATCGTCGTCGTGCGCGCGAGCGGCGTGGCTGCGGCTTCGGTGCGCGACGTCTCGAGCCCTCGCGCATCCCGCACGTAGTTCGTGCGCAGCCCGCGGAAGTTGGTGCGGGACGCGACGTAGCCGTTGCCGTCGTACGTCGAGCCCGCGACATTGCCGCCGCACGCGGCGCACGGTTGGGTCGTACGCAACAGGTATTGCCGGTCGTTGCGGGTCGCGTACTCGTAGCGTCGCTCGGTGCCGACCGGGTCGACGACGACCGTCGCGCGGTCCTCGTAGCGGAACGTGAAGCGATCGGCGCCGTCGGCGCGTTCGGAGCGCACGACGCGGCCCGACGTGTCGTACGTCCAGGTCGCCACGCGCACGCCGCGCTCGTTGGTCACGCCGGTGAGGTGGAAGCCGAGCGCGAGGTTCTCGTAGTGATAGCGCCGGGTGCCGCCATCGGGGTAGCTCACGCCGAGCAGATTCCCGGAGTCGTCATGCTCGTACGTGGTCGCGCGGCCCGCCGGATCGGTCAGGGTCTCGAGGTAGCCGGTCGCGGCGTCATAGCCGAACGTCAGCGCACGTCCGTGCGCATCCACCACGCGCGCGAGCCGACCGTTCGCGTCGTACTCGAGCGTCTTGGTCTCGCCGCCACGCCCGCGAATCGAGAGGAGCCGGCCGCGCGCGTCGTAGCGCTCGAGCTGGTCCTCCTCGTTGCGGTACTCGAAACCGGTCGTCTGATCGTTGGCGACGAGCCGCACGAACTCGCCCGGCAGGTTGCTGTCGCCGACGTAGCGATCGCTGCGCCAGTTGACCTGATACCAGCCGCCGTCGGGCCGAACGAGCAGCACCGATTCCGGGCGCTGGTCGACCGGAAACTCCGTGCCACCCACCGACGGCGGCAGGTTCAGTCGCGCGAAGTAGTTCGCGACCCACTTGCCGCCCATCAGCCCGCGACCGCGCGGCTTCTGGCTCGAGTAGACGCGCTCGAAGCGCAACGGGAACGCGCCCGAGCCGATGTAGTCCGTCTCGACCTGCCACTTGACGCCACCGCCGATCGCCGTCGGATTGCCCGCGAGCGGCCCGCCGGGACCGCTGCCGCCACCGCCGCACGGCGAGGCCAGCGAGCAGAGCGCGCCGCCGACGGCCCCCGCGAGCCCGAGCTCCGCGAGCTGCTCTGGCGTCAGCGATTCGATCCCGGCCTCGATCATCTTGATCCACGTGTAGACCTCGTAGACCGCCATGAGGTACGACACGGCCACGGCGACGATCGTGATGACACCGCCGATCGCGATGCCGGCCGGGCCGAGCAGCGCGGCCAGCGCCGCGGACGCCGCCGCGCGCGCAGCGATGCCGGCGATGAGCCGCATCAGGTACTTCTCGGCGAGACGCATGATCATCATCTCGGCGAGGGCCTTCAGGTTCACGGCCTGCGCGAGACATCCGATGATGAGGCCGCCGGCGAACCCGCCCTCGACGCGCTGGAGCGCGCTGCCGGAGCTCAGGTCGATCAGCACGTAGCCCGAGCCGCTCCAGCCGCGGTGCTGGATTTCGCGCTGGTGCGCGATCACGACGAGACCCGCGCGCGCGGCGTTGGCGATTTCGCTCTCGGCGTCGCCGGATAGCTGCAGGCGCGCGAGCATCGCATCGACGTTGCTCGCGTCGACCTGGTAGATCGGCATCTTCTGCTCGACCGCGCGGTGCAGCAGCGCCGCGGCGGAAAGCGTCTGCTGCCCGAACGGCGCGCCCTGGATCAGGTTCCACGCCGTGCCTTCGAACAGCGATCCGGCGGCGCCGAGGTGCAGTCCGGCTGCGGTTTCGGCCTGCGCCGTCGGCGCGCTGAGCGCGAGCCGCACGGCCTTGACGTCGGTGACGTAACCCTTGAAGAACCCCGTGCGCGGAACGCCGAAGAAGTAGCTCGCCTGCAACGCCGACGCGAACGCGCCGACCGACGGCATGCGCAGCGCGCGCCCGCCGACCGCGAGCGCGGACTCCTCGTCGAAGCGGTCGTGCAGCATCCAGTAGGTGAGGCCGCCGAAATACAGCACGTCCTTGATCGGCAGCGTCGCGCGGTCCGGCATGCCGGCGGTCTCGCGCTCGGCGCGCTGCGGGGTGACGCCGGCATGGTTCACGACGAACGTGATCGGGCTGCCGGCGGCGAAACGGTACGGCTCCGTCGTCGTGAGGCCGCCGTGCGAATCGCGCAGGTCGGTGGTCCAGATCAGCTGCGTGCCCATGCGGACCGCGCCGTTCGGCATCAGCGTCGACGCGCCGAGCTTGAGCTCGGGCCTCACGTTGATCTGGCCGATCGGCATCGACTGGGCGTTGAGCGCCTCGTACTGCGCGATCGCCTGTGCATCGGCCGCCGACGCGGGCACGTTGTCGACGTGCAGGCGCTGCGTGCCGATCCGTGCGAGCGGGATCTCGGCGACGGCGGTCGGAGAGTCGTAGCGCAGCGAGGTCTCGTCGGCGAAGAACTGCACGCGTAGCGCGTGCTGGTAGCGCGAGGGGACCGCGCTGAAGCGCGTCGGCGATGCGGTCATCATCGCGTACGGCAGCGCGCCTTCGAGCATCAGACGCTCGATCGGGACGATCGTGCGGCGGTCGTAGAGATCGGCAGCCCCCGAGCCTTCGGCTTCGAGGCGCTGGCCCTCGGCGCGCGCGGCCTGCTGCAGCGCGGCGTCGAGCGCTTCGTAGTCGAAGCCCGTGAGGCCGCCGTCGGCGCCGACGGTGACGCTGCGCGCGAAATCCTGCGCGGCCTCGTCGAAATCAGCCGCGGTGCGCTGGCGCCACGCGGTCGCCTTGTCGTACTCGAACTGTTTGAACGAGGCGTCGAGCGGAACCCATTGGTCGGGCGCGCGATTCCTCGCGCCGCGCGACGGCACGAAATCGACGTAGGCCTCGACCCAAACGTGCTCGAACCGGACGTTGCGGATCGTACCGCCCGACATCACCGCCGTCGTCGGAATCTGGCCCTTCTGCATCAGATCGACCGCCAGCGCAGCGGTCGACACATCACCGAGCCAGTTGCGGACCTTCGCCTCCGGGATCTCGACCACGCCGTAGACGTAGCGCGACGGGACACCCCCCGCGCGCAGCAGCGCGATCGTGAGGCTCGCGATGTCCATCGCGTTGCCGTGGCGGTTGAGCAGGGTCAGCGCGGCACCCTGGACCGAACCGTGCGTCGGCATGAACTCGATGTGGTTGTAGACCCAGTTACGAATCGCGACCGGGTTGTTGCCGAGCTCCAGCGCGAGCGCGCGGATCTCGGGCGTCAGCTTCACTTCCTCGGTCTCCGCCGTGTCCGCAGGCGTCGGCGGCGCGAGGTTCTTCGCGGCCTTGTCCTCGGGCGGCATCGACTTGCCCGGCACGGGCGTCTCGCCCGCGCGCGCGAGCCGGAACGGCAGCTGCTGCTTCGTGATCGCGCGATAGCCGCGCGCGGTCTGTTTCGTCGCGAGCCAGTCGACGAGCGCCACGAGCGGCTTGCCGACCGCCTCGCGGTCGCCGCCGCGCAGCGCCGCATCGAGCTCGGTCGTGAGACGCTTGAACTCGGCCGCGCGATCGCGGAACTCAGCGAGCAGCTCTGCACGCCTCGCGGCGATCCCGGCCGAAACGCCGGCACGGGTCATGTCCTCGCCTTCGTCGTTCCAGTCCGCCTCGATCGCGCCCTGGAAGTCGCCCGCCCGCGCCGCGAGCGCGACGATCTCGCGCGCGATCGCGAGCGGGTCGTTTTCGCCGCGACGCTGCGCGAGCATCGACGGCGACGGCGTCTCCGCGACACCGGCCGGACGCACGCGGCGCGCGAGCGCCGCGATGTCCTCCAGCGTCCGCGCGAGCTCGTCGACGTCGTCGTCGATCTCGCCGAACTCGTCCTCGTCGTCGACGTCCGCGTCGGCCGCGAGCGCCTCGACGAGCTGCTCGGTCGATGCCAGCGCCGGCACCGCGGCCGCGACCGCATTCGACACCGTCGTCTCGCGCGCGGGCAGCCACTCGAGCGGAACGCCGGCAGCGCGGTCGATGCCTGCGCCTTGCGGGTACTCGGCCGCGAACGCCTGCATCGTGGCGGTAAGGTGCGCGCCCGCGAGCAGCGCGCAGAACAGTTGCTTCAGACGGATCATCGGCAAGGGTCCCGGAAGAAGATGGTCGTACCGCTCAGGGCTGCGTCGTGGCGTACCAGCGATAACCCGCGGCGCGGATCAGCTCGCTGACGGCGAGCCGCGAGGGCCCGATGTCGACGGACGTGATCCGCAGGAGTCGATCACGAGCGTCGAGGAAGTCGGCGATCGCCTGCTCGTAGCGACCGCTCCCGTACGACGCCACGCCGCGCTCGAGCCGCACGAGGGTCTGGTCGCGCGCCTCGCGCTCGGACGACTTGGTCGGCGTCAGCGCCTGCACGAGCTGTCGTGCGCTGTCGTAGCGCTCGGTCATCGAGCGCGCGACGAGATCGAAGCGGTGCGTCGACAGCAGGGTCGTGCCGCCCGTGTTGACGACCGAGACGCGCGTCTCGATCGCGACCGGCCCGCTCGCCGTCGTGATCCTGAGCCCCGCGTCGAGCTCGCGGCTCGCGGCGGCCTCGAGCCGCAGCCGCCACGTTACGGAGTTGCCTGCGCGCTGCGCGACCGGGTCGGTCGTCTCGATCACGACGCCGGTCGGTGCCGTCATCGTGATCTCGAGCTCGACGCCGACGCCGCGGTTCACCAGCGTCGTGATCAGCGGGACGTAGGACCCGACCCCGTACTCGGCCGGCGCCGTCGTCGGCGTGACGTGCCGCAGCGTGCGATTCAGCACGTTGATCTGCGGTGCCGAGGTCGGCCGGCTCTTCAGCATGTCGACGAAGTCGTACGCCATCAGCACGGTCCGGCCGCGGCCGTACGGATTTGTCGTGAGCGCGGGTTCGCCCGTCGTCGCGCTCGTGCCGAAGCGGCCTTGGGCGGTTGCGCCGCGGAGCTCGAAACGCCGGCCGGTGCCGATGACCTGCAGCGTCGTCGCCGCGTAGATCGAGGACGCCCCGATCGTCACCGGCGGATCGCGCTGCGAGAGCCTGCCGCGCGGCTTGACGCCGAGCATGTTGGTCAGCGTGGACTCGCGCCGGTCGTGCGAGCCGTCGACGAACAGGCCGGCACCGCGATAGACCGCCTCGGCGAGCTCGGTGATGTGCCGGCTGCTGTTCTCGTCATCGTCGTCGTCGTCGTGGCCGCCACCATGCCGATCGTCGTCGTCGTGATGGCCGCGGACGTTGACCGGACCGTTGAGCCAGTAGGTGTTGTAGCGGCCGCTGCGCAGCTCGCGCAGGAACGCGTCGTCGTCGGTAACGATGGTATGGCTGATGCCGAGCGAGGCGAGATAGCTCTTGAGGAAGTCGCGGCGGGTGGCGATGTCGCGGCAACGATGCGGATCGTTGCCGTTCTCGCCACTGTTGAGGTCCGGCTCGATCTCCGCGCTGCGGTCGTCGCAGTCGTCGTCATCGTCGCCGGTGCAGCCGAGCCAGACGAGCAGCCGCGTATCGAGATCGATGCGCTGCGTGACGTCGACGCGCACCGTCACCGCGGTCAGCACGACTTCACTGCGCGCGAGCGTGATCTCACGCGCGCCGACCGTCGCCGAGAGCACGACGGTGTAGGTGCCTGCCGGCACGCCGGTGGTCGTCCAGCTGCGGTCGAGCGTCGTCTGCGCGCCGCGCGCGATGTCGACCGTGGCGGTGAAGCTCGTGATCGAGGTGCCCGCCGCGAGGTCGAGCACGGCGATACGGACCGGGAGCGCCGCGAAGTCGGCATTGCCGCCGTTCGAAAGCACAGCACGCAGCGCGATCGGCGTACCGACTTCAGCCTGCGACGGTACCGCCGAGAGCGTGCCGGTCAGGCCCGTGCCGGTTTGCGCGGACGACTCGACCTCGAACGTCGCGGTGCGCGTGCCGAGCACGCGCCCGGTGGCATCGGTGAGCTGCGTCTGGACGTTGTAGATGCCCGCTGCCGCATTCTGCAGCACGAGCGTGTCCGGGAACGCGCGGGTCGCACCGGGCAGCAGCTGCGCGATCGCGTGCGTCCACGTCTCGAGCGTCGTGCCGTCGGGCCTCGCGACGCGCGTCGTCAGCACGAGGTTCTCGAGCACGACGTTCGCGCTCTGGCTGACCGCACGGGAGGTGACCTGCACGCGGTCGTTCGGCGCGTAGCGGGCCCGATCGAGCTGCAGCTCCGCGCGCGCCGAGGCCGCGGCGTTGTCGGCGATGACGCGGAACGTCGTGTCGTCACGCGCGAGCTCGCCGCCGTCGCCGTGCAGTGTCGCGCGCACGGTGTACTGCGCCGGCAGCAGCGCGCCGATCAGGAAGTTGCCTTCCGCGACGAGCTCGCCGCCGACCGGCAGACTGACCGCACGCGGCGGCAGCGTACCCGCAACCGAGCCGGCCGCGTCGAGCACGGCGACGCGCAGCTCGCCGCTGACCTCCCACGTGTTCGCGTTGCGCAGCGTCGTGGTGAGCTTCGCGGTCGCGTTCGCGAGGTACTCGGCGCGGTCGGTCACGACCTCGAGTGCGACGAGGTCCTCGACCGGCACGCTCGGCACCGCCATGCGCACGCGCACGTCGATCGGCGAGAACGTGTTCTTGAAGACGATGAACGCATCGTGCGCGACCTTGCGCCGCTCGCCGAGCGTGAGCCCGACCAGGTCGGTGTCGAAGTTCAGCGCGAGCCCGCCGGCGGTGACGTCACGCAGGCTCCAGACGTACTCGGTGCGGCCATCGGGCAGCGCGACCGATGCCGCCGGGGCGCGATCGAAGCCGCGCAGCGTCTGGCCCGGCTTCGTGATGACGTGCGCCTCGACGCTGATCGCACCGCAGGTCACCGGCACCTGGTAGATCGCCGACGTGCTGTGATCCCACATCAGGATCCGGTTGCCGAAGCGGTCGAACGACAGGTAGTCGATGTCGGCAACGCGCGGGTCGACACGCGTGACGTCGAGCAGACCCACGACCTGACCGGTGCGCGGGACCACCTGCGAGAGAATGTGCTCCTCGCCGTTCTGATTGACCTGCTGCCACTGCCAGGCGGTGATGTAGAAGTTGTCGGCGCAGTCGGCGGTGATGGTCGGATAGCCGTCGCCTTCGAACGACGGATTGGTGACGCCGTCGGCACCGGCGAAGATCGTGCGCGCCGTTCCGTCGGGACGGATCTGAGTGACGTGGTGATCGGTGTTCTGGACGTAGATGTTGTCGCGTCCGTCGACGGCGATGCCGAGGGGTCGCGCGATACCGGTCGTGGTGACGACGGTCTGCGCGCCGGTCGCGGGATCGACCCTGAGCAGCGAGCCGTAGCGACCCACGAGGATCTGGTCGCGGCTGTCGACCGCGATGCCGTTCGTCGCGGTCGTGCCGAGGTTCGCGACGACCGAGCGCGTGCCGTCCGGGGCGACGCGCTGCACCTGGTATTGGCCGCTGACGTTGACCGGCAGATAGAGGTTCTCGGCGCTGTCGATCGCGAGCCCGAACGCCGCGTTGATGCCGGTTACGATCGCCGTCGCGGTGCCGTCCGGCGCGACCTTGTTGAGCTTCGTGTCGTCGGTGAAATACAGGTTGCCGGCGCGGTCGGCGATCATGCCGCGCGGCCGGAAGATGTTCACGAGCTTGCGGAACTGACCGGTCTCGACGCGCGACACCGAAGTGAAGTCCGCGCCTTCGAGCGCGATGCGCAGCGGCACGGCCTGGTCTCCCGGCGGTACGCGCTCGACCAGCGCGGTGAACACGCCGTTCGCGTGCGGGCCGACGTGGACGAAGTTCGTGGTGGCGCCGGCCAGGCCGGTGCGCGCGACGGTGACGCTGAAGTCGCCGCCGTAGGGCGGCAGCCACGAGCCGAAATCGAGCGGGACGATACCGTCCGCGGCCGGCAGGAGCGGCGCGTTGCGCGTCGCGGTGTGCACGATGGTGCCGACCGGCGGCGGCGGCACCGGCTCGACGATCGCGAGGCGGTAGATCGTGTTGGTGGTATACCCCGACAACAGCAGGCTTCCGTCCGCGCGCTCGGCGACGCCCGCGAGCAGCGCCGAGTCGATCAGCGAGCTGATGCGCAAGAGCTGCGCGGTTCCGTCCGCGCCGATGAGGTAGCCCGAGCCCGAGTCGCCGACCACGACGAAGCTGCCGTCCGCCCGCGCTGCGATGCCCTGCGGCGAGGCGAGATTGCTCGCGACGACGCTGATGCCGTCGGCGCCGTAGCGGCTCACCGTGCCGTTGCTGTTGCTCGCGAGCAGGATGCCCTGCGGCGACTCGCGCACGGACCTCAGTCCGGCGAGGCCCGAAGCGCGAACCGTGAGCTGGCCGTTCGCGACGCCGCGCACCTGATGTCGCGACGAGTCGGCGGCCGCGATGCCGTTGGCATCGGCGACGATGCCCCACAACGCCGCCGTCCCCGACGCGAGATCGGTCACCGCCCCCGAGCCGAGGTCGACGCGGCTGATCGTGGTGCCGCGCGTCGCGATCAGCGCGCCCGCAGGATCGAACGCGAGATCGCGCAGACTGGTGACGCCGCGCGCCGCGACGATCGGCGCCGTGCCGTCGGCCGGCAGTCGCGAGATCGTGCCGTTCGAGCCGGCCACGTGGATCAAGCCGTTTGCGTCGCGTCCGAGGCCGGTCGGGCCGACGAGGCTGGCGTACTGCACGGTGATCGCGTTCGCGGCCGACAGCTCGACGACGCGCCCGCCGCTGTAGTCCGTGACGAGCAGGCGGCCGTCGGCGTACGCGGCGAGATCACCGAGCTGGCTCGTGCCCGGAATCGAAACGACCGTGATCGAAGCCGTGCCGTTCCAGCGCACGATCGCGCCGCCGTTGACGCCGTAAAGTTCGCCGCCGCGCAGCGTGAGCGAGTCGCTGCGGAAGTTGCCGAGACGCGTCGGATACGCGCCGGGCACGAGTGCGAACAGGTAGCTCTCGTCGGTGAAGCGCAGCTCCGAACCGGTCCAGAGGAGATCGCGCGGATTGCGGAAGCCCACGAGCGCGTTGCGCGTGACACCGCCCGCCACCTCGACCAGCCGGTTGCCGCCCGAGTCGGAGCGCGTGAGCGCGCCCTGCGCGTCGAGCGCGATGCCGTTGACGGTCGAGATGATGTTCTCGAGCGTAGTCAGCGCACCGCTCGACGGATCGATCGCGAGGATCCGGAAGGTGTTCTGATGATGGGCGAACACGATCGGCCGCCCGTCCTGCGACAGCGACAGCAGGTACAGGGCGTTGAGCGCCGGCACCAGCGTGGACACGGTGCGGTCGGGTGCGACCTTGTAGACCGCGCGATCCTCGCCGCGCACGTAGATCGTCGCGTCCGCGCCGATCACGAGCTCGAGCGGATTCGCGGTCAGCGTCGCGTACTCGGACCAGTTGCCGGCCGGGTCGAGCCGGTGGAGCTTGCGGCCGAAGCGGTCCGGGACCACGACCGAGCCGTCGGCGAGCGCCACGACGCCGCCGTAGATGTGGAACGCCGCGGTCTTGAGCAGCGTCTGCGTGCCGCTCGGCGAGATGCGATAGACGTTGCGGCCGGAGATCGCGACGACGCCGCCCGCGGTCGCGTCCGGTGCGATATCGGTGTAGCTCGAGCGCTGCAGGATGCGGGTGACGCCGTTCTCGCGCACGCTGACGTAGCCGCTGTTCGCGATGTACAGCCGGCCGTCGACGTCATGGCGCAGGATCGACGGCGAATTGACCGCCGACTCGATCCGCTCGAGCACCGTACCGGTCGGGCCGAGCCGCGCGATGCGGTTCGCCGAGTACTCGGTGACGTAGAGCTCGCCGCCGTCCGTCCGCGCGAGACCGAACGGGCCCGCGAGACCCGTCGCGAAGGTCGACTGCGTGCCGGCCACGCGCACGATCGAGCCGTTGTGGAAGTTGGTCGCGTAGATCGTGTCGTCGGCGACCTCGACGTCGCGCGGGCCGCTCAAGCCCGTCGCGATCACGGAGATCTCGCCCGAGGCCCGCTTACGCATCAGCAGCCCGTCGTCGCCCGCGACGTATGCGTCGCCGGCGGCATCGATCGCCGCGGGATACGGGTTGTTCGCGAAGCCGCGCGCGACGATCTGCGCCGCGCCGCCGCCGGCCGGCACGCGCGAAATCGTGTTCGCGTTGCGGTTCGCGACGTAGAGATTGCCGGCGGCGTCGAGCTCGATGTCGGTGACGTCGGTGAGACCCGACGCGTAGACGCTGCGCGTCCCGTCGGTTGCGATCCGCTCGACCGTGCCGTTGCCGTTGTTCGCGACGTAGAGCGTGCCGTCGGCCGCGCGCGCGAGGCCCCAGGGCGTCGAGAAGCCGGACAGGAACGGCTCGATCACGCCGTTCGCGCGGACGCGAGAAACGGTGTGGTCGCCGCTGTTCGAGACGAGCAGATCGCCGCCGGGCAGACGCACGAGCGAGAGCGGCGACGCGAGACCGTTGCGTGCGAGCACCGTCTCGACGCCGGAGGCCGCGTTGCGGCGCACCAGCGCCCAGCCGCCGGTGACCTGACCCGCGAGCAGCAGGTCACCATTCGCCGCGAGCGCGAGCGATTGGATCGAGGCCAAGGTCGTCGAACGGAACTCCGTGCGTGTGCCGGCCGGATCGATGCGCCAGTAGCGCGTGTTCGGCTCCGCGACCCAGAACGTCCCGTCCGCCGCGCGCGCCACGTCTTCGAGCGTGACGTTCGGGAATGCGGCGACGAGGCTGGCCGTGCCGTCCGGCGCGTGGCGGACGATGCCGCCGCGATTCGCGATGTAGACGTTGCCTTGCGCGTCGGTGGTCGAGCCCTGCGGCTGATTGACGGGCGTGCCGACCTGCAGCGAAGAGAGCTCCGTGCGCGGCTGCGTCGCGGTCTGCGTGTCCTGGGCCTCGAGCCGCACGGTGAGCTCGTAGTCGCCCGCGGGGATCGTCTCGTTGCCGAGATTCGTGAGCTCCGCGTCGATGTTGATCGGCACGCCGATACCGGCCTGCGTCATCGGCGGATCGACGATCACGCCGCCGCCGAGCAGCGCTTCCAGCCGCACCGCGAACTGCGCGGTGCCCTGCGCGACGACGCGTCCGTCGCTGCCGGTGCCGCGCACCACGACGGTGTAGACGCCGGCCGTCTGTCGCAGCAGCGTGCGCTCGAGCTCGACCTCGACGATCGAGCTCGCGGGAATCGTGATCGGGAGGTTCGGCGGGTTGAGCCCCAGGCCCTTTGCATTGGCCTTGAGCTCGAACACGACCGCGCCGCTCGCGTCCAGCACCTGCGCGTCGACCACGAGTTGGGTCGCGCTCGTCGAGGTGTTGTGGACCTCGGCCTCGATCTCGAACTCGTCGTACGGCGCATACTCGGGCCGGCTGGTGCGGACCTCGCGGAACGACACGCCGCTCTGCGGGGTCGCGGGGGCAATGCGAAGGTCGAGCGTCGCGGTGCCCGGCTGCGGCAGCGACACGTCGAAGCGCGAGTCGGCGTAGCCCGTCGCGGTGACGAGCAGCTGGAACGCCGTGTTCGCGATCCCTTCGATGCGATAGACGCCGCCGGCGCCCGCGGTCGACGTGAGGCTCGTGCCGACGACGGTCACGACCGCACCCGGAATCGGCGCGCTCGTGTCGATGTCGGAGACGACGCCGGTCAGCGTGCTCGTGGTCGGCGCCTTGGCGAGCTTGACGTCGCCGACGTCGTTCGGGCCGGCGGACAGCACGCCGCTCATGCTGACGCCGATGTACGTGTTCGCGCTGATCGTGCCGCTGAACGCGCCGATCGGAAGCGCGGTCAGGGTGAAGCGGCCGTCGGCGCCGGTCGTCACCTCGCGTGCGCCGACGACGATGCGTGCGCCCGCGATCGCGGCGTTGGTCGCCGCGTCGAGCACGCGGCCCTTCAGCGATGCGTCGGTCGGCGGCGTCTGCGAGGTCGGATAGAGCGTCGGCGAGAACGTGTAGACGCGGCCGGCTTCGAAGTTCTGGACCACCTGCAGCGTGGTGAAGTTGAGCTTGCTGACGGTGATCGTCGCCGTGCCCGCGCTGATGCCGCTCAGCGCGTACTGGCCCTGTGCGTTCGTCGTCGTGGAGATCGTGCCGATCGCGACGAGCGCATCGGCGATCGCCGCGCCCGCGGTCGTGCGCACCACGCCGCTCAGCGAGGCCGAGAGCGGCGCCGGCGCGAGCGCGATCGTGCCGACCTGCACGACCTGGCCGGCCTGGACCGTGACCTGCGCCTGCCGCGTCGCGAAGCCGATCGCGGCTGCGCGCAGCGTGTATACGCCGGGTGGCACCGCCGTGAGGTCGAACGTGCCGTCGGCGCGGCTCGTCGCCGCGATGTCGGTGCGCTCGACCAGCGCGATCGTCGCGCCCGCGAGCGGCTGGTTGTTCGAGGCGTTGGTGACGCGACCGGCGACGCCACCCGTCGTCGGCGCCGGCGGCGGACGCGAAGCGCGCCACAGCGCGCGCGCGGCGAGCGCCGTCACGAACGGATCGTCGGACCAGCTGCCGTTGGGCAACTGCGCCGCGACGAGCGCGTCCGCGATCGGGCCGAGCACCGCCGCGTCGTTCGTCCGCGTCAGCAGTGCGAGCAGCGCGACGGCATCGTCGAGCGGCGAGGCGTAGTGCCCCGACTGGCGCTGCGCGAGCAACCAAGTGGTGGCCGCCTGCGCAAGCGCGCCGACGTCGTAGCGAGTCTTCCACGCCTCGGCGCCGACGAGCGCGTAGGCCGTGACGTACACGGCGAGCTCGCGATGCACGCCGTGCGCGCCGGAGATGTCACGCGCGGTGCCGAGATAGCCGAGCGCGCGCTGGGCGAGCTGCGGGTCCGCGCCCGGATCGGCACCGAGCGCGGCGAGCGCGAGGCCGGTGTCGAGCGAGTTGCTACCGGCGCCCGCGTAGAGCGCGAAGCCGCCGTCGGTGTTCTGCGCGGCCGCGAGCCGGGCTCGCGCCGGACCGGTCGGTCGCGCGCCGAGCACGAGGCCGGGCAGTGCGCGCGCGAGATGTTCCGCGTCGTCGTCGACGGACGCTTCGACGCGCTCGACGAGCGCTGCGGGAGCGTTCTGCGTAATCAGCGCGATCGCGTGCAGCGCTTCGGCGCGCTGTTGCGCCGGCGTCGCGACCGAGCGCGTTTCGTCGAGGAGGGTTCCGTCCGGCGCGACCTGGGTCCGTAGCCAGTTCGCGCCCGCGGTCGCCGCAGCTTCGCTCGCGTGTGCCGGCAGCGTCGTGACCGCTGCCAACAGCATCGCCACCGCCGCGCCGATGCGCTTCGTGAGATCGGTCCCGGTCACGTCGCTTCCCTCTGTGACGTTTCGCGCGCGCGAACGCGCCCGTGCCGCGCACGCGGCATTCAAAAAAGATCCGGACTGCTGGCCTTCCCCTCGCTTGCGGTGTTGCGTGTTGCGATGCTGCAACGGCGCGCTCCCCTTTTGGCGCGCCGCCGCCGGCGGTCTGTTTCACCGCGGCGCGGCGACGCTAACACATGCGCAGTGACGCGAGTAAGACGTGGTTCGCTAGACTGGGCGCGGTCGCTCTGCCGTCACTCCTTATGCTCTCCCGTCGCAGTTTTCTCGCCACGGCCGTCGCCGGACTCGCGAGCGTGCCGCTCGCGCGCGCCGCGGAGCTCACGCGCCACAGGTTCCCGCCGCCGATCCAGGAGCTGCCGCCGTCGCGGCCGTTCGAACATCCGCTGCGCATTCCGGGACGCGCCGGGCTGATGGCGGACCTGCCGCTCGAGGCTCCGCTGCGACTCGCCGCCGCGGAGCGCCCGATCGCGCTGCTCGGCGGATCACCGAGCCGACTCTGGACCTACGAAGGCGAGCTCGCCGGACGTCCGATCTCGAACCCGGTGTTGCGCGTGCGTCGCGGCGCGGTGCTCGACGTGCTGCTCGAGAATCGACTGGTCGAAGACACCACGATCCACTGGCACGGCCTCAACGTCGACGAGGCGAACGACGGCAGCGGGCTGCACCCGGTGCATCGCGGAGGCGAGCGTCGCTATCGATTCCGCGTACACAACGAGGCGGGCACGTACTGGTACCACGCGCATCCGCACTACCGCACCGGGATGCAGATTCACCGCGGGCTCGCCGGCATGCTGCTGGTCGAGGACGGGACCGACGACGCGCTGCGCGACGAGCTCGGGCTTGTGTTCGGCGTGACCGACGTGCCGCTGATGATCCAGGACAAGCAGCTCGGACTGAGCAACCAGCCCGAGTACGAGTTCGGCGAGGACGCCTGGATCGGCAATCGTCTGCTCGTCAATTACGCCGTCGAGCCGCGCTTCGAGGCCGAGCGGCGGCTCTACCGTTTCCGCCTGCTGAACGCATCGAACTCGCGGCCCTTGCGGCTCGCATGGACGATCGACGGCAAGCCGCTGGCGTTCCACATCATCGGCGCCGACGCCGGCTTCCACGAGCGACCGCTCGCCGTGCGCGAGGCCTACCTCGCGCCGGCCCAGCGTCTCGATGTGCTGGTCGACTTCTCGCGCCTGCCGGCGCGCTCGCGGGTGAAGCTCGTGAGCCTGAAGTTCGATCCGATGGAGAACGACGGGATGCCGTTCATCGACCCGGCGCTCGAACATCCCGGTGCGATTCTGATGGGCGAGCCGCTCGAGATCATGGCGGTCGATCTGGACGGTCGGGCGCGGCGCGCGCCGAAGCTGCCGCGCCGGCTCCCGGCGGGAGCACCGCCGCAGGTACGCGACGGCGCGCCCGACCGGCGCTTTCGCCTGCACATCGCGAACGGGCGCTGGCTCATCAACGGGCGCAACCACCACGACGACCACGACGTGCCGCGCTTCGACGTCGTCCGCGGCGCGCGCGAGGTCTGGGAGCTCCGCAACGACACCGTGAGCATGCCGCATCCGATCCACCTGCACGCGTTCCGCTTCCGCGTGCTCGCGCGCGAGGGCAGCCCGCGGCAGGTCCGCCGTCTCGCGGGACGCCGCGGGCTCACGCCGCACGACCTCGGCTGGCTCGATACCGTGCTGGTCTGGCCCGGCGAGACCGTGCGCGTCGCGGTCGACTTCGCGCAGCCGTTCGGCGGCGATCAGATCTACATGCTTCACTGCCACAATCTCGAGCATGAGGATCAGGGCCTCATGCTGAACTTCCGCGTCCGCGACGCGTGAGCGCGCGGTCCACGACGCCCCCTGCCCGACCGCACCTGCCGAGCGTCAGGTCTCCGGCCCCGCGCCGGTCGGCATCGGTCCCCGCGGCACCGGACTAGGCTTCGCACGGTCGGTCGACGCGCAGCAAGGCGCGGCGGCCGCGTCACTGGAGCGACCGATGAAGACCCACACGATCCTGGCACTCGCGCTCGTCGCCGGCATCGCCGGGTGCGCGCGCGACACGACTGAGCGCGCCGCCGCGACCGAGGCGGCCACGCCTGCCGTAGCGATCCACTATTTCGACACGCTCGGCGCGTACGCGCGCCCGATCTCGTCGCGCCATCCGGAGACGCAGCGCTGGTTCGATCAGGGCATGCGGCTCACCTACGGGTTCAACCACGAGGCGGCTGGGCGAAGCTTCGCCGAGGCGGCGCGGCTCGATCCGACCTGCGCGATCTGCTGGTGGGGCCAGGCGCTCGTGCTCGGCCCCAACGTCAACCTCGTGATGCAGCCCGAGGCGATGAAGCCGGCGTATGAGCATTCGCGCCGCGCCGTCGCGCTCGCCGAGCACGCGAGCCCGGTCGAGCGCGCGCTGATCGAGGCGCTCGCGCAGCGCTATGCGGATCCCGCGCCGGCCGAGCGCAAGGCGCTCGACCAGGCGTACGCGAACGCGATGGCGAAGGTCGTCGCCGACTTTCCGGATGATCCCGACGCGTCGACGCTCTACGCCGAGGCGCTGATGGATCTCGCACCGTGGGCGTACTGGACCAAGGACGGCGAGCCGGCCTCGCCGAACACGCCGAAGCTCGTCGCGGCGCTCGAGTCCGCGCTCGCGCGCAATCCCGACCACATCGGCGCGATCCACTACTACGTCCATGCGACCGAGGCGTCGAAGACGCCGGCGCTCGCGGAGCCGTACGCCGATCGCCTCGCCGAGCTCTCGCCCGGCTCGGGGCATCTCGTGCACATGCCCGCGCACACTTACATCCGCGTCGGGCGTTACCACGATGCGACGCTCAACAACCTGAAGGCAACCGACGCCGACCAGCATTTCCTCGCGTACTGCGGCGGCTCGAACGGCATCTATCCGCTCGGCTACGTGCCGCACAACTGGCATTTCATCGTCACGACCGCGGGCCTCGAAGGCAACGCCGAGCGTGCGATCCACGCCGCCGACGAGACCGCGAAGCGTGCGCTCGGCAAGCCTTTCGAGAAGGCGCCGCTCGAGTTCATGCAGCAGTTCCTGATCGCGCCGCTGACCGCGCGCGTGCGCTTCCAGCGCTGGGACGAGATCCTCGCGATCGGTGCGCCGCCCGCGAAGCTGCCGTACCCGACCGCGATCTGGCACTACGCGCGCGGTCGCGCCCACGCCGGCAAGGGTGCGGTCGAGGATGCGCAGCGCGAGCTCGATGCGCTCGCGACGATCGCGGCCGACCCGGCGCTCGCAAAGGTCAGCTTCCAGGACGTCAACCACGCCGACGCGGTCGTGAAGGTCGCGGTCGCATCACTGCGTGGCGAGATCGCGCTCGCGCGCGGCGCGCGCGCCGACGCGATCGCCGCGCTGACCAACGCGGTCGCGGCCGAGGACGCGCTGAACTACGTCGAGCCGCCGGAGTGGCCGCTGCAGAATCGCCATCGACTCGGCGCGGTGCTGCTCGCGGCGAAGAAGCCGGCCGAAGCCGAACGCGTCTATCGCGCCGACCTCGTCGTGTTTCCGAAGAACGGCTGGGCGCTGCGAGGCCTCGCGGAAGCGCTGTCGGCGCAGGGCCGCGCCGATGAGGCTGAAGCGGCGCACGCGGCGTTCCTCGACGCGTGGCAATGGGCCGACACGGAGCTCGCGGCGGAGTAGGTCGGACATCCGAAGGATGGCCGGCTTGCCGGCTGCGCAGTCCCTGCTTCGCCTCCGCTGGCGCATCGCTGCGCCAGCCCTCACGCCCTTCGGGCGTTCGACCATCGCTACGCGATGCCCGACCTACTCAGGTCGAACCTCACCGCGCAGCCGCCGCAACGCCTCGGCGACTTCGCGGCGCAACAGCGGCACGACGCCGCCGCCTCCGACGATATTCACGATCGCCGACGGCGCGGCACGCACGACGCCGCCCCACGCGTCGACGTCGACGCCGAGCGACGCGTACGCCGCATAGTCGACGCTCATCACGCCCTCGACGCGCGTGTCGGGCGTGTGGAGCGCGAGCCGCCGCGCCTCGGTCGGTGCGGCGTGCTGCACGACGTAGCCGCCGGCGTGCGCCGCGCGCGCGCAAAGCGCGGGCCAGTCGAGCGGCGCTTCGGGATCGAGCCGCAGGACGCGCTCGCGGAACGCCGCCGTTCCGGCCTCTGAACCGACCAGCACGCCGACGCCACCGTAGCTCCACGACCGCTTCAGCACGTAGCGTGCGGGATCGGCAGCGACCGCCGCGACGAGATCCGGCGTGCCTGCGCCCTCGGGCAGGTCGGACGGTCCCGCGCGCAACCGCCGCGTCCACGGCACGGTGTCGCGCACCGCCGCCAGCTCGTCGTCGGTGAGCCCCGCGCGGCGCGCGCCGCGCGGATCGGCCGCGAGCTCGGAAAGACGCGCGAACGTCGCCTTCATCTCGAGGTGCGCAGCAGGCGGGTTGACGACCAGGCTCGGTCCGTCGCGCCAACGCGCGAACGCCTCCTCGACGATCGGCGCGGGCTGTTCGTCGAGCCGGCTCGCGAACAGGTGGCGGTAGACGAGCTGCCAGGTGGTACCGCGCGCGATGAACGGCTGCGCCGAGACGACCTCGTCGGGATGGACGATCGCGGCTTCGTGACCCGCGCGCTCGAAGTGCGCACTCAGGAACGCGAGCTCGGTCGACTGCGCGTCGCCGCGTCGCGCGAGCAGCGCTATCGTGCGCAGCGGCGCGGCGCTCGCATGCGCGGCGTGAAGCGCGGCGAGCGCCTGGCGCAGCGCTTCGGCGTTGCTGCCGTTCGCGGCGACGAGGTTTCGCGCGGTCTCGCGCTCGCCGCCCGCGGCTGCGACCGCGGTTTCGATGAACGCCTGCGCCGCGATGTCGGAGTAGCCCTGCATCGCGGGGATCGTCGCGTTGACCTCGAGTGCCGCGAGGCCCGCCGGAAGCACCGAGTAGTCGACCCGCGCCGTCGCGAGCCGATCGAGCCCGGTGAACGTGCGCTCGACCAGCCGTCGCTCGACCGGACGCAGCGCAGCCAGCCACGCATCCCGCCCAGGTCCGTCGAGCACGGCATGCGCGACCTTCGCGGTCGCGGCGACGAGCCGCGTCGTGGTACGCCGCCGGCGCGCGTGCTCGGCGGCGTCGAGCACGACCGGCGTCGTCGCGATCGGGATCGCACGGCGCGTGCCGTCGGCGCGCGTGACGGCGAGGCCGGCGGCGTATGCGCGCTCGGCGAGCGCGACCCCGGCGTCGGCGTCGAGGGTCAGCGGCTCGTGCGATTCGGTGCTGGCGGTCACGCGTCGGATGATGGGGCGGAAGCGGCGCGAATCAAGCGCGCCGCCCGCGCGGCGGCGGGGTAGACTCGTATCCGGGCGCAAGGAGGCGACGATGGCACCGATGCGCTACTACCTCGCGGTCGACGACTTCGCGCACGCACGCGGCACCGACCCCGAGCTCAGCTTCGACGGCAAGTCGGCGCAGGCTTTCGCGGCCGCGGTGCTCGCGGCGTTGCGCAACCCCGCGCTGTTCGACGTCTGGCGCAGGAAGCAGCCCGATCCCGACGCCGTCGATCCGGCGCTCGGCGCGCTCGATCCGGGCGCGCAGGTCGTCGCGCGACCCGCGGGCAGCGGCTTCGGCGGCGACGTCGAGCTCGTCACCTCGCTGCCGTCGTCGGTCGTGAAGCATCGCCTGCGGTTGATCGCGGGGTCGAACTGGAGCCTGCGCGACGTCAAATCGGCGTAGGTGAGCTTGCCGGCCATCGCGATGCGATGTCCGGCCTACTCGTCTGGGGTCCACAAGTAGGCCGGACATGCCGAAGGCATGGCCGGCAACCCGCGCACCATCTCAATACGCGAACTCGCGAAACACCGGATCGACCGAGCCGTTCCAGGGGCCGTGAAACAGCTCGAGCTTGCGCTCGGCCGGCGTGTAACCCGCCTGCGCGAACTCGATCGGCGTTTCGAGAAACACCGATTCGTCCGCACCGCGGCGGTTCTTCCGATCGCGACGCTTGAGCCCGTGCGCGGAGATCGCGAGCGCCTCGAGCGCGAGCTCGCGCACGGTGCGGCCGCGGAATCTCGTCTTGAGGCCGGTGCGCGGGACTTCGCTGCGCAGCCGCTCGCGCTCCTCGATCGAGAAGTCCTTCACGAGCGCCCACGCCGAATCGAGCGCGGTCTCGTCGTAGAGCAGGCCGGTCCAGAACGCCGGTAACGCGCACAGCCGATTCCACGGACCGCCGTCGGCGCCGCGCATCTCGAGGTAGCGCTTGAGCCGCACCTCGGGAAACGCGGTCGTCATGTGGTCGGCCCAGTCCTTGAGGGTCGGACGGATGCCCGGCAAGGCCGGCAGCTTGCCGTCGAGGAAAGCGCGGAACGACTGCCCGCTCGCGTCGACGTACTCGCCGTTGCGCGCCGCGAAGTACATCGGCACGTCGAGCAGGTAGTCGACCCAGCGCTCGTAGCCGAAGCCCGGCTCGAACACGAAGCCGAGCATGCCGGTGCGATCGGGATCGGTATCGCTCCAGACGTGCGAGCGGTACGAGACGAAGCCGTTCGGCTTGCCCTCGGTGAACGGCGAGTCGGCGAACAGCGCGGTCGCGATCGGCTGCAGTGCGAGGCCGACGCGGAATTTCTTCACCATGTCGGCTTCGTCGCCGAAGTCGAGGTTGACCTGCACGGTCGAGGTCCGCGTCATCATGTCGAGGCCGAGCGTGCCGCGCTTCGGCATGTAGTCGCGCATGATCTTGTAGCGACCCTTCGGCATCCACGGCATGTCCTCGCGCTTCCACTTCGGCTGGAAGCCCATGCCGAGAAAGCCGAGGCCGAGCTCGTCGGCGACGACGCGAACCTGCGCGAGGTGCGCTTCGACCTCGCAGCAGGTGTCGTGGATCGTTTCGAGCGGCGCGCCGGACAGCTCGAGCTGTCCGGCCGGCTCGAGCGTGATCGAGCAGTCGCCGTGCGCGAGCGCGATCAGGTGATCACCCTCGCGGACCTCGTCCCAGCCGTAGCGCGCGAGCCCTTCGAGCATCGCGCGGATGCCGCGCGGGCCGTCGTACGGCGGCGGCTTAAGCGTGTCGAGGTCGAAACCGAACTTCTCGTGCTCGGTCCCGATGCGCCAGCGCTCCTTCGGTTTCGCGCCGCCGGCGATGAACTCGACGAGCTGCTCGCGTCGCTCGATCGGCGTTTCCTTGACCGCGCTGGGGCCCGACATGCGCTGATTCCGTGCGAGGGAAAGTCCCACATTGGGCCACGGCAAGGGCGTTGCAAGCCTTGAAATCTCCGCATGCCGGGTTGAACGCCGGAGTAGGCCGGACATCGCGGAGCGATGGCCGGCAATTGCGAGGGCACGGCGAATGCCGGCCATCGCTTTGCGATGTCCGGCCTACTCCAGCCAGCGCTGCACGACTGCGCGTGCCTCGTCGATCCCGACGCGCTCGTGCGCCGAGAACAGCTGCGCGCTCGAACCTTCCGGGAGCGCGGCGTGCACCGTGCGCAGCGTCGCGGCGCCCTGCGAGCGCGAGAGCTTGTCGGACTTCGTCAAGAGCACGTGGCACGGCAGGAGGCGCGCGGCGCAGAACGCGAGCATCGTTCGGTCGAACGGCGTGAGCGGATGGCGGGAGTCCATCGCGAGCACGAGCCCGCGCAGCGATTCGCGCTCGCGGAAGTAACGATCGAGAACTTCGCGCCAGTGCGCGCGCAGGTCTTCGGGCACCTTCGCGTAGCCGTAGCCCGGCAGATCGATCAGCCGCCGGACGGGATCGAGCGCGAACACGACGAGTTGCTGCGTGCGTCCCGGCGTCTTCGAGGTGCGCGCGAGCTTCGTGTTGCCGGTGAGCGCGTTGATCGCGCTCGACTTGCCGGCGTTCGAGCGGCCGGCAAACGCGACCTCGGCCCCGCTGTCCAAGGGCAGTTGCCGGAGGTGGTGTGCGGCGATCGCGAACTGCGCCGCGGCGAGCGGGTTGGCGCCGCCGCGCGGCCGCGCGCCGTCGCGTGCCACGGTCGTTTTCCGCGGCTTTTCGGCCCGGTCCGCGCTGCCGGCGGCTCGGCCCCGACTCGGCTTCGATCCTTCGCCCATAGGTCCTTCTGGTATAGAATTCGCGGCCTTGCGCGCGGTCCGCGCGCCCTAGTATCCCTGATGGAGCTTCGCGGTATGCGCACCCGTTGGATTGTGGGCATGGTCGTGCTGTTCGCGACCGGCAGCGTCTTCGCCCAGCAGGCCGCCCCCGCGCAACCGGCGACCGACCCGAGCGCAACGCAGCCCACGTCGGCGCAGACCGGTGCGAGCCCCGCGCCACGCCCCGCGACGCCGGAGCCGACCGCGCAGGCCTCGACCCCGAGCGAGCCGGCGACCGCAACGCCGGCCGCGCCCGCCACGGTCGCCGCCGTCACGATCGACTGGGCCGCGACCGAGCCCGGCGACGCCGCCGCGGGTGAGACCAAGGCGGCCGCATGCGGCGCCTGCCACGGCGTCGACGGCAATACCACGACCGCGATGTATCCGAAGCTCGCGGGGCAGCACGAGTGGTACGCCGCGCGCCAGCTCGCGCTCTACAAGTCCGGCGAGCGTCCGAACGCGATCATGCAGGGCTTCGCCGCGGCGCTCTCGCCGCAGGACATGCGTGACCTCGGCGCGTACTTCGCCGCGAAGGCGGTCGTGCCGGGCGTCGCAAACGAGGCGCCGATCGTGGCCGGCGGCGACGAGACCTGGGTGCAGCGCGGCGCCGCGCTCTACCGCGGCGGCAACGCCACGGCCGGCACGCCAGCATGCATGGCCTGCCACGGTCCGAGCGGCCGCGGCAATCCGGGCGCGAAGTACCCGGCGCTCGGCGGTCAGCACGCCGACTACACGAAGCAGAAGCTGGTCGAGTTCCGCGACGGCGCGGTCTGGGGCGCCGGCGACAACGCGAACGCGGTGATGAACGAAGTCGCGAAGACGCTGTCCGACCAGGACATCGAAGCGCTCGCGACGTTCATCGAGGGCCTGCACCCGGTCGACGCCGGCACCGCAGTTCCCGCTGCGTCCGCCGCGGCACACTGACCTGACTGTCACACGTTTGCGGATCACTACGATGACGATGCGTCTTGCGTTTCTGTTCGTGCTCGCGTTCCTCACCCCGGTTGCCGACGCCGTCGAATTCGAGGAAGGCCGCCACTATTTCGTGATCGAGGACGCGAAGCCCGTGCCCGCGCCGCCGGGCAAGGTCTCGGTGGTCGAGGTGTTCAGCTACGCGTGTGGGGCCTGCGCGGTGTTCCAGCCCGAAGTCGACAAGTGGCGCCCGACAGCGCCGGCCGAAGCGGCGTTCTCGTACCTGCCGGCGGCCTGGAACGCGAACTGGGAAGCGTTCGCGCGCGCGTACTACGCCGCCGACGCGCTCGGCCTGCTGCTGCGCTCGCACCGCGGTCTGTTCAAGGCGCTGCACAACGACCGCCTGCCGATCCGCACCGTCGACGACATCGCGAACTACTACACGCGGTTCGGCGTGACGAAGGAACAGTTCCTCGCGGCGTTCAACTCGCCCGAGACGAGCGCGAAAGTCGCGCACGCCAAGTCGCAGGTTCCCGACTGGGGCGTCGACCAGACGCCGACGATGGTCGTCGCCGGCAAGTACCGCGTGAACAGCCGCGAGGCCAGCAGTGCCGGCGGCGTGTTCGAGGTCGTGAATTTCCTGGTCGCGAAGGAAGCGGGCGCGGCGAAATAGCGCCGCGTCGAGGCCTGCGCGAGCCGGAATGACGGCACCGGCGGCCGCATTTCGGTCACAGTGTCCGTTAAGTCGACCGGCGCCAAGATGGGCGCCCTTTCGTTGTCACGGGCGGCGCCTACGCGCGCACTCGAGGGATCACCGAACATGTTGATGCGTTTTGCCGTCCTGCTCCTGACGATCCTGGTCGTGCCGACCGCCTGCGGTCAGGCGAACATGGTCGAGCGCTTCCAGGCCGGCCAGCACTACCAGGCGATCGATCCGCCGGTGCCGTCGACCGCGCCGGCCGGCAAGGTCGAGGTGGTCGAGGCGCTGAGCTACGCCTGCCCGCACTGCGCGACCTTCCAGGAGGACGTCGACCGCTGGAAAGCGGGCGCGGCGAACGCGCACTTCGTCTACCTGCCCGCGGCGTGGAGCCCGCAGTGGGAAGCGTTTGCGCGGGCGTACTACGCGGCCGAGCAACTCGGCATCCTGACCCGCTCGCACCACGCGCTGTTCAAGGCGCTGCACGTCGAGCACGCGCCGATCCGCAACATCGAGGATCTCGCGCAGTGGTACACGCAGTACGGCGTCACGAAGGAGCAGTTCCTCGAGGCCTTCAACTCGTCCGAGACGACCGCGAAGATCGCGAAGTCGCGCGAGCTGATCCCGGCCTATCGCATCGATGCGACGCCGACGATCGTCGTCGCCGGCAAGTACCGCGTGACCGGCGAAATGGTCGGCAGCAACGCGGCCGTGTTCGAGGTCGTGAACTTCCTGGTCGATCGCGAGCTCGCCGCGAAGAACTGACCAACGCGCTCCGGCCGCCGCGGCGCTTGAAATCGACCGACGCGGGCGCATAGCCTTCCGACATGAACGCGGCGGCCGCGGCGAAGACGAAATCGAAAACGGAACGCCGCGAGCTCAAGCTCCTCTCGTTCAACATCCAGGCCGGATCGAGCGTCGAGAAATACCGGCACTACGTCACGCGCAGCATGCAGCACGTGCTGCCGCACCCGCGCAAGGCGCGCAACCTCAACGACATCGCGAAGCTCGCGACCGAGTACGACCTCGTCGCGCTGCAGGAAGTCGACGCCGGCAGCCTGCGCACCGGCTTCACGAATCAGGTCCACTACCTCGCCGAGAAGGGCGAGTTCCCGTACTGGAGCCACCAGGCGAACCGGCGGCTCGGACGCATCGCCGAGACGAGCAACGGCGTGCTCTCGCGGATGGAGCCTTCTGCCGTGATCGACCACCGCCTGCCCGGCGCCGCCGGGCGCGGTGCGCTCGAGGTGCGGTTCGGCCGTACGCGCGAAGGGTTGCGGCTGATCGTCGCGCACCTCTCGCTCTCGGCGCGTGCGAGGCGCGAGCAGTTCGCGTATCTCGCGGACGTCATCGAGGACCATCCGCACGTCGTGCTGATGGGCGACTTCAACTGCACGCTCGAAAGCGGCGAGTGCCACACGCTGTTCGCGAAGAGCACGCTCTGCGCGCCGAAGGACCCGCCGTACACGTTCCCGAGCTGGGCCCCGCAGCGCGCGATCGACCATATCCTGATGTCGAGGACGCTCAGGACGAAGTCGCTCGAGACGGTGCCGCTGCTGGTGTCGGACCACCTGCCGCTCGCGACGACGGTGGCGTTGCCGGAGACGTGCCGGTTGTAGGCGTGGTGCGGTTGCCGGCCATCGCTGCGCGATGTCCGGCCTACTCGACCCGCGCTGCTCGCGTGGACGCCGATTCGTACCGCTCACCCCGTAGGCCGGACATCGCAAGGCGATGGCCGGCGCTCTTCGCTCAACGCGACGCCACGAGCATCGCGACACCGATCGCCGCGAGGAACCCCGCGAACACGCGCTTCAACTGCTCGCCGCGCAACCGGTGCGCGAGCGCCGCCCCGTACGGTGCGGCGAGCACGCTCGCGAACGCGAGCGCGACCGCGCCCGGGACGTGGATGTAGCCCATGGTTCCGTCCGGCAGGCCTTCCGCGTCGACGCCGACCGCGACGAAACCGGCGGCGCTCGCGATCGCGATCGCGAAGCCGCACGCCGCCGACGTTCCGACCGCGCGCACGGGGCGAGCACCCATCGCGATCAGCAGCGGCACGGTCATGCTGCCGCCGCCGATCCCGACCAGCGCCGAGATTGCGCCGATCCCGACGCCGGCCAGGGACAGCAGAGCGCCGCGCGGCGGCGGCTCCTCGGCGTGGTCGGGCGGCGTGCGGCCGAGCGCGAGCTGGGTCGCGGCCGCGAAGCAGAACGCCGCAACGCCGTAGCGCAGTGTTTCGGTATCGAGCCGATCCGCGATCGCGGCGCCCGCGAGGCCGCCGGCGAGCAGGCCCGGCGCCAGCCAGGCGACCGACGGCCACATCACCGCGCCGCGTTTGACGTGCGCCCGGCTCGACGAGAGCGAGGTCGCGACGATCGTCGCCATCGAAGTCGCCAGCGCAACGTGCATGACCGAGGCAGCCGGCACACCGAGTGCCGGCAGCGCGAACGCGAGCGCCGCGACGATGATGAGCCCGCCGCCGACACCGAGCAGCCCCGCGAGCAGACCGGCGGCTGCGCCGACGGCGAGGAACAGCGCGAGCGTCGCGAACGTCAGCCCGAACATGCGCGCCCGCTAGAATCGAGAGCCGGCAAGCAGCGTCTGGCCTTGTGGGAGGGGCCTCAGCCCCGATGCTCCTTGCGAAACGCATCGGGGCTGAAGCCCCTCCCACAACGACTCACGCCGCTCGATCGAAACACGGATGTCGATGCGCATCGTCATATTTTCCCTTGCGTTCCCGCTACTCGCCGCCGCCGCGCACGCCGCGCCGACCGACACCGATCGCAGGCAGTTCGCGCTCGCGCACAAGGCAGCGGTCAGCGCGCCAGCGGGCGCGTGGCGGCCGCTTGCGCGCGGGCTCGAAGACTATCCGCTTTACGCCTACCTCGAGTACGCCGCGCTCACGCGCGACCTCAAGGCCGTCGCGCCCTCCGCGATCGCAGCGTTCCTGAAACAACACGACGGGACCGTGCTCGCCGAGCAGCTGCGCGCGCGCTGGCTCGCGCATCTCGTCGAACAGCGACGCTGGCGCGAAGTCGTAGCCTTCCACGCGCCGTCGGACGAGCTCGAGCGCCGTTGCGGTCACGCCAGCGCGCGCGCCGCGCTCGGCGACGTCGCGACGCTCGAGCCCGACGCGCGCGCGCTCTGGCTCACACCGCGCTCGCTGCCGCGCAGCTGCGACGGGGTGCTCGGCTGGCTGCGCCGCCAGCGCGGGTTCGACGCGAACCTCGTCTGGCAGCGCATCGAGCTCGCCGCCACAGCGCGCGAAACCGGTCTCATCGCGCAGCTCGCGCCGCTGACCGGCCCCGGCACGACCGAAGCGAAGCGCTGGGCCGCGACGATCGCGAACCCGTCGGCCGAGCTCGCGAAGGCGGTCGCTTGGCCCGACGACGCGCGCCATCGTCGACTCGTCGCGCTCGCGACGGCGCAGCTCGCGCGGCGCGATGCCGCGCGCGCGGGGCATCTGTGGCCGGCACTCGAGCAGCGCTTCAAGCTCGCGCCATCCGACCACGGCGCCGTGCTCGACACGATCGCGCTCTACAAGGCCGCGAGCTACGAGCCCGACGCCGCGCTCTGGATCGCGAAGCTCCCGCCCACCGATCGCAGCGACGAGCTGCGCGAGTGGACGGTGCGCGAGGCGCTCGCGCGCCGCGACCATGCCGCGGCCGAGCAGGCGCTCGACGCGCTGCCCGAGCCGCAACGCGACGATCCGCGCTGGCGCTACGTGCGCGCGCGGATTCTCGACGAGACTCGGCGCGGCACGCAGGCGCTGCCGCTCTACGAAGCGCTCGCACGCGAGGCGAACTACCACGGTTTTCTCGCGGCGGAGAAGCTCGGTGCGCCGTATTCGGTCTGCCCCGACGACGCGAGCGTCGCACCACCCGACGCCGCGATGGTCGCCGCGAACCCGTCGCTCGCGCGCGCATTCGAGCTCCACGCACTCGGCTGGTTGCCCGAGGCGCGGCGCGAATGGCAGCACGCGTTGCGCGGCGCAACCGATCCGTTCCGTCGCGCCGCGGTTGCGGCGGCGCACGCGCACGGCTGGGTCGAGCGCGGCCCGCTGACGCTGCTCGCGCCGCAGGACCTGCGCTACTACACGTTGCGCTTTCCGATCGCGTACGAGCGCGAGATCCGCGCCGCCGCGAAGCGCCACGGTCTCGACCCCGCGCTCGTGCTCGCGCTGATCCGCTCCGAGAGCGCGTGGGCAACCGACGCCGCGAGCAGCGCGAACGCGCACGGACTCATGCAGCTCCTGCCCGGCGCGGCGCGCCAGATCGCGAAGCGCGAGCGCGTGCCGTTCCGCGGCGTGCGCGAGCTCTACGATCCGCAGCTCAACATCCGGCTCGGCACGCACCACCTCGCGCAGGACCTTGCACGCTACGGCGGCAAGGTCTGGCTCGCGGCCGCGGCATACAACGCAGGTCCGACGCCGGTGCAGCGCTGGACCGCAGCGCGCGGCACGCTGCCGCCGGATCTTTTCGTCGAGACCATCCCGTACCGCGAGACGCGCGAGTACGTCGCGCGCGTCATCGCGTTCAGCGTGGTCTACGATTGGCGTCTGAACGGCGACGCCGCTTCGCTGACCGACCGCATCACGGTCGCATCGAAGGCGAACGGACGCCGCCCCGTCGTCTGTCCGCTCCCCAAGGTTGGTGCGCCATGAGCAAGCCGCAACGCATCGCGATCCTCGGCGGCACCGGGTTCGTGGGCCGCCACCTCGCCGCGCGGCTCGAGTCCGCGGGCCACGCCGTCACCGTGCTGTCGCGCAACCGCGAGACGAAGCGCGACGTCGCGGTGCTGCCCGCGGTCGAGACCGTGAGCTGCAACGTCTACGATCGCGACGCGCTCGCGCGCGTCCTCGCGGGCCACGACGCGGTCGTCAACCTCGTCGGCATCCTCAACGAGCGCGGCTTCGACGGGCGCGGCTTCCGCCGCGCGCACGTCGAGCTGACCGAATGCGTGATCGAGGCCGCGCGCAGCGCCGGCGTGCCGCGTCTCGTGCAGATGAGCGCGCTGAACGCCGGCCGCGGCGAAAGCCACTACCTGCGCACGCGTGGCGAAGCAGAAGCCGTCGTCGCGCGCTCGGGCCTCGCGTGGACCATCTTCCGCCCTTCCCTGATCTTCGGGCTCGAGGACGGCCTGTTCTACCGCTTCGCGAAGCTGCTGAGGCTCATGCCGGTGCTGCCGCTCGCGCGCGCGTCGATACGCTTTGCTCCGGTTTACGTCGGCGACGTCGCGGCCGCATTCGTCCGCGCGATCGAGGATCCCGCGACGATCGGCCGCCACTACGAGCTCGGCGGCCCGCGCGTCATGACGCTCGCCGAGATCGTCCGCTACACCCGCGACCTGCTCGGCCTCAGGCGCGCGATCGTGCCGCTCCCGGACGCGCTCGGCCGCCTGCAGGCGCTGGCGATGGACTTCGTGCCGGGCAAGCCGTTCTCCAGCGACAACTACAAATCGCTCGCGCTCGACTCGGTCCCGCAGGACGACGGCTTCGCGGCGCTGCACATCGAGAAGACACCGGTCGAAACGGTGATGCCGTATCTGATCGGTGGCCGCGACCGGCAGCATCGGCTCGATGGGTTTCGGCGGCGGCGGAATGCGTGAGATAGCCAGTCTGCGTCTCGTCGGAGAACCGTGATGCGTTTGTCCTACGCGATGTGCCTGACGCTTCTACTGCTGGTCGCAACGTCGGCCGATGCCGCATCGCGCGCGGAGCAGGTCAAGGTCACGATCCTCTCGACGATGCTCGCAGGCGATCCCGGCGCGGGCATCGGCGAGTGGGGATTCGCGGCGCTCGTCGAAGTCGACGGCCGACGGCTGCTCGTCGATACGGGCGCGCGACCGGAGACGGTGCTGCGGAACGCCGAGGAGCTCGGCATCGATCTCGCGACGGTCACCGAGGCCGTCATCACGCACAACCACGACGATCACACCGGCGGCCTCATGACGCTGCGGCGCGAGCTCGGTCGGAAGAACGCGAAAGCTCTGTTGCGCGCGCACGTTGCGAAGGGCATCTTCCTGAGCCGCCCGGCATCCGACGGTCGCGAAACCAATGCGTTCCTCGCGACTGCGAAAGCGTATCGAGAGACCGGCGGCAGGATCGTCGAGCACGACGAGGCGTCGGAGCTGCTGCCGAACGTCTGGTTCACCGGACCGGTGCCGCGCGTTCATCCGGAACGCAACTGGAGCGGCAGCGGGAGGCTGCGCGGGCCGGAGGGGCTCGTCGAGGACACGATTCCCGAGGATGCATCGATCGTCGTCGACACCCCGGAGGGTCTGGTTCTCGTCAGCGGTTGCGGCCACGCGGGCATCGTCAACACGATCGAGCACGCGCGCGACGTCGTGCGCGAGGCGCCGATCGTCGCGGCGATCGGCGGCTTTCACCTGTTCGCCGCGGACGATGCGCATCTCGCGTGGACCGGGAAGCGTCTCGCGGCGTTCGGTCTCGGGCATCTCGTCGGCGCGCATTGCACCGGTATCGAGGCGACGGTGCGTCTACGCGAGCTCGCGGGGTTGTCGCGCAAGACCGCCCTCGTGGGCGCCGTCGGCGCGACTTACTCGCGCGGCGAGGGCATCGAGCCGCGCGCGCTGGCGCAGTGACCGTCGCACCGGCTGCACCTAGAGAGGATCGCATGACGCCGCCGCCCGTGACGATTGAACGCGCGGCCACCGCCGAGCATGTCGCGACGATCCGCGAGCTGTTCCGCGAATACGCCGAGGCGATCGGCACCGACCTCGAGTACCAAGGCTTCGCCGCCGAGCTCGCCGCGCTGCCGGCGCCCTACGTGCCGCCGGGCGGCGAGCTGCTGATCGCGCACGTCGACGGCGAGGTCGCGGGTTGCGTTGCGATGCGACCGTACGATCACGCAAGCGGCGAGATGAAACGCCTCTACGTGCGTCCGGCTTACCGCGCGTTCGGACTCGGACGGATGCTGGTCGAGGCGATCATCGAAGCGGCGCGCCGCGCGGGATATCGCGAGCTCAGGCTCGACACGCTGCCGAGCATGGCGTCCGCGCAGGCGCTGTACCATCGCCTCGGCTTCGTCGAGATCGCGCCGTACGGCAAGGCGTACCTGCCGGGGACGCGGTTCTTTTCACGCGCACTGGAACCGTGAATCGCATGCCGACCTGGATTCGCTGCCAAGCCGTCGCAGCCGCGGCATCGCTGGCCGTGGCGCTGGTGCTCCACGCCATCGACTGTTCGCTCGGGACGCACGAGGCGTGCCTCATCAGCCGCGGGCTTCTCTCGGTCTACTGGTTCGGCGTGTACGCGCTCGCGGGCGCGCCGATCGCGCTCGCCGTGACGCGGACGAAGCGATCCGACGAGCGCGCCGACTCCGGCAGCTGACGCACGCGTTGCACCAGGGAGCGATCGATGCCGAGATATGTCGCGTTCCTGCGCGGTGTCACGCCGATGAACGCGAAGATGCCGGACCTCAAGCGCGCGTTCGAGGCCGCAGGCTTCACCGACGTCCGCACGCTGCTGGCCAGCGGCAACGTCGCGTTCGACGCGCGCGTCGCGTCGAATGCGTCGCTCGAGCGACGCGCCGAGAAGGCGATGCAGACCGAGCTCGGGAAGAGCTTTGCGACGATCGTGCGCGGCACGGCGCAGCTCGCGGCGCTGCTCGAGACCGACCCGTTCGAGGCGTACCGCGTCGCGCCGAACGCCAAGCGCGTCGTGACGTTCCTGCGCGACCCCGACGCGCCGGCAGTGAAGCTGCCGGTCGAGCGCGACGGCGCGACGATTTTCGGGCGGGTCGGTGCCGAGGTCTTCACGGCGTACCTCCCGTGCGACAAAGGGCCGGTGTTCATGACGCTGCTCGAGCGCACGTTCGGCAAGGACATCACGACGCGCACGCTCGACACCGTGCGCAAGTGCGCGACGGCGTGAGCGTGGCGGCGGCGTCGAAGCTCGTCGTGCGTCCCGCCTCGCCGGAACGCTGGCCGGACGTCGAGACGATCTTCGCGGCGCGCGGCTGCTCGCAGGCGCGGCAATGCTGGTGCATGGCGTATCGGCGCACCGGCGCGGCGGCGCCGCTGCGGCGCGGTGTGCGGCGCGCCGACGCGAACCGCGCCGAGCTCGAGGCGCTGGTCGCGGCGGGCGAAACGCCGGGCCTACTCGCGTATCGCGGCAATACGCCGGTCGGCTGGATCTCGCTCGGACCGCGCGAGCTGTACGCGCGGCTCGAGCGCTCGCCGGTCATGAAGCGCGTCGACGACGCGCCGGTGTGGTCGATCGTCTGCTTCGTCGTGCCGGCGGAGCACCGCCGTCGGGGTGTCGCGCGCGCGCTGCTCGACGGCGCGATCGCGTACGCACGCCGACACGGCGCGACCCTGCTCGAAGCCTACCCGATGGATCGCGGACCGTCGGCCGACGAGACGATGTGGTTCGGCACGAAATCGATGTTCGATGACGCGGGGTTCGAAGAGGTCGCGCGGCGCAAGCCGCAGCGCCCGATCGTCCGGCTCTCGCTGCGCTGACGCGAATGCCCGGCGCGCACGCGACGGGCGCATTCGCGGGCGCGGCACTACTGCTTGGCTGGCTCGGGCTTCACCTGGATCACGTCGAAGCCGTCGCTGCCGGGCGGCGCCTCGGATTCGTCGAGCCGGAAGCTGACGGTGATGTTCACCCAGGTGTCGACGACCCAGCCGTTGCGCTGCGCGGGATTGAACCGCCAGGTCCTTACGGCGTCAACGGCCGCGTCCTGCAGCACCTGCGCCGGCTGCGGCGATTCGGCGTCGGGCATCGCCGCAACGACGTGGCCGTCGTCGCCGATATGAACGCGCACAACGACGTCGCCTTCCAGCTTCGCGTCGATCGCCGCCTGTGGATACGACACGCGTTTCAGCGCCGCATAGCTCGGGTCGACGTCAGTCGCCTTCGTCCCATCGGCCGGCGCCGCGTCGCGAGACTGCGCGGCGTAGCACGAGAATGCAACGAGTCCGACCAGCAACGCGATCGCCGCGGTGCCGGTGCGCGTGCGTGTCGCACGATCTTTGCTCAACATGAGGATTCGCTCTTTCAAGGGTTGGCTGGACTGCCAATGGCAGCCGACCGGCAGTCCAGGGACGGCCAGCTGCGTCTTGAGGATCGCTTCGGCGTAGGCGCGGCGCGCGTGCGGATGACGTCGCAGCACGGCGGCGTCGCAGGCGAGCTCCTGATCGAAGCGGAAGCGTCGCGCACCGTAGTGCACGAGCGGGTTGAACCAGAACAGGCAGCGCAGCGCAGCGAGTGCCGCGTTCGCGAGACCGTCGCGGCGCGCGACGTGCGCGTGCTCGTGGGCGAGCACGAGCTCGCGCTCGGTCGCGTCGTAGCGTGTTTCGAAATCGACGGGCAGCACGATTTGCGGCCGCAGTGCGCCGATCATCGCCGGCCCGGCACCGACGCCGTGCGCACGCACCAGCGGCACGCGCGCGCCATCGCGTTCGGCCGGCGCCAGCGCGAGCCGACGCACGAACCGGCGCTGCTGCCGCGCGAATGCGACAGCCGTGAGCGCCGCCCCAACGAGCCAGACGACGAGCGCCGCAATCGATCCTGCCGGCACCGCCGATGCGGCATCACCGATCGCCAGAGACGCGACCGTCGGCAGCGACGGCAACGGCGATGCGACGGTCGGCACCGCGGTGAGCGGGGGCAGCAGCACCGCGAACGCCGCGAGCGGCGGCGCGATCCACGCTGCATACGCGAGCTCGGCGCCGAGGCCGCGGCGCAGCACGCGCCGCAGCAGCAACACAGCGATGATGGCCACGCTCAAAGCGAGCGTGGCGTCCCAGAGCTGCCCGAGCAGCGCCGCGTTCATCGGTCGAGATCCTCGATGAGGCGCTTGAGCTCCGCGATGTCGCGCTTCGAGAGCTTCTCGCGCTCGGAAAAATGCTGGACCAGCGGCGCGACGCGCCCGCCGAACAGGCGGTCGAGCAATCCCGCGCTCTCGTGCTGCACGTAGTCGGCACGCGCGAGCACCGGACGGTAGAGATAACGTCGCCCGTCCTTCTCGGCCGAGATCGCACCCTTGCCGAGCAAACGGTTCAACAGCGTCTTCACCGTCGCTTCCTGCCAGCGCTGCTCGCCGAGCACCGCCGTGACCTCGTCGGCGCCGAGCGGGCTCCGCTTCCACAGCACTTCCATCACGACGCTTTCGGCTTCCGAAATGTGCATGGGCGAACGTTTACGTCTGTAGTTGATACAACGATTACACGCGTAAACGGATCTGTCAAGCGCAACGACCGACGCAGAGCCGACGAAGTCGGACGGTACGATACGGGTCCACTGCCCTCGAAGGAGCGCGAGATGCGCGGACCGTTCCGTGCCGGGCTTTTCGTCTACGCGAAGGACCTCGCCCGTCTCGCGACGTTCTACGAGGACACGCTGGGGCTCGTGCGTGTGGACGGTTCGGACGAGCTCGCGGTGCTGCAGTCGGCGGACTTCGAGCTCGTCGTGCACCGGATTCCGGACGCGATCGCGGCCGGCATCACGATCGCGTCGCCACCCGAACCGCGCGAGGACACCGCGCTCAAGTTCTACTTCACCGTCCCGAGCCTCGCGAGCGCCGAAGCGACCGCGAGCGCGCTCGGCGGCGAGGTCTACGCCGCATCGTGGGACGGTCCGGGCTTCCGCGTCCGCAACGCGCGCGATCCCGAAGGCAACATCTTCCAGCTTCGCGAGAAGCGCTGATGCAGGAGCGGCGATGAAGGACCTGCTGCTCGTCGGGATCGGCGGCTTCGTGGGCTCCGTCGCGCGCTACAAGCTCGGCGGACTGGTGCTCCACGCGACGGTGCAGAGCCGGTTTCCGTACAGCACGTTCGCGGTGAACCTCGTCGGCTGCCTCGTCGCAGGCATGCTCGCGGGGCTCGCCGAGCGCCACGCCTGGTTCGGTGCCGACACGCGCCTGTTCCTGTTCGCGGGGTTGCTCGGCGGTTTCACGACGTTCTCGGCGTTCGGCATCGATGCGCTGTTCCTCCTGCGGCGCGGCGAATGGTCGATCGCCGCAACCTACGTCGGCGCGAGCGCAGTCGCCGGCGTCGCGCTGGTCTGGCTCGGCTGGCAGCTCGCGATGCTCGGGCGGCAGGCGTGAGCGCATCGGGTGCACAACGGCGCGGCGTTGCGCATGTTGTGCGGGCCTCGTGGCGACCGCCGTCCACGAGCAACAATACGCATCGGAACGAGTCGGAGGCACCATGACGAACATCGACGAACAGCTGCGCGAACCGGTCGTGCTCGGCCCGGGTGAGGGCCGCGTGTATCCGATGGGCCGCATCGCGGCCGTGTTCAAGGCCGACGGCGCCGAGACCGCGCAGCGCTATTCGATTTCGGAGTGGTGGCTCGAGGCGCACACGAAAGGGCCCGGCGCGCACGCGCATCCCGAGGACGACGTGTTCTACGTCATCGCCGGCACGATGAGCGTGCTCGTCGGCGAGCGCTGGATCGATGCGGCCCCCGGCACGTTCGTGCTCGTACCCGGCGGCATCACGCACGACTTCGAGAACCGCGGCGCGGTTCGCGCCGGCGTGCTCAACGTCTCCGCGCCGGGCCCGTTCGAGCCCGACATGCCCGGCATCGCCGCGTGGTTCGCCGAAAACCCACCCGGCGACGCGTAGAAAATGGGACGCGCTCAATTCGGTGAAAGCAATTGAGCGCGTCCGCTTTTTCAGTCGAGCTGGTCTAGCGCGCGCGCGAGGACGAGGTCCTCGGCGTGGGCGCCGAGCGGTGTCTCGATCGGCACGTCGGGGATGACGCCGCGCACGCGAGCATCGCCGCTCGGTCGCAGGATCCGCGCCTTCGGGTAGCCGACGACGATGCCGGTGCGCGGCAACGTGAAGCTCTCCATCGCGCCGAGCGTGCTCGCGAGGTCCGCGGTTTCCTCGCCCAGCACGCGACCGAAGCGGTAGTCCTGAACGATCGCGGCGACCATGACCGTGTTCGAGTACGAGTGCCGATTCACCAGCACGGGGACCTTACCCTCGTAGCGGCGCCCGTCGCGCGGCGCGGCGTACGGAATGTCGAAGCGCACGTGCTCGCCGGGGCGATGCTTCGCATACGTGGCCGCGAAGCGCGTCGAGATCGAGTCGGCGCCGCCGCCGAGCCGCTTCGCGTTCGAGGCGGTGGTCGCGGCGCTGACCCTGATGTCGAACGCGTCGGTGAAGCGGAACGGCTTCGCCGCGATCCACGCGAGCATGAGGTCGCTGAACGAGTTGTCGCCGCCGGGGTTGTCGCGCAGGTCGATCACGAGGTGCTTCGCGTCCGCGGCGATGAAGCGTTCGAACGCGTCGTCGACGAAAGTGCGGAATGCGCGCGTGTCCCACGGGTCGGTTGCCTCGGGCCGGTTGTCGTAGAACGGGCCGGGACGCAAGTAGGCGACGCCGCCTTCCAGCATGCGCGCGTCGCGCGCGTCCCAGTCGAGCGCGAAGTGCTTCGGTTGCTTCGCCTCGGCGGCCGCGAACTCGGCGCGGCTGCGCGCCGGCACGCGCCGTTCGAGTCGCCGCCCGCCGGACTTCTCGAGCACGAGCGCGAACGCGTCGACCGCACCGCGCTCGAGCCAGACGTACATCGGAAGCCGCGTCTCGAGCTGCGTGTATGCGAGATAGTCGTTGTCGGCCGAGAGGTGCGTGCGCATGCCGTCGAGCCAGCGCCTCGCGGGCAGGCCGTCGATCGACACGACGCGATCGCCGACCGCGATCGCGTCGACGCCCGAGACGTTGCGCTCGACGTGCACGCGTCCATCGACCACGCGCAGGAACAGCGGAAACGCCTTGCCCCCGCCGGCGCGGTACGCCTCCCAGCCGCGGCCGATGGCGTCGATCCGCGCGTGCGCGACGTTGCCGTACGCAACGAAGCGCTGAAAGCGGCGCTCGACCTCGTCGAGCGCGAGCGGCGCGTCGATCGCCTCGCGCATGCGCTGGTGCAGCGCGTCGTACTCGGCGCGCGGGCGACGCGCAAAGAGGTCGTAGTGTGCGGCCTTGAGCCCGGTGTAGAGCGCGTCGAGCTCGGCGCGGATCACGTCGGGCGCGTAGCGTGCCTCGATTTCGGATCCAGCGACGGGCGATGTCCGGGCGAGGCCGGCGACCGCGAAAAGCGCGAGCGACAGGAGCGGAGCGGACAGGCGGCGGAGCCGAGACGGCATGGTCGTTCCTCGTGATGCGGCGGTCGCCGCGGTTGCGCCGCATTGCACGCGCGGCAATGCTAGCGGTCCATGTCGAAACGCTCCCGCTTTCCCGACCTTTTCCTGCGCACCTCCCGGACCCCGTGATTTCCGTTCCCGAACGTCTCCGTGTCGGCGACTGGCGCGCCGACCGCGCGAGCGGCGAGCTCGAAGGACCCGGCGTCACGCTGAGGCTCGAGCCGAAGGTCGCCGACCTACTGTTCCTGCTCGCGGCCGACCCGGGCCAGGTCGTGTCGCGCGAGCGCCTCACCGAGGCGCTGTGGCCGGGGCTCGTGGTCGGCGAGGACGTACTGGCCCGGACGGTGTTCAAGCTGCGCCAGGCGTTCGGCGACGACGCGAAGGCGCCACGCTACGTCGAGACGATCGCAAAGCGCGGCTACCGGCTGGTCGCGGAGGTCGCGCTGGTCGATGCGGCCCCCAGCGCAAGCGATACCGCGGCCCGCCCGGCGGCGGCACCGGCACCGCAACGACGGCGCGTCGCTTTCGCGACCACCGCGCTCGTCGCGATCGCGATCGCGGCCGTCGCCGCGATCGCATGGCGAGGATCGGTGCCACGTCCGGAGCCGAGCGTCGCATCCTTGCCCGAGCCCGGCGCGCGCTCCCTCGTCGCGCGCGCCGACGATTTCTACTTCCAGTTCTCGCGCGGCGACAACGAAGCGGCGATCGAGTTGTACGAACGCGTGCTCGGTCTCGATCCCGACGATCCCGCGGCGCTTTCCGGCCTTGCGAACGCGCTGACGCAGCGCGCGGTGCGCTGGCCCGAACCGACCGACGGCACGGCCGTCGAGTTCGGCCAGCTCGGCGACGCGCTCGCGCACGGCCACCTCGCGCGCGAGCCGGCGCGACGCCAGCTCGAGCGCGCGCGGCGTCTCGCCGAGCGCGCGGTCGAGGTCGCGCCCGACTCGTCCGCTGCGCACAAGGCGCTCGGGTTCGTGCGCTCGGCGCAGGGCGAACGTGATGCGGCGCTCGCGTCGCATGAGCGCGCGGTAGAACTCGATCCCGACGCCTGGGGCGCGATGATCAATATCGGCGACGTGCTCCAGATCGCAGGCCGAGACGCCGAGGCGCTGCCGTGGTTCGAGCGCGCGTACGACGCGATGGGCCGCGCCTATGCGCGGAATCCCGTGCAGATCCGGCCCTGGCACGCGGCGCTCGGCGTGGTGATCGCCGACCGCTATCGCGCGCGCGGCGACGCGGTCGCGGCCGAAGGCTGGTACCGCCGCGTGCTCGCGCTCTCGCCACTCGACGCCGGCGCCACGCGCGGCCTCGCCGCGCTGCTGCGCGATGGCGGCGACGTCGCCGCCGCCGATCGACTCTGCGCCGAGCTCGCGACGCGCGCCGGCACGCCGGACGCGTGCGCGACCGCCGCACCGCCCGACCGGTAGCTAGGAAGAAACTGCTGTGGCCTGGGCGGGTCTCACGCTGGCAGTGACCTCGTAGCCGAGGCGTTCAAGACGGCGCAATAGCGACTTCGCAAGTTCGGCAGGTTCTTTGGCGAAGTGCTGG
>Ga0187892_10000368_pt1 | contig 118255 bp, 74 predicted proteins | sample MA1701073metaG_FD_139345 | JGI IMG/M metagenome (GOLD analysis project Ga0187892, IMG submission 139345) | Bio-ooze microbial communities from a basaltic lava cave in the Kipuka Kanohina Cave System on the Island of Hawaii, USA - MA170107-3 metaG ... | reverse complement strand
CTTTGAAACCAAGCGACGCATCTTAGGCCTGGTGGTGGACAAAATTGAGGTCTTGGACGATCAGATCACGATCAAACATATGATCCCAATCTCAAATTTACACTTGCGACTTTATCAACCGGCCTAAACTCAAACCGTCGCTACGCGACGAAGAAGGGGCCGATGCGGCGCGGGCGAAAGATGTGGGTAAAGGCAAGGATGCCATCTTGTCCCACCCTGCTGGGATGAAAAGATGCAAGACCACGACGGCAACACGAATGGATATTTTCCGCCGCCCCCGCCGGTGACGCCCGTGCGGCTGGCCGAGCTACGGGCAAAAGCCCGGCTTGTCCGGCGCAACGTGCTGCTGATGGCGCGCGGCAAGGGCGAGGGCTACGTCGGGCAAGGACTCGGCGCGGCGGACATGCTCGCGGCGCTTTACTTCCACGAACTGCGTTACGACCCGCAACGCCCCGACTGGCCAAAGGATGAAGACCGCGACCGCTTCCTGCTTTCGACCGGGCATTACTCGATTGTGCTTTACGCCGCGCTGACCGCGATTGGCTTGTATCCGGAATCCGAATTGGCGAGCTACGGCGCAGACGAGAGTCACTTCGGGATGTCGACGGTCTGTGAAGCGCCGGGCGTGGAGATCACGGGCGGCTCGCTGGGAATGGGCCTCGCGCAAGCGGTCGGGTTGGCGCTCGGCGCACGGCTGAAAGGCGGCGGCTGGCGCGTCTTCAATTTTCTCTCCGACGGCGAATTGCAGGAGGGCGCGACGTGGGAGGCCGCGATGTGCGCGGCGCATTACCGGCTCGACAACCTCGTCGCGTTGGTGGATGTGAACGGCGTGCAGGCCGATGGGCGAACGGCTGACGTGATGACGCTCGAACCCATCGCCGACAAGTGGCGCGCCTTCGGCTGGCAGACGGCGCGTGTTGACGGCAACTCGATGGAGGCTTTGATCGCGGCGCTCGAGGCGGCGCGCGCGCGGAACGGGCAGCCGAAGGTCATCATCTGCGACACGCTGATGGGCAAGGGCGTCGAATTCATCGAGCGGCGCGAGAAAGGGCATTTCGTGCGCGTCGAGCCGGACGAGTGGGAATTGGCTCTGGAGCAACTGGAGGGCGGCCATGACTAAAGTCAGTGAGACGATGGAAGAGAAACGCGGCTATGCGACCGGGATGGCCGTCCATGAAACTTACGGCGATGACGTCGTCACCGTCGAAAAGCCGTTCGGCAAGGCGCTCATCAAAGCCGCGACTGACATGCCGGAGATCGTCGGGCTGACGGCTGATCTGGGCAAGTACACCGACATTGACGTGTTCGGCCACGCCTTCCCCGACCGCTATTTTCAGATCGGGATGGCCGAGCAAAACCTGTTCGGCGTGACGGCGGGGCTGGCGCGGGCGGGGCTGATTCCGTTTGCGACTTGTTACTGCTCGTTCGCGCTGCGGCGGGCTTATGACTTCGTGGCGATTGCGATCGCCGAGGCGAAGCTCAACGCGAAGGTGATCGTCGCGCTGCCGGGGCTGACAACCGGCTATGGCGCGACGCATCAGGGGATCGAAGACGTGGCGCTGGCGCGGGCGATTCCGGGCCTGGTAGTGATTGACGCCTGCGACGCGACCGAGATCGAGCAGGCCGTGCCCGCGATCGCCGATTACGACGGGCCGGTTTACATGCGCATCCTGCGCGGGCGCGTCAAGCGCGTGCTTGATCCGGCGCAATATCAATTTGAGATCGGCAAAGCGAAGCTGCTGCGCGAGGGCGGCGACCTCGCTTTCATCAGCGCGGGGTTGATGACCGACCGCGCGTTGCAGGCGGCGGAGGAATTGGCGCAAGAAGGCGTCCAGGCATCCGTGCTGCACGTCTCCACGCTCAAGCCGCTCGACCGCGAGGCGATTCTTGAGGTCGCGCACCGCACGGGTAAAGTCGTCACACTCGAAAATCACACGCTCGTCGGCGGGCTGGCTTCGGCGGTGGGCGAAGTGTTGCTGGAAGACCGCTGGGCGGGCCATCTGCGCAAGATCGGCATCCCTGACGTGTTTCTGGAATGCGGCTCGGTGCCGTACTTGACCGACAAATACGGCTTGTCGTTGCGCCACGTCATCAGCGCGGCGAAGGAACTGGCGGAAATTTAGGTGGGACAAGATGGCATCTTGTCCCACGATCAAAAGCCGACTCTGAGAACAGGGGGAACCTGAATGAAGATAATCCTGGCATTATTGCTTTGTTTGTGCGGGATCCTGGCGCTGTCTGAGCTTGAATTCGCGCCCGCCACGGCTCAGTCGCGGAAATCCGCCGCGGAACGGCATACTCCTTTCCGCCATATCGTCATTGACCGCCATCATCCGAAGCGCCCGCATTGCAAAGCGGTGGGCGACGTAGACGGTGACGGCTTCACCGATGTGCTCGCCGCCAGCGGGGCGGGCGAGGGACTCTACTGGTACGCCTGGCCGAACTGGGCGAAGCATCGCATTGACGCGGGCGGCTTCACCACTGATATGCAGACCGGCGACGTTGACCGCGACGGCGACCTGGATGCCATCATTCCGCGCGATAACACCGGCCTGGTCTGGTATGAGAACCCGCGTCCCAAAGGCGATCCCGCCACGGACAAATGGACGCGGCATAAGATTGATGATCAGGGCGCGCACGATCTGGAAGTCGGCGACGTTGACCGCGACGGCAAACTGGACGTGGTGGTCAGGCGCGGCGCGACGCGCGTCTATTTGCAAAAGACTCCGGCCGAGTGGATCAAGATTGACATCCCAACCAAAGGCCGGGGCGGGACGGCGCTCGGCGACTTGGATGGAGACGGCGATCTGGACATCGCACAGGACGGTTACTGGCTGGAAGCGCCCGCCGACAAAATCAAAGGCGTCTGGACGCGACACGAGATCGCTGCCGGCTGGCCGGACGACGTCGGCGTGCATATCGCGGATTTGAATAAAGACAAGCGCGCTGACATCGTGATGGCCCCGGCGGAAACTGCCGGGCGGCTCGTGTGGTACGAAGCTGCTGACCCCCAAAAAGGCCCGTGGAAAGAGCACGTCATCGCCGAAGACGTCTCGCACCTGCATACGTTCAAAACGGCAGACGTTGATAAAGACGGCAATCCCGATCTGGTAACGGCGGAGATGGAGCAGACGCCGCAGGGTCGGGTGACGATTCACTACAACCTGGGCAAGGGCTTGCAATGGAGCGCGCAGATCGTGGGCCGCAGCGGCTCGCACAACCTGCGCCTGGCCGACATTGGCGCCGACGGCGACATTGACATCATCGGCGCCAATCACGGCAATCATCACGGCAACTACGACGGCGGCACACCCATTGAGATGTGGGAGAACCTGTCGGCCAAGCCCGCGCCGAGTCTGTCGCTCGACCGCTGGCAGCGCCACGTGATTGATGTGGACAGGCCGTGGCGCGCGGTCTTCATCGCCCCGGCTGATCTGGACGGCGACGCCAAGCCGGACATCATCACGGGTGGTTGGTGGTATCGCAATCCCGGTCAGGCCGCAGGCGCGTGGCAACGCCGCGAGATCGGCCTGCCTTTGAAAAACATGGCCGTGGTGTACGACTTCGACCGCGACGGCGATCTCGACGTGCTCGGCACGCAGGGGCACGGGTCGACCAAAAACGCCGACTTTGTCTGGGCGCGCAACGACGGCAAGGGCAACTTCGAAATATTCAACAACATCGCCAAAGCCGACGGCGATTTCCTGCAGGGCGCAACGGTTGTGCAGAGCAGTCCGAGCGGCCCGATCAATGTGGCGCTCTCCTGGCACGCTGACGGCAAGGGCGTTCAAATGCTCACCGTGCCGAAGGATGCTTCCGGCGAGACCTGGGGCTGGCGGCAAATCGCCGCGACTTCGCAGGACGAACAGTTGAGCGTGGGCGACATCGGGCGCGACGTGCATCTGGATTTACTGCTCGGCACCAGATGGCTGCGCAATGACGGCAAGAGCTGGACGATGCACACGATCAACCCGGTGGAGGGCAACCCGGATCGCAACCGGCTGGCCGACCTCAATGGCGATGGGCGGCTCGACGCGGTGGTCGGCTACGAGGCGATCAACATACCGGGCAAGCTCGCGTGGTACGAGCAGCCGAGTAATGCGACTGAAGTCTGGACGGAACACGTGATCGCTACGCCCGTCGGCCCAATGAGCATAGACGTAGCCGATCTGGATCGCGATGGCGATTTAGATGTCATCGTCGGCGAACACAATTACAAAGAACCGGCGACGGCGAAGCTGCTCGTCTTCGAGAACCTGGACGGCCAGGGCGGCAAGTGGAAAGAGCATGTTCTATCCACCGGCGATGAGCACCACGACGGCGCCATCGTCGTGGACATAGACGGCGACGGCGACCTCGACATCATCTCCCTTGGTTGGAGCCACAAGAACGTGCTGCTTTACGAGAACAAGGCAATCGAGCCGAAGAAGGACCGTGGGGCCGCCTCTCGCAGGAGATAAATCAGAGGTTTTAGACCGATGAACCGAACGGGATTCAAACGCCAGGCGCTTCACTTTTCACGGTGGCTCAGGCCGGTTCCAATGCGGTACGCGGCAGTCGTGATGGTGGGCGGAACAATCTTTTTCTGCGGCCTGCTCTCCGGTTTGTCCTCCGGCTCGCCGGCGATTGAGGTCTGGCATGGCGACATCCAGCGCGTAGGACATCTAGGCGACGCGCAGGACGACTTCAATTTAATGGGCCGCGTGCGGCACTGGCGTGAAGTGGACACGCTGTCCTGGCGGCTGGGGAGTGGAGCCGCGATCCCTCTCGCGTTCCGGGCCTTTCGCCGCCTCGTCTCTGACGGCGACTTCAACGCGGACATCCCCATCGCCGGTCTGCGCGCCGGCCGCAATCAGGTGACGATCACGGCCAACTTCAAAGACGGCCGAACGATTTCAAAGACCGTAACGGTCGTGAAGGAATCCGGGTCGCAGCCGCTCCCGGCGCGTATTCGCTGGAAGGATGTCAGGAACCCGCAGGACGTGGGGCAGTATGTGGATGGCCTGTGGAGCCTGGAGCAGACGGGCCTGCGCACGCGCCAGATCGGCTACGACCGCGTCTTCTTAATCGGCGAGCGGAACTGGCGGGATTATGACGTGCGAACCTCGATCACGCTTCACGCGGTGGCGAGTGAAACAACGCCGGTCAGCGGCGGGGCCGGGGTCGGCCTGATTCTTCGGTTTGCCGGACACATCACCGGCGGCCCGCGCCATTTTGCGTCCGGCCAGCCAAAGTGGGGATACCAGCCATTCGGCGCGCTGAGCTTCCTGCGGTGGAAAAAAGGCGAGGCGCAGCACTTGCCCCAAAAGCAGTTTTACCCGGGCGACAGCAACCAGGCGAAGAGCTTCGGCGAGTTCCCGGCGCGTCTCGGCGAGACTTACAGCGTCCGCTTCCGGTGCGAAACACTCCCCGACGCCGCCGAGGGCCGTGGCGTGACCCGATACAGTTTCAAAATCTGGAAGGCCACGGACGCTGAGCCGGACGCCTGGGGCTGGCAGGAAGCGCAGACGAGCGCGATTGCGCTTCGTCAGGGCGGCGTCGCGCTCGTTGCTCACCACGTAGACGCGACCTTCGGCGACATCGAGATTCAGCCTAGATAGTTGATGGAGAAACTGCATGAATAGAGTAGGAGCCGTTCTACTGCTGATAATCATCATGGCCGGGTCCGCCGCGGCCGACCCCAGGCCGGGCGATGTTTACCGCGAGTATGTGGTCGTGATGAGCGGCGGCAAGGATTGGCGCGTCACCCAACCCGATTCGAAGCATCGCACGGCTCTTCCCAATCTGCCCAACTCGGTGTTGAGCATCAATCTTGACGACCTTAAAGACGCGGTGCGCGCCGAGGCGTTGATTGATCGTTGGGGTGGGCATCCCGGCACGACGGGGAAGCGCATCCGTTTCAACGGCAACGCCTGGCTCGCTCTGCCGGAGTTGACCACGACGCCCGCCGGTCACGAGCCGCAATGTTACATGTCTGAGGACAACCCCGTGATCGAGGTTCCGCTCAGCCATCTCCGGCAGGGCGACAATACGCTGGAGGGCATCTCCGGCGGACAGACTTGTTATGACTTCGGCTTCGGGCAGTGGGGATGGTACGGAATGATCCTGCGCGTTTACTACCCTTCTTCCAAATCTCATCCTTCGGGCAAACCTCATCCTTCGGGCAAATCTCATCCTTCGGGCAAACCTCATCCCGTGGGCAGGATCGTCGCGCCGGCTTCAGGAGCGACGCTGGGCGAGAACCCCGTGATCACGGTGCGGGCGAGCGGGCCGGCGGCGATCACGAGAGTTGACGTCCTGGCCCATTACGAAGGCTACGACGAAAACGGGGATGGCGTTTACCGAGACTGGCATCACAATTATCACTACGCTGATCTGAGCGGGCACATTGGGACGGCGATGAGCGCGCCGTTCCGCGTAACGTGGAACACGCATTGGATTCCCGATCAGCCGGCAAAGAGCATCCGCCTGCTGGCTCGCATTCGAGACAACAACGGTCTCTGGTTTGTGACGCAGGTGGTCGAAAGGCTGAGCCTCAAACGTCCCGGCGTTTCGGTGAAACTCTACAAGCCGATGGATGTGCCGGAGCGATTCTGGGTGAGGGCCAATCGCAAGGCTTCATCGAAGATTCACATCCCCGAATCGGACGATCTCGGCCGCGCGACTGAAGCGATAGTTCATCACCGCACATGGAACGGCTACCACGAGCGATATCAACTCAACGAATGGAGCGATGAGTTCGGCGGGGCCGATCACAACTACGCCTACACCGTGCGCGCCACGCCGATCACGGCCTTGAAGAACGGCGATAACGTGTTTCGGTTCACTTCGACAACCGAGCATCACGGGCCGGAATTCTTATGGCCGGGGCCTGCCGTCACGGTGCGCTATGGCGGCGGCAAGTCCCAGCCTGTCGCCGAGAATGACTGGCTCAACCCCGACTATCGCTACCGGGTTCGGCTCGAAGTTGATCAGGCAGGCGCCGGCGCGCAGCCGGGCGAAGTCGAGCTGGATTTCACCAAATTGATTCGGGAGGCCGGTGGCGGCGGGGCTTTCGACGAAAATTTCATCCGGGTGGTCACCATGCACGAGGCGGGGCCGATGAGAACCGGCATCATCCCCTGGCAATTCGAGCGCGCGGCGGATTACGACCACTTGACCAGAGCGCGCGGGAAGCTGCTGCTGCCGGGCAGCGCAGCGGGGCAATACTACGATGTTTATTTTGGCGCCGCCGGCGGAGCCGCGCCGCTGCAAACTGCCCGGCCGGGAATCAGTGTCGAGGATGGCGTGATGCACGAGGGGCAGGAGAGCTTGCGCATCGTCAGTTCGAGCGCGACCTACATCTACCACAAAGAGGGCGCGGGACTGGCCAGCCTGATTGACCGCGAAGGCCGCGACTGGATCAGTTATCGTCAAAGCAAAGGGTTGGCCGGAGCCAGATCGGCGGGCGAATTTCGCGGCATTCCCAACCTCGGCGAGTTCGGCCATCCCGGCTATACCGGCGAGCGCGGCGCCATCACGCGTGTCATCGCGAGTGGCCCGCTGAAAGTCAGCCTGCTTTCAGAGCGCCGCGACGGGAAATACGCCGTCCGCTGGGACATCTATCAGCGCTACGCGCGAATGACCGTGCTCAAGCAGGACAAGCCTTACTGGTTTCTTTACGAAGGCACGCCGGCGGGCAAGCTCGATCTCGTCAGCAACTTCTATGTCCTGCCGGACGGACGACGCCGCCTGCTGACCGAAAACTGGAACGCCGATCTTCAGGGGCCGGAGTGGGTCTACTTTGGCGACACGCAGTCGAAACGCGCGCTGTTTTTGATCAACCACCAGGAAGACGAAGCGAACGATCAGTTCTGGCAGATGGAAGGCAACATGACCGTCTTCGGCTTCGGACGCCAGCACCGCTGCTGCGAACGGTATTTGACCGCCGCGCCCGCGCGCTTCACCGTCGGCTTCTCCGAACGCGCTGAGTTCAAGGAAGTGAAGCAGGAGATCGAATCGGCTTACCGGGAGCCGGTGGCGCGGGTGGGACGTCCGGAGCAGCGCCGGTACACAGGGCCACCAAAAAAAGGAGATAAAAGAAGATAAAAGGAAAGATAAGAAACCATTGGGTACAAGCTGAATTGGGTTCCGGACAACAGATTAGGCAATCTTTTGTTCAAGGGCCGTAACTCTCTTCTCCAATGCGTCAAGGCGATTCTGCTTGACACTATCGACGTCGTATTCAATACGAATGCGATCAAGCAGCTCCCATTCCATCGCAGCCATTTGCGCTCCCAACTTGGCGATGTCCGCCTTCAGATCATTGCGGACAGATCCAATTTCGGAGCTCAGATCCTTGCGGACAGATTCAATTTCGGAGCTCAGATCCTTGCGGACAGATTCAATTTCGGAGCTCAGATCACTGCGGACAGATCCAATTTCGGAGCTCAGATCATTGCGGACAGATCCAATTTCGAACATCAGATCCTTGCGGACAGATCCAATTTCGGAGCTCAGATCATTGCGGACAGATTCAATTTCGGAGCTCAGATCCTTGCGGACAGATCCAATTTCGGAGCTCAGATCCTTGCGGACAGATCCAATTTCGGAGCTCAGATCCTTGCGGACAGATCCAATTTCGGAGATCAGATCCTTGCGGACAGATCCAATTTCGGACTCAATCTTCTCAATCAACTCTGTCCGCAGCACTGATATTTGCCCGGAGAAGGATTGGTTCAAGGCGGTGTAGAGTTCATCGAAGTTGGTAATCGGCATGCGGGGCATAATAGCCATGCCCATTACACGAGTCAATCAATCCGAGCGTTGAAAGGTGTCATTGAGCGACCCCAAAAAGGAACGTATGGAGAAGCCTGAAATGTCGCTGCGGCTCGACTACCTGCCGCGACTGCCAAAAGATAAAACGGTCGGGATCGGGTGCATCGGCGCCGGGTTCATCATGGCCGATTGCCATCTGGTCGCCTATCGTCAGGCGGGCTTCAATCCGGTGGCGATTACATCCAGGAACCCGGAGCGCGCTCAGGAGGCGGCGCGGCGGCACGACATTCCAAAGGTCTATTCTGACTATCGTGAGTTGCTCGATGACCCGCGGGTCGCGGTCGTGGACATTGCCGTGCCGCCGGACATCCAGCTTTCGATCATTCGTGAAATCGTCAAGCGCAAGAACCACATCCGGGGCGTGCTCGCGCAAAAACCGCTGGGCATGAATCTGGCCGAGGCGAAGGAGATTGTCAGACTCTGCGCTGAGGCCGGCGTCACGTTGGCCGTCAATCAGAATATGCGCTACGACCAATCCATTCGCGCCTGCAAGAGCCTGCTTGAGCGCGGCGATCTGGGCGAGCCTGTGCTGGCCACGATTGACATGCGGGCCATCCCACACTGGATGCCCTGGCAAGAGCGCCTGGGCTTTCTGACGCTGCGCATCATGAGCATTCACCATCTGGACACGTTTCGTTTTCTATTCGGCGACCCGGAGCGCGTCTACGCGAGTGTGCGGCCTGACCCGCGAACCAGCTTCGCGCATGAAGACGGCATCTGCCTTTACATTCTCGAGTACGCCAACGGCTTGCGGGCTATGTCCTGCGACGATGTCTGGACGGGGCCGGCGCGTGAAGGGGCTGAAAGCGACATCTACATTCGCTGGCGGGTTGAAGGCGCGGACGGCATCGCGCGCGGGACGATTGGCTGGCCGAGCTACCCCGCGCCGGCTCCCAGCACGCTGGACTTCACAACCAAACACAGGCCGGGCCAATGGTTTCAACCGCGCTGGCAGGAAGTCTGGTTCCCGGACGCCTTCGTGGGAACGATGGCGCAACTGCTCTGCGCGCTGGAGGAGAATCGCGAGCCGGAGATCAGCGGCGCGGACAACCTCAAGACCATGGCGCTGGTGGACGCCTGCTACCTTTCGGCAAAAGAGCATCGCGCGGTGTCACTTGATGAAGTGATGGGCGCGTAAACAGACAGGAGGCGACAATGTTACAAGTTGGAATCTTCACCGGCTACTTCCCATATGGGCTGGAAGAATCAGCCAAAAGAATCCGTGATCTCGGTTTCAACACGGTTCAACTCGATTTGATCTTCAAAGACCTGGACCTTTCCACCGAGAACATCAACAAGCAGAATTGCATCAAGATTCGCGACACCTTCCGGCGCCACAACCTGCCGGTGTCGTGCATTTCGAGTTACACCAACCTGGTTGACCCTGACCCGGCCAAGCGCAAGGCCAATCTGGATCGGCTCAAGAAAATCATCCGGCACGCGCACGATCTCGGCTCACCCTACGTGCCCAGCGAGACGGGCACCTACCACACCGAGAGCGACTGGCTGCCTCATCCCAAAAACAAAACCGAAGAAGGCTGGGAGGAATGCCGCGCGGTGATTCAAGACCTGGTCAATCACGCCCGCGATCACGGCGTCACATTTGTGATCGAGCCATACGTCAACAACGTGATCGGCTCGGTCGAGGAGACTTTGCGAATCTTCGCCGAGATTGACGACCCGCATTTCGGATTGGCGATGGACCCGACCAACTACTTCGAGGATCACAACATTGATGAGATGGATCGGACGTTGCATCAGATCTTCAATTCCTTGTCCGGCAGGATCAAATTCGCGCACGCCAAGGATGTCAAACGCGGCGCGGCTGATCAGGGTGTGCAGATGACGGAAGTCACCGCGACCGAGGGGCATTCACTGCGCGGCGTCGGCGTGATCAAACTGCCGCCGCCGGGCCTCGGTTCGCTCAATTACGATCTGTACCTGCGGCGGTTGGCGAAAGATCATCCCAACCTGCCGATCATTATCGAGCACGTGGAGGAGGAAGATATTCCGCGCGCCAAGAGATTCCTCGATGAAAAACTGATGGCCAACGGCGTGTGAGTGGGACAAGATGGCATCTTGTCCCACGTTTGCCGAGGAGGCGATTGATGTCAATTCTCACCGACGAACAAGTGAAGACTTATCACCGCGATGGTTACATCATCGTCAGGCGGATGTTTGATCAGGAAGAAATCTCCCTGCTGCATCAATCGGCGTTGGCGGATCGCGAGCTGGATCGGCAATCGTATGGCCGGGCCGACGGCGAGGGCGGGACGGTGCGCCTCTCACTTTGGAATCATCCGGGCGAGAGTATCTACGGGATGTTCGCCCGCTGCCGCCGGGTGGTGGACTCGATGGAGAAGCTCCTTGGAGGCGAGGTCTATCACTATCACTCCAAGATGATTCTCAAAGACCCGCGAGTGGGCGGCGCCTGGGCCTGGCATCAGGACTACGGCTACTGGTACCACTTCGGCGTGCTCTTCCCGCTGCTCGCCAGCGTCACCATCGCGGTCGATCCGGCGACGCGGGAGAACGGCTGCCTGCAAGTGCTCAAGGGCTCGCACCTGATGGGACGATTGGAACACACGCTGACCGGCGACCAGGCCGGCGCGGATCAGGAACGGGTCGAGGAGGCAAGTAAAAGATTGGAGTTGGTCTACTGTGAGATGGAGCCGGGCGATGCCATGTTCTTCCACTGTAACCTGCTCCATCGCTCCGACCAGAACCGGTCGGAGCAGCCGCGCTGGTCGTTGATCTGCTGCTACAACGCCGCACGCAACGATCCTTACAAAGACGCCCAGCACCCGCGTTACACACCGCTCGCCAAGGTAGACGACCGCGCCATCAAGCAGGCCGGAGTCAAACGTTTTGCCGACGACGCCAGCAACGTCGCCTGGCTCACTGCTGAGCAAGATCACACGGCGAGCAGTTTGAAAAATTGATCGTGGGGCAAGATGGCATTTTGCCCCCCTTCACGGAGACACCATGCAAGCACTGGTCAAATACGAAAAAGGCCCCGGCAACGTTGAATTGCGCGAGATGCCGGAACCGCCCTGTCACGACGGGCAGGTCAAAATCGAAGTCAACTGGTGCGGTGTGTGTGGGACAGACCTGCACGTGCTGCACGACACCTTCCGCAATTACCCGCCCGTCATCCTCGGCCACGAGTTTTCCGGCGTCGTCGTCGAGATGGGCAGGGAAGTGACGCGCGTCAACACCGGCGACCGCGTGACGGTTTTTCCGGCGATGGCGGTGACCTGCGGCGAGTGCATTTACTGCCGGATGGGCAACATCATGTTTTGCCCGAATCGGCGCGGGATGGGGCACGGCGTCAACGGCGCGTTCACCAAGTACGCGGTCGTCAAGCAGGCGCAGGCGTACAAAATTCCCGACGACATGCCGCTCGACGAAGCCGCCGTCTGCGAGCCGTTCGCGGCCTGTGTGCAGGCGGTGACGGAACTGACGACCGTGCGCCTGGGCGATGTCGCGCTCGTGTCGGGGCCAGGGCCGATTGGATTGCTGTGCCTGAAGCTGCTCGCGGCGGAAGGGATCAAGACCATCGTCGCGGGGACGAGCGCCGACGCGGCGCGGCTGGCGATGGCCAAGCAACTCGGCGCGGATGTGATCGTCAACGTGAGCGAATCGGACTGGCTCGAAGTAATTTTGCAGGAGACGCACGGACTCGGCGTGGACGCGGCCTTTGAATGCTCCGGCCACCCGGCGTCGGTGAAGAATTGTTTGCAGGCGGTGCGCAAGCTCGGCAGTTATACGCAAGTGGGCATCTGCGGGCGCGAGATCACGGTCGAGTTCGACCAGATTTTCTACAAGCAATTGAAAGTCGCGGGCAGCGTCGGCTACACGGCGGCGACGTGGGCGCGCGTGATCCGCATCCTCGCGCAAGGGCGCGTGCGGCTCGGCGATTTGATCTCGCACCGGCTGCCGCTGGCTGAGTGGGAGCAGGGCTTCGCGTTATGCGAGCGGAAGGAAGGATTGAAAGTATTGCTGACGCCAGCCGCGTGGAGCGCCCGCATCAGCCGCGTGGAGCGCCCGCATCCTGCGGGCTAGGGATCGCGCGCCTCTGGCGCGCCTGGCGCAGACCTGAGCCTGCCGCGCCGACAGACCTCCTGCGAAAGCGATATGTGGTGTGGAGGTTGCGTCCCGACTGGCAAGCGCCGCCTGGCTCTGGCCGCTCATTGGTGAGTCGAGAGTACAGGCGCGCCCGCAGGCGCGCGATCCCTAGCCCGCAGGATGCGGGCGCTCCACACTTTTGTAGATACCTTTGGATGCCATCTTGTCCTAAAATCTTCAGGGAGAGAATCATGATACCAACAACATTGCGCAGTCTCTTTTTGCTCATCGCCTCGCTGCTGGCCACGCCAGCTTTGGGGCAAAGTCTGACCGGCTCTTTCTCCGGCGTCGTGACCGATGAGGCCGGCGCGGCGGTTCCCGGCGCCTCGGTCAAGATCGTCAACGCCGCGACGGGCGTCGAGGTCTTCAGCGGCGCGACCGACGCCGAAGGCTTGTATCGCGCGACGGCGATTCCGGCGGGCAGCTACAACTTCGTCTTCGCCGCGCAGGGCTTCAAGCAATTCAGCCTGACGAACGTCGCGCTCGCCGTTGATCAGCGCGCGCGCATTGACGCCAAACTCGAACTCGGCGCGGTGAGCGAGACCGTCACCGTCACCAGCGAGAGCGGCATTCAGCTTGATAAAGAAACTTCCGCGCTCAGCGAGACGATTGACACCGACACGGTCGCCAACCTGCCGCTCAACGGGCGCAGTGTGCTCAACCTGCTCTCGCTGGTCGGCGGCATTTCGAGCAGCGGCGACGGCTCGGACATCAGGTCGCGGGCAAGAACGCGAGCGAGACGCTCGACCTCGAATCCGACAAGATGAACTTCGCGCCGCGCGTCGGCTTCGCCTACGCCGTCACGCCGAAGACGGTGCTGCGCGGGGCCTTCGGCATTTTCTACAGCCAGATTTTTTCCAACCTCGGCGGCATCGTGCTCTATCCCGGTTTCACCGTGAATCAGAACTTCCCAGATCGCGGCGCGGGCGTCGCGCAGGAGTTCACGCTGAGCCAGGGGATGCCGCTCTTGGCGCGGCAAAACTTGAACGACCCGTTTTTCGTCGAACGCGAGGCCAGCGTGACAGCCACGCTCGGCGGCGGCGCGCAGTACGGCGAAATCAGTCCGCTGCCCAGTTCGTTGCAATGGAACTTCGGCATCCAGCGCGAATTGCCGTTCAGGATTTTCCTCGACACCAGCTACGTCAGCACGCGCGGCCTGCACCTGCCGCTGTCGCTGCCCTTCAACGACGTGCCGTTTGACCGCGTCGAGGAATTGCAGCGCATCGGTTCCGGCGTCAACACGCAGCAGGCGCGCCCATTCCCGACCGTCGCGCGCTTCAATTCTTTTGTTCACGCCGGCACTTCGACCTATCACTCGCTGCAGGTGAAAGCGCAGCGGCAGGTCAAGGACTTCGCGTTCCGGTCGGTTTACACCTGGTCGAAATCGCTGGACGACGGCAGCGGCCTGTTCCCGTTCTCGCAGCCGAACGGCGTTGATCCGGGGCAGTACCTGCAACTCTTCCGCTACCTGGACCGCGCGCCGAGCACATTCGACCGCCGGCACACTTATTCGGCTTCGCTGCAATACACGACTAAAGGCGCTTGGTGGCGGCGCGATTTCCTGTTGAGCGGCATCTTCACGGCGCGCACCGGCATCCCCGACACGATCAACCAGAACAACCTCAACCCGGTCGCGTCGCAACAGCGTCCGCACGCGATTGCGCCCTTCGATGAAATCTACGCGGGCGGTCGCGTCTCGGAAGGCATCGGGATTCGCTATCTGAAGGCGCCGAACACGCCGGGCTTCCCGCTCGCGCCGAGCGGGCCGTTGTACGTCGGGTCGGGCGCGACGCGGCGTCAGGTGTTGCCGGTGTCAATCGGCACGCTCCCGCGCAACTCGGTGCGGCTGCCGGGCGAATGGAACGCAGATTTTTCCTTCGCGCGCCAGTTCCGCTTGCGCGAAAGTCTGAAGTTCCAACTGCGCGGCGAATTTTTCAACGTCTTCAACCACACGCAATTCAACGGGCCGAACACAAGCTTGACGGTGACGGCGGACGCCAGCGGCAATCCGTTCTTCAACTCGCCGAGCTTCGGTTTGATCACCGCGGCTCGGAGCGCGCGATTCGTGCAGATCGTGGCGCGCGTGGAGTTTTGAGAAACCGCAACGACTACCATGAGGCTGGAGAGATCTCACTACGAAGGATGAAAAGGTGAAAGAGGAAGATGTGATCAGGCAAACCATCTTTTTGCTCTGCGTCTATGTAGAGGTCAAGTTATGAATTCGCGACGACACTTCATCGGTTTGACGGCGGGCGCGGTCTTTATCACCGCTTCTTCCAAGCGACACGCCGCTGCTGGCAAGACGCTCAACCTCGCCCGCGTCAAAGCCGACGCGATGTCTTATTGCGAAGCGCTGCGCGATAAGGAAGGGCCTTACGGCTGCTACCGCTCAGGATTGCGGAAGCGGCCTGATCTGTACGCCTCGCTCGACGTGGCGATCATGCGCAGGATCATGGACGAAGACCTGAGCGCGACCCTTTCACCTACGCAGCGGCAGGAATGGATCGCACACATCAACTCCTACCAGAACACCGCCTATCAGCAGACCAATGGGGCTTACGCCGACACCTTCGGGCATTCGGCGCCGCACGCCAACGGGATGGTGATCGGCGCGCTCGGCGCGCTCGGCGGCAGGCAGAAACATCCGGTGCGGCTCCACGATGAATTCAACACGGCGGAGAAAGCCGTCGCATGGTTGGAGCGAATTGACTGGAAGAATCAGTGGCGCGCTTCGCATCTGTTCTGGGGCGGAGCAATCTGTTTCAGCTTCAGTCGCCATTGCCCGCCCGGCTGGGTGGAGCGCGTCGGCGCCTGGCTCGACGCCAACCTGGACGAACGCACGGGCTGGTGGCGCAAAGGCGTGCCGCACGCCGACCGGCATCAACCGCTCGGTGGCAGCGTCCACGTCCTGCCGTTTTATCAACATCACAAACGAGCCTTCCCCTATCTGGAGCGCGTGATTGACAGCATGTTGGCGCTGCAGCTGGAAAATGGCAGATGGCTGGATCGGGAGGGCGACCGCCGGCACATCATGCATTATTTGGAACTCGACGCGCTTTACGCGCTGCACCTGATGCAGGGTTTCGCGCCGCAATACCGCCGGGCGGATGTGGCGCGCGCGGTGGAGCGATATGGCCACGCGGTGATCAGTTATTACGAAGAGCAGCGAGCGGAACTCTTCAAGCTGCATCCGCACTGGGTGTTGGCGGCGGTCGGGACTTTCGGGCTGCTCCACCGCCTGAACCCGGAGATGTTTCCGAGCGCGACCGAATGGACGGACATCTTCAGCGACTTTCGTTTGCACGACACGCGCGCCGTCGAAGCGGCGTGAAGATGAAAGTATGATTTCCCATCCAACCCGTTTCCATACCTATTAAGTCTGAATGCCGAATGAAAATTATATTGGACGCTAACCGGGAGATTCAGTAAGGTGAGGTCTGGACAGTCGAAAGTAACCATCATTCCGCAAGACCGCATCAACAATCTATGGCTGGATACCCTGGAATTGAACAGGAGCGTCGAGTTTCGGCAGAGGCCCTGGAGTCGCTGGTCCGCGACATCTTTCAGCGTTGCGAGATGTCGCGCGAGGACGCCGGGCTGCTCGCTGAGACGCTGGTGGCCGCCGACCTGCGCGGCGTCCATTCGCACGGCGTGCTGCGCGTGCCGGATTACGTTCATAAGCTCATCCGAGGCGGAGTTGATCCGCGCGGGCGGCCGCGCGTCGTCAAGGATTCGCCCGCGGCCATCGTCGTTGACGGCGGCAACAGCATGGGCCAGATCGGCGCGGCCTTTGCGATGCGTGAGGCCGTCAAACGGGCGCGGACGACGAACATCGCCGCAGCCGCCGTGCGCGGCAGCAATCACTGCGGGGCGATGGCCTGGTTCGCCATGCTCGCTCTGCCGGAAGATATGATCGGCGTGGCCACGACCAACGCGCTGCCGACGATGGCGCCCTGGGGCGGGGCCGGAAAGATTCTCGGCATCAACCCGCTGGCCGTCGCCATCCCGGCGGGCGAGGAAGACCCTCTGTCGCTCGACATCGCCTTCAGCGCCTCATCGCACGGCAAGCTGCGCGTTTATCACCAAAAGGGACATCCGATTCCGCCGGACTGGGCCTTCGATGTTGACGGCCGTCCGACCACCGACACGGAAGCCGCGCTCGACGGCCTGTTGCAGCCGATTGGCGGTTACAAGGGGACGGGGCTGGCGCTGATGATGGGCGTGCTCTCGACGCTGCTTTCCGGGGCCAGTTACGGGACGGAGCTGGGCAATATGGTGGACGGGCCGAAGGCCGGAGCGGACGGCCATTTCTTCCTCGCGCTGAACGTGGCGGCCTTCGAGGATGCGGATCGCTTCAAGCGGCGGATGGATGGGGTCATTCGTCAAATTCGCGAGGGGCGCCGCGCGCCGGGCGTTGATCGCATCTACGCCCCCGGCGGGCTGGAGGCAGAAAACGAACGGCGGTACCGGCGCGAGGGCATTCCGCTCAACGCCGCCACGTTGGAAGACATTCGCCAGACGGCTTTGAATCTCGGCGCGGACCCATCGCCGATCAATTGAAGTAGCCTTCATGTCGCGTCACGACGCCCTGAGACAATGAAAATCGCGGCGCACGATGTCCGACAAGCTGCCAGCTTGTCGATGCTTCGGCAAGCCGCTTATTGGGAGAGCATCGACAAGCTGGCAGCTTGTCGGACATTTTTCGAGGAGAAACCGATGAGTAAAGCTGCGGCTTGCATGGCGCTAGCAATGGTTGCGCTGCCGGCGCTGGCTCAAGCTCAAGAGCAGGGCTTATTCGAACTGGTCAAAGTTACCGAAGGCGTCTACGCCGCCATCGCCAAAAAGACCTACCCGCTCAACAGCAACGCCGCCGTCGTCATCAACGAAGACGATGTGTTGATCGTTGATTCACACGCCACGCCATCATCGGCGCGGTCGCTGATCGCCGCCGTCAGGAAACTGACGCCGAACCCGGTGCGCTACGTCGTCAACACGCATTTCCACTACGACCACGCGCGCGGCAACGAGGCTTACCTTCATCCATATCCCCACGAAGTGATTCTCATCTCGACTGGGGCGACGCGCGACAATCTGATCTCCATCGAAACCGCCCGGCTCAAAGCAGACCTCGCCGAGATGCCCGCGCGGATCGCCAGGATGAAATCGGAATTGGCCGAGCAGGCGGATCCGGCTCGCGTCAAACAATTCATCGGGCAATTGGCCGACGCCGAGCGTTACCACGAAGAGTTGAAGCGGATGAAGATCATCCTGCCGACCATGACCTTCGACAAATCGCTGGTGATTCACAAACCGAACCGTGACATCTTCATTCTCTTTCTAGGCCGGGGCCACACCTCCGGCGACGCCGTGGTCTACCTGCCCAAAGAGCGCGTGATCGTCACAGGCGATTTGCTGACGAGTTGGGGGCCGGGGCTGAACGACGGTTATCCGAACGAATGGATTAAGACTCTCGACGAATTGGCGAAGCTGGACTTCGAGCATGTGATCGGCGGGCACGGCGCGGTCGGCGACCGGCGGATGATCGCCACGCTGCGCAACTATCTGGCCGATCTGATTGCCGAGGTGAAGGCCGAGGTGAAAAAAGATTCGAGTCTTGAAACGGCGCGCAAGGCCGTCCTCGAACGGCTCATTCCGAAATATGAACCGCAGTTCGCCGCGGGCGAGTTTACCATCCGCGCGCCCGGCAATATCGCCAAAGTGTATGAAGACGTGAAGGCGAATCGTTACTGAAGCCTTTTGAGTGTGGAGCGCCCGCGTCTCGCGGGCTAGGGATCGCGCGCATCTTGCGCGCCAGTGACGAACCTGTGGCAGCAGAAAACAGTGCGGTACGATTGAGCTTGCATGCGCGCACCCAGCAATTACCCGCTCTGGCCGACGAGTTGTCGGCTGTTGCTTGCAGGCGCGCAAGATGCGCGCGATCCCTAGCCCGCGAGACGCGGGCGCTCCACACTTGCTCCACACTTGCTCCACACTTGAAATATGCAGGCGACTCCACATCAACTGAGTGAAACGCAGGAAGCGCCGCGCAACTGGCGAGGCGTCCTCAGCCACATCGGGCCGGGCATCGTCGTGACCGGCTCGGTCATCGGCAGCGGCGAGCTGATCAACCTGCCGCAGCGCGCGGCCAGCTTCGGCTTTGCGCTGCTCTGGGCGGTGATCCTGTCTTGCGTCATCAAATACTGGCTGCAAATCGAAATCGGGCGCTATTGCCTGACGCGCAATCTGACGACGGTCGAGGCGTTCAACACTCTGCCCGGGCCGAAGTGGCGCGGGACGCACATAATTCCGCTGCTCTATCTTTTCGGCTTCCTGCTCTCGACGGCCACGCTGGCAGGCATTCTGACCGCGACGGCGGGCTTGCTCGCCGATGTCTCGCAAGACATTTTTCCAAACCTGATGTTGCTCTTTAACGTGCGGCTCTGGGCGGTTGTTACGTACCTGGTCACGGCGGCGCTGCTCTTTCGCGGAAAGTATCAAACACTGGAAAAGCTCATCGCCATTCTCGTCGGCGGGTTCAGCCTTTCCGTGCTGCTGTGTTTGGCGCTCATTCAGTTCACGCCCTATCACGTCACCGCCGGTCAACTGGCGTCTGGGCTGACCTTTCAAACGCCGCCGGGATCGGGTTACGCGATCATCAGCCTGCTGGGCGCGCTCGGCGCCGGCGCGAACGAATTGTTCATGTACCCGTACTGGATTCTGGAGAACGGCTACGCGCGTTTCGTCGGGCCGAAGGAGGGCGCGCAATCCGAAGCCTGGTACACCCGCGCGCGCGGCTGGCTGCGCGTGATGAAGGTGGATGTCTTCCTGGCGACCGCTATCTCGACCATCGTGACGCTGGGTTATTACCTGGTCGGCGCGGCGGTGCTCGGCGGGCGGCAGGTCGGCGGGCTTGATGTTGTCAAAGACGTATCGCGGATCTTCACCGAGACTTACGGCGCGTGGTCCTACCTGGTGTTCATGCTCGGCGGCTTCTGCACTCTCTATTCGACGCTGGTCGTCATCGCCGCCGTGGCGGGACGGATGGGCGCGGATTACACGAGCAGTCTCGGCCTAATTAGCCGGAAAGACGAGGCCGCGCGGCAAAAGATGATCCGCCTTTTCACGATGCTCTTCCTGGCGCTCTGGCTGCTGATGGCGCTCTTCATCACCGAGCCGCAAAAATTCATCGCCTTCGGCCAGTTCGCCATTGGAGTCATCAATACGCCGCTGCTGATCATCGGCATCCTGTTGCTGGCCTTCCGCACCGAGCGGCGGCTGCGGATGAGCGCAGTGGGCGCGGCGTTGCTGCTCGCAAGCGCGGCGGTCTTCGGTCTGGTGCTCATTCGCACGATGCCGGAAACATTCGCCAATCTGGGCGGCGTGCTGCGCGGGCTGGTTAATCGCTAGCGTCTGCTTCTACAATGCGGTTCATGGAACTGCGTCATCTGCGTTATTTCATCGCGGTGGCCGAAGAGTTGCACTTCGGCAGGGCGGCGGATCGCTTGCACATCGCGCAGCCGCCGCTGAGCCTGCAGATTCGCCAGCTTGAAGAAGAGATCGGCGCCCGGCTCTTTGAGCGCAACAAACGGCGTGTCGCGCTGACTGCGGCGGGCGAGGTCTTTCTGCGCGAGGCCCTTAAAACCATGGCGCAGATCGAGGAAGCCGTCAGCCAGGCCCAGCGCGCCAGTCGTGGCGAGGTTGGGCAACTGGTGATCGGCTTCATTCAATCCGCCGCCATCAACGTGCTGCCCGGCATACTGCAAACCTTTCGTGACCGCTTTCCCGAAGTAGACATCAAGCTGCGTGAGGCCACGCCGACGCAGGTTCACAACGATCTGGTTGACGAGCAAATCCACATCGGTTTTCTGCGCCCGCCGATCAACCACGACGCGCTGGAATGCGAGACGGTGCTGAACGAGCCGCTGCTGGCCGCGCTGCCGCAAGCGCATCCGCTTGCGCGGCAGAAGAAGCTGGCATTGAAATCGCTCTCGAACGAGCGGTTCATTCTGTTTCCGCGCGCGGCCAGCCCCGGCTTTTACGATCAACTGGTGAGCGTCTGCCGGGAAGCGGGCTTCAGCCCCGTCATCGGTCAGGAGGCGGTGCAGATGCAGACCATCCTCGGCCTGGTGGCGGGCGGGATGGGCGTCGCGTTGATCCCGGCTTCGATCCGCAGTTTGAGAAGCGACGGCGTGATTTACCGCGAACTGCGCGAACTGACGGCGCAGGCCGAAATGGTCGTCGCCTGGCGGCGCGACAATCAATCGCCGACCCTCCACGCATTTCTGAACGTCATCAAAGATACATCGAGTTGAACGATGAGGCTGCTGCTGAGAATCTCGATCCTGTTCTGCTACAGCCTGCTGGCCGTCCGCTTGATCTTTGTGCAGGCTGCGGGCCATGCGCCAGCCAATGACTATGTGGGCAGCGCCGCCTGCGCCGCCTGTCACGCCGGCATCTATCAAAGCTACCTGGTCACGCCGATGGCGCGCAGCAGCGGTAGAGTAGGAGCCGACGATTTTCGTGAGAGCTTGACTGCCAGTGAGTTTCGACACGCACAGTCTGGCGCGCGCTACCGGATCAGGAAAGAGCAGAGCGGCCTCTGGCTGAGTTTCGAGCGCCAATCGCCGGAAGCGCCGGGCGAGCAAATTCGAGGAGAAAGGCGACTGGATTATTTCATCGGCTCCGGCGCGGCGGCGCGCAGTTACCTGTTCTCACTCGACGGCTTCCTCTTTCAGTCGCCGGTCACTTACTACTCCGCGCAGGGCCGGTGGGAGATGTCTCCGGGCTATGAGTCATCAGATAACATCAGCCTGAACCGCCCCATCCAGACCGAATGCCTGCAATGCCACGCCAGTCGTCTGCAACCGGTCAAAGAGACGCAGAATCGCTATGAAAGCGCGCCCTTCCTCGAAAACGGCGTGAGTTGCGAACGCTGCCACGGCCCGGGCCGAGACCACGTGGCGAAGATGAAAGCGGGCGAGCTTCAGGGTTCGCGCGAAATCGTCAACCCGGCCCGGCTCGCGCCCGCGCGCCGCGACAGCGTCTGCGCCCAGTGCCATTTGACCGGCGAAGAGCAGGTTGCAAAAGCCGGGCGCTCGCTCGCCGGCTTCAAGCCCGGCGATTTGCTCTCCGACCACGCCGTTTCATTCGTCCTGGCTTCGGCTCCAACAGAGTTGACGGTGACCAGCCACGTTGAAAAGCTTGCGCAAAGCCGCTGCAAGCAAATGAGCGGCGACCGCCTCTGGTGCGGCAGTTGCCACGACGCGCACTCGGTTCCCGCGCCTCAGCAGCGAGCGTCTTACTTTCGCGGCAAGTGCCTCGCCTGCCATCAGCAGGCGGGCTGCAAGGCTGAGCTCGGATTACGTGAGCGGCAGGGGAATGATTGCGTCGCCTGTCATATGCCGCGCCAATCCACGTTGGATGTCGGGCATGTGGTCTACACCGATCATTCAATTCCAAAACTGATGCGCAAACAGACGAACCGCGCGGTTGACGCGGCGAAGTACACCCTGGTTCCGTTTGGCAATGCCGCCGCAACCCCGCGCGACCTGGGACTGGCTTACGTGAAAGCGGCCATCCGGCTCCGCCATCAGCCTCACTTCGACCGCGCCTTCGCCTTGCTCAAAGGCGTCGAAAATGAAATCGGGCATGATGCCGAAGCCTTGATGCAGCTCGGCTACCTTTACGACCGCGCGGGCGATGAGGACAGAGCGACCGGGCTGTACCGGCGGGCAATCGCGCTCGACCCGGCGAAGATCGAGGCCGCGGTCAATCTCGGCGCGATCCTGGCCGCGCGCGGCAGCACGGCGGAGGCGATCCGCCTCTGGGAAGACGCGCTCTCGCGCAATCCGGGCTTTGAAACGGCGAGCCTCAATCTTGCCGGCGCCCACCTGCGCAATAATCGTCTCGACGCGGCTGAAAGCGTCCTTCTCAAAGCGATGGTCTACAGCCCGGACCTGCCGCATGCGCATAAACTCCTTACCGAACTGCGGCGCAGAAAAGACCGTTGATACTTTCCAAGTCCTAATCGCCCGCCAAATATGTATTGGACGTTATTGACCCGCCTGGAATATACAGTTCTCGCTACGGCACTACCATTCAAAGTAATCATTACGCCGACCGAAGCGGCTGATTATCGAAGCTGACAGGACCGATAGTCGCGACCAAGCTCGTCGTCGGCGACTGGGATGAAATCGTCGCTGCGCCATCTCGTGAGAGCGCGCCGAAGCGGGCGCCGCTTTCCGCGGATCGGCGTGTATTGAACCTTCCAGCCTCAAGGAGTTTCATATGAAGACCGTTAAGCGAACCTGCCTGATATTCTGGCTCCTCCTGCTGCTTCCGCCGGCAGGAATGGCGCAACTCAATCGCGGAACCATCACCGGCGCCGTGACCGACAGCGCGGGCGCCGCAGTTCCCAGGGCGCGAATTACCATCCAAAATATCCAAACCGGCGCGAGCTACCAGACCGAGTCGAACGACTCGGGCCAGTACACCATGCCGAACCTGCCCATCGGCGCTTACCAGCTCAGCTTCGAAGCCGCGGGCATGAAGAAGTTCGTGCGGAGCGGGATCGAGCTAGGCGTGACGGAAGTGCTGCGCGTGGACGCGAAACTGGAGGTCGGCGCGGTGGGCGAGACTATCCAAATCAGCGCCGAAGTCCCGCGCCTGCAAACGGACACGCCCGAACTGAGCACGACCATGACCAACAAGCAGATGGTTGACATCCCGTTCAGTTTCTCCGGCGGGCGGCTGATGGAGAATTTCACCTACAAGACCCATCCCGGCATTTACGGCAACCGCTGGACGAACAACATCAACGGCGGTCCCAATTTTTCGCGCGACGCGCTGCTCGACGGCGCCTCGACCACTTCCTGGATGCAGGGCGTGAACGTTCTGGTGGCTGTCTCGATGGAGGCCGTGCAGGAGTTCAAGGTGCAGACCAGCGGCATCTCGGCCGAGTTCGGACGCACGCAGGGCGGACTCTATAACTACGTCATGAAATCCGGCGCGAACGAGATTCACGGCAGCGCCTACGGCTCGCTGCGCAACGAGGCGCTCAACGCCAATTCATTCGCCAACAACGCGCGGGGCGTCAGGCGCGGGCTGGATCGGAGGCAGAATTACGCCTTCAGCTTCGGCGGGCCGGTTTGGGTTCCGAAAGTCTACGACGGGCGCAACAAGACGTTTTTCTTTACGGCCTTCGAGCATTACCGCGAACGCTCGCTGTTTGCGAGCGCGCCCAATCGGACGCTGCCGATCCCTGAATTTTATCAGGGCGATTTCAGCCGCTTGCTGACGACGACGCAGGTCGGGACTGACGCGCTCGGCCGCTCCGTCTTTCGCGGAGCGATTTACGATCCGGCGACGTTCCGGCAGGTGGCCGACACAAGGCCCGGACGCGCGGGCCAGATGGCCTGGGTGGGCGATCCCTTCCCCGGCAACAGGATTCCAGTCGCGCGCTTCAGTCAGGTTTCGCAGCGGCTCAACGCCATCGCCAGCAAATTCCACGCGCCGACTTTCCGCGACGCCTCCGGCCAGATCCCGCTGGTCAACAATTCATTCAGCCCGCCGCCGCTGCCCAGGACTGACGACTATTTCTTCTCGATCAAGGGCGACCAGATTATCAACGAGCGGCATAAGCTCTCCGGCTCCTACAGCCAGGACGTCAACCTGCGGCTGCTGGCTCAGATCGGCGGGCCGTGGAATTTCGACGAGCCGAACGGAGGGCCGCTGGCTCGATCCAGGCCGCAGCGCGAACCGGGCCGGCTCGCCCGGCTGGCTTACGATTGGACGATCTCGCCGACGCTGCTCAACCACATCACGCTCTCCTACAACCGCTACGCGCGCGACAGTTCATCGCACGTCAAAGAGATTGACGGCGCGGCTGAGTTGGGCATCGCGGGCTTGAGCACGCCGGGCTATCCTTCGATCAACTGGGGCGCGGGGCCGTTCGTCACGCTTGAATCCGTCGGGCTGGGCTTGTCGGATTCGCAGGCGAGCAACGCTTATGGTTTCCTGGACACCGTGAGCTTTTCGCGCGGGCGCCATTTTATGAAGGCGGGCGTGGACGTTCGCTTCAACCAGCGCAACCATCGGACGGCGAAGACAACCGAGAACAGCTTCATGTTCAATTTCGACCCGCTCTCGACGGCCATTCCGGGGGAATCGTTCTCCGGCACGCAGACCGGCTATTCTTTCGCCAGTTACCTGCTGGGCATCGTTGATCGCGGCGCGATTCTCGATCCGGTGGGGCTGGGCGACCGGCGGCGCTACTTCGCTGTCTTCTTCCAGGACGATTTCAAAGTCACGCCGAAATTCACGCTCAATCTCGGATTGCGCTGGGAGTATCAGCCGCCGGGCTACGAGGCGCACGACCAACTCTCAAGCTGGAACCCGGCGAAGATTGATCCGGCGAGCGGATTGCCCGGCGCTTACGACTTCGCGGGCGACTGCCAGGGCTGCACGGGCGAGCGGTTTTTCGGCCGGAAGAGTTTTCGCAATTTCTCTCCGCGTTTCGGCTTCGCCTATCAATTCGGCAGCGGCTTGACGGTGCGCGGCGCATACGGAATCTATTACGAAGCCGACATGTTCAACACCTTGCCGAATTTCGGCACCGCGCTCGGCAAGCCGACCAACGTGCAGGCCGGGGGCACCTGGCAACTCGATCCCAACCCGGTCAACCGCTGGGCAGGAATTTTCAACTGGGACAGCGGCGTCCCATCCAATCGCTTCATCCCGCCTTCGCTCGACGTGTCGTGGGGCAACCGCAACCGCCCCGGCATGATTGATCCCGATTACGGCAGGACGGGTTACAACCAGCAATGGAATCTTAACGTCCAGCGCCAACTGCCCTTCAACATCGTGCTCGACGCGGGCTACGTCGGCAACAAGTCAACGGGCCTCAAGGCCGGCGAGTTGAAGCGGTTCAACCAACTGTCGCCTGCCGTGCTCTCGCAATTCGGGAGCAGGCTGAACAACCCGGTGCGCAACGCGGAAGAAGCGGCGGCGAACGGGATACGGTATCCGTATCCGGGATTTCAGGGGACGGTGGGCAGCGCGCTGCGGCCCTTCCCGCAGGTGCAGGGCAATCAGACCGTCGAAGTGTACGGCTCGCCACTGGGCTTTTCGAACTATCACGCCTTGCAATTGACGCTCAATCGGCAGTTCAGCAGCGGCGCGACCGTCTACGCCAATTACGTCTGGTCGAAGACGCTCACCAACATCCGCTCGCTGCGGCACGGCGACAATCCGTCGCGCCCGCTCGATTATTACGACCTGCGGCTGGAGAAGTCGCTGGCCGAAGAAGACCGCCCGCACTTCCTGAAACTCTATTTCGACTATCAACTCCCCATCGGACGCGGTAAGGCGCTCTGGGGCGGCGCGCCTCGCGTTGTCAATGCGATTCTGGGCGGATGGGGCCTCTCCGGAATCGTCAACTACGGCAGCGGCATACCAATGGGCTTCTTCGGCCTGACGCCGCTGGCCGGCGCCGGAGGCTGGAACGGCACGGTCAACCGCGCCAACGTCGCGGCGGGCGATCTGACGACGGGGTTCTCGCGGGACAACTTCGACTTCTTCAATCCCGCGGCGCCGAATAACGCCTTTCTCGACAAATCGAAGTTCTCCAACCCGCCTCCGCTCACGCTGGGCACGGCGGCGCACAGGCTGGGCGGCGCGCGCAATCCGATGAACATCTCGGAGGACTTCGCGCTGCAAAAGAACCACTACTTCAAGGAAAAATACCGGCTGCAAATCCGGGCTGACATGCTCAACGCCTTCAACCGCACGATACCTGCCGTCCTGAGCGGAGATGTCAACAATCCTCGCTTCGGACAGGTCACGGCGCTCAATGGCTTCAGGGAGATTCAGATCACCGTGCGGTTTGAGTTCTGAAACAGCGGAGCCTTCATGGCGTGTAGCAACGCCCGGAAACAATGAAAACTGTTCGTGGGACAAGATGGCATCTTGTCCCACTTTTTCAGAGGAGCTTTCATGTCGCGTTGCGACGCCCTGAAACGATGAAAATTCGTGGGACAAGATGGCATCTTGTCCCACTTTTTCACAGGAGTCTTCATGAAAATCATTGCCTGCCTGATGATTGTAATGACTTGTCTGCTGGCGGCGGGCGCTGCCGGTCAAAAAAAGGAGCCGGGTTTTCAATCGCTCTTCAATGGCCGCGATCTTTCCGGCTGGGACGGTGATCCGAAGTTCTGGTCGGTCAAAGATGGCGCGATCACGGGCGTCACCCGACCGGAGGACCAGAAAAGAGAAGCCCAGACTTATCTGATCTGGAAGGGCGGCGCAGTGGACGATTTCGAGTTGCGGATCGCTTACCGTCTCAGCGGCGAGCGAGTCAACACGGGCATTTCCTACCGCGGCGTGCGGCAGGGGAACTGGATGGTCAACGGCTATCAGGCCGACATCGAAAGCGGGGAGCAATGGAACGGCGTGCTCGTCGAGATGGGAGGCCGCCTCCACCTGGCGCGGCGCGGACAAAAGACGTTGATAGACTCTACGGGGAAGATCAACGTCAATGGCTCTCTTGGCAGTCCCGATGAGCTTCAGGCCTTGATCAAGAAAGACGATTGGAACGATTATGTCGTCATCGCGCGGGGCAATCATCTGACGCACAAGATCAACGGGCGGGTGATGATCGAGGCGTTGGACGAGCAGACGGAGAAACGCGCTTTGTCGGGCGTGCTGGGGCTGCAACTGCATCACAGTTACCCGCAGACCGTACAATTCAAAAATATCCGCATCCGAAAGCTGTCTCAAAAAAAGTGAGGCGTACCCATTCATTCCGGTGAGTTTGCCATGAGACGACTGAAACTCTGCGTGAGTCTGCTGCTGCTGGCTTTCGTGGTCCGCGCTGCGTTGCGCGCGCCGCGTCTGACTGTCGCCGCGGCGCAGGAGGTTCAATTCAACCGAGACGTCCGCCCGCTGCTCTCCGACCGTTGCTTTTACTGCCACGGGCCGGATGAGAAGAATCGCAAGGCGGGCTTGCGACTCGACACCTTCGAGGACGCGACCAAAGATCGCGGCGGTCGCCGGGCTGTCGCGCCGGGCAAGCCGGAGGAGAGCGAATTGCTGCGGCGCGTCACGGCGCACGATCCGAATGAGGTAATGCCGCCGCCGCGAGCTAAGAAGCCCGCCGTCACGCCGCGGGAGGCGGAACTGCTGCGGCGCTGGATCGCGCAGGGCGCGAAATACGAGGGCCACTGGGCTTTTCAACCCCTTGCGTCAGGTGCGCCGCCGGCGGTGAAGAACGAGAAGTGGGTGCGCAATGAAATTGACCGCTTCATCCTGGCGCGGCTGGAACGCGAAGAGATCGCGCCTTCGCCCGAAGCCGATCCGCGCACGCTCATCCGGCGCTTATCGCTCGACCTGACCGGCCTGTTGCCGCAGCCGAATGAAGTCGCAGCTTTCGTCAGAGCTTATGCGCGAAACATGGAAGCGGCTTATGGCGCGCTCGTCGAACGGCTACTAGCCTCGCCGCATTACGGCGAACGCTGGGGCCGCCACTGGCTCGACCAGGCGCGCTACGCCGATTCGAATGGCTACACGACTGACGGCGAGCGCGTGATGTGGCCCTACCGCGACTGGGTGATCAAGGCGCTAAATGACGATTTGCCCTTCGACCGCTTTACCATCGAGCAACTCGCCGGCGACCTCTTGCCGAAGCCTACAAATGCACAGAGGGCGAAATCCCAAATGGTGGCGACCGGATTCCACCGCAACACCTTCATCAACGAAGAGGGCGGCGTGGATCGCGAACAGGCGCGCGTCGAGCAGGTGATGGACCGCGTCAACACGACCGGCGCCGTCTGGCTGGGGCTGACGGTGGGCTGCGCGCAATGCCATTCGCACAAATTCGATCCCATCTCGCACCAGGAGTATTACCGGCTCTTCGCCTTCTTCAATTCCGCCGCCGACGTGAACAACGCCGGCCCCACTGAGTTGGTCAGGCAAGGCGAGCTGTTCGGCAAGCCGGAGCAGCCAGAGATGGAGGACGCGCTCGCCCGCCGCGAATTGCGGCAGGAAGAGTGGGAGCGGACGGAGGTGGCCAGGCTGGAATCGAGCTTATCCGTCAAATCAACCGCGACGGCTGTCGAGTGGGTTCCGCTCGACGTGATCGAATTCGACACCGAGTCCAACGGCGCGTTGAAGATGCTGGACGACCGCTCGCTGCTCGTCACCGCGCCCGCCTCGCCCAACGACGCGTACCGCGTGCTGGGCGCGGCCAGGGTGGCGCGCGTGGTCGCGGCGCGCCTGCGAGTGTTGACGCACGACGCCTTGCCGAAAAACGGCCCCGGCCTCGCGCCCAACGGCGACTTTGTGCTCACGGAATTCACCTGCGACGTGGAAGGATCGCGGCAGGGCTTCTCCGAAGCCTTCGCCGATCACGAACAGGGCGGCCATCCCGCGCGCTCCGCGATTGACGGCGACCGCCGCACCGGCTGGGCCATCGGCGGCGACAAAGACAGGGCCGAAGACGGAGGCGTTGCGCGAATGAATGCGCCGCACGAAGCCGTCTTCGTTTTCAGCAGGCCGCACGACCTCGGCAGCCGCAGATTGCAGTTTTCCCTCCGGCACGACGCCAACGCCGGTCACGCTATCGGTCGCTTCATCATCGAGGTCGCATCCGAAATCCCGCCCGATGCGAAGTCCGCCGCGTTGCTCTCCGCGCTCAAGACACCCGCCGCCGAGCGATCGCCGGAACAGCAAACGCGAACCGCCGCGGCCTTCGACTCGGCGCGCGTGGCGAGGGAGATGACGGCCGGCAATGCCGGCGCGGTCATGGTGATGCGCGATCTGACGCAGCCGCGCGAAACCTTTCTCCTCACGCGGGGCGACTTCATGCGCCCCGACCGAACGCTCGGCCCGCTACAGCCCGGCGTGCCGAGCGCGGTCAAGCCCGCGCTGCCGGAATCCGCCGGGCGCCGCACGCGACTCGACCTCGCCAACTGGCTCACTCATCCGGCCAATCCGCTCACCGCTCGCGTGACCATGAACCGGGTGTGGATGCGCTATTTCGGGCGCGGCATCGTGGAAACGGAAGAAGACTTCGGCACGCAGGGATCGCGCCCCACGCACCCCGAATTGCTCGACTGGCTGGCCAGCGAGTTCGTGCGTCGCGGCTGGAGCCTGAAGGCGATGCATCGCCTGATCGTCACGAGCGCGACTTATCGGCAGGCGTCTGACTCGCGAAAAGATGTTCACGAAACAGATCCGCGCAATTTGCTGCTCGCGCGGCAGGAACGCTTGCGCGTGGAGGCGGAGATCGTGCGCGACGCGGCCTTGAGCGCGAGCGGTCTTCTAGATGCCCGCATCGGCGGCACTGGCGTGCGTCCGCCGCAACCCGACGGCGTTTACGCCTTCACGCAAGTCAAAAAGAACTGGACGGCGTCGTCAGGCGGCGACCGGTTCCGCCGCGCGATGTATACGGTCTTTTACCGCAGCGCGCCTTATCCGCTCTTCACGACCTTCGACTCGCCCGATTTTCAGACCGTCTGCACGCGCCGCCCGCGCTCGAATACGCCGTTGCAATCGTTGACGCTGGCGAACGATCCGGCCTTTCTGGAAATCGCCCGCGGGTTGGCCGCGCGCCTCGTGCGCGACGTGCCGGGAGATTTCACCGCTGTGCTTGATGCGCGCCTGCGCCGTGCTTTTCTGTTGTGTTACAGCCGCAGGCCTGACGCGACGGAACTGGCCACGCTGCGCGGCTACGTCGAGCGGCGCCTCCGTGGCTTCGCGGGCGAGCCTGCCGGGGCTGCGGCGCTGGCGGGCGAGGAATTGACAAAAGCCGGATTGACCGAAACCGAGGCCGCCGCGCTCGTCGCGGTGGCCCGCGCGCTCTTCAACACCGACAACTTCATCACGCGAGAATGAACATGAATGTCCCGGTTCCAAACAACCTGCGAGACGCCACGCGCCGCCATTTCTTCGGGCAGTGCGCCGTCGGCCTGGGTTCCATCGCGCTCAACTGCTTGCTCGCCCGCGACGGCTTCAGCGAGCCGCCGCTTTCGCAACAGAGGGCGCAAATTGATCCCACTAACCCGTTAGCCCCGCGCAAACCGCCGCAGCCGGCCAAAGCGAAGCGGGTCATTTATCTGTTTATGGCTGGCGGCCCGTCGCAACTGGAACTCTTCGAGGACAAGCCGAAGCTGCGCGAGTTGACGGGGCAGAAGCCGCCCGACAGTTTGATGAAAGGCAAGCGCTTCGCTTTTCTTAAAGGCAACGAAACGCTGCTCGGCTCCAGGCGCAAGGCCGCGCGTTACGGGCAGAGCGGCATGTGGCTGAGCGAATTGTTGCCGCATCATCAAAAGATCGTGGACGAGGTCTGCTGGCTGCGCGGGATGTCCACCGATGTTTTCAATCACGGGCCGGCGAAGCTCTTCATCAATTCCGGCTTCCAGGCGCCGGGCCGTCCCAGCTTCGGCTCGTGGGTGACTTACGGATTGGGGAGCGAATCGTCCGACCTGCCCGGCTTCGTCGTGTTGCAGAGCGGGCCGCGCGGACCACGGGGCGGCGCCACGTTGTGGAGCAGCGGCTTTCTGCCGACCGCGTTCCAGGGCGTGCCCCTTCGCGGCAAGGGCGACCCGATCCTCAATCTGCGCGGCCCCGCCGGAGTGACGCGCGAGCATGAGCGTGATTTTTACGACACGGTGGGCGCACTGAATAAGGCGCGGCTGGACAAAACCGGCGACCCGGAAATCCTGACGCGGCTGAACGCTTACGAGATGGCGTTTCGGATGCAGACGAGCGCGCCGGATCTGATGGATTTGAGCAAGGAATCGGAGGCCACGCTTGAACTTTATGGCGTGAAGCCGGGCGAGGGCGGCTTTGCGGCCAACGCGCTGCTGGCGCGGCGGATGATCGAGCGCGGCGTCCGCTTCGTGCAGCTTTATCACACCGACTGGGATCATCACGGCGACAAGGTCAACAACCTCAGCGATGCCATCGAAGCCCGCTGCCGCGAAACGGATCAGGCGAGCGCCGCGCTCGTACTCGACCTCAAACAGCGCGGCTTGCTCGAAGACACATTGGTAATTTGGGGCGGCGAATTCGGGCGCACGCCGCTGGGCGAGGTGCGCGAGACCGTGGGCCGCGACCATCACGTCGAAGGCTTTACGATGTGGGTGGCCGGCGGCGGGTTCAAAGCCGGCTACGTGCATGGCGCGACTGACGAACTCGGCTTCGTCGTGACTGAAGGCCGGACGCATGTGCATGACCTGCACGCCACACTGCTCAATCAACTCGGCTTCGATCACGAACGTTTGACCTATCGCTTCCAGGGCCGCGAGTACCGCCTGACCGATGTCCACGGCAAGGTCATCCAGGAGGCGCTCGCCTGATCAACATATGACTGGCCGGTTGGCGCAAAAACGGATGAACCGGGCGGCGACCGCGCCGCTGGCAGGCACGGTCGCCGCCAGCCCCGCGGCCTCGCGGGGCTGGATCTTGTCGCCTGTGTGGGACAGCCTCTTGTTCATCGGCGCGCCTCTATTGTGCATCGTCACGCTCTTGCCTTTGCGGGCCGTTTGGAAATCGGAAGACATTTCGCTCTTCCTGCTGGCCTTCTTCACTTTCGGCCACCACCTGCCCGGATTCATTCGCGCTTACGGCGACCACGAATTGTTTGCCCGCCACCGGTGGCGGTTCCTGCTCGCGCCGCCGCTCGTCTTCGCGGCGACCTGGTGGTTTGCTTCGCGCGACCTGCACGGCGTGTTGCTCCTCGTCTTCGCGTGGGACATCTGGCACGTGCTGATGCAGCATTACGGCTTCATGCGCATTTATGACGCCAAGCAGGGCGCGATCAACTCCGTGACGGCGCGGTTGGATTGGGCGCTGGCGCTCGCCTGGTATCTGACGCTGATCGCGCTCAGCCCGCACTATGGTCACAGCCTGTTATTCCGGGCCTATTCGAGCGGAGTTCCGCTGCTTCAGCCCGCCGCATTCGCCGCGCTGCAAAGCGTGATGACGGGAGTGAGCGTCGCGCTCACTCTGATCTATGCCGGGTATAACTTCTATCTCTGGAAGCAGGGGCGACGGGTGAACTGGCGCAAACTGGCATTGATGGGAATCTTCCTGGCCGCGACTTACTACCTGTATGTCGGCCTGGAAGATTTCACCACTGGTTTCGCCGTGTGGTCGGCGTTTCACTGCATCCAGTATTACGGCATCGTCTGGTCGTTCAATCGCAACCGGGTGGCTCGGAGTCAGGCCGTGACCCGCTTCGTCCGCTTCCTCTTTCAACCCCGGCTGGCGCTGGTGGCGCTCTACGTCGGTTTGATTTTTCTCTATGGCGGCATCAACTACGCGATTCAATTCGTCGGGGACGATGCCTGGCGCGGGTTGTTGCTGGCCTTCGTCGCCACTTCGGGGACGCTGCATTATTACTACGACGGGTTCATCTGGCGCATCCGCGAGCCGGAGACAGGAAAGTACCTCGACCTCGCAGCGGCGGAAAAATCGCAGGAGCAGAGAACACCCGCCGTCTCGCGGGGCTTCGCGGCGATGAAGGCGCTGCGACGACTGCCGAGCCGGAATGCGAGCCTGACGCACGCTGCCTGCTTCGGCGTTGCGCTGTTGGCTCTGGGCGCGCTCGAAAGCTGGCGACCGCATTCCGAGCTTACGATGCGGCAAGCTCTCGCCCGGACGACGACGCAGGCGGGAGACGCTCATTTCCACCTGGGCGAAGCCTTCCATCAACAAGGCAGGATCGAGGAAGCCGTCAACTCATACCGCGAGGCGGCGCGGCTGATGCCGGAGTTCGCGGGAGCCGAGACAAAACTCGGTCTGACTTTGGCGAAGCTGGGACGGCGCGATGAGGCGATAGCGGAATTTGAGCGGGCCTTGGCCATCGAGCCTGATCTTTCCGAAGCGCACTATAATCTCGGCCTGCTCCGCGCGCGCGGCGGCGAGAATGAGGCGGCGCTGCGCCATTTTCAACAAGCCTTCCCCGCGGGAGACCCACGCGCCCTGCGCGCGCTGGAAGCCAAGCCGGAGGCGGCGGAAGTTCTCAACAATCTGGGGCTGGGGCTGATGAACAGCGGCGACCGAAAGTCGGCGATGGAAATGTTTCGCCGCGCCGCCGCCGCCGGTCCGAATTTCGTCAGCGCCCGGCTCAATCTGGGAAATGCGCTGCTGATCGAGGGAGACCTGGCGGAAGCCCAACCTCATTTTGAAAAAGCCCTTGCCCTCGATCCGTCGAACGCGCTGGCGCACAACAACCTCGGCCTGCTGCTGGTCCGGTTGAATCGGCGGCCGGAGGCGATCCCTCATCTTCAATATGCGTTGCGGACCGGTGATGCGACGGTGCGCGCATCGGCGCTGAAATCGCTTCAAATGGTCCAGGAAAAGGGCGCCGCGCAGGAAGGAAAGTAACTATGATTCATCCCGGCTCATGCCGTATTCATCCGCCGAGTGGCGTCATCGGTCTGGCGCTCGCGGCAATACTTTTTTCCGGCTCGCTGTTGAGCGCTACTGATTCGCGGACGGCTGGCTGGTCAGGCTACGGCGGCGATTTGAGCAGCCGGCATTCGCCGCTGCGACAAATCAACCGGGAGAACGTGGCGCGATTGCGCGTCGCCTGGACGTACCACACCGGCGACATTGACGCGCCGAATTACTCCAACATCGAATGCGCGCCGCTGGTCGTGGATGACCGCATCTATCTGACCTCAGCCTTCTCGCGCGTTATCGCGCTGGAGGCCGCGACCGGGCGCGAGATTTGGAAATTCCATCCATTCGAGGGCGTGAACTGGAAGCCGGGCGCGGTCAATCGCGGCGTGGCCTACTGGTCGAACGGGATGCGGAAGCGAATCGTGCTGGCGACGTATGACGGAAGGCTGATCTCGCTCGACGCGCGCACGGGGCAGCCCGACGCGCAGTTCGGCGCGCAGGGCATCGTCAATCTGCGCGCAGGGATTGAGCGCGATCTGAGGGGCTTGAAGTACGGCGCGACCTCGCCGCCGGTCATTTTTGAAAATCTGGCCATCGTTGGCTTTCAGAATGATGAAGGACCCGGCCCTTCGGCTCCCGGCGACATTCGGGCTTTTGACATGCGCAACGGGCGCGAGGTCTGGCGCTTTCACACCGTCCCGCGACCGGGCGAATTCGGCCACGACACGTGGGCGAAAGATTCGTGGAAGAATCGCGGCGGGGCGAACGCGTGGGCCGGACTGAGCGTGGATGCGAAGCGCGGTCTGGTTTTTGCGGGCTTGGGTTCGGCGGCCTTTGATATTTACGGCGGCGACCGCCAGGGCGCGAACCTGTTTGCCAATTGCGTGCTTGCGCTGGACGCGCGCACGGGCAAGCGCCGCTGGCATTACCAGACCATCCGGCATGATCTGTGGGATTACGACCTGCCTTTTTATCCGCTGCTCGTGACCGTCAGGCATCAAGGCCGAATGAAAGACGCGGTGGCGCAGATCACCAAGACCGGCTTCGTCTTCGTGCTGGATCGTGAGACGGGCAAGCCGCTTTTTGAAGTCGTCGAGCGGCCTGTTCCAACTTCAGACGTGCCGGGCGAAGAGGCCTGGCCGACGCAGCCTGCGCCCGTCAAACCGCCGCCGTTCATCCGGCAGACATTGACGGAAGCGGACCTCACGGACATTTCCAAAGAGGCGCGCGATTATGCCCTCGAAAGATTCAAGACTCTGCGTGCGGGGCGGATGTTCACACCTGTCGGACTGCGCGACACGTTGATCTATCCTGGCTTGCTCGGCGGCGGCAATTGGTCTGGCGCGTGCTTCGACCCGGCGACGGGGCTGCTCTACGTGAACTCCAACAACGCGCCGTGGATCGAAAGTTTGAAGGAAGCTCCGGCGGAAGCGGGCTATCGCTACGAGCGGAGGACGCATATGCGCTTCACCGATCGGGAAAACTATCCGGCGGTCAAACCTCCCTGGGGTAACCTGACGGCCATAGACCTGAACCGTGGCGAGATTGCGTGGCAGGCGACGCTCGGAAAATTCGCGGAATTGACGGCGCGCGGCATCCCGCCCACCGGCACGGAAAACTTCGGCGGCGCGATTGTCACGGCGGGCGGACTGGTCTTCATCGGCTCAACGATGGATGAGAAGTTTCGCGCCTTCGATAAGAGCGACGGCAAACTGCTCTGGGAGCATAAGCTGGCGGCGGGCGGTTACGCGGCGCCGGCGACTTACTCGGTGAACGGGCGCCAGTACGTGGTCATCGCGGCGGGCGGCGGAGGCAGACTGAAGACCAAATCCGGCGACGCTTACGTGGCTTTCGCTCTGCCCTTGAACCCCGGACGTTACAGCGTGGAAGCGAAAGCGGTCACGACCAAAGGCGGCGCGAACGAAGTTCATGACTCGCTTTATGAATTCCTGCGCAACGATAAAGCGGAAGACGTGCTGACGGTCAACTATCCGGCCTCGTCGCAACCCGGCGAACTGGCCGTCGAAGCGACTTATCGTTTGTGGATTCCGCCCGGCGTGAAGCGCGTGCGCGCGGTGATCACGCATCAGCACGGTTGCGGCGAGGGCGCGGAACGAGGCGGCGAGACGGCGGCCCACGATCTGCAATGGCGCGAGCTGGCGGCGCGGCATGACGCGGCGTTGCTGGGGCCGCGCTACAACGCGAAGGGCGGCAATTGCCGCTTGTGGTCCGACCCGCGACTCGGATCGGGCGCGACATTTCCGCGCGCTTTGTCCGACCTGGCGAAAATGAGCGGCCATCCGGAGCTGGCCTCCGCGCCCTGGTGTTTGTGGGGACATTCGGGCGGAGGCTTCTGGGTTTCGATGATGCTGGAACAACACGCGCCACGCATCGTCGCGGTCTTCTGTCGTTCGGGCAGCGCGCGGATGACGGGGCCGGAGGGCGAAACCGTGAACCCGCAATACCCTCCCGAAGCCTTCGGCGTGCCGGTGGCTTTGAACCCCGGAACCAAAGAACGCGGCGACGAGAGGTTCAATCGCGCCTGGGAAGGGACGTTGAAATTTTTCGAGATGTTCCGCGCGAAGGGAGCGCCGGTCGTTTTCGCGCCCGACCCGATCTCCAATCACGATTGCCGCAACTCGCGGTTGTTCGCCATTCCCTTCTTCGACGCCTGCCTGCGGCTGCGTTTGCCCGCGCAAGGCGGCGCGCTCAAACCCGTTATGCAAAACGCGGGACTACTCGGCGATTGGCAGACCGCCACAACTCAGCCTGTCGCTGATGCGAAAGAGACGTTGCAGTTCGGCTGGCTGCCCGACGCCGCGAGCGCGCGAGCCTTCAGCGAATACGTGAAAGACGGCGTTACAACTGACGCGACGCCGCCCGTCGCGCCCGTGATCAGGCGCGCCGCGGCGCAACAAGACGGCGTGGCGATTGAATGGACGGCGCGGGCGGATTTCGAGAGCGGCGTTCGCGAGTTCGTCGTTTACCGCGACGGACAGGAAGTGATCAGGATCGGGCCATATCCGCGAGCGCAAGGGGCGCTCGCTCAATTTCAGGGCATCTCTTATCACGACACACCGCTGGCGCCGCTGGCTGAAATGAAATGGGTGGACGTGGGCGCGGCGAATGGGAAAGTTGTTCGCTACGAGATTTCGGCGATCAACGGCGCGGGCCTGGAATCGCCGCGCAGCCGGCCCGCGCGCGTCAGCGCAAACAACGCGAGCAAAACCGCGCGACGCACTTTCGGCCCGCTGCGCGTCTCGACGCAAAATCCGCGCTACTTCAGCGACGCGCGGGGCAAGGTCGTTTACCTGACCGGCAGCCACACCTGGCCGAGCATCGTGGACATGTCGCCGTCCGATCCGCCGGCGAAGTTCGATTACCCGGCTTTTCTGGATTTCCTGGACAAATACAACCACAACTTCACGCGGCTCTGGACGTGGGAATCGGTCACTTGGGACACGCGCGGCAACCGGCAGGACCGGCGGCATACCGTCGCGCCGCTCGCCTTTGCGCGCACCGGCCCCGGCAATGCGCTCGACGGCAAGCCGAAGTTTGATCTGACGAAGTATGACGCTGAGCATTTCCGCCGCTTGCGCGAACGCGTCCGGGCGGCGCAGGCGCGTGGTATCTACGTTTCGGTGATGCTGTTTGAAGGCTGGAACTTGCAGCACGCGCCCGGCGCCTGGGAGGGCCATCCCTTCAACGCCGCCAACAACGTGAACGGCATTGACGGCGACAAGGACGGCGACGGCAAGGGCGTGGACGTTTACACGCTCGCGAGCCCGGCGGTCACGCGCTTGCAGGAAGCTTATGTCCGCAAGCTGATTGATACGGTCAATGACCTCGACAACGTGATGTATGAAATCTCGAACGAGAACTTCGGCGGCTCGACCGAATGGCAGTACCATTTCATCCGCTTCGTCAAAGATTACGAGCGCGCGAAACCGGCGCAGCATCCGGTCGGCATGACCTTCCAGCATAAAGGCGGGACGAATCAGGCGTTGTTCGACAGCCCGGCGGATTGGATTTCGCCCAACCCGGCGGGCGGTTATAAAACCGATCCGCCCGACGCGATGGGACGCAAAGTGATTCTCAACGACACCGATCATCTGTGGGGCACGGGCGGCGAGGTCGTCTGGTTGTGGCAAAGTTTTTGCCGCGGACTCAACCCGCTGTTTATGGACCCTTACGACGGCGTGGTGCTCAAACCGAAAGAAGACCCGCGCTGGGAACCGATCCGGCGCAATCTGGGATTCACGCGGCGTTACGCGGAACGGATGCAGCTTGACCGCGCGGTCCCGTCGAATGCGCTGGCTTCGAGCGGCTACTGCCTGGCGAATCCGGGGCGCGAGTATCTGGTTTACCTGCCGACGGGCGAAAAGGTTTCGCTCGACCTCGCGGGCGCGACGGGGAAGTTAAACGTGGAGTGGATGAATCCGGCGGACGGCAAGATTTCGCCGGGCGATGCGGTTGATGGCGGGAAGCGGATAGAACTTTCTCCGCCTTTCGCGGGGCCTGCGGTTCTTTTTGTGTGGAAGAAATGAGATGACCGGATGAACGAATCAATAAACGAAGTGAGCCGCCGCCGCTTTCTGGCCGCGTCCGCCGGGCTTGCGTTTCATCCGTTCCGGCAAGACCAGCCCGAGACGCGCCAGGCGACCGGCGTCAAGGTCGGCGAGGTGACACATAATTCCGCTCTCGTCTGGATGCGGTGCGGAGCGTTTGGAGTGCGGCGATGACTGATATCGCTGGCGAATTCAAATCTCACTACCGGGCAGGAAGATAAGGGGCAGGAAGATAAGACGCTTGAGATTCGGGTTGGTATTTTCCTGCCTGACATCTTCTTGCCTGATAATCAGACTTGAATTCACCGGCAGTATCACGACTCGCCGCACTCCAAACGCTCCGCGTGATCACAGGGTTTTCTGAGTATGAAAAAACAACTGTCACTGCTTTTTTTACTGGCGTTGCCGTTGGCCGTAATCGGTGATCAGCCGCAAGCCCAGCCCGCGTCCGGGCCGAACATAATTCTGATCCTGGCTGACGACCTGGGCTACGCCGACATCGGCGCGCAGGGCGCGAAACATCCGACGCCGAATCTCGACCGCATGGGGCGTGAAGGCGCTCGCCTGACCAGTTTTTATACGGCGGGCAACGTCTGCACGCCGACGCGCTCGTCATTGATGACCGGCGGCTATCCGGCCCGCGTCGGCTTGCATCGCGGCGTGCTTTTCCCCGGTTACCCGAACGGGATCAACGCGAGTGAAATCACCATCGCCGAATTGCTGAAATCGCGAGGCTACGCCACCGGCATGGCCGGCAAATGGCATCTGGGCGATCAGCCGGAGTTCCTGCCCACGCGGCACGGCTTCGATGAATACTTCGGCATTCCTTTCTCGAACGACATGGGTTACGAACATCCGCGGAATGTGCGCATATATCCGCCGCTGCCGTTGCTGCGCGGCGAGAAGGTGATCGAGACCGAGCCGGATCAACGCTACCTGACGCGCCGTTACACCGAAGAAACCATCAAGTTCATCGAGAAAAACCAGGCGCGCCCGTTCTTTTTTTACCTGCCGCACACGATGCCGCACTGGCCGCATTATTCGAGCGAGAATTTCGCGGGCAAATCCGGCAACGGCAAATACGGCGATGCGGTCACGGAACTCGACTGGTCAACGGGCGAAATACTGGCCGCGCTCAAGCGGCTGAAGCTGGACGAGAAGACGCTGGTGATTTTTCTGTCGGACAACGGCGGCCCGGTGGTTCAGGGCGCGACCAACACGCCCTTGCGCGGCGCGAAGGCGAGCGCCTGGGAAGGCGGGCACCGCGTGCCGTTCATCGCGCGCTGGCCGAAGCGCATTCCGGCGGGCAAGGTCGTCGGCGAAATGGCCGCGTCGTTCGATCTTTATCCGACGCTGGCGAAACTAGGCGGCGCGCGTATACCCACTGATCGCATCGTGGACGGCAAGGACATCTGGCCGCTGCTCGCCGCGAAGAATGGCGCTAAGACGCCGCACGAGGCGTTCTTTTACTTCACCAACAACGGCCGTCTGCAGGGAGTGCGCAGCGGCAAATGGAAATTGCTCGTCCCGCTGCCGCTGCCGGCCAACGCCAATCGCGATAATTTCGTGACCGAGCCTTCGCTCCTCGACCTCGATGCCGACATCGGCGAAACGAAGAACGTCGCGGCGGAAAATCCGGAAGTCGTCAAACGGCTTCAGGCCCTACTCAACCGCGCCCGCGCCGATTTGGGCGACGGCGATAAGGCGGGCGCGGGCTGCCGCCCGGCGGGCTTTGTGAAAGAGGCGAAGCCGCTGACTTAGAGCAGATTGCGGAACACGGTTATGATTCGCCGACTTGCGCTGTTGGCTGTCGCGCCCGCAGCCACTCGCACGCCCCACCCGAATCACCGGGCGGGACGTTTCTGAATTCACGAGTAAAAACGGAGAAAACTAAAATGTTGAAAGCGCACCCGAATCGTTGGTGGTTGATCCTGATCCTGCTCGTAGCCGGCGTGTTGCTGATGCGCGTATCGGAGAAACTGGCGACAGGCAACGCGGAGTTGTGGACTTCGTGGGAAGACGCGAGCGCATTGGCGCGCCCGTCGCAAGCGGGTGAGACGCCCGCCGCGTTCAAAGCGTCGGATACGTACCGCGAAGACGATTTTCCTTCGATCGCCGCCGGGCGGAACGGCGAGGCGTGGCTGGTCTGGTCTTCTTACAGCGGGCTGCGCGACGAGATTCGCCTGCGGCGTTACGCCGACGGCAAGTGGTACACGTTCACGCGCGTGCCCGGCGTGGCGGCTGATGTCTTGCTGCCGCAAGTGGCGCCAATGCCGGGGGACGCGCAGAGCCGCGTCTGGGTGGTGTGGGCGCAGTTGGTTGACGGCAACTACGATCTTTACGCCGCATCGCTCGCCGGGAACGCCTGGAGCAAGGTCGAACGGTTGACCAGCGATCCGCAGCCGGACGTATTTCACAAATTGATCGTTGACGGGCAGGGCAAACTCTGGGTCGTCTGGCAGGGCGCGCGCAACGGGCAGTTCGACATCTTTCTCAAACGTCACGACGGCGCGAACTGGTCTAAAGAAATTCGCGTCACGGATCATCCGGCGAACGATTGGGAGCCGGCGGTCGCCATCAACAGTCGCGGGCGCGCGCACGTCGCCTGGGATTCGTACCGCAACGGCAATTACGACGTCTTCCTGCGCGAGGTCAACGCCGACACCGGCGAACTGGGCGCGGAGATCGCCGTCGCCAATTCGCCGCTGCGCGAAGCTCGCGCCAGCGTGGTCTGCGACAAACAGGACCGCGTCTGGACGGCTTGGGACACCGGCGGCGTCAACTGGGGCAAGGATCAGGGCTACACCATCCGCGCCAATCCGCAGGGCGTCGTGCTCTACGACGCGCGCCAGATCGGCGTCAAAGTCTTCGCCGGCGGCGTGGCCAAAGAGCCGGTCGGCGAACTGCCACAGTCGTTGCCCGAAAGCGAGCGCAACTATCTGCAATCGCCGCGACTCGGCCTGGACGCGCAGGGCCGCGTCTGGATGGCCTTTCATCATCGCGGCGCCGTTGTGAACGAGAACGCGCAGGGCCAGCGCCAGCAGCGTAGTTACTGGGCGGCCTACGCGACTTATTACCAGGGCGATTCGTGGTCGCCCGCCGTCGCCTTGCCCAACAGTTGGGGGCGCATCAGCGGCGTGCAGAGCCTGGCGCAGGCCAGCGACGGAAAGATGTGGCTGGCCTGGAACACCGATAACCGCAAAGCTCCCGACACGCACGTGCCGGTGAAAAACGACGTTTACCTGACGCTGCTGCCGGCGGCGGGCGCGGCGGTTGAACCAGCGTTGCGTGAACCGCGTCCGGTCACGGTCGAATCGCGCCCGGCGCACACGGACGAAGTTGGCGACGTGAAGGCGATCCGCGCTCATCGCGCCGCCATCGGCGGTAAGCAGATGCGCGTCGTGCGCGGCGACTTCCACCGCCACACGGAATTTTCGTGGGACGGCGGCGGCTTCCGCGACAGTTCGCTGCTGGATTTTTACCGCTACATGATTGACGCCGCCGCGATGGATTTCGGCGCCTCGACCGACCACAACGCGGGTGGCGATTACGAATACTGGTGGTGGCTGACGCAGAAGCTGACCGACGTGCATCACCTGCCGTCGAGCTACGTCGCGCTCTATGGTTACGAGCGCAGCGCCATTTACCCGAACGGCCATCGCAACATTATCCACACGGTGCGCAACATCCCGGTCGTTTCGTTCTTCACCAAAACCGATCTGGCGGGCGTTCGTCCGGGCGTCGGGACGGGCGCGCTGCTCGACAACGACACCAAGCTGCTTTACGACGAGATTCGCAAGACGGGCGGCATCGCCATCTCGCACACGTCGGCCACGCGCATGGGCACCGACTGGCGTGACAATGATCCGAATCTCGAACCGGTGGTCGAAATCTTTCAGGGCGCGCGAACATCCTATGAATACGTCGGCGCGCCGAAGTCAGCCGACCCGGAGAAAGACAGCCAGCACATCCGGAACGCCGGATACCAACCGGCAGGCTTCGTCTGGAACGCATGGCAGAAAGGCTACCGGCTGGGCGTGATCACCAGCTCGGATCATGGCTCGACGCACATCTCTTACGCGCTGGTCTACACCGACGATTACTCGCGCCAGGGCATCGTCGAAGCCATCCGCAAGCGCCGCACTTACGGCGCGACCGACAACATCATTCTGGAATACCGCGCCGACGATCACTTCATGGGCGAAGAGTTCACCGCGACCAAACCGCCGCGGCTCTCCGTCAAAATCATCGGCACGGCTGAGATCGCACAGGTTGACGTGATCAAAAACAACCAGTTCATCTACACGGCCAACCCCGGCAAGCGCACGGTCGAGTTCCGCTATCAGGACACGAAACTCGATCCAGGGGTGAGTTATTACTACGTGCGGGCGCAGCAGAAAGACGGGCAGATTGCGTGGTCTTCGCCGATCTGGGTCAATAACAGCGCGGCTAGGAAATAAGCCAACAGGCAAAACCGCGACTGATCGAAAAGGCGCGAACGACGTGGGAAAACTACAAAAAGAAAAACCCTCCGGTTCCAGAGGGTTCGTGATGTCGGGCTGGGTTTTCCATATCAAGCTCACAAGGAGCACCCGACACCTGAATAATCAGCCAAGTGCGCGCACTTGGCAAGTCGCGATTGCTTCGCAATTCGAGGCTGGGAAATAAAAAGCAGACGGCTCTTGCCAACGCAAAGGCGGAGGATTATACATAGCCCGCCATGTTTTGAACGGCGTTACCTGAGGCCCAACGCGAGCCTCAGGCTGCTCACACCCGCTACTGATTCGACGTACAACTTGTCCAACCCAAAAGGAGGAACCCATGGTTTCACGCACTCGCTTCTTTTTCGGGATGATCGCGCTGCTGGTTCTCTGCGCCGGCGGCAGCCTCGCGCAGGACTATCGCGCGACGGTGGTCGGTTTGGTCACGGACGCCAACAAAGCGGCGATCCCCGGCGCCAAAATCAAAGTCACCAACGAACGCACCGGCGTCAGCGTCGAAGTCGCCACGACTTCCGAAGGGCTGTACACCGTGCCTTACCTCAACCCCGACACTTACACGGTCGAGGTCAGCGCCGCTGGTTTCAAGGGCGCGCGTCACACGGGCATCGTGTTGCAGGTTTCGGATAAACAGAATTTACCGTTCACGCTCGAAGCCGGGCAGTTGCAGGAAACTGTCACCGTCACCGGCGATCAACAATTGATTCAAACCGAGACGGCGGCGCGCGGGCAGGTCTTCGACGAGGTCAAGATGCAGGAGTTGCCGCTCAATGGCCGGCAGGTTTACATGCTGCTCAACCTGACGCCCGGCGTGGTCTTCACCCAGGAGGTCTTCGGCGCGACGGGCTTTTCGGGCACGCGCGGCTGGGACGTCAACGGCAACTATTCCTTCAACGGCAGCCAGACGGGCACGGCGCAGTACCTGCTCAACGGCGCGCCCATCAGCACCGTCGGTTCCTGGCAGGTCGCGCCCAACGCCGAAGCCATTCAGGAATTCAAGGTGATGACCAACACCTACGACGCGCAGTTCGGACGCACCGGCGGCGGCACGGTCAACACCACCTTGAAAGCCGGCACCAACCAATGGCACGGCTCGGCCTTCAACTACCACCGCAACCGCGTGCTCGACGCCAATTCGTTTCAGAACAAGCTGAACACCTCGCGCAACCCGAAGGGCGAGCCGCGCGGCCCGCGCATCACCAATCAATTTGGCGGCGTGGTCGGCTTCCCGCTCTTCAAGGACAAAGACTTCATCCTGCTGAGCTTTGAAGGCTACCGCGAGAAGGTGCCGTTCCCGATTCTGGTCAGCACGATTCCCGCCGACCTGCGCGACGGCAAGAACTTCACCAAGTACGGCATCACCATTTACGACCCGCTGACCACGCGCCTGTGCCGCAACAACATTGACGTGCAGGGGACGTGCCGCTCGACTTACGTGCGCGACCGTTTCCCCAACAATGAAATCCCGGCCAACCGCATCAGCCCGGTCGGCAGGAATATTCTCAATCTCTATCCGCAACCCAACACCAATCCGACGGGCTTGAACTTGAACTTCATCGCGTCGGGCAACACGGGGCTATACCACTACAACCAGCCGATGGGGCGTTGGGACCACGTCTTCAACGAGCGCCATCGCATGCACACGATCGTGACCTGGCAGCACGGCGACGAATTTCGCTCGAACAACGGCTTCCCGCCACCCGCCGAAATCGGCAACATCGTGTCGCAGCGCACCAACCAGAACTACATCGCCGATTACACCTGGGTGCAATCGCCGACCGCGGTCTGGAATTTCCGCCTCTCGTTCGGGCGCTTCTCTTCGATCTTCCCGGACGGCGAACGCTCCTTCGATTTCAGCTTCGACAAACTGGGCATAAAGAAAATGCCGCTGCCGCCGACCATCGGCGACCGCCAGACCGCGCCGCGCGTGCAGGTGTCGAACTACAACGACATCATCGGCAACTCGTTCACCTGGGGGGCGGACAATCAATGGGATTTCACCGCCAGCCTGCGCCAGACCAAAGGCCGCCATTCGCTCAGCTACGGCGGCGAATACGCCTACATCGGACGCGGCTCGGCGGGACCGGGGCGCGCGACGGGCTTGTTCACCTTCAACCAGAACTGGACGCGGCAATATCGCGATCTGGGGCAGGGCGCGACGGACGGCTATTCGGTGGCGGGTTTGCTGCTGGGCTATATGGACAGCGGGCAGATTGACTGGAACGACAGCTTCTATCGCACCTGGCCTTACATCGCCGGCTACGCGCAGGACGACTGGAAGTTCTCGTCGAAGCTGACGCTCAACCTGGGCTTGCGCTACGACGTGCAGGTCCCCTGGGTCGAGCGCCACAACCGCGCCAATGCTCTATTCGACTACACGGCCAAGCATCCGAACAGCGACGCGATCATCGCCAGGTGGAAAGAGTTGAAAGTCGCCTATGACGCGACGAACCCGCGCTATCCTTACCCCAACCCGCCGGCGGCGATCCTGGGCGGGCGGCTCTTCGCCACTGACGACAACCGCCGCATCTACGACACAGACTGGTCGAACATCCAGCCGCGCTTCGGTCTGGCCTACAACTTCCTGCCGAAAGTCGTGCTGCGCACCGGCTTCGGCATCTTCCACCCGACCGACACGCAGACGGGCCAGGTCAGCGGCTTCAGCCAGAGCACCGGCTACATCAATTCGATTGACCAATTCACGCCTTCGGGCAAGGCGCTGACCGGGCCTTACTCGCTGGAAGACCCGTTCCCGAATGGCTTGATCCGCCCGGGTGGCGCTGAAGCCGGACCGTTTTTGCTGATCGGCGGCGGCGTGGGGTACGACGGACGGCAACGGCCCATTCGCCGCAACTTCCAATATTCGCTCAATCTGCAATTCGAGCTGCCGTGGGAGTCGGTGCTCGAAGTCGGTTACGTCGGCAGCCTGACCAACCGCGTGCCGGTGACGCGCAACTTCAACGCCATCTCGCGGGACGACTTTAACCGCGCCTTTCAGGACGCCAACTACACGCAGTTGCAAGTGCCCAATCCGTTCCAGGGATTCTTCCCCGATACGGTGGGATTGGGCCGCAACGCCAACACCGCGCGCAGCCAGTTATTGCGCCCGCTGCCCGGTTACGGCGACCTGACGCAGAACACCAATCCCTGGGGGCGCTTCCGCTACGACGCCCTGCAGGTGCGCTTCGAAAAACGCGCCTTCAGCAACCGCACGGCGGGCGTGTTGACCTTCATCATGTCGTATTCGTGGTCGAAGAACATCGAGCGGACGGTGTTTCTCAACAATGCCTACGACGAACGCCCGGTCAAGCAACTGGCCGGTATTGACAAGACGCACACCTATGCTCTGAGCGGCGTCTGGGATTTGCCGTTGGGCAAGGGGCGGCGCTTCTTCGCGGATCGTCCGGCGCTCCTTGGCGCGCTGATTGACGGCTGGAACCTCAACTTCATCCACCAGTACTACAGCGGCTATCCGGTGGGCAAACCGGACGCGGTCTTCTCCTGCGCCAGCTACAAGAACCCGAATCCGACCGAGGACGCCTGGTTCAACAACGACCGCACCTGTTACACGCAGCGCGCGCCGAACACGTTGCGCGTGACCGAAGAACGCTTCGCCTACATCCGCAACCCGAACCGCCCGCAGATGAGTATGTCGCTGTCGCGGCGCTTCCAAATCCGCGAGCGCTACACGCTGCAATCGAAGATCGAAGCCTTCAACGCTTTCAACACGCCGATCCGTCCGGGGCCGAACACCGGCTTCACCAGCGTGGATTTCGGACGGCTCCCGCGTTCGCAGAACAACTTCCCGCGCAACGTCCAGTTGTCGCTGCGGTTGTTGTTCTGATTGTGCGGCGCCGCAGTAATGTGGGGCAGGTTGAAAACCTGCCCCACAGCGATGCAGGCAGCGTCTGATTGTCCGCAGGGGTGTGGGGCAGGTTTTCAACCTGCCCCACACCCCTGCTCACGACTTCTGCAACAGGCTTGCCTTAGCTCCCGGCGCCGCGCGAAGCGCCATGAGGCGCAACAGGAGGATCATCATGAGTTTCCGCCACGTTATAACGGTCGTCATTCTGCTCGCGGCTTCCGTTTCCGCGCAGAGTTTCAAAGCTTCCCTGGTCGGCGTCATCACCGATCAACAGAGAGACGCCATTCCCGGCGCGCGCATCACGCTCGAAGACAAAGCCACGGGCCAGAGGCTGAGCGCGGTCAGCGATGAGGGCGGCGCCTATTCGTTGCCGCAGATCCCGCCGGGCGTTTACGACATCCGGGTCGAGGCCGCCGGCTTCTCGTCGCACATCGAAGCCGGCGTCACGCTCGAAGTCGCCCAGGCGCGGCGCTTGAACGTCGTGATGCAGGCGGGCGCGGTGAGCGAATCGGTCAGCGTCACCTCGACCGGCGTTACGCTCAACACCGAGATCGGCGGCAAGACTGAAGTCATGACCACGCGCCAGATCGAAGACCTGCCGCTCAATGGCCGCAACTACCTGGACCTCGCCAAGCTCCTGCCCGGCGTGATGGAATCGGCTGAAGACACCGGCAAGCTCAACACCAACGGCACGCGCTCGGACGCGACGGGCTACATTCAAGACGGCATCTCGAACCGCATTGACCGCGGCGCGGGGCAGGCCGTCGTCACTTCGCCCGACACGATTCAGGAGTTTCGCGTCGAGACTTCGACCTACTCGTCGCAATACGGGCGCGTGGCGGGCGCGCAGATTCAGGTGATCTCCAAAACCGGGACGAACCGCGTCAGCGGCTCGCTGTTTGAATTCGCGCGCAACGACGCCTTCGACGCCAAAGACCCGTTCCTGCTGCCGACCGATTCGAAGAAGCTCAACCGGCATCAGTTCGGCGGGACGGTGGGCGGACCTTTGCCGCTGCCGCGTTTCGGGGAGGGCGGGCCGCTCTTTCGCGCGGGCAAAAATCGCAGCTTCTTTTTCGCCAGCTTCGATGGCCTGCGCGAGCGGCGTTCGGTCAACGCCAGCACGCAGGCGCCGCATCCCGATTGGCTGCGCGGCGATTTCCGCAATTTGCGCAGCGCCGGGCCGGACGGCGTTTACGGCAACGCTGATGACCTCGGGCGGGTGCTCTTTCCCGTCGTCACGATCAATCCCACCACCGGCGTGGCCTCGACCACGCGCCGCGAATTCCCGACGCCGAACGTGATCCCGCAGGAAATGATCTCATCCGTCGCGCGACGGCTGCTGGCCTACATCCCGGCGGCCAACACGCCGGGCACGCTGATCGGGTACATCGTCAATACGCCGAACGACAACCGCAGCCGCGTGATGTCCGTCCGCGTGGATCAGCGCCTGGACGAACGGACCAGCTTCTTCGTGCGTTACGCCTGGACGCACGCGGACAACTTCAATCCTTCATTGGGGCAGGCGCGCGATTTCTATCCGAACTTCGGCGGCACAACCGAATCGCGCAACCGGCTGCTCACCAGCGGTTTCACGCGCGTCATCTCGCCGGGCGTGATCAATGAATTGCGTTTTGGGTTGAACCAGACGCGCCAGTTCATTTACGGCCAATACCTGGGCCGCGACATCAACCGCGAACTCGGCATCTCCAACGTCGCCGTCAATCCGGACGTGGCCGGCTTCCCGTTGATTCGCATTGACGGCTTTCCCAATTTCGGCGACCGCGACGCCTGGCCGAACCGCTTTCGCGCGGGCAATTATCAGTTGAGCGATACGCTGACCTGGATCAAGGGCAAACACAGCATCAAATTCGGCGGCGAGCTTTTCCGGACGCATTACGACGAGAACAATTACAACAGCCCGCGCGGCAACTTCCGTTTTCGCGGGCGCGCCTCGAATCCCGCCAACGCCGTGTCGAGCGGCCCGTTGAGCTTCGCCGATTTCATGCTCGGCTACCTGCACACGGTCGAGTTGGGCGATGTGCCGAAGCCTTCCAATTTCCGCAACCTGCAAGGGTCGGCCTACGTGCAGGACGATTGGAACCTGACGCCGCGCCTGACGCTCAACCTCGGCCTGCGCTACGACCTGCTGGGGCCGCTCACCGAGGCAAACAACCGCATCTCGAATTACGTGCCGCAGGTCAACAAGCTGATCTGCGCGACCGAAGAGGAACCGCCCTGCGTCGTTGATCGCAGTTTCCCCGACGCCCTGATCGAAACCGATTACAACAACTTCGCGCCGCGCTTCGGCTTCGCGCTGCGGCTCGGCAAAAAGAACAAGACGGTCGTGCGCGGCGGCGTGGGGATGTTTTATAGCATCTCGCTGCTCACCTTGACGCGGCAACAATTCGCCACGGGCTTCCCCTTTACCAACACGCTCAATTACACAGTGCAGACCAGCCCTTCCTACAATCCGCTGACCTTGCGGATTGACAACGCCTTGACCGCCACGCCCACTGTCACCGGCGTCAACAACCCGCGCGGCATCGCGGTCAGCGATCCGCTCGGCACGGTCTATCAGTACAACCTGACCATCGAGCGCGAACTGGCCAAAGACCTGGTGGTGGAAGTGTCCTACGTCGGTTCGCAAGGCCGCCATCTGGGACGCCGCTACAACATCAACCCGCAGGTCATCAACAAGGCGCTCTTCGATCCGAACCGGCTCAACACACAGATTGATTACGTCATTCCGCAAATCCGCCGCTTGAATCAACAGGGCGTCAGCACCACCTTCGGCGACATCATCTACCAGGAGAACAGCGGCACGTCGAATTACAACAGCGGCCAGATCAGCTTCCGCCGCCGGGCGCGGCGGGGTTTGATTATGCAGGGCGCGTATAGCTTCTCCCGCTCCTTCGATTCGGCCTCCTACGTGGACGCGGGGGCGCTCGGCTCGTCGTTCCAATATCCGCAAGACCCGGACAACCTGCAATTCGAGTACGGCCTGTCGGATTTCGACCGCACACATCGCTTCACGGGCAGCTTCGTGTGGGACCTGCCCTTTGGACGCGGGCACATGTTTTTCAGAAAGAAAGGGCTGGGGCAAAACCTGCTGAGCGGCTTCCAGCTCAATGGCACGGTGATCCTGCAATCGGGCCGCCCGTTTACGCCCAAGCTGCAAACGGCTGATTTCACGGGGCAGCGGCCCGACCTGATCGGCGATCCGTTGAAGGAAATCCCTGCCGGGCGTTATTTCAATCCCTTCGCGTTCGGCGATCCGAGCCGCGTGACATCAATTGACCCGAACAATCCGAACCTTTACGGGACCGCCGGGCGCAGCCTCTTGCGCGGCCCGCGCTTTCACCCGGTCAATCTTTCGCTGATCCGCAACTTCCGGTTGAAAGAAAACTGGCGCGCGCAATTCCGCGTCGAAGCCTTCAACCTGCTCAACCAGCCGAATTTCGACGTGCCCGATTTCACCATCGAGACGCCGCTCCTGAATGACGCGCTGCCGAAAGAGGAACGCCTGCGCGTCGCGCCGAATACGGCGGCCCTGACGCGCATCGTCCAACCGATGCGCGAATTGCAATTGGGGCTGCGGATCACTTTTTGACGGCTCTGATGTGGGACAAGATGGCATCTTGTCCCACGATCACAGGCGAACTCAACGAAAGGAAAACAACCATGAAAAGATTGATTTTACTTCTCCTGCCTTTCCTGCTGCTGCCTTTCTCGCCGCTGGGCGCCTGGCAAGCGCAAACGCAAGCGCAGCGCCAGCCCTCGTCGAAGCCCAACATCCTGTTGATCGTCGCCGATGATCTGGGCTACGCCGACATCGGCGCGAACGGCTGTCAGGACGTGCCGACGCCGAATATAGATTCGATCGCCAAAAACGGCGTGCGTTTCACCAGCGGCTATGTTTCGGGGCCGTATTGCAGCCCGACGCGCGCGGGTCTGATGACCGGGCGCTACCAGCAACGCTTCGGTCACGAATTCAATCCTGGCCCGGCAGGCAACGCCGACCCTGAATTCGGCTTGCCGCTGACCGAAACGCCGCTGCCGCAGCGGCTCAAGGCGCTGGGCTATTCGACCGGCATGGTCGGCAAATGGCATCTGGGCTACGAGCCGAAGTTTCATCCGATGAAGCGCGGCTTCGACGAGTACTTCGGCTTCCTCGGCGGCGCGCACAGCTACCTGGACAACGGCGACAATATCAATCAGGTCACGCGCGGCGCGGAGCCTGTGAAAGCGATTTCTTACCTGACCGAGATGTTCGGCGACGAAGCGGTCGCCTTCATCGAGCGGCAAAAAGACAAGCCCTGGTTTTTGTACCTGCCGTTTAACGCCGACCACGCGCCGATGCACGCGACGGATCAGTACCTGGCGAAGTTCGCCCACATCAAAGACCCGCTGAGGCAGAAGTTCGCCGCGATGCATGCGGCGATGGACGATCAAATCGGGCGCGTGCTGGCAACCGTTCGCAAACATAAACTTGAAGAGAACACGCTGGTCTTTTTCATCAGCGACAACGGCGGTCCGACGAATGCGAACGGCTCGCGCAACGCGCCGCTGCGCGGTTTCAAGGCGCAAACCTGGGAGGGCGGCGTCCGCGTGCCCTTCCTCGCGCAATGGAAAGGCAAGCTGCCCGCGGGCAAAGTCTACGAGCAGCCCGTCATTCAACTCGACATCCTGCCGACCATCCTGGCCGCGATTGGCGCCGAGGCCAAAGCCGAGTGGAAACTCGACGGCGTCAACCTGCTGCCTTATCTGACGGACAAACAGAAAGGCGCGCCGCACGCAGCGTTGTACTGGCGCTTCGGGCAACAGATCGCCATCCGAATGGGCGATTGGAAGCTGGTCAAGGCACCCGGCGCAAACGCCACACAAGGCGAATTCCTGACGAAGGCGACCACCGAAGGCGCGCACCTGTACAACCTGGCCAGCGATATTGGCGAGCAAAACAATCTGGCGGAAAAAGAACCTGCCAGGCGAACACAACTCGCGGCGGCTTGGGACAAATGGAACGCGGAATTGATCGAGGCGAAATGGATTCCTGAGCGTGCGGCGCGAAATCGTCGCCGGTAGTAAAAAAGGAGCAGGTTATGTTACTCGCCCAGGCGGAAATTGAGCTGGTCTTGAGCCAGGTTAAGGCTGCCTTCCCAAACCTGTCTGATTGGGAATACAGTAATGAGGATGACGACGACCATTTCGGTTTCACGGTTTGGGGTTGCCTGGTTGTTCCAACAGGCGCCGAGAGTTGGGAGCAGCGGCGCTTTTACGTCACCTTTGACATCTTTTCAGAGCCAGGGTCAGAGCCAGGGTCAGCGCCAGGGCCGGAGCAATGGCGCGGGACACTGACGATTGGGCAGCATTTTTACCTTTGGACAAGCGCGGATTTTGGTGACGCGCATTTGGTCAGCGCCGACCCTTGCGCAAATTTGGCGGAGGCGATGGTCGCGTTAAAGGCCGGAATCGCTGATCTGGCCAGAGCTTTGTCTGCGGTTTAATCTGCCCAACTCAACCGTTAGATGGCTAAACGAAAGGGGACCGTGACGAAAAAGAAGCAATCTCCGAAAGCCATTGAGGAAAGCATCCGCCTGCTCGCGCGCAAGTACGCTGACAGGCTGAAGAACGCCATCGCTGTACGGCTGGAAGAAATGAGGGAGGATGACAGGTCTCACTTCCTGATCTACCAGGTATTGGGCGTAGGCGATCAAGAAGGACGATTGGTGGATGAATATCAAAACAAAGGGCGATTTCTCTACAAGTACGCTGGCTCGTTCCTGGAGGAAGCTGCGAAGCTGTGTTTTCTCGAAAAATTCCCGGAATCCAAATCAGTCCGAATTCCCAATACGCAAGGAAAGCTGCCAAAGACCTTTGAGATAGATTGTCTGGTAGGAACCGACGCGATTGAGATCAAGTGGAGGGATGCAACCACTGATGGCGATCACATTACGAAGGAGCACACGCGCATTCGAGCAATTGTTGACGCCAGGCACATCCCGATACGAGTGATGTTTTACTATCCGAACCGAACTCAAGCGATCAAGATTCAACAAACGCTCGAGACGCTCTACAAGGGCGTGAACGGTCAGTATTACTATGGCGACGCTGCCTGGCAGTACGTGAAGAAAAGAACCGGCGTTGATCTGCTTCGGATACTCAAGACACTGGCACAAGAAAATGCACCGACAAGCTAATGTTCAAGTACATCTCGGCGATTGCTTACCTATCTTGAAAGAGATGGCAAGCGGAACTGTGAACCTGGTGTACCTCGACCCTCCCTTCTTCACTCAGAAAATACATCGGCTTGCCCCCCGAGACCGTTCGAAAGAGTTTTCTTTTGCCGACCTTTGGTCTTCGCAAAAGGAATATACGACCTTCCTCTTTGAACGCTTGCGCGAAATACATCGAGTCATTGCGGAGGACGGAAGTATATTCTTCCATTGCGACCGCAACGCTGTTCATCTGGTGCGCGCGCTTCTCGATGATGTCTTCGGCTCCGAGAACTTTCGCGCGGAAATCATCTGGCATTATCGCAGGTGGTCCAATTCGCAGCGGGGGCTGCTGCCGGCTCATCAAACCATTCTCTATTACACGCGGTCGGACAACTACACCTTTAATGAGTTGTGGACGGAGTATTCCCCCGCCACCAATGTTGATCAGATTCTTCAGCGGCGCAGCCGGGACGACTCAAACAAGTCTGTCTATGCGCGCGATGATCAGGGCAATGCAATCTCCAATGGAGCCAAGCGCGGAGTGCCTCTGGGCGACGTTTGGGACATCCCCTTTTTGAATCCCAAAGCGAAGGAACGAACCGGTTATCCCACGCAGAAACCTTTGCTCCTGCTGGAGCGAATCATCTTGCTGGCGACAAACGAAGGCGATTGCGTGATGGACCCGTTTTGTGGCAGCGGCGCCACTTTGGTGGCGGCGCAATTGCTGAACCGAACGGCCATCGGAATTGATCTGTCGGAAGATGCCGTAGCGATCACGAGGAAACGGCTGGAAGAGCCGACCATGAGTCAATCCCGCCTGCTCGATGTGGGACGTGAAGCCTATCGGAATGCCGATGAGAATGCTTTGGCTATTTTGCAGGGGGTGGAATATGTGCCGGTCCAGCGCAATGCCGGTATTGACGCAATACTCAAGCAGGACTTTGATGGCGGCCCAGTGACTGTGCTCGTTCAACGTCCGGGCGAAACGCTTCTGGAAGCGGCGAGAAAGCTGTCGAAGGCATCGGCCAGCAAGGGGGCAAAAGTAATGTTCCTCATTGCCCTCGCCAAAGGTGGTTGTTTTGACTTCGCGGATGAACTCCCCGCTGGTGTTGTAGTAATTGAATCCCCGGCTCTGGGTATTCAAGAGCATCTGAACAAACTTAGAGCTTCAGATGTTTTAGTAGACAAGGCCGCAATCTAAACATGCGCATCAGGTCTGATCGTGAATCAGGGAATCTTCAAACTCTCCGGTAGCCCTTGAAAGGAGGACACCATGTCGAAGAGAGCTTATTGCCTACGCATTTCCGCAAACGTACTTCTCTGGCTGGCAGCGTTGACCAGCCTGTCGCTGGCCCAGGGCGCGCGCGGTTCGATTGGCGGAACCGTCACGGACGCTTCAGGGAGTGTCCTTGTCGGAGTGAAGGTGACGGTTACGAACACGGAGACCGGTTCCGCTTTCGAGTCGCTTTCGGATCAGCATGGCGCGTACCTGGCGCCGCAGTTGTTGCCGGGCCTTTACCGCGTGCGCGCGGAGTTGGCCGGGTTCAAACAAACACAGGTCGAGCGCGTGCAAGTCAACATTGACCAGGCGGTCGCGCTTGACTTGAGGATGGAAGTCGGAGCGGTGACCGAATCGGTGACTGTCGAGGGTGAAGCCATTGCCCTCAACACCGAAACCGGCTCGGTCGGCCACGTCGTGCAGAACCGCCAGATCAACGATCTGCCGCTCAACGGGCGCAACGCCTTCGATCTGGTCAACTTGACGCCGGCTTCGTTCAGGATCGGCGGCCAGGTATCGGTCGCGGGCGGGCGCACGCAGACGGCTTCGGCCTTGCTCGACGGCGTCTTCAACAGCCGGGGCGGTCTCGGCGCGGAGGGCATCGAGATCAGCCCGCCGATTGATTCGATGCAGGAGTTCAAGGTGCAGGCCAACTCGATGTCGGCGGAGTTCGGGCGCGCTTCCGGCGGCATCATCAACGCCACGACCCGCAGCGGCACGAACCGGTTTCGCGGTTCGGTCTATGAGTTCCTGCGCAACGACCTCTTCGATTCCAAAGGCTGGAATGTTGACCGGAAAGCCCCGCTGCGCCGCAATCAATTCGGCGGGACCTTCGGCGGGCCGATCATCCGGAACCGGACCTTCTTCTTCTACAACTACGACGGCTTCCGCGAGAGCCGCGGCGTGGTGCGCACGCGGCGCGTGCCGACGGAACTGGAACGTCGCGGCGATTTCTCCCAAACCACTTTCGAGTCGAGCGCCGGCGTTTCGGGCGGCGTGCTGCCGATTTACGATCCGACCACCACGCGGCAATTCGCGGGCAACGTCATCCCGGCCAACCGGCTCGATCCGGTGGCGGTCAAGCTGCTGGCTTTTCTGCCGCTGCCGAACCGCCCGCCCGACAACCCGATTACGGGAGCGGGCAATTATCAGGAGAATTCGGTCAATCCGACGACGCGCGATTTTCACATCGTGCGGCTCGATCACGACCTCACGACCAATACCAAAATCTTCGGGCGCTACACGCTGATCGAACCGGACGACAGTCCGGACGGCCCGACGGCGGGTTTCGGCGCGGCCGATCCCGACGCGATAGACATTTTCAACCGGCGGCAGAACCTGGCGCTCAACCTGCAACATATCTTCTCGCCGAAGCTGATCGCGACCCTGAGCTTCGGCGGCACGCGGCTGAGCATCGTACGCCGAAGCATCGGCGCCGGAGAGGATATTCCCGGCAAGGTGGGCTTGCGCGGCGTCGAGCCGGACGCCTTCCCGCGTTTCAATTTCAACGCCGGGCGCGTGCCGATGACCAGCTTCGGCACGACCGGAAATCAGAACCGGCTGGCGGCCTTCACCAACACGCAACTGAGCGGCTCGCTCAATTGGATCAGGGCGAATCACAACCTGAAATTCGGCGGCGAGTACTGGCGCTTCAACGGCAACGAAGTCAACCGGCAGTTCGCGTCGGGGCAGTTCGCCTTTGTGCCCACGCCGACGCAGGGGCGCAACGCGCAGGGCAATCTGATCGCCAACTCCGGCCTGCCGCTCGCCAGTTTCCTGCTGGGCATTATTGATTCGGTCAACGCGCGCGTGGACGCCGGCATCGGCAAGCGGAGCTACTACCTCGCCGGTTTCGCCAACGACGATTGGAAGCTCGGCCAGCGGTTCACGCTCAACGTGGGGCTGCGTTACGAAGTCGAATCGCCGGTGTTGGAAGTGGGCAACCGCATGAACAACTTCGATCCGCGCGTGCCGCATCCCTTTGCCGGGCGGACAGTGGATGGGCAACTGATTCCGGCGGGGACGAAAGGCGTGCTCACCTTTCCGGGGCGCAACGGCTACGGCGAACGTCTGGTCGAGTGGGACAAAAACAATTTCGCGCCGCGCATCGGGCTGGCGTGGCGGCCTTTCAACCATCATCGCACAGTCGTGCGCGCGGGCTTCGGCATCTTCTTCGGCAGCCCGTACAACCGCGAGGTGATTCAACAACAGCGGCTGGGCTTCGGCGGCGTCGCCAATTTCCGCACGCCCGTGCCTTTCACCTTGCGTGAAGGGCTGCCGCCGGGCGCGTTGCAATTTCCGGCTGAAGCAGACCTCGTGCCGGAATTCGGCGCGATCGGCACACTCTGGCCGCAGCAGCAGGTGCAGTTCATCAATCCCGAACGCAGCACGAACTACTCGCAGAACTTCAACCTGACCATCGGCCAGCAGGTGAAAGAGATCGCCTTCGAGTTCGGCTATCTGGGCAATCTGGGACGCCACGTGCCGTTCCCGAACATCAACCTCAATCACATTCCGACCGACTTGCTCTCGCGCACCGAAATCCCCACGCGATTGCGACGCCCCTTTCCGCAATTTCCCGGCGACACGGCGCAGGTGCAAATCCTCTCGCCCAACTGGGGCATCTCGAACTATCACGCCTTTGTGTTGAAGTCGGAAAAGCGCGCGGCTTCGGGCTTCGGCTGGCTCTTCACCTACACGCTCTCGAAGTGGATTGACAACGTCGTCTTCGTGGGCGGCGACGACGTGACCTTCGGCGACGACGACCAAGTGCAGAACATCTACGACCTGCGCAACGAACGCTCGCTTTCGACCAACGACATCCGCCACCGCATGGTCATCAGCCCGATTTACGAATTGCCGTTCGGGAAAGGCAAACGCTGGTTCCGAGGCGGCTTCCAGAATCAGGCTTTCGGCGGCTGGTCGCTTTCGACAATCGCCACGTTGCAGAGCGGCTCGCCCTTCGGCGTCACCGTGCTCAACGGGCCGCGCGATGTGCTGGGCGACAACGCCGACGGCAAGAACCTGCGGCCCAACATCGTCGGCGATTTGAGTTTGCCCGATTCGCAGAAAGGCCAGCCGGCGACGGGCGGCGTGCGCGGGATTCAATGGTTCAACCCGGCGGCTTTCGCTGCGCCGGCGCGATTCACTTACGGCAACGCTTCGCGCACGGTGATGACCGGGCCGGGGCGCGTCAACTTCGATACGGCGGTCCTGAAGAACTTCGCGTTCAGCGAACAGTACCGGCTGCAATTCCGCTTCGAGATGTTCAACGCCTTCAACACGCCGCAATTCGGGCTGCCGGGCAATACGTTGGGCGCGAGCGGCTTTGGCATCGCGGGGGCGGGCGGATCGAATCGGGAGTTGCAGTTCGGACTGAAGCTCTTCTTCTGAATCAGGTCAGCCAGAGGCGATTGACGCCGTACCGATCAAAAGCTGCGTCAATGCTTACGACAGTGAGATTCTCGACCAGCGCCTGGGCAATCAACAGGCGGTCGAATGGGTCTTTGTGATGAAAAGGCAGGCGCTCGATCAGGTCGAGGTGTGAGACAGTGATGGGCTGAAGTCCTCCAACGGTTCGTCAAAGTCAGGACTGATCCAGATGATGCTCTCGCTCAATCCGGCTTGGCGGCGTTTGGGCTTTGTTTTAAGCTGTTCGCTCGTCTGACCATTGACGGCGGTGAGCCGGGCGACGGGTTGGTTATCGGCGGTGATGATGATCTCTTCGTCACGCTTGAGACCGGCGATCAACTCTTTGATCTTCAGCGTGAATTCGGAAATGTCCATTGCGATTGCTGCCATAAAAAACTCCTTTCGCTGAACCTGGGGAATTATACCGTATCAATCGCAGACCTTTCAGGCCAGAGGATGGTTTTTGCTGGCAAAGAGGATCGCGGTTGCGCTTCGACTCGTTCACGTCTGCGCGCTTGCCGATTGAAAGCGCAAGCGCGGCGAAACCTGCAAAAAGGAGACCCCGATGCGAATCATACTTTCTATCGTGTTGTTTGCGCTCTCGTTGTTCGCCCTCTTCGCCGTGCGTTCGATGCAGTCGGGCGCGGCGCAAACGGAACGGGTGAGCGTCCCGATGAGAACAGGCGGAGTCGCGCTGCAATTGACTTTCGGGCTGAAGGATGCTCAGCCCGCGGACTGGAGCGGAAGCTTGAAGATCTCCACCGGCAGACTCGCGCGGCTCGAAGGGCGGTTGCAAGCGAACGACCGGATCGAAGGCGATTCGTGGCGGCTGCGCTCGCGGCAGCAAGGACAGGGCGCCAACGCGCGCATCAATCCCGCGCAGTTATTCGCCGTCCTCGACGCGCCGCCCGACGCGAAGGTCGAGGTGACGGCCGGCGGGCGCGGCTTTTCCTTCACGCTCGGCGATCTCGCGCTCGGCAAACAGGCGCTGTTCCTCGAGGCGGCGGTCGCGGTCGAACGCGCGCCGTCATTCGCGCAGGTCACACGTGACGCGAGCGAAGATGATTTTCCGGCCTGCGCCGCCGCGCCGGACGGAGCGGTCTGGTGCGCCTACGTCGCCTATCAACACGGGACGCCGATTGACCGGAACGTCGTCAATCAGGGCAAGTTTGAAACGCTCGTCACCAAAGGCCACGGCGATCAGATCAGGCTGCTGAAATTCGACGGCGGGCAATGGAGCGGGGCGTGGAATGTGACTGGCGCAGGATTGGATGTCTGGCGTCCGGCGGTCGTGGCGGATGCGCAAGGCGGAGTTCACGTCGTCTGGTCGCAGAATGTAAATGGTAATTGGGACCTGCACGCGGCGCGCTTCGATCCGAAATCGAACCGCGCAGGGGCCGCCCGGCGGCTGACGAGCGCGGCGGGCGCGGACATCAATCCTGTCGCCATCGCCGCGGGGCGCGACGCCTACATCGCGTGGCAGGGGTGGCGCGACGGCAATTTCGACATCTGGCTGGCGGGTTTGACCGAGAGCGGACTGCGAAGCCCGCAGCGCGTTTCGACGAGCGCGGCGAACGACTGGCATCCGGCGCTCGCCGCAACTTCGGTGGGCGACGTGTGGGTCGCCTGGGACACTTACGACCAGGGCAACTACGACGTCATGGCGCGGTTGCTCGCGCGCGGCAAGTTGAACGAGCCGGTAGCCGTCGCCGCCAGCCCGCGCTTCGAAGCGCGTCCGAGCATCGCCGTGGACGCGAAGGATCGCGCGTGGATCGCCTTTGAAGACGCCGATGCCAATTGGGGCAAGGATTACGGCACGCGCTGGACGGGCAAGAGCGGCGTGGCCTTCTACATCTCGCGCCACATCAAAGTGCGCGCCTTGAACGGCAGCGCGGCGGTCGAACAGACGAAGCTCGAGGTCAAGGCCACGGCTGTGGACACGGATATGCTCGACGGCGCCGGCGTCATCGGCCGCGATCAGCGGGTCAGCTTTCCGCGTCTCGGCGTGGACGGCGCGGGCCGCGTCTGGCTGCTTTTCCGCCGTCATCCCGCGCGAAATGGGCAGGGCGAACGCTGGGCCGGTTTTGCGGTTTACTTCGACGGCCAGCGCTGGTCGGAGGAGATTGCGCTGCCGCGCTCGGAAAACCTGATGGATAACCGCCCCGCGCTGGCCAGGCTCAAGGACGGCGCCGTGCTCGCGCTCTACTCGACAGACTCTCGCACCGCCGGCACGAACACGGCGGGTGAAAACAATCTTTACGCCGCCCTGCTGAAAGTCGAGGGCGCGGCCGGCGCTCCCTCGCTTGTTTCAGTCAATGCCAAAGGCGGCGGGCAGGCCGTCGAGCCGGTGCATCCGAATGAAAAAGAGGACCTGCGCCGCATTCACGCTTACCGCGCGACGGTCGGCGGCAAGACTTATCAACTGCTGCGCGGCGAATTCCATCGCCACACCGAGATCAGCTCGCACCGCGATCAGGACGGTCCCTTCGAGGAGATCTGGCGCTATGGCCTGGACACCGCCCGGATGGATTGGATCGGGCCGGGCGACCACGACAACGGGGTCGGGCCGCAGCAGATGACGCACGAATACACGTGGTGGCTCTCGCAAAAGCAGATTGACATTTATCATCATGCGCCGGTGTTTATGCCGATGTTCACTTACGAACGCAGCGTGGTCTATCCGAGCGGTCATCGTAACGTGATGTTCGCCAAACGCGGCATCCGCCCGCTGCCGCGCATGTCCGCTCAGCCGCAGCAGAACCGCGAGATCATGTTCGGCACGGAAGAAGGCGGCGCGCCTGACATCAAAAACCTCTACGCTTACCTGAAATTCTTCGGTGGCATCTGCTCGGTTCACACATCGGCCACGAACATGGGCACCGATTGGCGCGACAACGACCCGGCGGTCGAACCGGTCGTCGAGATTTATCAAGGGCACCGGCAGAACTACGAAGAGCCGGGCGCGCCGATGACGGCAAAGAACGCTGAGGACAGCATCGGCGGTTACGAGCCGGCGGGCTATGTCTGGAACGCCTTTGGCAAGGGACGCCGGCTGGGCTTCCAACTCAGCAGCGATCACGTCAGCACACACATCAGCTACGGCATCGTCTACGCCGAGAACGCCTCGCGTGAAGCCATTCTCGACGCTTTCAAAAAGCGTCACTCGTATGGCGCGCATGACAACATCATCCTCGATGTGCGCTGCGGGCAGCGGATGATGGGCGACGAGTTCACGTCGCGGACGCAGCCCAAGCTGGAAATCAGCGTCACCGGCACGGCCCCGGTCGCGCGCGTTGACATCGTCCGACAGCTCGGCCGCGACAAACCGGCTTACGTTTACAACACCGAGCCGAAACAACAGAATGTCAAACTGACCTGGGCCGACAACGCGGCCAAAGCCGGCGCGGTCAATATGTATTACGTCCGCATTCAACAGAGCGACGGCAAGATGGCGTGGGCCAGCCCGATGTGGATCACGTATCAGCCTTAAGTTGTTTTGAACGATCACTAAACTCAGAAGACGACATGATGAAAAGACTGTTTGTTTCGCTCATTTTCGTGAGCCTCGCATTTTTCTCAGGGCCGCGCGACGGCCGCATTGGCAAGGCGGAGGCTCAGCCGTCATCGCTGCCGAACATCGTGCTCATTTATATGGACGATCTGGGCTATGGCGACCCGTCGAGCTACGGCGCGACGAGTCTGAAGACGCCGAACATTGATCGGTTGGCGAAAGAGGGTCTGCGCTTCACCGACGGCCATTCGGCGGCGGCGACCTGCACGCCGTCGCGGTACGCGATGATGACCGGCGAATACGCCTTCCGCAAAAAAGGCACGGGCATTTTGCCGGGTGACGCCGCGCTGATTATCGAGCCGGGGCGCGTGACGTTGCCTTCGTTGTTGCAAAAGGCCGGGTATCAAACCGGAGTGGTCGGCAAATGGCATCTCGGACTGGGGCCACAGGGAGGGCCGGACTGGAACGGCGAAATTCGACCCGGCCCTCCGGACGTCGGCTTCAACTACGCTTTCATTATGGCCGCCACGGGTGACCGCGTGCCGACGGTTTATATCGAAAACCGCCGCGTCGCCGGCCTCGACCCGGCGGATCCAATCAGAGTCGCTTACGACAAGAAGGTCGGCGATTGGCCGACGGGAAAAGAGAATCCCGAACTGCTCAAGGTGCATCCGAGCCACGGCCACGACATGACCATCGTCAACGGCGTCAGCCGCATCGGCTGGATGACCGGCGGTCGCAAGGCTCTGTGGAAAGATGAAGACATGGCCGACGCTTTCACGAGCAAAGCCGTCGCCTTTATCGAGCAGCGCAAACAGGAGCGATTCTTCCTCTACTTCGCGACGCATGACATTCACGTGCCGCGCGTGCCGCACGCGCGCTTCGCGGGCAAGTCGGGGATGGGGCCGCGCGGCGACGCGCTGCTGGAAGCCGATTGGAGCGTGGGCGAAATTCTCAAGACCCTGGACCGGTTGAAGCTGACCGACAACACGCTGGTCATCTTCACCTCGGACAACGGCCCTGTTGTGGATGACGGCTACAAAGACGACGCCGTCGAACGCTTGGGCGCGCACAAACCCGCCGGACGCCTGCGCGGTGGCAAAGGCAGTAATTTTGAAGCGGGCACGCGCGTGCCCTTCATCGTGCGCTGGCCGGGGCGCGTGAAACCGGGCGTCTCCGGCGCGCTCGTGTCTCAAATAGATTTTCTCGCCTCGTTCGCGGCGTTCACGAATCAGAAGCTCGCTGAAGCCGACGCGCCAGACAGCTTCGACGTGATGCCCGCGCTGCTCGGTAAATCGAAGACGGGGCGCCAGCCTTTGGTTGAGCAAGCCAGCGTGCTCTCGCTGCGCGACGGACAATGGAAATACATCGAGCCGGGCAAGGGGCCAAAGATTCAGCGCAACACGAACACCGAGACGGGCAACGATCCTGATGGACAGCTTTACAACCTCGCCGATGATTTGGGGGAAACAAACAACCTCGCCGCCAGGTATCCTGACAGAGTGAAAGAGATGGCGGCGCGGTTGCAGCAGATCAGACAGAACAACCGAAGCAGACCGAATTGATGTACAGCAGACTGTCTAGTCTGCTGGGTCTCCCCCAGTAGCCCACTTGAGGAGACCTCAGCAGACTAGACAGTCTGCTGTACCTTAGGAGCGCAGACATGAAGATCAAAAAACCGGCAGAGAGAATGCAGCGCCGTCGCCAGCCAAACCAGAGGCTGGCCTTTGTCGTCGCAGCTTTGTTGATGATTGCGGCAGCGTCATCGCTGAAATCTCAGTCGTCAAATTTTGCGGCGCAGGCTCAAAATGCCGCGAAGCCCAACGTGTTATTCATCGCCGTTGACGATTTGAACCATTGGGTGCGACATCTCGGTCGAAACAAACAGGTCATCACGCCGAACATTGATCGTTTGGCGGCGCGCGGCGTGACGTTCGCCAACGCCTATTGCGCCGCCCCGATTTGCAATCCTTCGCGGGCGGCGTTGTTGTCAGGGCTGCGGCCTTCGACGACCGGCGTGTACGACAACGGCGTTGACTGGCGGCCAATCATTGCGCGCGAGAAGACGTTGATCACGCACTTCCGCGCGAACGGTTATTACACGGCGGGCGCGGGCAAGATTTATCACGGCGGCTTCGACCGCAAGGAAGAGTGGGACGATTACGGCAGGGAGCGCGGCGGCCCGTGCAAATTGCTGAACCCGACGGACGGCGTCGGCGCCATCAAGTTCTCGCCGGTGGATTGCGGCGACGAAGGCATTTCTGATTATGGGATCGCCGATTACGGCATCGCGCAGTTGCAGGGCAAACACGATAAACCGTTCCTGCTGACCATCGGCTTCCACAAACCGCACATGCCGTGGAATGTGCCGAAGAAGTATTTCGACCTGTACCCGCTCGACCGGATCGAAATGCCGCCCTACCGCGAAGACGACCTCAACGACATTCCGCCCGCCGGCGTGAAGATGGCGCGCGGACCCGGATCGAACTCGCCCGACAAACCCTCCGACCACGAGTTGATGCTGAAGTCGGGCCGCTGGAAAGAGGCGGTGCAGGCTTACCTGGCCACGATCACGTATATGGACATGAACGTCGGACGGTTGCTCGACGCGCTGGACCGCAGCGCCTACCGCGACAACACGATCATCGTCTTCTGGGGCGACCACGGCTGGTCGCTCGGCGAAAAACACCACTGGCGCAAATTCGCGTTGTGGGAAGAGCCGACGCGCGCGCCGCTCATCTGGGTCGCGCCGGGTGTGACCAAACCTGGAACGACCTCGAAGCGCACGGTGGATTTTATGAGCATCTATCCGACGCTGTCTGAGTTATGCGGTCTGCCCGTCCCAGCGCACGTCGAAGGCGTGAGCATCAAGAAGCTGCTCGCCGACCCGGCGGCGAAGTGGGAGCGTCCGGCGTTGACCACGCACGGCTATCAGAACCACGCGGTGAGGAACGCCGAGTGGCGCTACATCCGCTATGCGAACGGCGGCGAGGAACTGTACGACGAGACGAAAGACCCTTATGAGTGGACGAACCTGGCGAACGACAAAAAGTACGACCGGGTGAAAGCGGAACTGGCGAAGGTCTTTCCGAAGGTCAACCAGCTCGCGCCGGAAGCGCGGAACGCGAATCGCGCCCGCTGAATCCGCAACTCATCAACACAGGAGGCAAACCATGACAAAGAAAGTTCGATGGACACTACTGGCCGTTTTTCTCTTCACGATCGCCGCCCACGGTCTCTTGCTGGCGCAATCGCCGCAGGCGACGATCTCCGGCATCGTCACCGACTCGACCGGGGCGGTCGTTCCCGGCGTTCAGGTGACGGCGATCAACCCCGCCACCACGCAGCGCACGACCGCCGTGACCAACGGCCAGGGTTTCTTCGTCCTGACTCAACTGCCGATTGGCCGGTACACGGTCGAGGCTGAAAAGAGCGGCTTCAAAAAATTCGTGCAGCAGGAGCTGACCTTGACCACGGGCGCGACGGTCGCGCTCGACATCCAACTCGAGATCGGCGCGACCGGCGACACCGTCACGATCACCGGCGAGACGCCGCTGCTGCAAACGCGCACTTCGGACGTCAGCACGCTGATCGAATCGAAGACCGTGCAGGACCTGCCGCTCGGCGACCGGCGCACGCTCAACATCATCAAGCTCACCGGCGCGGCGGTCTTCGTCAATTACGACGCGGGCGCCAAGCCGAACTTCTCGCTCGCCGGCGGGCGCACGCAATCGCAGATGTTCTGGATTGACGGCGGTTCGGGGCAGAACATGCGGCTCGGCATCGGGCAGGTGGACATTGATCCGCCGGTCGAGACCGTGCAGGAAGTCAAGGTTCTGTCGAACAACTACGCGGCGGAATACGGCGGCTCGGCGGGCGGCGTGATCATCGCCACGACCAAATCGGGCGGCAACAATTTTCACGGCTCGCTGTTTGAATATCTGCGCAACGACGCGCTGGACGCCGCGGACTTCTTCGCGCCGGTCGTGAACGGGAAGAAAGTGAAAGCGCCGCTGCGTTACAACGTCTTCGGCGGCGCCATCGGCGGCCCGGTTGTGCTGCCGAAGAAAGTTTTCGGCCCCGCCGGTTACGACGGCCACAACAAGACTTTCTTTTTCGGCGCCTACGAAGGCACGCGCCGGCGCGAGGGGCAGGTGCGCACGCTGACCGTGCCGACGCTGCTGCAGCGGCAGGGCGATTTTTCCGACACTCGCAACGCGGCGGGCGCGTTGATCCAGATCTTCGATCCGGCCACGACGCGAGTCGAAGGCGGCCGCACGGTGCGCACGCAATTCGCCGGCAACAAGATTCCAACGAATCGTCTCGATCCCGTGGCGCTGAAGATCCTGGAATTTTATCCGCTGCCGAATCAGGCGCCGGCCAACGTCACTGGCGCGAACAACTTTTCGGGCAACTACCAACAGATACTGACGCGCAACAACTTCACCGCCAAGGTTGATCACAATTTCACCGAACGCGACAAGATCAACGTCCGGTACCTCTACAACAGCGACAACCTGGATTACACCAGCGTCTTCCCGCAAGGAGCGGGCGAAACGCTGGCGCCGGCGCTGCGCCATCAGAATTATTACTATTTCGGTTACACGCGCGTCTTCACGCCGACGGTCATCAACGAACTGCGCTACACCTACAGCAACCGCATCAATCACGCGACTTCCTTCGGATTGGGCGAACCGTGGCCGTCGCGGCTGGGATTGAAAGGCGCGCCCGACGGCGCGTTCCCGCAGATCACGGTCGCGGGCGTGACGACGCTCGGCGCGGGGACGCACGAACGGCGGCAGTTCCCGATCCAGCAGCATCAATTCGTCAACAACCTGACGGTCACGCGCGGACGGCACGCGCTGAAGATGGGCGCGGAGTTTCGTGAATCGCTCAACTTCGAGATCAACCGGCCCTCGGTTTCGGGTCAATTCAGTTTCTCGACGCTGCTGACCGGGCAGCCGGGCAACGCGGCGACCGGCGTGGGCTTCGCCAGCCTGCTGCTTGGTCAACCGAACGGAGTGAGCTTCCGCGAGACCGAGGCGCTGGATCGTTACAGTTGGTACGTGGCCGGATTCTTCCAGGACGATTGGACGATCAATCAATCGCTGACGCTCAACCTGGGCTTGCGCTGGGAAACCGACACGCCGATCACCGACCGCGATAACCGCATGAACGGTTTTGACGCGAAGGCGATCAATCCGGTATCGGGCACGCCGGGCGTGGTTAAATTCTCAGGGCAGGATGGCTATCCGTCGCAGCCTTATGCGACCGATTGGAACAACTTCGGCCCGCGCATCGGCTTCGCGTGGCGTCCGTTCGGATTACAGAAAACCGTCATTCGCGGCGGCGCGGGCGTCTTCTTCGCGCACCCGTTCGACCGCGGCGCGCCCAATTCGGCCTCGCTCGGCTTTGAAAATTCGGCCAGCATCAACACGCAGGACAACGGCCTGACCTCGCCCTTCCTGCTGCGCGATGGCGTGCCCACGGTATCCCTGGGCGGCGCGGCGCGCAACGACAGTTTCGGCGCGGTGCGCGTAGGGCAAGCGGCGACGACCGCCGTCACCTACTTTGAACTCAATCGCCGCACGGGTTATTCCCAACAACTCAATCTAAACATCCAGCATGAACTGCCGGGCCAGATCACCTTCGAGGCCGGCTATCTCGGCAACCTCTCGCGCAAGCTGGCGAGCAACAACGTCTCTCTCAATCAGGTTACGCCGCAGAAGCTGGCCGAGATCGCCGCGCGGACTGACAAGGTCGGCCGCCAGGCGGATCGCCCCTTCCCGCAATTTTCCGGCGTCACGCTGGTCGCGCCGGCTTTCGGCGTCTCGAACTATCACGCGCTGGTGCTGCGCGGCGAAAAACGCTTCTCCGCCGGGTTCAACTTCCTGACGACCTACACCTGGTCGAAATTTTTGAACGACACGGACGAAGGCGGCAACTCGCTCGGCAACGAGCCGAATTACGCCAACTACTACGACCGCGATTCCGATTACGGCCCGTCAGGCAACGACATCCGCCACCGCTTCACGGTCAGTTCGGTTTACGAACTGCCGATCGGGCGCGGCAAACGCTACCTGACGAAAGGGGCGCTGGGCGCGATCGCGGGCAACTGGTCGGTCGGCCTGCTGGCGCTGATGCAAACCGGTCCGCCGACGACCGTCACGACGCAGACCAACACGACCAACGCCTTCTCCGCCGGCGCCCAGCGCGCCAACATCCTGCGAGATCCGAACCTGCCGAACTCGGAGCGCACGCTGCTGCGCTGGTTCGACACCTCGGCCTTCACGCAGCCTGACACTTTCACCTTCGGCACGGGCGGGCGCGGCACGGTGCGCGGCGACGGCGTGATTAACTTCGACATCTCCGTGCTCAAGAATTTCTTCTTCGCCGAGCAGAAAGGCTTCCAGTTCCGGCTGGAGATGTTCAACGCCTTCAACCATCCCGATTTCGGCTTGCCGGGCGCGACGTTGAACGGGCCGGGCTTCGGCGTGGTCTCGAGCGCGCGCGGCGGGCGCAACATTCAGGCGGGCTTGCGCCTGGTCTTCTGAGCTTGCTGTCGTGGGACAAGATGGCATCTTGTCCCACCCGGTGGGCGCAACATTCAGGTGGGCTTGCGCCTGGTCTTCTGAGCTTGCTGTCGTGGGACAAGATGCCATCTTGTCCCACCCGGTGGGCGCAACATTCAGGCGGGATTGCGTCTGATCTTCTGAAACGGGCAAGTTTCATCGGAAGCGAGAAGTGGATAACAGTTGGCGCCAGAAAGGAAAATGTGGGAAAGAAAAATAAATCCCTGATTCCACTCCTATTTTCCTTTCCCACATTTTCCTTTCTGGCGCTGGCTCGTGAGACCAATCGTTATCTGGAATATGAAACTTGCCCTGAAACGATCAAGAAAGGTAACGATATGAACCGGAGTTCACCGTTTACGCGGCGCCAATTTCTGAAAACCTCCGCCGCCGGCCTGGCGTTGGCCAAACCTTCCGTGATCGGGGCCAACGAGACGATCCGGCTGGCGCTGATCGGTTGCAGCGACCAGGGCGCGCTCGATTTGCAGGAATGTCTGAAAGCGCCGAAAACAAAGGCGGTCGCGCTCTGCGACGTGGATCAAACCCAGCTCAACAAAGCCGCGCAACGGTTCGGCGGCGCGCTGGACCTGACCGGCGATTTCCGCCGCATCCTCGACCGCAAGGATGTGGACGCCGTGATCATCGCCACGCCTGACCATTGGCACGCGATCCCCGCGCTCCAAACGCTTCAGTCCGGCAAAGACCTGTTTCTGGAAAAACCTATCGGCCACACCATCCGCGAAGGCCAGTTGCTTGTGAGCGCCGCCCGCGACCCAGGCCGCGTCGTTTCGGTCGGCTTGCAGCAACGCTCCGGTTCGCTCTTTGTGCAAGCGATGGCAGTCATTCGCTCGGGCCAGCTCGGCAAAATCCCGCTGATCCATTGCTGGAACGCCTGGAACGACAAGGTCAATTACAAGGCGGGTTACCGGCAATTGAAGAAAGCGAAAAACTCGCCGCCGCCCGCGGGCGTGGATTACGATTTCTGGCTCGGCCCAGCGCCCAAACGCGAGTTCAACCAGGATCGGTACAACGGCACTTATCTTTACTATTGGGATTACAGCGGCGGGATGACTATCACCTGGGGCGTCCATCTGATTGACACGGTGATGCAGTTTATGAACGTCACGGCGCCCTTGAGCGTGACGGCTTCGGGCGGCAAATACGTGTTCGACGACGATCGTGACACGCCGGACACGGTGGAGCAGGTCTTCGATTTTCCCGGCTTCACGCTGACCTATTCCTGCCGCCACGCCAACGCCTTTCCGAGCGGCAGCCCCGCCTCGGATCACGGCATCCGGTTTTTCGGGACCGAAGGCACGCTGCTGCTCAACCGCAGCGGTTACCAGATCATCACCGAAGGCAAAAAGCCGCAGACGATCAACAGCCCGGCGGGACTCGAAGCGGGCTGGGGCGTCCATCAACGCAATTTCATCGAGTGCCTGATCTCGCGCCGGGCGCCAAACTGCACGATGCTCGAAGGCCACCATTCGACGACGGCCTGTCAACTGGCCAATATCGCGTATCGCACCGGGCGCAAAATTCGCTGGGACTCGGACAAAGAGCAAATTCCCGGAGACGTGGAAGCCGCGCGATTGATGACCAAGAAATATCGCGCTCCCTGGTCGCTGAAATGAGGTTGCCGAGGCTGCACATGAAAAAAATATACCTGATTGCGCTATTGCTCTTTTGCGTCGCGGTCGCGCTGGCGGGGCGTTTGGTCGCGGGGCAAGACCGCGCCTGGAAACCGCCGCCCAAGCGATCCGACGCCGTCCGGGTGTTGCTGGTCACAGGCGGCCACGATCACGATGTGGAATTTTATTCGGTCTTTGACGATCCGGGGATCAAGACCGTCGTGGATCCACATCCGGCGGCGTTCTCCGGCGATATTCGCAAGCGCGCCGACGTGCTGGCGCTCTACGACATGATGAAAAGCATTGACGAGCGGCGGCGCAATCACCTGCGCGCCTTTGTCGAGAGCGGCAAAGGCGTAGTCGTCCTGCATCACGCCATCGGCGATTACATGGACTGGCCGTGGTGGTCCGAAGAGGTGGTCGGAGGGCGCTATCTGTTCGAGCCGGCGAATGGAAAAAAATCGAGCTACCGCCACGATGAAGAGCAGCTCATCACCGTGGCGGCGGAGCATCCGATCACGAAAGGCCTCGGCGCTTTCCGCATCTTTGACGAGACCTACAAGGACATGTGGATTTCGCCCGGGGTCAAGGTGTTGTTGCGATCGGACAATCCGACCAGCGATGGTCCGGTGGCCTGGATCAGTCCTTACCAGAAATCTCGCGTCGTTTATCTGCAACTCGGTCACGACCGCCACGCCCATCTGAATCCGAAGTATCAACAGTTGGTGAGAAACGCGATTCAATGGGCCGCGGGGAAGGCCAATTGAGATTCACTTCCATGAAAACAATGCGACTCATCATCGTCATTTTCCTTTTTGCCGTGACAGCGGCGCCGGCAATGGGGCAAACCGGAGCGCGTCCGAACGTGTTGCTTGTCTTGTCGGATGATCACAGCGCGGCGCACGTCGGCGCCTACGGCAACGCCGACATCAAGACGCCGAACCTCGACAAGTTCGCGGCGCAGGGGATGCGCTTCGAGCGGGCGTATGTCGCCGCGCCGCAGTGCGTGCCTTCGCGCGCGGCGCTGATGACCGGGCGCTCGCCCGTCGCCGTGCAGATGACGCGCTTCTCGGCGCCGCTTGCGGAAGAGTACAAGACGTGGCTGGAACTGTTGCGCGCCAGCGGCTATTTCGCTGGCGTCGCCGGGCGCTCGTTCCACCTCGACGGATCGGGCAATCAGCCGCCGGAAACCGTTGCGGTCTTCGACAAATACAACCTGCGCACTTTCCAGCGGCGGCTCGATTACGCCAAGCAGGGCAATGCGCTGGCGCAGTACCGCGAGTTTCTCGACCTGGCGAAAGGCAAACCATTCGCGCTGCAACTCTGCTTCAGCGACCCGCACCGCCCGCTGGACGCCAACGCCATTCCGGTTCCGCACGACCCGGCCAAGATCAAACTGCCCGCGCATTACCCCGACACGCCCGGCGTGCGCGCGGATTTCGCGCGCTATTACGACGAGATTGCGCGCTTCGACAGTTCCTTCGCCGAAGTTCTGGAAGAGTTGAACAAGCGCGGGCTGGCTGAAAACACGATCGTGATTTTCCAGGGCGACAACGGCGCGTCGCAGTTTCGCGGCAAAGGCACGCTCTACGAATTCGGCGTCCGCGTGCCTCTCATCGTTCGCTGGCCGGGCAAGGTCAAAGCCGGATCGGCGACCAGCGAGCTTTTTTCCGGCGAAGACCTCGCGCCGACGCTGCTCGAAGCCTGCGGTCTCAAGCCATTGAAGGAGATGACGGGGCGCAGCTTTTTGAAGCTTTTGCGCGGCGAAAGCTACACAGGCCGCCAGTATGTGTTCGCCGAACGCGGCGCGCACGGTTCGGGATTGCCGACCGGGACCTCCCCGTTCGACCTGGGCCGTGTGATCATCGGCAAACGCTACAAGCTGATTTACAACGCGCTGTGGCAATTGCCATATCAACCAGTAGATTTTGCGGGCGACGCTTTCTGGAAAGAGCTTCAGCAGATGAGCAAGGACGGCAAGCTGTCGCCGCTGCATCAGCGACTCTATTTTTCGCCGACGCGCCCGATGTTCGAGTTGTTCGACCTGGAAGCCGACCCGGACGAATTCAACAATCTGATAGACAGCCCGGAACACGCCGCTGTCGCGCGTGAACTCAAAGCGGCGCTGCAGGAGTGGATGATCCTGGAGCGTGATTATCTGCCATTGCCGGTTCCACCTCCCCCGGCGCGGTGAGCCTCGCACGGGCGAACGCCGGAGACTTTCACTGCCTCGACGAAGCTTATGAAGATCGGAAAATGTTTTATGGTTTTGGCGTTGTTGCTCGCGCTGCCCGGCGCCGTTCCTGGCGCCGGGCAGCGCGAGCAGCATTCAACGCGCCCGAACATCGTTCTGATTATGGCGGACGATCTAGGTTACGAGACGCTGGGCTGTTACGGCGGCGCTTCCTATCGCACGCCGAACCTGGATCGTCTGGCCGCCGGCGGGATTCGCTTCGATCACGCGTACGCGACGCCGCTCTGCACGCCGACGCGCGTGCAACTGATGACCGGCAGGTACGCGCACCGCGACTGGCTCGGCTTCGGACTGCTCGACCCGAAAGCCCGCACCTTCGGCCATCATCTGAAAGACGCCGGATACAAAACGCTGATGGCCGGCAAGTGGCAATTCACGAGCTACGACCCGGTGGATTATCCGGGCGCGGCGAAACGGCGCGGCATCGGGATGCGCGCCGCGGACGCGGGCTTCGATGAATACAGCCTTTGGCACACGGGGCATACTGAAGACAAAGGCTCGCGTTACGCCGACCCGGTGATCTTCGAGAACGGCAAGTTCCGCGAAGACACGCGAGGCAAATACGGCGACGACCTCTGGACTGATTACGTCAACGGGTTCATCGAACGCCATCGCCGCCAACCCTTCTTCGTCTATTACGCGATGGCGTTGACGCACGACCCTTTCGTTCCCACGCCCGGCAGCCCGGAATGGATTGATCCCGCGCGCCGGCACAAGGCGGAGCTTCGGTACTTCAAAGACATGGTCGAATACGCCGACAAACTGGTCGGCAAAATCGTGGCGAAGCTGGACGAGCTCAAGCTGCGCGAAAACACGTTGATCATCTTTTACGGCGACAACGGCACTAATCAGCGGATCAGCTCGCAAATGGGAGAACGAGCCGTGCGCGGCGGCAAAGGGCTGATGACCGACGCGGGAACTCGTGTGCCGCTGATCGCCAACTGGAAAGGGGCGACGCCGGCGGGCCGTGTTTCCACCGACCTGATTGATTCGACCGATTTCCTGCCGACTCTCCTCGACGCCGCGCGGCGCAAGCCTCCGGTTGGCGCCGCAATGGACGGGCGCAGCTTCCTGCCGCGGTTGCGCGGAGAGAAGGGCCGTCCGCGCGAATGGCTGTACATGCATCACGATCCGCGCCCCGGCTGGGACAAGGAACGTTTCCGCCTCGAACGCTTCGCGCGCACGCAACGGTTCAAGCTGTATGACGACGGGCGGCTCTTCGATATTCCGGCGGATGTCCTGGAAGAGAAACTGATCGCGCAGGGCGCGGACACTAAAATTTCAGCGGCGGCGCGCGCGCGGCTGCAAAAGGTTCTGGATTCGCACAAGCCCTTCCCTGTGTTCACGCCTGATAAAACTCCGTGAGCCTGTGAGGTGGGACGCAACGAGAAGACTGCCAAACTAAAGCGTTTTCGGAACGAGTGTGCGGGCTATCGTGGGACAAGATGCCATCTTGTCCCACAAAGTGAACATTTATGAAACTACCTTTGCTTGTCTTGCTGTTTTGTCTGTGCGCCGTTTCCGCCTTCGCGCAATCGCGCCCGCCGAATATCGTGCTCGTCTTGATTGATGATTATGGCTGGGCGGACACGGGCTGTTACGGCTCCACGTATCATCGCACGCCGAACATTGATGCGCTGGCGGCGCGCGGCATGCGCTTTACGGATGCCTATGCCGCTGCGCCCGTCTGTTCGCCGACGCGCGCGGCCTTGATGACCGGCAAACATCCGGCGCGCTTGCATCTGACCGACTGGTTGCCCGGTCGTGAGGACAAACCGAATCAAAAGCTCTCGCGTCCGCTGATTCGCCAGCAACTGCTATTGGAAGAAACGTCGCTGGCCGAAACCTTGAAACAAGCGGGTTACGCGACCGCGCACATCGGCAAATGGCATCTGGGCGGCGCGGGCTTCGAGCCGGAAAACCAGGGGTTTGATTTGAACGTCGCGGGCGATCACACCGGCACGCCGCTTAGTTATTTTGCCCCCTATCAACGCGACGGGCGGTTTATGCCGAAGTTGGAAACCGCACCTGCGGGCGAATACCTGCCCGACCGTCTGGCGGCGGAAGCTGAACGCTTCATCGAACAAAACAAAGACAAGCCGTTCTTGCTCTATTTTCCGCACTACTCCGTTCACATTCCGATGAAGGCGAAGGCCGAGTTGATAGCAAAATACCGCGCGCTGCCGCGACCCGCGAGCGGGCAGAACAATCCGGTTTACGCCGCGATGATCGAAAGCATGGACGACAGCATCGGACGGCTGACGCGCAAACTGGAACAGTTGGGACTCGCCGACAACACCGTGTTTATGTTCACGGCGGACAACGGCGGACTTTCGGTGAAAGAAGGCGCCGATACGCCCGCGACCGACAATGCGCCGCTGCGCGCGGGCAAAGGCTATTTGTACGAAGGCGGCATCCGCGTGCCGTTGATTATCACGTGGCCGCAACGCATCAAGGCGGGCAGCGTCAATCGCACACCGGTTTATTCCGCCGATTTATTTGCTACGGCAGTCGAACTCGCCGGATTGAAAAACACGACGGGCGTAGATGGATTGAGTTTGCTACCGTTGCTGACCGGACGCGGGCGATTCCGGCGTGACGCGCTTTATTGGCACTATCCGCATTACAGCAATCAGAGCGTCAACGGAGGGCATCTCGATCAACCGGGCGCGGCGGTTCGACAGGGCGATTACAAACTGATCGAGTTTTATCAGGACAATCACGTTGAGTTGTACGATTTGAAAAACGACCTCAGCGAACGCAACGATCTGGCGCAAGCGCGTCCCAAAGTCGCCGCGCAGTTGCGGCAAAAGCTGGCGGCGTGGCGACAAGCAGTCGGTGCGCAAATGATGACGCTGAACACCGAATATAAAGGGCGATGAACTACCATTAGCGGGCGCGTGGTTGGAAAAGGGGCTCAGTCATTGGTTGTGATCTGAGGAAAGCCGCTTAAACTGCGCCGGAGCGCAACATGTACAAAAAGGAATGCCCTTTCCGGTTGGATCGCAGCCGGGAAGGGCATTCAGCGGTATGGCTGAAGACGACTTGACAGATGCCGAATCGCTCAAGCTATTGGGCGTGCCAGCTTGCTGCGCGGCTTGTTATGCAGCAGCGCGGCATCGGGAACCGCATCGGGCAGTTGGTTAAGGCCGAGCTTGGGCGGGCCGTCCCCCGGCGGCAGTGGATAGTCCTTCGACTGAATGGCTCCGCCCGGCCCAAAGAGCCTGAGCGTGTAGTTGCCAAAAGAACTCGCCCAATAGGAACTGACCAGAATGGTGTAGCTGCCCGTCGCGGGAAGGGTGAAGAACCCGCTCCCGGCCGGGATGCGCGCATTCAGTCCGCCATTGCCGTCGTCGTCCTGCGCGATGACTGCCCCGTTCGAGTTGAGCAGGAAGAGGTAGGCATCGAAGCCAGTCGAGTTAAGGCTGATGGCGACCCGTTGACCGGCTGTGCCGCTGAAGCTGTAGCGGTCAACGTAGCGGCCTGTGTTTAGCAGACAATCAGCCGTGTTCAACTGTCCGTTGACGGTTTGGCCGATGCTAATCGGCGCCACCGTCGTGCAGGGGTTGCTGTTCAAGCTGAGCCTGTAGCTGCCGGTTGAATTAGCCCGAAAGGAGCTTGCGAGAATGACGTAGTTGCCCGTGACGGGCAGAGTGAAGAACCCGCTCCCGGTTGGGATGCGCGAGTTGAGGCCGCCGCCGCCGTCATCGTCCTGCGCGATGACTGATCCGCTCGAGTTGAGCAGGAAGAGGTAAGTATCGAAGGCCGTCGAATCGAGGCTGATGGCGATCTGTTGCCCGGCTGTGCCACTGAAGCTGTAGCGGTCAGCGAAACGGCCGTCGCTGCGCTGGCAGTCGGAGGTATTCAACTGCCCATTCACGGTTTGGCCGATGCTGATCGGGATAGCCGTCGTACATGGAGGTGAGGCGGCTTGTGTGACGGTGCAGCTCTGACCGGCGATGGTCATCGTGCCGGTGCGTGCCGCGCCGGTGTTGGCGGCGACGGAATAATTCACCGTGCCGGAGCCTGGGCCATTCACCCCCGAAATGACCTGTGTGATTGTGGTGATCGTGATCCATGCACTATTGCTCGCGGCTGTCCACGCGCAAGCGCCGTCAGAGTGGGTCACCGTCACGGAGCCGGAGCCGCCGCTCGCGGCGAAACTTTGGCTGGTGGGACTGATCGCCGAGGGGCAGGCGGCTTGTCCAAGCAGGTAGAGAATCGCGGCGCGGTTGCGGGCCGTCTCGGTCGGGATCACCTCATCCGGCGGATAGAAGCCGCCCTGCGCCATAGTCTTCGGGTACATCTCGAAGGTGAAGTTCAAAATGCGGTGGACGCCGTAGAGCCAGTCGTTGATCGAGCCGTCGGTGAGGTAGAGGTCGCTGGCCTGCTGCGGCGTGTAATCGTTGGTAGCCGCCATCGCCCGCCCCATCGCTGCCAGCACGTCATGATCAGCCTGTGTCATGTCAGCCGGGACGTCGGCCAATGTGTAACCGTAGGGCCAGAGGATCAACTCGCTGTAGGTGTGAAAGTCAATCGCTACCCTGATTTGCTGCTTGCCGTTGATCACGCGGCTGTTGACGAAGTCGCGCACGGCGGCGGTCTCACGGGCCGAGAAGGCCGATGCGCCGCGATAGGTCTCGCTGTCGGGCGAACTGCTGCTGCCGCCGCAACATCCCCACCGGTAGCCCCAAGTGCGATTCAGATCAGTGCCGATGTAAGACGAGCCGGCGTTCGGTTGGCGGTTCTTGCGCCACGACCGGTAGCTGCCGGTGGCGATGTCGTACTCGCCGCCGTCAGGGTTCATATCGAAGACCATCCAGATTTCGCGGTTGTTGACCAGGTTGGTGATCTGCTGATTAACGCCGTACTCGCCGGTCAACATATGCAGCGTGTAAAGCGCCATCTCCACGGTCAAATGCTCGCGCGCGTGTTGGTGATGTGTGAACAACACCTCCGGCTCATCTTCGTCCACGCCGACATTGTCCGAGATCTTGCCCGCCCAGATCGTGCGCCCCTCATACGAAGTGCCGATGGGAAAGAGCCAGAAGATGTCCGGGTGGGTCCTCGCCACCTGTTGAAGCTCGGCGACCATCTCGTTGTAATCGTGGTAGGCCGAGTCAGCGGGCGGGAAGGCCAACGTCAGCGCCTCCGCCTCGGTCGGCTTTGAGATGTCCAGGCCGAGACTTTCAATCGCCTTGAATTCCTCGCCGGTCGCTTCGACCAGCACGTAATCGTGGCCGACTTCGACGATGTTCGCGCCCGTGCGGGCAATGGCCGAGCGGGTATCCACGTCGAGCACATTGCGGACGATGTAGACGGGCGTCTTGTCCGCTTGCTGGTTGGGGGCGGGGGCGGCCGCAGCAGCACGCGAAATCAACACGCGGTCGTGCCGCAACGCAACCGCAAGGCTGGTTAGTGTGGCCAACAGACACAGCCCGAACAGGGCGCGTTGCCGGCGATTTGAAATCCGGTTCTTTTTCAACTGCATAGTCCTCTCCTATCTTTATTGCCCGTACATCGGGGCGTAGTTCGGGTTTAACCGGTCAACATTGATCGGCTTGAATCAGCAGCTTTATGTTCGTGTTGGTTATTTTGCGTGCCGCCTCGCGCGCGAACTCCTCGTCAAAAGTGCTCGCGCGCGGGCGGTGTTGATTGTCAAAAGGCGATTTGAGTAATCGGCGTGTTCGACAGCGTTGGGCGATTCCTTCACATCACCGGAACGAGCGTCCACTGTTGGTTGCCTGCGCCGTGAAGCGATTACTGGATCAGAGATCCGCGGTTTTCCAGGCTATTGGACTCCATGTCCAAGACCAGGCCGTTGTGCTCCGAGGCGATGTAATAAGCGCCGTTGCAAGCAGCCGGAACCACTCGCCAACGCTGGTTTTCGCCGTTGGCCCAGTTATATTGCTGAATTTTGCTCCCCTTGTCGTGGTTATAGCCCTCCACATCCAAGACCTTGCCGCTGTACCTCGAAAGGATGGCAAAGGTGCCATCAGGTTGCGGAACAAACCGCCAATGTTGATTGGTGTTGTTCGCATAACAAGTGTACTGCTGAATCTTGACGCCATTGCCCTGATAACCAAACGGCACATCCAGGCACTTGCCGCTATTCTTCCCGATGATCCTGTAATAACTCGCGCCGGCAAAAGTGAGTCTGACCGTCGCTGTCTTGCCCGCTTCGTCAATGTTCAGGACTTCGACCCGGGCCTTCTGCGTGCCGAAGTAATCGTTGATAGTCAGCACGCCGCCAGCGGCCAGATCGTATTGCCCTTGCGTGCCGGGCATGATGTAAGAGTGATTGTCTTGAAACCGATGAACGAGAATCGCCGAGTGAGGGATCGCTCCATCCCAGCCTTCCTTGATCCTGAATTCGACCAGATAAGAGCCTTGCCCGTTGATGCTCGGAATCTCAGCCGCGAGTGCCCCGGAAAGATCGCGCCGGTACAAAGGCCGCAATTGAACAACCTGGCTGAACCCGGTTCCGGCTCCTCGCCAAACTCGCGTTTCGTTGAACCAACCTCGCCCACGCATATTCCAGGCGTTCAGCCCAGGCCCCCTCAACTCATAATCGGGATCGTTTGCCGAATAAGCATTGCCAGTGCTCATGGCGTCCCACGGATCAAGATAATCATCCATTGAACCTTCACGGCGAGAATGGTCCATGCCGTAACCGTGGCCCATCTCTTGCCCAAACGCTTGGGTGCCGTTGTGAGCCACATACCTGTAATCGCCACAAGCGAAGGGCCGTCCATCAACCCCGCCGCCAAAAGCGCCGCCGATAGCGACGTTGAACGTCACCACATCAGCGTAAAAATTGTTGAGCGGCACTCCCGCCCGCAAAGCGGCTTGGCGCGCGAGTCTGATCAACGTTCCCCGATCAAGCGTCTGTTTCCATCCGGGCGGCGGCGGCTCGGATGGCGGGGTATAATCGTAATGCTTCGCGTCAATCGTGATCCAACCGAAAACCTGCGAGCCGCTCAAATCCACGCTCCCGTGCGACCATTCGTCGAAGAAGCGCGGGATGTTGTAAGTGCCTGCTCCACGAGTCGTGAACAGCTTGTAGAAGGTGTCGAGGGGGATTGGCGGGTTGGAAGGATCGTCCTTGAACTTGCAGAGCAGGATGGCCCAAGGAGTCCTTTTCACCGCCGCCGCGCTGGCCTGCGCCGCTGAAGTCGCGAATTGGCCGCCGGTTGCCTGAACCGCATCAGCTAGCGGCGGCACGCCATCCTGACCTTGCACGCCGCCAGTAAAACCGCCGAAGCAAAAGAGCACAAATGCCAGTGCCATTGCACGCAGTTGTTTTGAGTTTGGGAACTTCTTGATTAGGTTTCTCATCAGGTTCTTGATCAAGTTCTTCACGTGATGCTCCTTTCCCCTTTTCATCGGGGCATGGTTGGGTTGAACCAGCCATACTTGACTGGCTTGAATCTGGGGGAAGTGTGTTTGGGCGAACACGACTTGTTGCGGTAGGATGCGTTTACGGACGGTACATCCCGGCATCAAGTCGTGGCGTATCGTTGCTCAGCCTCTATCTCTATGACGGTAGAGGCTGAGCCAACTTGATTTACGGTGCGCAGGCGAGTCGCCTGACACTCCATCACTTACATAATCCGCGTGACTTTTTGTAAGCGAGCAGGTCTTGGCAAGTTTGGTAAGCATTAGTTTCATCCCTGAGTTTGTCCCGATGAACCTTATCACCGCCCTTAAAGCACGCTTCATTGATCTTGTTTCTTGCCAGCATGCATTTTCGATTTTGCTCAAGAAGCTTCTCCAACTCTTGGCAATCTACCTTTTCATTGTCGAGACGAGCGATGTTGCCGTCGCAGGTTCGTGGAACTTTGCAGTGGTAATCCACATCGTCTTGCAGCGAGCGATGCCAACTCTGACCGCATAAACCGGGCGGCGGGCAATTCTCTGGATTGGGACAAGGATCGCACCTGCCTCCGTTGCACGCATTTGTTTCGCACTCTTCGTTCTTCTGACACGGTTCTCCGCCTTTCTTTTTTTGCGCGTGGATCGCGCCAGCGGTCATAAGTGAGAGCACGCCGACGATAAACAGGGTTGAGAACAAATTTTTACGATTCATTTGGCGACTCCTTTCTAGCAGCTTGAGCCAGCATCAAGCCGTCTGACCAATTGCGAAAAGGGGCACAGTCTGAACACACTGAGCCGTGTCTACCTCGTGCTGGAAGAGAGCAGGCAATGTCTAGCTCTGATTTGGTTGCCACGATGCAACCAGCCTTGCTGTGCTTTTACTTCCCCTTTGTCGGTATATGAGGCGGCGCATTTTTATTACGCATTCGCCGACTTTTTTTGCGCAGACAACTGCCTATTTGCGCGCATCTCTCAATCGCGGGGAGCATTATCCGTTTCTGACGCCGCTGGCGTTGAAAATAAAGGGCTTATGCGCGCGCAACTGCGTAGGCCAGAGTTATTCTTCCCAAGTTTGGCGACTAAAACCGGACCAAGTTGACGAAAGCGCCCTGGAAACCGATCTTCCGGCCAATTACCGGCCAAATGTGGCTGGGGCCGGGGCGAAAAGTCGTCAGAAACGGGTAATGCTCCCCAATCGCGCGAAGGATTGCCGAGTAATTCTCGACTGAAAAGAGAAGGTAATCTGATGAAGGAATGAACTCCGCCAAACCGGGCCTTGCTGAGTTAATGAAGGGTTTGGGCGCGGCAATTGGGGTGACGGGAATTGGCTGAAGAAAAGGTCAAGACGCTGATGACAAAGGCTTATTTCTTTTCAGCCTCAAAGTAGCGTCTGCCGATATCCGCAGGTCGTCCGTCCGCTGTTACTCCCCAAAGTTGGAGGACGTATTTATTCAAACCGCTAGCGAATTTATCGGCTGGGACCTTCACGGTCACTCTTTTGCGGATGCTTTTTAGGGTCCCTTGTTCCGGGATTAAGTTCTCGCCTGCCTGAGTCTTTAACTCGGCGCGGTAAGTTTTGAGCGCGGGTACTTCTCTGTCGAGGATAAACCGTAACTGCACTTGTTGTGTGCCTGATGGAATAACCAGCCGGCCTTGCCTACCGCCACCGGACTGCACTGTGGAAGGAAGATCATAAGTAACAAAAGCAAGCTGCGGCTGTGGCGATGTTTGCTCAGCGGCCCGTGCCCGGAGCCGTTTGTTTTCGTCTTCCAAATAGTTGTGTTGCTGTTTGAGAGTAGTTCTCTCCGTTTTCAGTTGAGCATTCTCTACGCGCTCTCTGGCAATCTGTCCTTCCAGTTCTTCCTGCTTATCCTGCCGTTGTTTTGCTACCGCCGTGAGCGAGGCGACTTGCTGATTGAGTCGCTCGTTTCTGACTAACATCCACAAGCCCAGCGCCAGAAACAGCAGTGCTGCCGTCGCAGACCCGATGGCCATTGCCGGCAGGCGCAGGTAAGCCGCCACGGAATCCCACAATGACACCTTCTTCGGGGCGACAACCACAGGCGTGGAAGTCGGCGCTGGGTTAGCCGGTGTCTCCTCTTCTTCGGCGATGGCTTCCAGATCAACGGCATCCAGCAGGTCTCTGGCAAATTCAACTCTCTCGCGCCGCTCCGGCGTGGTCAGGTAATGACGCTCGAATTGCACTCGCTCGCGCCTGGCGAGCCGACCGCAGAGGTAATCTTCGATCAATTCTTCTTCAGTGGCCTGCATCAGTTGGAACAGGTTCTGATTCGAACAGTAGCTTTCTTCGAACTGCTCGCTGTCCGCCTCCGGCAGGTCGTTCAGCAGATAGCGGACGATCATCGCGTCCTCCGGCCAGTTTTCCACAGCATTGTTTAGCGATCCCAACATGGTTTCATTTCCTCTTTATCAACGGCGAGAGGCTACCTTTACTTCAACCTGCTTAAGACTGCTTTATGCAATCGAGGCAACACCGTTTGATTCTCTCTTTGATTCGGAATACTTGTATACTCAGATCTTTACGCTTGATCTTGCGCCGCGCAGCCATAAACGCCCTCCCTTCGATACCTGCTCGCAGATAATTTTTGAGCAGCCGGAAATCTTCCGGTGCATCCCTTCGCAGTGTCTTCTGGCAATGCCGCAAGCAGGCACGTTGTCGCGCTCTCCGTTTTTCATATTCACTTGGTACTTCGTCGAGTTCATCGTCTCTCTGGTTACTAGTCGAGTTCCGAAAGCTCATTGCCGAATTCTCCACGTTGTACCTTATCCCAATATTCGTGCAAAACATTCCTGGCGAATGCATAAAAGAATTTGCGGAGACCATCAACCTCATTCCCTCGTACTAACTTCGGGACCTTATCAGGATGAAGCGCGAGGTGAAAGCGGATACGCGAGATTGTCTCATCCGCTAGTTCCTCTGGAATGATGACGCTTTTTCTGACGAAGAAGCCTTTTAACTTCCCTCGGATCGTTTCTTCGATCTGGCCAGCCTTCTCACGTTCGGAATGCAAATACTGCCAGAACTTTTCCATCAACTCTCCCTCGCGGGTCTTCCAGTCCTGACGCAAAATTTCATTGGCGAGATGATTGCAGCAGTAAGCCCAGAGACTAGGCAGGTTTTTCCCGCCTTCCATTACTCTTTTGACAGCACGGCTGATGACCTCTTCGGTCTGCGTATCAGGATTCGACCCGCCTCCGTTTTGGAAGAACACCAGCAGTTCCCGACGCAACGCCTCAGGCGATCCTGGCGGCCTATCCTTGGCGAGCCGTTCCCGAAATCTATCATCCTGATATTTCTGCAAGACCTCTTTCGCCACCTTGAAACAGTGGAGATTTAAGGTGCCTCTCATTTTCCTAGCCGCAATCTCCCTGGCCGCCTGTCTGAGAGCTTCTTGGGCAAGCGATACTGGCTTCCGACAATTGTGCCGCTCAAAGTAAAACACGTACCTCTCGCAAATCTCTCCCAACATCTTTTCAGCCTCCTCTGCCTCGCAGCCGAGATGCGGCAGAAGTTGGTTCAACTCGTCACGACTGATTCCGTACAGGCTTTGTTCCTCGTTCAACTGCTGTTGCCTACTTTCCTCAAGTTTAGTGAAAAGCATAGCCGACCTCGCTATTGATTTACCTTTTGCCTTCCAGATTCGCCCATTCCCCCGACAGGATGAAAGCGGCCCAGTAGTAAGGGTGGTTCCTATATGGATCGCGAAGCATCTGCTGCTGCGCCCGACGCAAAGCTTCCCCTCGTCCCTGTCCTTGTTGCAGCGCCCGATAATAATCTTTCATCAGATCCGTGGTGGCATCGTCCCTTACCTTCCACAAACTCATCAACTGACTTTCTGCTCCGGCCAGCACCAGCGCGCGCCGCAACCCGTACACACCTTCGCCGTTTTTCACTTGGCCAACCCCGGTTTCGCAGGCCGCAAGTGTAACCAACTTTGTTCCCCACAAGTCCAATCCCGCAACTTCCTGAGCCGTCAGCAAACCGTCGTCATCACCGCTCCGGCGCAGGTTGGCTCCGGCCAGCGCCAGCCCTGATCGCAGCAACGGGTTTTCAGCTAGCGCCATCCATCTGTCGAACCCTGGCGCTGACATTGTGGCCGGATCTGTCCCGACCAGATTCAAATCACGCGGGTCGAGGGGGCGACCTCCAATATCCTGCAGAAAGAAGCCGTGCGTGCCCAGATGCATAATCAGGGGTGCGCGGGCTTTTTTTAGGGCTACTTTGGTTGCTTCTGCTCCGGTGAGTATTCGGGCTTGCGGCCATAGGGCTTTGATCTCTTCTGCGTGTTTCTTTGTATCCGGCAATGGGACAAAAGGTCCGAACGGATTTTTGCTGGCATTTCCATTCTGCTCTGCCGCCAGCGGACGCCCAAGATGTTGGGCCGCTTGTGATCCGGAGTTCGGTTGCTCCCCGAACTCCGGATCAGCCAGCACCAAAGGGGCTTCTTTGCTCTGCTCATGAAACCGCAGCAGCAGATCGCGCCCGCTGGTCAAGTATGTGATGGAGTACTTTTCCACCAGAAAATGCCTCTGCTCGTCCACAAGCCCAGCGAAGGGAATCATATTGAGTTGCCCTTCCGGAGAGATCAGCAGTCTCTTCGCTCCGCCCGTCAGCGCGCGTACCTTGCGCATCACTTGTTCATCCAGGCTCCGGGCGAATTGCCGATTGTAGTTGTGACCGGGATCACTTAGCGATTTCCGCAATTCCTTAATGGTCTGGTCAATCCCCTTAGCCTTACCGAGATCAATCCAGTGCGGCGGCCCCTGCGACGTAAGAACGTAAGCCGCATAACGGGGTGCGCCCCAGTTTTTGGTTTGCAGATCGAAGGGGGCATACAGGGCATACTCAATCAGCGCGGTCTGCTTGGGAATAAGCGATTGAATGGCTTCGAGGGTGACAGGCTGTAACTGCGCGCGAACTTGCGGGAAGCGGGCGCTGACTTTAGCTTCCTGTTCCTCGACCTGTTTCTTCGCTTCATCGAGTTGTGATTGGAGTGAAACGCTCCCGGCCAGATAGGGGTCTTTGTGCGTCAGGGCAGACAATCGCGAATAGGCATCGAGCAGATCGTCGAACAATTTCTGATCTTCCTGATTACCGCTCTCGACCGCTCGGCGTCGTGCTTGGGCGATATTGTTCATCATTGCGTCAAGCACACGACCTTTGCGCTGCAAGAGGATTGTGAATGCAAGCTCGATAGCTCGTTGGTCGCTCGCACCTGATCGCGCATTTAGCGCCAGCGCGAAATTGGTTTGGTTCGAGAAGAGAGCCATATAAGCGAGCTTTTCACGTTCGGAACCGACGCCGATGACTGAACTTATGTTTTGCTCGCTGGCTTTAGTTGCGCGATTGAGAAACGTAACTGCCCGTCGAACATCGTTCTTTGCCAGTGACAGCGACGCCAGACCGTCAAGCGTATCAGTAACGATTGGATGTATAGGCCCAAGCGTTTTTTCCAAAATTGCCAGCGCACCATGGAACAAAGGTTCAGCCTGTGCGAAATCTCCTTTTCGATAGTAAAGCACGGCGATGTTGCCTAACGAGATGGCATATTTGGGGTGTTCAGCACCAAACTGTCGTTCGACGATTGCCAGCGCCCGGCGATATAGTGATTCTGCCTCAGCATAATCTCTTTTTGCAGAGTACCACCCCGCCAGATTGTTGAGTGAAGCAGCAAGCTCAGGGTGATCGGGGCCCAGCGCCTTTTCATTTATCGCCAGGGCGCGCTGTAGCAGTGGCCCGGCCTTTGCTTCATCCCTTTTGCTTCCCCTGTTTTTGTAGAGCGACGCGAGTTTAGCCAGCGCAGCCGTTACCCTGGGATGATCGCGACCAAACGTTCTCTCATCCATTGTTATAACGCGCTCGAGCAGCGGCTCAGCCTTTGTGTAATCCCCCTTGTCAACATAGAGACCGGCGAGATTGCTGAGCGCGGCAATGGTATCGGGATGCTCAGGACCAAGTGTCTTTTCTAGTATTGCCACAGCACGTTGGTGGAGCGGCTCAGCCATCGCATATTCCCCTTTCTCCCGATACAACTCTGCGAGGTTATTGAGTGAGACGGCGAGATTTGGATGGTCGGGGCCAAACGCCTTCTCAAGTATCATTGCTGTACGTTGGAAATACGACGCGGCTTTTGGGTAGTCGCCTTTTCCTTTATAAAGCACTGCGAGATTGTTGAGCGAGGTGGCAACCTCTGGATGATCGTGACCAAATACCTTTTCATCTATCGCCAAGGCGCGCAGATGATTGGACTCGGCCTTCGCAAAGTCGCCTTTTGCCAGGTACAACGCTGCAAGGTTGTTAAGCGAAATAGCAACGTTCGGATGTTCGAGGCCCAGAGCTTTCTCCCAAATCGCCACGGCGCGTAGGTATGGTGGCTCGGCTTTCGCGTAATCCCCCTTTTCTTTGTAGAGCAGCGCAAGGATGTTGAGTGAGTTGGCGACATCCGGATGATCAGGCCCAAGCGCCTTCTCGCGGATATCCAGGGCGCGCTGAAGCTTTGGCTCAGCCTCCTCAAAATCCCCTTTCGCCCTGTACAACTCACCGAGGTTGGTAAGCGTGGTAGCAGTGCCGGGATGACCACGACCGAAAGCCTTCTCCTCTATTGCTAAAGCGCGCTGCAACAGAGGCTCGGATTCCTTATAGTCTTTCTTGTTGTAATACATCGCCGAGAGGTTATTGAGCGAAGTAGCAACCTCCGGGTGATCTGGCCCAAGTGTCTTCTCACGGATTGCCAGGGCACGCCGGAATCGTGCCTCGGCCTCCATGTAGTTTCCCTTTACCAAGTACAGTGCCGCGAGATTGTCGAGAGACGTGGCAACCTGTGGATGTTCAGGGCCAAACGCCTTCTCCGAGACTACCAAGGCACGCTGAAACAGAGGTTCAGCTTCTTTATAGCTCCCTATGTGATAGTAGAGTGTTGCGAGATTGCTAAGTGATAGGGCAACCTCACGGTGATCAGAATTCAGTACTCTCTGCCTGATTTCCAAAGTACGCTCCGATAACAAGATGGCCTCATTATATTTGCCCTGGCTGCTGAGGCTATCGGACTCTTTATCAAGCTTGAGCGCTTCCGCCAAATCACGATCTCCCGCTGTCGCCACTCGCAACTCTACGAGCCGTACTTCGTAGCGCCCCGCTGCGGCATCTTTTTCCAGCGAGCGGATTTCCAGCCGGTAGGTTCCGGCAGCTTCTGTGATCCACGAGAGAGGTTCCGGCCCTTGTGTCCCGTTGGGGCTATCAACTTCCACCAGCTTCTTGCCATCAGGCCCAAACAGCGACACGACCACATCAATGCCGCGCTGCTCGACCACTACGTGAAGGTACTGGGCGGCATTGAGCGTAAGTTGGTAGGAATGAGCCTGCTCACCGGCAAGTTCATCCTCGACAGGCTCACCTTGTTTAAGGACTTGGGTTTTCTGCCCGGTCTTCGCTGTGTTTTGTGAGGCGCGGGATTGTTGAAATGTCTGGGTAGCCGCGCTTTGGGTGATTCCGCGACTGGCGCGATTGTGCGTCGCGGCCGTCACAAGCGGCAAGATCAACATGCCGATTGAAAAGATTATTCGGAGAGTAACGCTCCGCAGCGGTCGAGAGCGCGGCGCAGAAAATAAAGTGGCGTGACGGGGCACGGCAACACCTCCATGAACATTGAGTTTTCTTTTTGCTGCTCATACATTCGGCTATTGAAAGGCGCTGAACCAAAAGCCGATAGTGAATTCAGGTTGAATGCTTGAGCGGCCACATCCTACGCTTGCGAAAGGGGGCATTTCAAGCGTGCGGAGAACTGATCGCCCCTGAAGTCTGATAATGGCTTCCGGCATTCATTCATCCGGGAGTTTTCCCAGCCTCTGCTTTCGCAGATCGCTTCCGTTTGCTCAACGGGGCCGCCAACCCCTCAAACGGCGGGCGCCGATAAGACCGAAATTTCCCTGACGGATCGTGTCGAGTTTGTTTTCGACCCGACCACCTACGACCCGGTGACGCGGGAACTGCTGCTGCCGATCCGCCTCAAAAACATCTCTGGCGAACCGATCCACAAACCGATCGTCGTTTCCGTGAAGGCTTTCGGCAGTGGGATGGGCGAGGTGTTTCGGGAAAAAGCGCCAACGATTCTGAACTCCGCCAATGGAAATCCACGGGACGGCGCGGCATTCGACTATTCATCCGCATTGCGCGATCTGGATGTTCTGGAGCCGAACGCGCAGACCGAAGCCGTGGTCTGGCGTTTTAAGCTCACCGACCCGCTGCGCACACCGGACATGCACCTGGCTGTAACGGGCGTTCTCCGGAAGAAGTGAAACCGAGGCCATAAAACCTGTGTTCGGCGCTTCCGCGCCGCGGGACTCGTGATCTTCGATGGGTTGCTCGCTGCTCTGTTGTTCATCCTCGCATACTGGCTCAGGCATCCCGAAAAAAACAATTTTCATCGCGGCGCAAAAACATCTCGGCTCTTTCGCGCTGACGCTGCCTTATGATTTTCATCCGAGCTTCGATCCGGATCTGAGCGTGATCTATTTCGTGCCGTTGATTCAGATAGCTAGAGCGGGTTGCGAATCAATGTACGGCAACCTGTCTAGGTTGCCGTACATTCCTAGAAGCTGTAACGCAGCGAGAATTGCAGCGAGCGGTTCGTGCCCGTGCCGATGTCAACCGAGAGCGGGAAGCGGCTTTGCCCGAAGAACGGATTGGCCGCCAGAGACGGGACGCCCGCGCTGTTGTAAGTCACCGTTCCGAGAAAACCGTCCGGCTGGCCGTATTGCGCGCGGCAGCAGGCCGGCCGAGCGGCTGATCGTCACGTTGACCGTGCGTCCGGTACGCGCGTAGGTGATGCCGCTCAGTTGCCATCCGCCGAAAAAGGCGTTATTGCCGAATGGCAATTCCCAAACGTAATTGGCCGTCATCGTGTGGCGCACGTCGAATTCCGTATTGCCGCGTTCGCCGCGCAGGTTGAAGACGTTCTGCGGCTGTTCGCTCTCGCCGGAGCCGGCGGCGTCGCTGATCGCGTGCGACCACATGTATTCAACGCCCAGCTTCAGCCCGCGCCCCACGCGACGATGCAGCGAGGTTTGCAGCGCGTGGAAGTTGCTGTTGCCGCGATTCTCTTTCGCGTCGCCTTGCGCAAAATCAATCGTTCCCTGTTTGGTGACCGGGCGCACGCCGAGCGAAGGGGCGCAACGGCGAGGAGCTGAAGTATTGGGTCTTCACGAAGGTCGTGCGACTCAAGAGATACGGGCGCAAACGATTGGTGATCGTCCACGAGAAAGAGCGCTGCTGATGAAGCCGCGCCAGCACGGACTCGGCCTTCGCGTCGTTGATCGGATTGTGTTTCAGTTCCACGGTGATCTTCTCCTTCAGTTCAGTCGAGATTGTCGCCTGAAGATTTACTGACCGCTGATCTGCCGCAATTCTTCGATCCCCGCAGGGTCTAGCGAACGAGTCGGGGGGCGCACCGTGGTGTGTTTGATGACGCCAGCAGCTTTGAGATTGTGCTTCATCGCCGAAACTCCCAGCCCCGGCTGCAACTCGAATCGGATTAGTGGCAGATGAGCGTTGAATTCGGCGCGCGCCTCTTTGATGCGTCCGGCCTCGTAATCATTCCAAACCTTGACGAACATCGGGATCAGATCGCTGCCGGGCATGGCGCCGCGGGCGCCGCGCTGCAACTCCTCAATCAAGAAATGGCCGTTCAATCCACCGAAGATCACCAGGTCGTCGCCGGCAGCTTGTTTGACCTCGCTGACTTTCATCGCCGTGGGCGGCGCTTCGACTTTGGTGTAGCGCACATTCGCGCACTCGCGCGCCATCCGCGCCATTTGCGCCGCGCCGATGTTCACGCCGGTCAGCAGCGGCGCATCCTGAATCATGATGGGGATGTTCACCGAGTCCGAGATCGCCTTGTAATAGCCAAACAGATCTTCGGCGGTGGGCTTGAGGTAATAAGGCGGCAGAACCATCAGCCCGTCCGCGCCCGCTTTCTCTGCGGCCTTTGAAAGCTGCGCCGCGACGTGGGTTCCCGTGTGGCCGGTTGAAACGAAGACCGGAACGCGGCCGCGAGCTTCCTTGATGATCAGCGGCATCAATCTGTTTTTTTCCGATTCGCTCAGGGCATAGCCTTCACTGGCGTTGCCGAAGATCGCCAGGCCGTGGGCGCCGCATTCGATCAGGTAATTGACCAACGCGAGCTGGCTCAATTCGTCAACTTCATGGCCTTCGTCAAACGTCGTCAATAGGATCGGGAAAATTCCGGCAAAGCTATCAGACATGATTTTTACTCCAAACAGTTTTCACCAGACAGAAAAATGTGGGAGAGAAAAATAAGGATCGTAGGGGAGGCTTATTTTTCTCTCCCACATTTTTCTGTCTGATGGTTATCTCACCAGGCCGTGATAAATGGTTGTAGTTTCTCTTCGTCAATTTCCACGCCCAGCCCGGCGCCTTCGGGAATGCCGACGACGCCGGCGCCGACCGGCAGCGAAGCGGTCAGCAACGCTTCGGCCACCTGCCAGACTTTCGGATTGCATTCGACAAACATCAGATTCGGGACTGACGCCGCGACGTGCAAGGCCGCCGCGATCTGCACGCCCAGCCCGATGCTGACGTGGAAGGCGACCGGCGCGTTGTGAAGCTCGGCCAGCGCGCAGAGCTTCATCCCTTCCGTGACGCCAGTGCGCCCGATGTCGGGCTGAAAAACCTCAACGGCGCCGGCTTCAAAAAATGGCCGCATTTCCCACCGCGTGCGCCAGCATTCGCCGATGGCTATCGCCGTCTCGACGCTTGCCGCCAGCCGCCCGTGACCGGTTACGTCCTCGGGCTTGAGCGGCGCTTCAAACCAGGTCGCCTTGCGCGCGTCCAGTTCGCGCCCGAATCGCGCGGCCTCGGCTGGCTCAAACCGCCATAGCGCGTCCACCATCAACTTTGCCTTTGCGCCAAGCTTTTCGCGCAAGCCGTCGTGCAATCTCAACGTCTCTTCCGGCTCGCCGTCCATAAAAATCTTGAATGCGTTGAAGCCGCGTTGTTGATATTCCGCCGCCTCAAGCGTGCGCGCGGCTTCGTCAACGCCCGACAGGCCGGAGATGTAAGCGGGCAATTCATCCACGAAAGGCCCGCCGAGCAGATCGCACAACCGAGCGCCGAGCGCCTTGCCTTTGATGTCCCAGAGCGCGGTGTCAATGCCGCCTATCGCGTCGAGCATGAACGAGCCGGTGTGCCCGCGCACGCGCATAGCTGAATACATCCGCGACCACAGCCGTTCGTGCGCCATCGGGTCTTCGCCAATCAGCAGCGGAGCGAGCAGCGTCTTGATAATCACGCAGACGACTTCGGGGGCGAGCGGAGCCTGCGCTTCGCCCCAGCCGGTGATCCCGGTGTCGGTTTCAATCCTGATGAGCGCCGTTTCGATCTTAGTTGAATAAAGCGTCTGATACGTCGCGGCGAAACGATAATCGCTCGCGCCCGTTGTGAGGGGGGCGGGCGAACCGGCGGTGCCGCGCGCTTCGGCCAGATCGCGAGGGATTTTTATTGGGAAAGCCTGTACAGCGGTGATCTTCATGCGCGTTTCTATCGAGGCTGCGGTGCAATTTCAGCAACCTCGGTTGTCATCGCCGCGGCGCCTTTGATCAGCCGGCGCACGCAAAGGTAGGCGAGCGGGTGAAGAAAGCCCATCAGCGCCAGCACCGGCGTGTACGACTTCCACTCGATCAGATACCCGGCCAGCGTCGTGAAGATCGCGCCGCCGATGCCGCCGCCGGTCGCCACGATGCCGTGCGTCGAAGCCACTACGCGACGAGGGAAAATGTCCACGGTCAGCGTGATCAGGTTCGTCTTCCACGCGGAGTGTAAGCACAGCGCCACGCTGATGATCAGCATCGTCAGCGGGATCGAAGGCTGCGACAGCAGCAGCAAGCCCACCGGCATCAGCGCCGCCGACGCCAGCATTACCGTTTTCCGCGCTGCAATTGGGCTGCTCCCTCGTTCAATCAACCTGCCTGAATACCAGCCGCCGAGGATCGAACCGGCGTCCGACGCCAGATACGGAATCCAGGCGACCGACGCCATCTGCGTCATCGTCAGCCCGCGCGCTTCGGTCAGATACTTCGGCAGCCAGAACAAGTAGAACCACCAAACCGGATCGGAGATGATGCGCGCGACCAGCAAGCCCCACGTTTGCGGAAAGCGGAAAAAGCCTAGCCAGCGGGCGAAATCAAACCTTATTCTTTCTTCCGCCGCTTCATCGCCGCCGCGAACCAACTTTAACTCTTCATCGGTGATGCGCGGGTGCCGCGTTGGGAAGTGATAGAGCCGCACCCACGCGACCGCCCAGAACAGCCCCAGTGATCCGGTGAAGAAAAACGCGGCGCGCCAGCCGTAACGCAAAGAAAGCCAGACAACCACCGGCGGCGTGATCAGCGCCCCCGTAACCGACGCGGCCTGCACCAGTCCGTTCAGCGTCCCGCGCTCTTTCGGCGGATACCATTCGGCGGCGACTTTTTCGGCGGCGACGAAGTTGGCCGACTCCGCCGTGCCGAGCAGGAAGCGAAATACGCCGAAGCCCAGAGCCGAACTCGCCGTCGCGTGCAACATCGCCGCGACCGACCACCAGACGGTCGCGACGCCGTAAACGAGCTTGACGCCGTAGCGATCAATCAAGATGCCCGACACGATGAACATCAGCGTGTACGGAATCAGAAACGCTTGCGAAATCCAGCCGTATTCGATGTTGCTGATACCAAGTTCCTTGGTCAGTCGCGGCGCTAGAACTGAGAGCGTCTGCCGGTCAACGTAGTTGATAACGGTGCTGAGAAAGACCATCCCGGCGATCCACCAGCGCAGGTTGTTGATTGGCTTTTTCACTCTATTGCAATTCGATTAGACAGAAAAATGTGGGAGAGAAAAATAAGACACGCTAGAGAGTAGTTTTATTTTTCTCTCCCACATTTTTCTGTCTAATCGTTTACGCGTAGCACCGAACCTCGAAGATGCGCGCGAGCTTGTCGCCGTTCGTTTCTTTGACCTGGATGCGGACGCGCTTTGCATTCACCGCCTTGAAATCGTGGCGGCGCAATCGCTGGTGATTGCCGTCAACGCTCGCCAGTTCCACCCAATCCTTGCCGTCGTCAGATTGATATTGGATCGAGTATTTCTTCACCGTCTCCGGCTGCGGAGCGCGGATGATGTCCGTATTGGCGGAGGCGGAAGACGAGAGCGTCAGTTCACGGACGAAGCCGGAATCGAATGTGAGTTGCACCTGGCGGATTGTCTGCGGTTTGTCCCACCCCAGTTCCAGCCAGGCGCCCGTTTCGCCAATCGGCGCGGCCCAACGGTTTTCATAGCCCGGCAGCGCGCGCACCCATCCGTTGATGACATTCGCGGCCTGGCAGTTTGTGTCTTCGGCGGACGCGGTGACAGTCGCCTTGCGCGCCAGGTCGAGCGGGTCTTCATTCTTCACGCCCTTGATGCTCTGGTCGTCGCGCAGCAGCGTTTGTTGATAGGCCTTCAGCTTGGCCTTGTCTTCGTACAAACCGCGAGGCGGCAAGTTGTGTTTGATGCACAGCGCCGCCGCCGTGCCAATGGCCTGACCTTCGACCGCGCAAGTGCCCATCACGCGCGTCGAACTGAACGCCGTGTGCGTGGCGCTGATGTTGCGCCCGGCCATGAACAGGTTGCGGACGTTTTTGCTGTAGAGGCTGCGCAGCGGGATGTTGTAAACGTCTTTCAGCTTGATCGAAACGAACGGCGGCAGTTCCGGGTCTTCAAATCCGGTCGGCGGGTGTTCGTCCAGGTTCCATCCGCCGATGCAGACGGCGTCTTCAAATTCAGGATTCAATCCCATCAAATCCATCTGCGTCAGCATGTGATCGCCGACCAACCGACGCGCTTCGCGCTTGCCGGGCAGCATGCCGACCCAATCCAAGGCCCAGTTCGCAGCCGTCGGAAACTTGCCGGAGTTTTTGATGTAGTCCCACACGCCCATCACGATGCCGAGCAGTTCAAACCGAATGCGCTCGTTGTCGCGCACGGTGTTGATGTGCCCGCCCCATTCGATCCACCAGTAGCCGTACTCCCAGGTTTTGACCGGGCGCGATTTCAACTCGCGCTCGGTGATCTTGCGCGCCCACGCGGGCGGCTTGAAGGGCATCGGCTTGCCGTAATCGCGCGAGGTGAAAAGAATACTGCAACCTTGGGTCTTGTTGTCCGCCGTTTCCGGCGCGAGCGATTCGCCGTGCTGGGCGCGCGATTCGTGGCCGACCCGGAACTCCGCGCCAGTTTCCAACCCGAGGCGGCTGTCGCCCGTGCAATCGCAGAAGAGTTTCGCCGTGATGCGATAGATGTGTTCGCTGCGGTCACACCGCGCCTGCACTCGCTGGATCACGTTGTCCTTCACTTCGGCGGAATAAAGCGTCGTTTCCAGGAGCAGCGTGATATTCGGCTCGCTGACAACCTTGTCGTAAAGCAGCAAGTCCCACAGCTCCCAGCAACGCTGCGGATTGTTGGCCGCGTCGTCCAGCCGGAACTCTTCCAGCAACCCGCCCTCGCGCCAGGCCGGGCGGCCTTTGTGATTGTTCGAGCCAACGACGTGCATTTTGATTTCGGACGATGAATTGCCGCCGAGCCGCGAGCGGTCCTGCACGAGAACGACTTTGGCGCCGTGACGCGCGGCGCTCACCGCGGCCAGGACGCCGGCCAACCCGCCGCCCGCGACCAGCACGTCGCAGTTCAAATCCACGAGCGTCATGTTGCGTTCGATGGACGCGGGCGTGCGATTGCCTGTCGGCGCGATGCGTTCGAGTTCCTTGCGAATCTCGTCGGCGGAACGCTTGTCTTGTTGATCGGCAAGCGCGTCAACTTTGATGAACATTGAATAGCCAGTGGCGCTGGCAGCGGTGGTTAAGAAGTCTCGACGTTTCATAAAGCGCCCTCCTAATGATGATTCGACTAGACAGAAAAATGTAGGAGAGAAAAATAAGACCCTACATCTCGGCTTACTATGTTCTTCCTATTTTTCTCTCCTACATTTTTCTGTCTAGTGGTTCTGCCGACTAGACAGAAAAATGTAGGAGAGAAAAATAGGATTTTGAATCAGATTGGGAATTCGACCCACCCGCCCCCTTCGACCGACTGGTTTGCAATCAAGATCGTCGCGCAATCGGCCAACCCAACAGACGCATCGGCGATGGTCTTCACATCGCGGCGACGTACGTGATCAACGAACGACACCAACTCGTCGCGCGTGTCATTCCCCTCTTCAATATCAATCTCGAACGGCGCCCCGCGATGCGCCCACGGGTCGTTCGACAGCTTCAACGTCTTGCCGGCGGTGACAACGGCGGCGTTGGCGTCCGCCGCGTTTTTGCCGCCTTCCCACGGCACGACGTCCGCGCCCTTTTCCTGAAAGAGCAATCCCTTCGCGCTGGTCAAGTACAGGCTGCCTTTCGTGCCCATGATCAACTCCGCCGCGCCTTCGTAAGCGTTGTTGCAGAGCGATGTGTAGCTGACGCGCATGGTGTAAGGCTTCTGGTTCGGCGGCGCGATTTCGTATTCGTAAAGACACGAGATGTTGTCGAGCGACTCGCGCCCGTCGCGGTAATAATCAATCCCGCCCGAAGCGAACACGCGTTTCGGATGCGCGCCGAGAAACCAGTTGACGACGTCCATCTGATGGCTGCCGAGCTCGGCCATCAACCCGCCGGAATAGGCTTTGTACAAACGCCAGTTCAGCCTCCGTTCCAGCGCCGCCCAGTTCGCGTCGGTCTTCGGAACCGGCACGGGACGCCGCCACGAATTGTTGCGGTGCCACTGCGCTTTGATCGAAGTCACCTGACCGATCATGCCTGCCGCGACCATCGCCTGCGCCTGTTTGTAGATCGGGTTGGCTCGCCGTTGCAGCCCAACTTGAAAGACCCGCTTCGACGCGGCCACCAGTCTGGCGAGTTTCTTCGCCTCGGCGATGGAGTAACACATCGTCTTTTCCAGAAAGAGGTCGCATCCGGCGGCCAGACAATCAGCGGCGACTTGATAGTGCAAATGCAGCGGGACGGCGATCACGACGGCTTGCGGTTTCAAATCGTCGAGCAGCTTGCGGTAATCAGCGAATGTCTTCGCTTTCGGCCCGGCGTACTTGGCTCCTTGTTCAAGATGCGGCGGGTAATCGTCGCAGACGCCGACAAGCTCGACACCTTCAACAGTTGTCAACGCGCGGATCAGGTCTGAACCGCGCGCGCCCGTGCCGATCACCGCGACGCGCACGGACGAATCGTCACGGGCTGGCGCCATTGCGCTCGTCGTCAACGCGGCTCCCGCCGTTCCCAGAAATGTTCGGCGTGTGATGGGCATCTGTATACCTGTGGGACGCCATCTTGTCCCACAATCAAAACCAGGTAAAGCCGGCTTCGGGTTCAAACCAACCTACGACCAAGCCGTGGCGAGGCGACCGCTCAAGATAACGCTCTGCCTCTTCCCGTCCCATCGCCAGCAGCGCGGTTGAAAAAATTTCCGCGGCCGTCGCGTTCGCCGCCAGCGTCACGCAGGCCGCGTTTCCGTCTAGCGACCGCCCGGTCAATGGGTTCAACACGTCGGATTGCCGCTGCCCCGGATGCCGTGCGGCTGAGCAGGACAATGCTTGATCCACCAGTTCGATTTGCGCCACCGGCGCCGCATCAGGCGCCAACGGATGCCGCACGGCGACAGGCCAGCCGTTTTTATTGGGATGCGCGCCGGCGGCCAGCACGGAACTCGTGCCGCCGTGCAGCAATCCGCAAGTCACGCCGAACCGCAGCATGATTTCGCGCCCGCGGTCGAGCGCATAGCCTTTGCCGACGCCTCCCAAGTCAATGTTCACATCCTGACGGGTAAATCGCACCGTGCAGTTTTCAGCATCGAGTTCAAGCGCGCTCTCTTCAACAACCATTTCAGGCGATGCCGTGACATCGAAATATCCACCGGCCAATCGGCGAGCCTCTTCGCATTTTTCCAGCAACCCAAAGACCTCACGGTCAACTCGCGCCGGCGCGTGATGCGCTTCCCGATTGATCCGTGAAATCTCGCTGCGCGGATCGAAGCGCGACAGAACGCCGTCCAGCCGGACGATCTCTTCAATCACGGCGACGGCCACGGCTTCCAGTAACTCGGCGTCTTGGCCTCGCAGCCGGACTTCAAAGCGCGTCCCCATCGCCTCGCACGAACGCTGGCATTCAATGGTAACTGCCGTCCCTGATTGTCTCTTTCGCGCTTCCACTGCTGACAATTCTTTTCGTCACAGATTACAATCGTGGCCTTGCTGTCAAACTTATGAACCGGAGAAAAAAAGCATGGGACTTGCACAATTGAAACTCGACCCGGCGCATACCGACCCGCTGTGCACCGAAGAAGAATACCTCGCTCTGGAGCGCCAAGCCGAAGAACGCCACGAATATCTGGATGGCGTAATATACGCGATGGCCGGTGAAAGTCCCGAGCACGGCAGCGTCAGCGTCAACCTGGTGCGCTTGATCGGCAATCACCTTTTAGACAAAGACTGCGATCTGTACACCAAAGACACGAAAGTCCGCAGCGGTCCAATGCCGAAAAATCGTCTTGGCGCCAAAGGGCTGTACTCTTATCCGGATTTGGTCATTGTCTGCGGCGAACGAAAATATTTGGATGAGCACAGAGATGTGCTGATCAATCCCACCGTTATCATTGAAGTCGTTTCCAGTTCAACAGAACAGTTCGATCGGCAGCAGAAATTCCTGCGGTACCAGCAATATCTGCCTTCGTTGGTGGATTACGTGCTGGTCGCGCAGAGCCATCCGCTGGTTGAAGTTTTCCATCGCCCTTCGACAACTTCCGCGTTGTGGGAATACGTCGCGGTCGGCGACCTGAAAAAGCGCGTGATGATCCCCGCGTTGAATTGTTCCTTGCGGTTGGCCGGCGTTTACCATCGCGTGACATTTCCGCCGGCCACAGGGGGGCCGCTGGCGGAAACGTCGAAGTCTAAACGTCAATCCAAAGCCTCCAAAAAGGCCAAGCCTTCTCCCGCTCGCAAGAAGCGATGACTTGTTCGGCCTTTAAACCTCCAACCTCTCCATATCAAAACGTCAGCTTCAGGCCGAACCGCATCTGGCGCGGATCGCGCGAGCCGGTGATGTAGCCGAACGAATCGTTCGTGTTGCACAGGTTGCGCGAGACGGCCGTCGCCTGCCCGTTCAGCGTCACGCTGCGGCTCGCGCCCAGGCACTGCGAACCGTAGCTGACCGATTTCTGGCGCGTCACCGTGGCGACGTTGTTCGCGCCGATGTTGACCGGCAGCCCATCCGCCGTGATGAAGCCCGCGTTGTTGCCAAACGTCAGGTTGGGCGCGAGGTAGTTCGTGTGGTTGATGAAGTTGAACGCCTCGGCGCGGAATTGCAGTTTGACCCGCTCTGAAATCGAGAAGGTTTTGAAGAGCGAGAGGTCCGAGATGAAGGCGCCCGGATTGCGAACCGACGACAGCGCGCGCGGCGCGTTGCCGTAAGTGAAATCGGGCGGATTGATGAAGCCCGATGGGTTGAGCCAGAGCACGCCGCGATCTTCCGGCGGGTTGTTGAGCAGTGGATCAACGAAGCCGTCCGCGCGCGATTGTTTGCCGGAAAGGTTCGGGCGATTGGCCAGGCCGTTGTTCGCGCCGCGAATGATCATCGGCGTGCCAGCGACAATCGTCGTGATCGTGTTGAGCTGCCAGCCGCCGGCCACCGCGTTCAACACGGGATTCTGCACGTCAAATTTTCTGCCTTTGCCGATCGGCAACTCCCACAACCCGCTCAGCACCACGCGGTGCGGCACGTTGGACGGGTCTTCCGCCCGTTCGGCGCGGCGGTTATACAAACCGTTCTGATAGCTGAACTCATTCGCGCCTTCAGTCGCCGCGAAGTTGATCGGGTTGAAGATCGAATCGCTGATCAGCTTGCCCCAGGTATACGACGCCAGCAGCGTGAAGCCACGCGAGAATCGTTTTTCCGCCGAAGCCAGCAGCGCGTGATAAATCGAATTGCCCGCGTGCGGAGCGCGAATGCTGATGCCGCCGACATAAGGGAACGGGCGGATCGCCTGAGACTGCGCGATGGTCGCGCCGCCGAACGTTCCCGGCACTTTGCCCGCGAACGGGTTGGCCACCTGATTGGTCAGCGTCCCGGCGAGACCGAACTGCGCGACTTTCGCCGGGTCGGCCTGATTCAAATCGTAATTGCCCGACAGCAGATGCGTTCCGTGGTTGGCCGAATACGCGACCTCGACCAGGAAGCCGCCCGGCAGTTGTTGTTGCAGCGACAGGTTCCATTGCTGCGACATCGGCGTGCGCGAATTCGGCTCGCGGTAATCGGCGCTGGAAGTGGCGAAAAGATTCGGCCCCAACAGCGCGCCGAGCGGCTGATTCGGCGCGCTTGGCAGGCCATTTTTCAATTGAAACGCCGTTAGCAGGTTGTTGCCGTTCGGCGGATTGTAGGCCGTCGAGGTCGAGGCGAAACCGTTGACCGATTCAAAGTTGGAATCCCAGTAGGTGAACAGCGCCGAATAGAAAATGCCGTATCCGCCGCGCACTACCGTCTTCTGATTTCCCAACACGTCCCATGAGAAGCCGACGCGCGGCGCGACGTCGTTCGCATCGGTGTTGGCGATGGTGCGGCCGTAATCCACGCAGGCATATTGCGTCACGCCCGGCAGCCCGTTCGCCGGATTCGTCGCAAACGGGTTGAAGATCGAGGTTCCGCAATTGCGCTCGTACGGTTGCTGTTGATAGTCGTAGCGGACGCCCAGGCTCAAGCTGAGGCGGCGGCGAATCTTCCACTCATCGTTGACGTAAAAGCCGAAAGCCTTGCCGGTCTGTGACTGCCCCAGGTGAGTCGTCAGCGATGCGCTGCCCACCGCGCCAAGCAGGAAGGTCGCAAACTGATTGCCGGTGCCCGCGCGGTTGGCCACCACGGGTGAGGCGTTGTCGGTCAGCGTCGTCGGGAAGTTGTACGCGCCTGACGGCGAGGCTTTCTGCGCGTTGTTCGCCACGGTCAAACGCATCTCGGTCCCGAACTTGATCGAATGATTTCCGCGCAGCCAGGTCATCGAATCGAACAATTGCCAGACCATGCCGCCGCGCTTGCCCACCGTGCCCGTGTTGAAGCCCGGCAATCCGTTGTTGATCGCGGGGAAAGTATCCGAAGGCACGTTGGCCGGCAGGCCCAGTTGCTGCGGCCAGCCCGCATCAGCGCTGGCCACCTTGAAATCGAAAATCTGCCGCGCCAGGCCTAGCCGGACTTCGTGAATCAGATTCGGCGTGAAGTTGTGAATGTCCGAGAGCACGATGTTGTGCCCGCGGTACGGGTCAGTCCGCTGCCGCACCACCGGGTCGGGGTACAGGTTCGACGTGCCGTTGTCGGTGAACTGGCGGTAATAAACATACCGCGCCGAAAAATTGTTCCGCTCGCTGAAGCGATGATCGAAGCGTCCCGTGTGCTGGTTCAGATCGCGCTTGTTCGAGACCACTCCGAAATAGTTGTTCAGATTCGTCAGCGCATTGTCCGGCGTACGGTTTGGCAGCGGATAAAACTGCAGGATGTTGCGCGAAACCGGGTCAATGCGGTTGTCGGGAATGATGTTGTTCACGAACGCGGTGCGCAGGAAGCCGTTGCCGCTGGGGTTCGGGACCGTCGTCGCCGGATCGAAGATCGTGATCTGGCGGCCTTGAGCGTCACGCAGCAGCGAGAAGTCGCCGCGCCGGAACGCTTCGGCCGGCACGGTGTAAAAGCCCGTCGCGCTGGTCGTGAACTTATAGCCTTCGTAGTTGTAAAAGAAAAACGTGCGATCAGTCCCGTCGTAGCCGAGCGGGCCGAAGACCTTTTTCGGAAAGCGGACGGGGCCGCCGAGCAATCCGCCGTACTGGTTGTACCGCAGCGGCGGCAGCGCCCGATTGGCGCGATTGTTCGCTCACGAATTGGCGTCGAGCGAGTCGTTGCGCAGGAAGTGATAGAGCGATCCCTTGTAATCGTTCGTCCCGGCCTTGGTCACCAGGTTGACCACGCCGCCGAGCGTGAAGCCGTATTCCGCCGACATCGTGTTGGTCTGGACTTTGAATTCCTGCACGGCGTCCACGTTCGGGTTGATGTTCACGTCGGGCACGAAGGGATTGGTGCTGCTCAGCCCGTCCACGATCAGGTTGTTGGTCGCCAGCGGGCTGCCGTTGATGCGGATCATCGAAACCTGCGTGCCGCGGTCGGCGAAACCGCTGGCCGTCGGCCCGACGCCCGATTGCACGGCGGGCGCGAGCAAGACCAGGCTGAGCGCGTTACGCCCGTTGACCGGCAAATCCTGCACGCGGCGGTTTTCGACCACCTTGCCGAAGGTGGCGGTCGTCGTGTCAACCAGTGGCGCCTGGCTGGAGACTTCGACCGTCTCGCTGACGGCGCCGGCTTCGAGCGTCAGGTTGATCTCGGCGCGCTGGTCAACTTCAAGCTGAACGCCGCTGCGCAGCGCTTTCTTGAAGCCTTCTTTTGTGGCCGAGACAGAATAGGCGCCGACCAGCAGGTTCGGCGCGACGAAATAACCGTCGTCGTTGCTCACGACAGCCGCGCCCAGGTTCGTGCTGGTGTTGGTGATCGTGATCGTCGCGCCGGGAATCACCGCTCCCGACGAGTCTGTGACCGTGCCCAGGATCGTGCCGCGCCCCTGTTGCGCGAAAGCGGCGGAAACCATCAATGCCAGCGTTAATGCGGCTAGCGCGATGGTCCTTGCCGGAATGAGTAAGCGGTGACCTGTTAGGATCTTCATCTTGTGCCTCCGTTGAAATGAACCGTGGATTGTTATTCCTCTTTTACAGACCGTTCGACATCTTCCAGCAAAGAAGCGCCGCCGCGCTTGATGTGTTCGCCGATGGCGCGCGCGACGGCTTCGGCGTCGTGTTGATCGAGCGCCCGCACGATGGCGCGGTGTTCTTTCTGCTCCTGCGCGATTCGTTCAACCCAGTTTTCAGAGCGGTAATGAATGCCCGCGACCTGAATCGGCACGCGCAGGCGGTGGTAGGTTTCAATCAGTTTGCGATTGTCCGAGAGTTCGACGATCAGGCCGTGGAACTCGAAATTCAGTTCCAGGTGCCCTGCGACGTCCGTTGATTTCTCCATCTCAGCGATCAGCGCGCGCAACCGCTCGATGTCCGCTTTCTTGACGCGCGCGGCGGCCAACTCGCCGGCCAGCATCTCCAGCACGCGCCGAACCTCGAAGGTCTCAGCCAGGTCGCGCGGGTCAACGCGGCTGACAAAGGTGCCCCGCTGCGCCTGCACGTCCAGCAAACCCTCCGTCGCCAGCCGCCCGATGGCCTCCTTGACCGGCATCTTCGAGACTTTCAATTGCTCGACCAGCTCACCCAGATCGAGGCGATGGCCCGGCGCGAACCGCCCGGTCAGAATCTCGCCCCGCAGATAATCGTAAATCTGATCGCTCAGGGTGGCCCGGTTGATGACGAAGTTATTCGCTTTAGCCATATGCAAATCTTTCAGTGACTCGGCGCACGCTCTCACGGAATCTCAGTTAAAGACATTTGAGTAGCTAATATGTTAGATGCCGGGATATTAGATTTTTACCTGAGTTTTGTCAAACGCCGCGACGGCCTACCTCGGCTTCAAACGCGCGCTCTTCCACTGCCAGCCTTGAGCCATTTCGATGAAGGCGCTGACCGCTTGCGGCAGGTAGTTGAGCCGGCGCGTGACGAGCGCGAGCTGGGCGATCAGCGGCGGCTCCTGCTGGCGAATGAGCAGCAGCGATTTATTCTTCAGCTCGGTGGCCACTGTCCACAAGGGGAGCATCGAGAGGCCGAAGCCCGATCGGAGCATGCCCTTGATCGGCTCGGCGTTGTCGAGCCGCATGCTGACGCGAGGCTGGAAGCCGTGCGCGGCGAAATAGTCTTCAATGATCCGGTCGAAGATGGATTCTTTTTTGTAGAGGATGAAAGAGTGTTCTTGCAGATCGGTGAGGCGGCAGCGGCGCGGCGGCGGATGGCGCAGGCCGGAAACCAGCGCCACCTCGAAATCCCAGGTCGCCTCAACGGTGAAATCGGGCCGCGCCGAAGCCTCCGGGTAAACGAGGAACATCAGATCAATCAACCCGTTTTGCAGCAACCCGGTCAGTTGTTTCGTGTGGCCAGTCTCGACCAGCAGTTCGACGTTGGGGTAACGTTCGCGGAACTCTTCGAGCAACGGCGGCAGGATGTAGCTGCTGAAGGTCGGCCCCGTCCCGATCCGCAGCCGCCCGCGCTTGAGGCCTTTGAGATCATTGGCCGCCGCGCGAATCGCCTCGTATTGCGCCAGCAGCTCGCGCGCCAGCGGCAGCAGCGTTTCCGCCGCGGGCGTCAGGCGAAGCTGCCGCCCCACACGTTCGTAAAGCCGGACGCCCAGTTCTTCTTCGAGCACGCGCAACTGACGATGAATGGCGGCGGCGCTCAGGTTCACTTTGCCCGCCGTCCGCGTCAGGCTGCCGGCCTCGGCCAGCGCGATCAGACTCCGCAATTCCCGCAAATCCATGCTTGCCTCCCGCGAAAAATGTGGGACAAGATGGCATCCAAAGGTATCTACACAAGTCGAACGCGGCGTGGAGCGCCCGCATCCTGCGGGCTAGGGATCGCGCGCATCTTGCGCGCCTGACGCAGACCTGAGCCTGCCGCGCCGACAGACCTGTGCGAAAGCGTTAGGTGGTGTGGAGGTTGCGTCCCGGATGGCAAGCGCCGCCTGGCTCTGGCCGCTAATTGTTGAGTCGAGAGTACAGGCGCGCCCGCAGGCGCGCGATCCCTAGCCCGCAGGATGCGGGCGCTCCACGCTTGTGTAGATACCTTTGGATGCCATCTTGTCCCACGCTCTTTTATTTGATTTGAGCTTTAACAATAACTGAAACATCTTTCAAAACAAATCATTTTGCTTCAAACATAGGCCAGCCTATGATGCGCGAACCTAAGAGACCTTTGCTGGGATTCTGATTTAAACCAAAGTGAAGCGAGCCGACCGGAGAGTCGGCCTAAGGAAGCGCGCCTCGCCGTGTCCTGACCGGCGAACACACAGGAGACAAAATCATGCATCAACCAAGACCAGTTTTGCTTGCCATTGTCATTTGCCTGATGGGCTTCGTATGCCTGCTGGGCTTCACGTCCACGGCTTTCGCTCAGTCAACCGGTGAAGTGACGGGCGTGGTCACCGACGCCAGCGGCGCGGTCATCCCCGGCGCCGAACTGCGACTGAAGAACAACCAGACGGGCATCGCGATCACCGCCGCCGCCAATGACGAAGGCTTGTATCGTTTCACCAACCTCCAGCCTAGCGCGTATCAACTCAACGTCGCCAAAGCGGGCTTCGCGTCTGCGCTCATCAACAACGTAACAGTGGAGGTCAACCGCGTGACGCGCGTGGACGTGGCCTTGAAGGCCGGCTCCGTGCAGGAGGAGGTCAACATCAGCGCGGGCGGCCAGTTGCTCGACGTGGAAAGCGGGACGAAGGGGCAGATCATCAACAGCCGGCAGATCGAGGACCTGCCGCTGCCAACGAAAAACCCGTTGGCGCTGATCCTGATCACGCCGGGCGTTAGCTCGCTGGGCGGCGGCGCGGCGGCCAACCGTCCGGGCGCGAACGGCGCTGCGATCACTTCGGCTTACACGATCAACGGCGGCGTCCGCAACGCCGTGGGCGGGTACAACGAATTCGTGGTGGACGGGATCAGCGTCACAAACCGGCGCGACGGGACGGTGCTGGCCTTGCCCGGTGTGGACAACCTGCAGGAGTTCCGCGTGCAGTCGGGTGGGATGAGCGCCGAGTTCGGGCACACGGTCGGCGGCGTGGTCAATTACGTCACCAAAGGCGGGGCGAACGCCATTCACGGCAATCTGTTCGAGAACCACCGCAGCACCGTCACCAACGCCCGCCGCGCCATCCCCGCGAACGCCAGCAAGCCCGCCAACGTTTATAACCAGTTCGGCGGCGCGGTTGGCGGTCCGGTTTACATTCCCAAGCTTTACGACGGGCGCAACAAAACCTTCTTCTTCTTCGGCTACGACGGAATCCGATGGGTGCGGAACAACCCGGTGGTTTCGACCGTGCCGACCGCGAAGATGCGCAACGGCGATTTTTCGGAATTGACCACGCCGATCTTCGACCCGGCCAGCAGCGCGACGCCCGCGCAGCGCACTCGCTTCGCCGGCAACCAGATTCCGGCGGCGCGCTTCAACAGCTTCGGCAAAAAGATCGTTGACCTGTTCCCGCAACCGAACCTGCCAGGCACGGCCAACAATTTTCAGGGCGTCTTCCGCGTCTTGACGCCGATTGATAATTACACCGGCAGGGTTGACCACGCCTTCAATGAACGCAACCGGGTCTTCTTCAAATTTACGCGCGTGGATTCCGTCTCCGATCAAATCCGCGAGATCGGGCAGAACGATCAGCTCAGCCAGTTCGTGAACTTCCCCTCGCGGAATTACACCGCGAACTACAACTTCGTCATTTCACCCACGCTGGTTTACAACGCCAGCGTCGGCTACACCAGCTTCTACCGCATTTCGACCGACCGTTTCGGCAACTCGGTAGGCGCGAGCTTTTTCGGGCATGCGATCACGCCCGCGCCAAGCGGACTGGGCAACTCGGTCCCGACCGCGACCTTCGAGCTTTACCGAGGCCTCGGCCTGGGCGCGGTGGAAAATCAGCCCGCCGAAAACTTCCAGATCAACCAGTCGGTCTCCTGGCTACTCGGCAAACACACGCTGCGTTTCGGCGCGGATTTGCGCCGCTATCACGCCGGCGGGTTCACCACTAACGGCGCGCCCAATGGCAATTTCGGATTCAGCGCCTTGCAGACGGGCAACGGCGCGGGCGGCACGGGCGATTCAATCGCTTCGCTGCTGCTCGGGTTAGCCAACTCATTCAACCTGCAACAGCCGCCCAGAGTGCGGTTGAGCAACAACACCGCCGCCGTTTACGTGATGGATGATCTGAAGCTGGCCAATAACCTGACGATCAATCTCGGACTTCGCCTGGACACGGAAGGCAAGGTGACCGAGATGCACAACCGCATCGGGTTCTTTGATTCGGACGCCGTCAACCCAATCGTCAACCGTCCGGGCGTTTATCGTTATGCGGGGATCAATGGGCCGCGACACGTCACACGTCATCAACCTGGCGCCGGAATCGCTGATCCAACAGGCCATCGCCGCGCAGGCCGCGAGCGGCAGGGCAGGCGACGCGCAGGCCTTTCTCAACCGCACCGTGCCCAACCCGCTGGCCGGGCTGGTTCCGGGGACGCTCGGCGCGGCAACCGTGACCATCGCCAACGCTTCACTCCCGTTCCCGCAATTCACCGGCGTCAGCGGATTGCTCGGCAACCGCGACTCGAATTATCACAGCCTGCAGGCCAAGGCGGAGAAGCGGCTAAGCGGCGATCTGAGCATGCTCCTGGCTTACACCTTCTCGAAAGGAATTGATAACGCCGTCAACGTTAATTACAACGGCAATGAGAGACCAAACGCCGGCAACTGGCAAAATGTCTACAACCTCAGCGACGCGCGCGGCGTCAGCAGCTACGACCGCACGCACATCTTCGCGGGCAGCGTGGTCTACGCGCTCCCCTTCGGCAGAGGCAAACGGTTTGTGGAATCAGGCTGGCTGAGCCATCTGGCCGGCGGGTTCCAGTTGACCTCGATCCTGAGCGCGCAGTCGGGCTGGCCGCTGGCGATAACTCAAACCGCCGCCAGCGGCGTGTCGGGCGCGCCGCGTCCGGACGCGCTCGGCGACCCGGAGCAATTGAGCAAAGCGATCAGGGGCACGGTCAACGCGAACGGCACGGTGCAATGGATTGACAGCAAAGCCTACGCCGCCGTCAACGGACGGTTTGGAACCGCGCCGATCCGCGATTCGCGCTTGCGCGGGCCGAAATTCTGGCAACTCGACATCGGCCTGCAGCGCGATTTCCACATCACCGAGCAGGTCTACTTCCGATTCCGCGCCGAATCGTTCAACGCGCTGAACCACACCAACCTCGCCGTGCCCGAACAGAACATCAATTCACCGGCGTTAATGGCTTTGTCAGTGGCGCCCTTCAGCCCACAGTCGCGCAGGTGAAGGCTGCCCGGAAACTGCGCGGCGAGCAGGCGCGGCAGTTTGGGCGAGAGGTTTTCATCAAACAGCAGCTTCATAGGGAATGACCGCCAACCGGCGTTCGCGGTCGGCGGCGAAGGCAAAGCAGGCTTGAATGTCGTCGGCGGTTAAATCAGGGAAGTCATCGAGAATCTCGGCAATGGTCATGCCCCCGCCGAGATAGTCGAAGATGTCAGCTACAGCGATGCGCGTGCCGCGAATGCACGGTTTGCCGCTGCGAATCTCCGGGTCAATGATGATGCGTTCTCGATAATTCATACAGACAGTCTAGGCCGCGATTTGAGCTTATTCAAGAACATGCGAACACTATTCAAACAAGTAATTGGCTTCGCGTTGACGCTTTCATCAGTTGCGGTAGCGGCGCAGCAGCCCAACGCGCCGCTCGCGCTGGAGAAGCTATCCGCGACCGGACTCACGCCATCCAGCGTAGTCCTGAATTGGCTCGGCCGCGCGAAAAACGAAACCGGCTATCGCGTCGAGCGGCGGCAGGGCGAGGGCGATTGGCAATTAATCGCCGAGTTACCAGCCAATACAACCCGATTTGAAAGCGTCGGGCTGATCGCCGAGACGAATTACGGCCATCGAGTTTGCGCCTTCAACCAAGCGGGCAATGGCGAATGGGCAATCGCTGAGGCCATCAAAACGCCCGCGCTCATCAATCCCCAGCCCAAAGGCCGGCTGATCATCGCGCACTCCAAGGAGGTTCCGCGCACCGACGTCGGATCGTTTCTGAAGCTGCGCGGCGGGGAGTTGATCCTGATGTTCGGTTCTTTCACGGGCATTCGGGATACCGACCGCTCGCGCCTCGGGATGGTTGTCTCGAAAGACGATGGGAATATCTGGGGCGAGCCTCGCATTCTGTTTCAGGATTCGGATGTTTCGTTCCTCCATCCGGCGCTCGCGCGGATGGGCAACGGCGAAATCGGGTTGGCCTACTCGAAACTTTGGGACGGCAGCCGGGCGGTGAAAGTGTTCCGTCACTCCGCCGACGAAGGGCGCACGTGGTCGGATGAAATTCCGATTTCTGACGGCGGTTACGGTTATATGACTGGCGCATCGGATCGGCTCTACCGGTTGAGCAACAACCGGCTGGTCAATCTGGTTCACGGCAAGATCACGGTTACCGGCGGCACGAAGACCAGCAACGGGCGGTCGCGGCTCGGGACCGATGTTTTCGTTTCCGACGACAATGGCCGGACGTGGCGCAAGACGACGCCGCAAACATTGCGAGTGGACGAGAACCCGACAAATTACACCGAACACGGCTTCTGGGAATCGTCGCTGGTCGAACACGCGCCGGGCAAGCTGCTGCAAATCGGGCGGACGGCCAACGGCTGGGCTTACGAAACGCGCAGCGACGATTACGGCTCGACCTGGACGCAGCCCACGCGCTGTCCGGCTTTTCGCAATCCGCTCGCCCCGGTTCACATCACGATGATTCCAGGGACGAAAAACATGCTGTTGCTCTTCAATCCAATCGTCGAGCCGAAGCCGAGAAACCTCGGCGGCGACCGTTGGATACTCGCGGCGCAGATCAGTTCCGACGGCGGACGCACATGGCGCGGTTATCGCGAGCTTGAATATCCGGGACATACGGACTGGATTTGTTACCCGTGCATGTACTGGGTCGGCGACACGCCGCACGTCGCTTATCACTACTGGAACGGCGGAAACACCATGACTCGCACGCACGACACCCGCTACCAGCGATTGACCAAAGCTGAGCGGAGCGCAACGGCGATTTCAGTAACCTGAGTTTTCAGTTGTACGACCCGTTCAATCTCAGCGCCGCGGGGCTGCGCACGGCCTTCGCGGGCAATCAGATTCCGCGCAATCGCTGGAGTCCTTACGCCCCGAAGATTCTGGAATTCTGGCCGCAGCCGAACATGGCCTTGAACGCCAACAACCAGAATTACCGCGTTATCGCCCGCAACACGACCGACGCCGATCAATTCACCGGGCGGCAACCTCGCGGTCACGGACGGCAAACAATTTGTGATCGGCGCGACCGGCGTGCTTTCGCCGAGTTTGATCAGCGAGACGCGCTTCGGTTACTCGGGCTTCACTTTCATCCCGGAGCAGAACACGCAACTTGATCGCAACTTCGATCAGGAGTTGGGATTCCCCTACGCTGGCGACATCCAGCCGCTCGAATTCGGCTTCCCGACCATCGCGCCGGCGGCTTACACCAGCCTCGGCACGCCGCGCTATCGCGCCTTCGGCCCGAACCGCGTGTGGAACGTCAATCAGTCTTTCACGCTGGCGCGCGGCGATCACAGTTGGAAATTCGGCGGCTCAATGGAGCGCGCCCGCGCCAACACGGCGTTCTTCGTGGCGCGCGCTTTCAACTTCAACGGGTCATACACCGCGCTGGCGCAGGGCGGCAGATTCACGACCGCCGGTTCGAGCTTCGCCGACTTCCTGCTCGGCGCGCCGCAGCAAATCACTTACGGCCCGTCGCTGCCCGGCGTGGGGCGCACGGCCAACATTATTTTGGCGAGCAGCTATGGGTTCTTTTTCCAGGATGATTGGCGCGTCAACCGGCGGCTGACGATCAACTACGGCTTGCGGTACGAGTTGAACCTGCCGCCGATTGAAGAGAACGACCGGACGTTAATCGGAAGCTTCACGGCGGACGGCAAGGTCAACTACCCGGCGGGGCTGGCCGTAGACGATAAATTTCTGCCGACGCAGTTTCCCACGGCGCGCGTGGTTGACGGGCGCACGGTGGCGGCGGGCGTATACTTCAACCGCGTGGATCGGCGGCGCATCTGGGATGTGGACGCGAACAATTTCCAGCCACGCCTCGGCCTCGCGCTCTTGCCTTTCGGCAACGAGAAGACGGTCATTCGCGCGTCGGGCGGACTCTTCAACGGGCGCAACAGTGGTAAGCTCGGCTTCACCGCGGGACTCGGCGCGCCCTTCTTCATTCAGCAGATCGAACGACCGGATCAAACGCTGCAGCCCGACAGCCGGCGCTTGGGCGAACTGCCCGCCGCGCAGTTCACTCCGGCAGGTGTTTTTCAATACAACCTGATTCCATTGGACACGCCCGACCCGCTCATCCAAAGCTGGACGCTTAGCGTGCAGCGCGAACTGCCCGGTCAGTTGTTGTTTGAAGCCTCGTACATCGGCAACCGGGCCTATCACATTCAGACGACGCGCTTCGTCAACGTGCGCCGCGTGCCGGGCGACGCGACCGGCGTTGGCTGCCCCGCGCCTTGCCCGGTCGCGCGCCCCTTCCCCCGCCTCTTCCCGCAGTACGACGAAGACCGCACGCGCACCGCCGACGGCTGGTCGAATTACCACGCGGCAGTCTTCAAGCTGGAACGCCGCTTCTCGAACGGCTTCGCGTTTCTTTCGAGCTTCACCTGGAGCAAGGGAATGGACAACGGGGGCTTCGTCGTCGGCGACGACCTGAACGGAGCGCAAGGATCGAGCGTGACGGCCAATAACAATTTCAACCTGAGCGCCGAGCGCGCCCGGTCGGCGCTCAACGTCGAGCGGCGCTTCGTCGCCAACTGGGTTTATGACCTGCCGTTCAAGGCTCAAGGAAATCGCCTGGTCAACAGTTTGATCTCCGGCTGGCAGCTTTCGGGCATCGTCACGTTGCAGAGCGGCTTTTACTTCTCCGCGCTCGCGTCCACGGACACGAGCGGTGACGGACAGACCAACGACCGCCTCAACCGCATCAAAGACGGCAACCTGCCGAAAGACCAACGCGCCTTGAGTCGCTGGTTCGACACGACGGCCTTTGAACTGCCGGCGCTCAACACATTTGGCAGCGAAGGTCGCGCCGTGCTCGAAGGGCCGGGGACGGCGATTGTGGACCTCGGCGTCTTCCGCCAGATCAAATTCAAAGAGCGCCATGCGATTCAATTCCGCGCCGAGTTCTTCAACGCCTTCAACCACGCCAACTTTGCCATACCGAACCGCGTGCTGGGCGTGGCGAATTACGGCGTGATCACGGCCACGAGCAGCGCGCCGCGCAATATTCAAGTGGCGTTGAAGTATCTGTTTTGAAGTTATGAATCTCCGCTTCGCCACACTTCTGTTGGTTTGCCTGTTGCTTGGCGGCGCGTTGCTTTCGCCCTCCGGCAACGCCGCGCGGCCACGCGCGAACGACGCCGAATTTGTGATGCGCTTCACGGGCGTTGACGACCCGAACGTGGCGCGCATTGTCTACGGCAAGCCGTTCACCGCTGCCGAGCCGCGCGGGCCGTTGGGCATGGAGGAGACCGAGGCGGCGTTTCAACGCAAGACCTCGCTGGCTGCTGAGACGAATGTCGAGTTTGTGACCAAGCCGTTTCGCATGCCCACCGCGCCGCTGCGACTTAACGTTGACGCGCTGCACGGCGCGGCGGCGTTGACGCGCGGGGCTTACGTGATGGTCGAGGCGCTCGATGAACAAGGCAAGGTCATCCCCGGCTTTGAAAGAGAGAAATCGCTGGCAGCCGATGTCAACGAACTGGATTACCCGGTGACCTGGTTCGGCGGCAACACGGCGACGCTTAATTCGCTGGCGGGCAAAACAGTCTCGCTCCATTTCTTCCTGCGCGACGCGCGGCTCTATGCAATCCACACGCGCGAGTACGCCAAGCCGCCGCTCGGCGAGTTGCGGCTGACGGTGGACAGGACTTCGTTGGAGCCGTGGGAGACGAGCCGCTTTCATCTACAGGGGCGGGCCAAAGGCGGCCAACTGCTCGCGCTCGACCATCAACCCGTTTCCTATGTTTTGAGCGATGCGGATTTGGTGATTGCCAAAAGCGAGAAACGGAATCTTCACGAAGGGAACCTGACCGTTTACCGGGAAACGAATGCGGCGCGGCGGGTGACGTTTCAGGCCGAAGTCGTGATTGGGAATCGCAAAGCGCAATCGAACGCCGTCACGCTCGACATCCGGCCACTCTCGAAAACCTTCGGCTCTTCCGACTTCAAGCTCTTGTTCCTCCAACCGAGCGACCTCGTGGATGCCCAGGGCGCGGTTACGCTCGCGGCCAATCGGCTGGAGTATTACGCCGACACGCGCGGTCTGCTGACGACGCCGAAAGCGATGACGCTCTTCAACCGCAAGATCGGGGACAAGTACTACGTTTGGGGCTGCTCGCGCGGCAACTACGGCCAGGTCTTTCGCGGCGTGACGGCCGACGGGATCAACTTCACCACCGAACCGGTCGCGCACACGATGGCGCCGAATAACTTCCTCGATCTGACCTACAGTCCGGCGCGCGACGAATATCTCGCCTTCGAGCGGGTGGGCGGGCCGCACCGCTGGCAGGTGCATCAATCGAAGGACGGGCTTCATTTCACCAAACTCGGCGTGGCCTATCAGGACTTCGACGGCATCAAGCTCGTGTGGGACGAAGCGAACAATCAATACGTCGCCTTTCAGCTTTCGTATCAGCCGCTGGCCGAGCCGCGCCGGTACGCAGACAACTTGCAAACCCTGGCGACCAAACTCGGCAATCGCGGGCGGCGCATCTTCACGCGCCGCACCAGCCCCGACGGCTTGAACTGGACGCCGAACAACAATACCAATCAGGCCGAGCCAACGACCTGGACCGACCCGCGTTACTACGCCATCGTCCCCGACGCCGGAGACCCGCCGGACTTGGAATGCTACTGGCTCGACGTGTTTCCTTACGGCGACCGCTACCTGGGGATGGTGATGTGGTACGCCGCCGCGCCGCCCGCATTCCTCGACCGGTTTCCGTATGACCCGTACCCGTCCAAGCACGGGCCGCATGTCAGAACCGAGTGGATCGTCAGCTCCGACCTGAAAACCTGGGAGCGCCCGTTCCGCGAGGTCAAAGCCGCCGAAGACGTGCGTCTCTATTTCATGCACGCGCCGCTAGTCCTGCATGACCGTATGCTGTTTCTGGTTTCCAACCAGAATTACGACTATCCGCTGGAGGGCGGCGCTAAGCCGGGTCAGAACAACGAAATCTACAGCCTGCCGATTGACCGAGTTATTTCAGCAAACGGTGCGGGCAGGGCGTCGTTCACGACCAAGCCGTTCGTGATGCCGAAAGTCGCGCTGCACTTGAATGCCGAGGGCGCGCTGGCCGTTGAAGCGCTCGACGCCGATGGCCGGGTTGTGCGCGGGTTCGAGAAAGCGAAAAACGTGCTGTCGAATTTGGACGAGCTACACCACAAGCTCAAATGGAACGGCGCGGAGACGGCGGCGCTGGCGGGCCAGACGGTGCGGTTGCGCTTTCATCTCCAAAACGCGCGCGTTTACTCGCTGCACACTTACAAGTAAGAATGATGAATTGGTTGACGCACAAATTGGCGGAACGACGGCGGTGGTTGATCATCGCGCTGCTCTTCTGTTTGTCGGTCGTCAACTACCTCGACCGGCAGACGCTCTCGGTGCTGGCGCCGACCTTGCGCGAGAAGCTGAATTTCGGGACGGTCGAATACTCTTACGTGGTCGCGGCCTTCCTGGCGGCTTACGCCATCGGCTTCGCGGTGAGCGGGCGAGTGCTGGATCGCATCGGCGTCAAGCTGGGCATAGCCTGCGCGCTGGCGTTCTGGTCGGCGGCGGGGATGCTGCACGCGGTGGCCGCGGGCTGGGTGGCGCTGGCCGTCTGCCGCTTCCTGCTGGGTTTGGGCGAAAGTTTTAACGTGCCGGGCAGCGTGAAGGCGATCAGCGAGTGGATTCCGCCGCGCGAGCGGGCTTTGAGCACGGCGATCTTTTCCAATGGTTTTACGATTGGGGCGATGATCGCGCCGCCGCTGGTTTCGGTGATCGCAATTCAGTTCGGCTGGCAGTGTGCCTTTCTGGTGACTGGCGCCATTGGGTTCGCGCTGCTGGTTGTGTGGCAGCGGTTCTACGATGCGCCGGAGACGCATCGCGGGATTTCAGCGGCGGAGCGCGAATACATTCTGGCCTCGCGCGGCGGCGGCAAGTCGCCGGAGAAAACCTCGGCCTGGCAGGTCATTCGCCATCCGTACTGCTACGGCCTGCTGGTCGCGCGTCTGCTGACCGACCCGCTGCCGTATTTCTTCACCTTCTGGTTGCCGGAGTATTTGAAAAGCAATCGCGGCTTCACGCTGGCGATGATCGGCTTGCTCGGATGGATCCCGTTTCTGGCGGCGGATGTCGGCGGCCCGGGCGGCGGAGCTTTGTCTGATTGGTTGGTGCGGCGCGGCGGGTCGCCTGAAAAAGCCCGGCTGCGCGTGATGTTCGGCGCGGCCTGCGTGATGCCGCTGGCGGCGGTGGCGGTGCGCACGCCTTCGACTTGGATTTCGCTTGGGCTGATCGCGTTGTTGCTCGGCGCGCACTCATGCTGGATCGCCAATCTGCTGACGACTTCATCAGAAGTTTTCCCCCGCCATCAGGTCGGCACGGTGGTCGGTCTTGCCGGAATGGGCGGGAGCATTGGCGGGATTATTTCAACTTTGCTCACCGGGCGCGTCATCGCATCGTACGGCTACGTTCCGGTCTTCACCGCGCTCGCGTTTTTTCATCTCACGGCGTTTCTGTTTCTGAACTACGCGCTGAGGCGGCATGCGCCGGGGCGGCGCGATGAAGCGGTCGCAAAACATCTGGAGGAGGTCATTTGAAATACATCGGATCAATCGCTGCGGTCGCCGTCGCGCTCGCCGGAATCTGCGCATTCGGCGCGGCCCAGCAAAAGCCGGCCGTATCCGGCGAAGCGGCGATGTTCACACAAGCGGACGTCGAGCGGGCGTTCGAGCAAATTCCCACGAAGCCGCCGACGAACAAGAACATCGTCGAGCAGGAACATTATCAAGTCGCCGTCGCGCGTGTCGCGGGACGCAATGGCCCGGTCGAGTTGCATCAAGCCTCTGACCGCGTTTTCTTCGTCAAGGCAGGGAAGGCGGTGATGCGAGTCGGCGGCAAGCTCGCCGGCGCGCGGGAAATCTCGCCGGGCGAGTTTCGCAGCGCGGGCGCCAGCGTTGATGGCGAAGGCTACAGCGATTATCGCGAATTGGTGATGGAGGCGGGCGCGATTTTGAGCGTGCCGCGCGATGTGCCCTATCAACTCGTCGCTGAAAAGGGCGATGTTTCATTCGTCGTCGTCAGAATCAAATGAAAACAATCAACGCAATCAAAAAACAGGTAGTAGTCGCCGGTGCGGGCGCGGCGGGCATCACGGCGGCGATTGCCGCGGCGCGCAACGGCGCGGAAACGCTGCTCGTGGAATACAACGGCTTTCTCGGCGGCATCTCGGCGACGCTCGCCTGGCTGGGCTTTCACGACAGCTTCTACCGGCAGGTCGTCAAGGGCCTGCCCGCCGAGTTCGTTACGCGATTGCAGCAGGCGGGCGCCGCGTCGCGCTTCGTGATGGATCCGAAATGCTCTTCGGCGGTCGGCATTGACAACCATTACTGGAAAATCCTGGCCATGCAGATGGCCGAGGAAGCGGGCGTCGAGTTGATGCTGCACACGCAGGTGGTGGACACGCTGCGCGAACGCGACCGCATTGCGGGCATCGTCGTGCAAAACAAATCCGGGCGGCAGGTCATCAACGCCGACATCGTGATTGATTGCAGCGGCGACGGCGACGTGGCGGCGCGCGGCGGCGTCGAATGGGAAAAGGGCCGCACGGCGGATGGATTGGTGCAGGCGCCGACGCTGGTCTTCCGCGTCGGCGGGATTGATCGCGCGGAGTTCATCGAAGGCTGCAAAAATCCTGAGATCGCCTATCGCGAATGGCTACTGCCGTATCCCGATCTGTGGGAGAAGATGATGCGGCGGATTGATCACGAACCGCTCTTCATCACGGGCGGATTCGCGGGATTGATCGAACAGGCACGCAAGAACGGCGATTTCGATGTGCCGCAATCGCGCATCGTCGGCGTCAAATCGCACGTGCCCGATGAATTCATCGTCGTCACGACGCGCGTGCTCGGCCTCGATCCCACCGACGTCCGCAGCCTGACCGACGCTTACGCTAAGCTCTACCAGCAGATTCCGATCATCGTCAATTTCTTCCGCCGGTACATGCCCGGCTGCGGCGAAGTGAGTTTGCGCGAGATCGCGCCGATGATGGGCATTCGCGAGAGCCGGCGGATTATGGGCGATTACGTGTTGAGCAAAGAAGACGTGGTCGAAGGCCGCCGCTTCGACGACGCGGTCAGCATGGGCGGTTATCACGTGGACATTCACAATCCGTCGGGGACGTGGGTGCATTCGGCGGATGTCGAGGCTTACACGATCCCGTTCCGATCTCTTGTCGCGCGCGGCGTTGAAGGATTGCTGATGGCGGGCAAATGCTTGTCGGCGACGCATGAAGCGGTCGCCTCGACGCGCGTCATCCCGATTTGCATGGGGCAGGGACAGGCAGTGGGAACGGCGGCTGCGCTGGCGGTCAGGGCAGGGAAGTCAGTGCGCGAGATCGGCATCGGCAGATTGCAGGACGCCCTGATTTCACAGGGCGCGGAACTGGGCCAGAGCCTCGGCGAGCCGGACGAAGCGTTGATCGAGCGCATCGGCGTCATGCCCAAGAACAATCACGTCGTCTTGCCCGAACAGGATCAGGTTTCGGGGCTGGAGACGGCCTGGGTCAGATGAACTCTTCGGCTCTCACTGGGCGTGAATGTGTGGGTCTCCCTCCGCCAGAATCAAGCTGTCAGGCCAGCATAATTCGACGCCTGACTTGACTAATTTCCGCTGAAAATCCGCCTGCGCGGAGGCGGAAGCGCGAACTGATCGGGGCAAGGTTTTGGTCTCAAGGCAGAATGCCACCAGCCGCCCCGCTGCCTCGCCGATGCTCCATTCGACCGGATGCAGCCGGTAACAGCCGTTGGTGATGTGCGTCGTGCCGATGTTTTTGCATGCGGGCAACAGGTTTTCCATCCGCGCCGGGATCAACGCGCCAAGCGGAATCTGGAACGGCAGCGAGCCGACGTCAATGTAATTGTCTCCGCCCCCGTTTTGCCCTGTGGACGGATGCAGGTCAATCCGGTAGTAACCGATCCCGACGGAATCCGGAAAGTTTTCCGCATAGGTTTGCCCCGGACGCGCGGCTTCGGCGACGTGCTGCTCGCGGATTGTGAACTCGGCCCTGATGCGGCGCGATTCGCGGATGTAGGGCATTTTGGCCAGCCCGTCCGTTGTCCCCGTCACATCGCCGCGCAATCGCAATCCCTTCCAGCCCGCGCCGCCGTCAGGTCGCGGCGCTTCGGTTTGCAGCCAGTGAAAGAAGGACAGACTGAGTTCTCGCGCCTGCCGGACGTGTTTAGCGCGTTCAGTTTCGCTTGCGTCCGTAATGTCGCCGAGCAGGTAATCGAGCATCGGAACGTTCATCAGCGTGAGGTCGCTCGCGTAAAAGCCCGGCGCGAAGTTCGCGCGATCAATGAGGCGGCGATATGTCCACAATCCGGCGAATGCTTTCGATGACTCGCGGTGTGGATCGAAGTGATAATGAAACGGCTCCATCGTGCGCGGATGCGTGATCGTCCAACTAAGCAAAGGGCCGGGCCAGGCGGGTTGCAGTTGCGGAAGGTAGTCGCGCCAGAACTTGTAATTCGCGGGCTTCTCAACCGTGTGATCTTCGCCTTCGCGATGCTCCATCGCAAAACACATTGAGAACGCCTGCACATTGCGCGGTTGAGCTTGGCCGGGCGCGTTCGGCTCGCCGGTTTCGGCCTGCGATTCCGCGCCCGTGACGTATTCGGTTCCGGTCAGCGGCAGCAGATCGCCGAGTTCCGTCGCGTCCAGGAAGTAAGCGGCCGTCACCGTCCGCTCATCGCCGCTCCGCAAATCACGTAGCGTCACGGCGCGCACCTCGTCGCCGCTTACATCTGCTTTGACGGCTCGGTGTTCGGTCAACAAAGTAATCTGCCCGTTGCTCAAATACGGCGCGAGCATTGAATTGAGAATGGCCAGCGCGACGCGCGGCTCGTGACAGAGCGGCGAGACCCAGCCATTGCCGGGGTTGAGGCGCGGATTGTTGCGAACGTCTTCGGTCAGCGGGTAATGCCGTCGGTAATAATCGCGCACGCCTTCACGAAATCTGCGGTACGAAGCCGTGCAGCCGAAGCGTTCTATCCATCCGTGTTCATCGGGCGGCACGGCCTGCGAAGTCAATTGCCCGCCGATCCAATCGCACTCTTCAGTCAGGATTGCGCGATAACCCGATTCCGCTACGGCAAGCGCCGCCGCGCAACCGCCGACTCCGCCGCCCACGATCAATACATCGGTACGTTGTTCGCGCAAAGGTTTTCTCCTGCTTTCAAGTGTGGAGCGCCCAAGTGTGGAGCGCCCGCATCCTGCGGGCTAGGGATCGCGCGCCTGCGGGCGCGCCTGTACTCTCGACTCACCAATGAGCGGCCACAGCCAGGCGGCGCTTGCCAGGCGGCGCTTGCCATCCGGGACGCAACCTCCACACCACATCGCGCTTTCGCACAGGTCTGTGGGCGCGGCAGGCTCAGGTGTGCTGCAGGCGCGCCAGAGGCGCGCGATCCCTAGCCCTCAGGATGCGGGCGCTCCACACTGATGCGGGCGCTCCACACTGGGCGCTCCACACTTGTGTAGATACCTTTGGATGACATCTTGTCCCACAACTTTACTCAACGAAAATTTCCCGGATTCGCTGTACCGGGGATATAGGCAT
>Ga0187892_10000367_pt1 | contig 118479 bp, 111 predicted proteins | sample MA1701073metaG_FD_139345 | JGI IMG/M metagenome (GOLD analysis project Ga0187892, IMG submission 139345) | Bio-ooze microbial communities from a basaltic lava cave in the Kipuka Kanohina Cave System on the Island of Hawaii, USA - MA170107-3 metaG ... | reverse complement strand
GGCGAATGGGGAGAGGTCGGTTGGTACGTTGAGCGCGAACCCCGGCCACCTGACCCACCGCCGCACGTGGACGCCGATGCTCCGGATTTTGCGGCCCCCCCCCCCCCGGGTCCACACGCCGGTGTAGCCGGCGTGTCGCTCCGCCTCGATCCCGAAGCCGCCCAGCGCGGCGATGAGCGCCGCCTCGAGCTGGCGCAGGTACCAGTGCAGGTCCGGCTTGTGCTGCTCGAGATGGAAGATGGGATAGCCGACGAGCTGTCCCGGTCCGTGGTAGGTGACGTCGCCGCCACGCTCGATCTCGAAGACCTCAATGCCGCGGCGCCGGAGCGCGTCAGGGTCCAGCGGGAGGCTCGTCTGCCGCGTCCCCCGGCCCAGGGTGACGACGGCGGGGTGCTCGAGCAGGAGCAGGGTGTCGGGGATCTCGCCGCGGATGCGGAGTTCGGCCAGCGCCCGCTGGCGCTCCAGGGCCTCGCCGTAGGGCACCAAGCCCAGGTCCTGGACGTCGAGCCGCCGCACGGCCGCCCCCCCCCCCGTCGTCACGGCGCCCACCCGGCGCGCACCGCGCGGCGGGTCCACAGGCTGGCGCCGCCGCACAGGCCGGCGAGCGCCAGCAGGCCCCAGCGGGGCCACAGGAGATCGGCAGGCATGGTGGCCATCGCGACGACGATCGCGCCGCCGAAGGCGACCGCGCCGGCCATGGCGCGCCGCCACGGCTCGAGGCCCCGGGCGCGGAACCACGCGACGCTCACCGCGGCGCCGAGCCCGCCGAGGCCGGCCAGCAGCAGGATGTCGGCGCGGGGGCCGATCGACCCGGCGCCGCGCAGCATGGGGTAGGTCGCAAACAGCAGGACACACACCAGCGCGCCTCCGGCCGCCGTGCCGTGGACGACCGCGGCCAACGCGACGGCAAGGGGATCGCCCGCGCGCGGCTCCGCGCCGCCGGCCGTCACAGGTGCAGCACCCTCCCCATCGCGTCGAGCGCGGCTTCGCCCACGGCTTCCGACATCGTCGGGTGGGCGTGAATCGCGAGCTCGACCTCCTCGACCGTGTACTCGTTGGCCCGCGCCACCACCAGCTCGTGGATGAGCTCGGTGGCGTGCGCGCCCACCACGTGGGCGCCGAGGATTTCGCCGTACTTCTTGCCGCGGATGATCTTCACGAGCCCGTCGGTCTCGCCGGTGCCGCGGGCCCGGCCGTTCGCGCTGAACGGGAACCGACCCACCGCGTATTCGAGCTTCAGCTCCTTGCACGTCTCTTCGGTGTAGCCCACGCTCGCCACTTCGGGATGGCAATACGTCGCGCCCGGCACGTTGCTGTACTCGATGGGCTGCGTGGGGCGCCCCGCGATGACTTCGGCGCACACGATGCCTTCGCGGCTGCCCTTGTGCGCGAGCAGCGGCGCGCCCGCGACGTCGCCGATGGCGTAGTACCCGGGCACGCTGGTCTGGAGCTTCGCGTCGATCTTGACGAAGCCCTTCTCGAGCGCGATGCCCACGGCCTCGAGCCCGAGCCCCTCGACGTTCGGCGCGCGGCCCGCGGCCACCAGCACCACCTCGACATCGAGCGTCTGCTTCTGCCCGCCGGACTCGAAGGTCAGGCTCACGCCGCCGCCTTTGGGCTGTGCCTTCTCGATCTTCGCGCCGGCGTGGACCCTGATGCCGCGCTTCTTGAAGCTCTTGGCCACCACGTCCGAGCACTCCGCGTCCTCGACGGGCAGCACGCGCGGCAGCGCCTCGATCAGCGTGACGTCGGTACCGAAGGCGTTGAACACGTCCGCGAACTCGGTGCCGACGGCGCCCGCGCCCACGATCGCCAGCGTCTTCGGGGCCGACTCGCGCAGCAGCGCCTCGGTGGACGAGATCACCGTCTTGCCGTCGAACGTGAGGCCGATAGCGGGGATGTCCTTGGGCCGTGAGCCGGTGGCGATGACGACCGCCTTCGAGGCGGTCAGCTCCTTCGTGCCCTCGGCGGCCTGCACCGAGACCTTGCGTCCGGGCTTCACCGTGCCGGTGCCCTTGAACACCTCGATCTTGTTCTTTTTCATGAGGAACTCGGCGCCCTTCGAGTTCGCCTCCGCCACCCGGCGCGAGCGCTTCATCGCCACGCCGTAGTCGGTCTTGATCTCGCCGGTGGTGATGCCGAGGTCGGCGGCGTGCCGCAGCGTGTTGGCGACGGCGGCCGAGTGGAGCAGGGCCTTGGTCGGGATGCACCCGACGTTCACGCACACGCCGCCCAGCTTGTCCTTCTCGACCACGGCTGCCGTGAGACCGAGCTGGGCGCAGCGGATGGCGCACACGTAGCCGCCGGGGCCGCCGCCCACGATGATGACATCGAAGGTACTTGCCACATCAGCTCCAAGGATCGAGGGGCGAGGGGCGAGGGGCGAGGAGAGGCCGAGCGAAGGGGGGCGCTCACCCCTCGTCCCTCGCTCCTCGCCCCTCGCCCCTACAGTAGCATCGCCAACGGATTCTCCAGCATCAGCTTCACCGTCTGCAGGAACTTCGCGCCGGTGGCGCCGTCGATCACGCGGTGGTCGCACGACATCGTGACGCGCATCATCCGCCGCACGGTCACCTGGCCGCCCGCGGCGACCGGCTTCTCCGCGATGCGGCCCACCGCCAGGATGCCGGCCTCGGGCGGGTTGATCACCGCCGTGAATTCGTCGATGTCGAACATGCCGAGATTCGACACGCTGAACGTGGCCCCGGTGTACTCGTCCGGCTTGAGCCGCCGCGCCCGCGCCCGCTCGGCCAGCTCTTTCGCCTCGCGCGCGATGTCGAGCAGGCCCTTGCGGTCCGCGAACCGGATGACCGGCGTGATCAGGCCGTCCTCGACCGCGACCGCCATGCCGACGTGCACATCGCCGTGATAGCGGATGTGGTCGTCCATCCACCACGCGTTGACGGCGGCGTGCTGGCGCAGCGCCAGCGCGACCGCCTTGATGACGATGTCGTTGAAGCTCACCGCGTACGCGTCGCCCCTCGCCTTGAGCGCGGTCCGCGCCTCGGCGGCGCGCTCCATGTCGATCTCGCTGGTGAGGAAGAAGTGCGGGATCGGGCCGATGGACTGGGCCAGTCGCTTCGCGATCGTCTTGCGGATCTGGGTGAGCGGAACGTCCTGGAAGGCTGCGGTTGGGCGGCTAGGCGGCTGGGCGGCCGTGCCTGCCGTCTCTATGTCACGCTTGATGACGCGGCCGCCGGGACCGGTGCCCGCGACCTGCGCGATGTCGAGCCCTTTTTCGGCCGCGAGACGGCGCGCCAGCGGCGAGGACCTGGTGCGGCCATCACCGGGCATCGATGCCGCGGGCCGGGCCGGAGCGGGCGGGACAGGTGAAGCTGGCGGGACAGAAGGGACAGCGGGGACAGAGGGCGGCGGGGCAGGGGCCGCTGGCGGCGCTGCGCTCGCGGTCGCCGGTCCCGCTGTCCCGCCGATGTTGCCGATGTCCTCGTCCGCCGAGCCGATGATCGCCACCAGCGCCGTCACCGGAACGGTCGAGCCCTCGGGCAGCAGGATCTTCCGCAGCACACCATCTGCACGCGCGACCAGGTCCATGACGGCCTTGTCGGTCTCGACCTCGGCGATCACCTCGCCGGCCTTGACGGCCTCGCCTTCCTTCTTCTTCCACGCGACGAGGCGGCCCTCCTCCATCGTCGGCGAGAGCGCCTCCATCACGACTTTGGTGGCCATGGCGCGCTCCCGCTACGAGCGGTAGAGGACCTGGCGGGCCGCCGCGGCGACCTTCGCCGCGTCCGGCTTGGCGAGCTTCTCGAGCTGCTTGTTGTACGGCATGGGCACGTCGGCGCCGGACACGCGGAGGATGGGCGCGTCGAGATCGTCGAAGCAGGTGTGCTGGATGTCGTACGCCACCTGCGCGCCGATGCCGAACTGCGGCCAGCCCTCCTCGACCACGACGCAGCGGTTGGTCTTCTTCACCGACGCGGCGATCGTCGCCACGTCGAGCGGGCGGATGGTGCGCGGGTCCACGACCTCGGCGTTGATGCCGTCCCGGGCCAGCTCCTCGGCGGCGCGCAGCGCCACCGCGACCATCTTGGCATGCGCCACGAGCGTCACGTCCGTGCCGGCCCGCTTCACCTCGGCCACGCCGAGGGGCACGAGGTGCTCGCCGTCGGGCACCTCGCCCTTGAGGTTGTACAGCATCTCCCCTTCGATGAACACCACGGGGTTGCCGTCGCGGATGGCGCTCTTCAGGAGGCCCTTGGCGTCGGCCGGCGTGGCGGGCGTCACCACCTTGAGCCCGGGCACGTTGCCGAGCCACGACTCGAAGCTCTGCGAATGCTGCGCCCCCAGCTGGAGCGCGGCGCCGCCCGGTCCGCGGAACACGATCGGCATCGGGACCTGGCCGCCGCTCATGTACAGGATCTTGGCCGCCGAATTGACGATCTGGTCGAGCGCCAGCAGCGCGAAGTTCCAGGTCATGAACTCGATCACCGGCACGAGCCCCGCCATCGCGGCCCCGACGCCCACGCCCGCGAAGCCCAGCTCGGTAATGGGCGTGTCCACCACGCGCATCGGGCCGAACTCCTCGAGCAGGCCGCGACTGACCTTGTAGGCGCCCTGGTAGACGCCGACTTCCTCGCCCATCAGGAACACGCGCGAGTCGCGCCGCATCTCCTCGCGGAGCGCCTGGTTCAGCGCGTCACGGTAGGTCAGGGTCGCCACGCGTCAGCCCGAGGTCACGTGGGTGAAGAGCTCGGCGGGATCGGGATCGGGGCTCTCCTCCGCGAACCGGATCGCGTCCTCGACCTCGGCGTTCACGTCGGCCTCCATGGCCTGCCACTGCTCTTGGTCGAGCATCCGCGCGTCCTCGAGGCGCTTCCGGAACGTCACCAGCGGGTCGCGCTGCTTCTGGTTCTCGACTTCTTCCTTGGTGCGGTAGTGGCCGTGGATCGGGTCCGACATCGAGTGACCCATGAAGCGATAGGTGCGGATCTCCAGCAGGGTCGGCGTTTTCTCTTCCCGCCCCCGCTGCGCCGCCCGAGCCACCGCGTCCCGCACCGCCAGCACCTCCATGCCGTCCACCGTCTCGGCCGGCATGTCGTACGAGCAGGCGCGCGCCGCGACGTCCCAGATGGCGCTGGCGCGCTCGAGCGCGGTGCCCATGCCGTAGCGGTTGTTCTCGCAGATGAAAATGGCCGGCAGCTTCCACAGGGCGGCCATGTTCAGCGCCTCGTGGAAGGCGCCGTTGTTCACCGCCGCCTCGCCGAAGAAGCCGACCGCGACGCCCGACTCGCCCTTGTACTTGATGGCGAACGCGGAGCCGGCCACCAGCGGGATGTGCCCGCCCACGATCGCGTGCCCCCCCAGAAACCCTTTCTCGGCGTCGAACAGGTGCATCGAGCCGCCCTTGCCTCCGCTGCACCCCGTGGCCCTGCCGAACAATTCGGCCATCACCGCGCGGGGGCTCATGCCGCGCGCCAGCGCCTGGCCGTGCTCGCGGTAGGAGCAGAAGATCCGGTCGCCCGGCGTGAGCGCCGCCATCGCGCCAACGGCCACGGCTTCCTGGCCGATGTAGAGGTGGCAGAACCCGCCGATCTTGCCCAGGGCGTACTGCTCGCCGGCGCGCTCCTCGAAGCGGCGGATCAACAGCATCTCGCGCAGCAGGCGGCGCAGGTCGGCCGGGTTCTCGCCCGCGAGCGCCTTGTCGGTCACGGCGTTCGCGGCGCGCTGCAATTCCCGAGTCGGTCGTCTGGTGGTGGCCATCGGGGGCTGGTCCCGGATCAGCCGGCCGCGCCGGCGGCGCCGGCGGCGCCGGCGGCGCCCGCACGCTCGGCCTGCTCCCACGCGTGGTAGCTCGAGCGCACCAGGGGACCGGCCTCCACGTGGCGGAACCCGAGGCCGTGGGCGAAATCCCTCAGCTCGCCGAACTCGCCCGGGGTGTAGAACCGCGCCACCGGCATGTGGCTCGCCGACGGGCGGAGGTACTGGCCGATCGTCAGGATGTCGCAGCGCACCGTGTGGAGGTCGCGGATCGCGGTCAGCAGCTCGTCCCACTGCTCGCCCAGGCCGACCATCAGGCCCGACTTGGTGAGCCTCGCGGGGTCCATCGCCTTCACGCGCGCCAGCAGCTCGAGCGCGCGCTCGTAGCGGCCGCCGGGCCGCGCGATGCGGTAGAGGCGGCCGACGGTTTCGAGATTGTGGTTGAGGATGTCGGGCCGGGCGTCCACCACGATGCGCAACGCGGCCTCGCTCCCCTTGAAGTCCGGGATCAACAGCTCGATGGAGGTTTCGGGCGCTCGCGTGCGGGTCTCGCGCACCACCGCCGCGAACTGCTCCGCCCCGCCGTTGGGCAGGTCGTCGCGGTCCACGCTGGTGACCACGATGTGCCGCATCCGCATCGCGGCCACGGCCTCGGCCAGCCGCCGCGGCTCGTCCAGGTCGAGCGCCTTCGGCACGCCGTGCGCCACGGCGCAATACGCGCAGTTCCGCGTGCACACGTCGCCCAGGATCATGAACGTGGCGGCGCGATGGTCCCAGCACTCGCCGATGTTGGGGCAGTGGGCCTCTTCGCACACCGTGTGGAGCTTGAGGTCGGTCAGCAGCCGCCGGACTTCGCCGAACGTCGCGCCGCCGGGGGCCTTCACCTTGAGCCAGGGCGGCTTGCGTTCCAGCGGCCGGGCGAGCCGCTCGGCGGGAGGCTGCAGGGGCTGGACGACCGGAAGAGGAGTGGCCATCGGGAAGGGAAAGATACGCCGGGGCGCCGCCCGGCGACCAGCGGGATCAACCGCTTGGTTGATCGACCGGGGCGTGCGGGCTATCGGCGCCGACGCCTCCGCCGGCGCTGGACGGGCGGCGCGAAGGCCTGGAGCGGCCTGGCGCGGCGAGCCACGGCGCGGAGGAAGCGGATCGCGGCGCGCCGCGCCGCCAGGCGGCCACCGTGCTTCAGGTCGGAGAACAGCCTGGACCGGTAACGATTGGCCACCGGCCAGGGCGCGTTGCCCGATTCGGCGCTCCAACGGGCCTGCCAGCCATGGGTGCGATTGGAATCGTCATCGATGCGGACGAGCTGTTGGCGGGGATGGGGCAGTCCCAGCCTTTTCTTCCGCGAACGCAGGGGCACGCGTTCCTCCTTGGGGTCGGGGCACCGTTTGGTGATGCAGCGCCGCGCTGGGCGGTGCGAGGTAGCGTACCATCGGCGTGCTCAAGGCGCCACCGACGAGCGCCGGCCGAGGTGGGCCGGCCTGCGGGCCAAACGGTGATCCCGGAGCCGGAGGTGCCCCCTCGTAGGAGTACGAGTGTCTTGGAGGCCCCCGAACCGGTAGCGTGAGGACGGCACCCGTTTCGAGGGGTTGGTATTGGCTTTGGTCGCGAGCCCGCTCGCGGTTGCAGGACTCGGGGCAGGTGTCCTTCCCACACCCTGAGGAGCGATGCGAGTGCGTCCTGCTCCCCGTTTAACCTTGATCTTGGAGCGTTGGGGCCCGCGGGTTGCCGAGACGGGTCGCGAGTCCTCGCGCCTGCGCAGAGCCCGCGCGCACAAATGAGTACAAATGCGCGTGGCGATCGGGGAGTGAGTCGATTCGCGGCCGACGTCGCGGTCTCGTCAACAGGGTTCGAGAGCGCGTGCAAGCGATTCTGGAGAGCCCCTAGGCGCGCGGAGCCGTAGAGATTGAAGCCCACCGCTGGTGAAGCCGGTTGCGTCGGACTGGTTCGCCGCTTGGCGGCCCAGAGGGTTGGGCGCCCGGTCATGCTGGTGGCGGCGATGGCTGGGGCCGCCTGCTCGTCGGAGAGCGCGGGGCCGGGCTGGACGCGGGTTCTCTGGCATGTGCCGGGCCTTGGCTGGGCCATGCCGGCCTTTGACTCGCTACGTGCCTACTTTCCGGCGGAGTACCATGAGGTCCTCGCGATCGACAAGCAAACGGGTGAGGTCGCCTGGCAGGTACGGATACCCTACGTGGCCACATGCTCGTTCTTCGACACGAGCCGCACGGCCGGCTTCGACGCCACGATGGCGGGCTCGACTGTGGTGGTCGTGGACGATGGCCTGTTCGGTTTCGACGCCGCAACGGGACAACACCGGTGGACGTGGCGCCCGCCCGTGGGCTGCATGGCGCCGGTGTCTCGGCCGGAAAGCGATGACCAGACCGTTTACGCCGGAGCGTCGCGCGGGTCCATCTACGCGCTCGATGCCGCGACTGGGGCGACGCGCTGGCGCGGGCAGTTCTTGCCGGAGAGTGCGGCAATCGCCTATAGCCCGGTGCTCGACAACGGGACTATCTACTCGGAGTTCAACATTCAGGTCGCCACATTTCCGTTCGACTCGGGCGGCGTGGTCGCGCTCGACGCAGCGACGGGCGCGACGAAGTGGATATACTACTTCCCGCGGACGCTCCAGACCTCTCCGCCGCGCGGACGTCGACGGATTGCCCTGACCCCCGACCTGGTAGTTGCACCGAGCGACGACGGGCTGGTCTACGTTCTCGATCGCGTAACGGGCGGCGTCGCCTGGGAAGTGCCAAGGATCGACAACCGGCTGATCGGTGACGAGCGAAAGGTCGCTGCCTCCGGGGGGTTTGTGTTCGTCGGCTCGAACTCCGGGTTGGTGATTGCCTACGATGCAGATTCGGGGACTGAGCGCTGGCGGGTGAGCACCGGGGGCGGAGTCGGCAGACTCCTCGCCGACGGCGATGCCGTCTATGCATCCATTTCTGCGGCGCTCGTCGTGCTGGATGCGGGTACCGGGCAACTCCGGTGGAGGGTGGGAGCCGGCATCGGGAGTTCAACGAGCATTCTCTCGCCGCCGGCCGTCGACATCGATCGCGTCTATGCCGGCGGTACCGACGGGTTCTACGCCTTCCGGAAGTAGGTAGCGCTGGACACCCGCTTTGGTCAACGGGGCACCCGTGCCCCCCAAGCCGTCGGTCTGATACCGGGAGTCGAGGCCCGGGCAGCGTCACCACCAGTCCGCACGAGGGGTCCGGTGTCCGCGCCCTTTTCGCCACGTCGTCGCCGATGCTGGCGAGCCACAACGACCGTCGTGGCCGTCGTCGGCCTGGGGGCCTTCGACTGCTTCTGGGATCAACCCGACCCGGCGCGCAACCCGCGCGTACTGTGGCGCGTCCCCGGGATCGGGTGGGCCCGCCCAGTGTTCGACTCGCAGGCCGTGTACTTCCCCGGCGCCCACCATGAGCTGGTCGCGGTGGACAAGCAATCCGGACGGGTACGCTGGAGCGCCCGCGTCCCGTATGAGCCCCGCTGCTTCACGCTCGACACGGCGATCACCTATGGTTATGCGGCGACCTGGGCCGCCGGCACGGTGGTTGTGATGGACGATGGGTTGTTCGGGTTCGACCCGGCCACCGGGAGGCACCGGTGGACGTGGCGGCCGCCCGTTGGCTGCATGGCGGAGGTGTCGTGGCCGGGCAGCGATGGTCAGACGGTGTACGCGGGTGCTTCTCGCGGGTCCGTGTATGCCCTTGACGGTGCCACGGGTGCGCTGCGGTGGCACGGCCAGTTTCTGCCCGAAAGCGCTGCGGTTGCCTACAGCCCGATCCACGCAGACGGCGTGGTGTACGCCGCGTTCAACGTGCAGGTTGCCGCGTTTCCGTTCGATTCAGGTGGCGTCGTGGCACTTGACGCGGCCACCGGGTCCCGGTTGTGGATTCACTACTTTCCCCGCGCGGTCCCGGGCCTCCTGCCGCGCGGCACGGGCCGCGTTGCCATCGCTGGTCCCTTGGTGTTTGCGCCGAGCGACGACGGGATAGTGTACGCGCTTGACCGGACCACGGGAGCCAGGGTGTGGGAGGCCGCGCCAGATGGTTCTGATCGCCCGGTCGCGGTGAGTGGCCCCTACGTGGTGGTCGGCTCCACCACGGGCCTGCTCGTCGGACTCGCCGGCCAGACGGGTGCCGAGGCGTGGCGCAACGGGGCCGGGTCCTCGGTCGTCAGGCTCGTGGCCGACTCCCAGTTCGCCTACGCGCACGTCGGGTTCGCCCAGTTAGCTGTTTTCGATGCTCGAACGCGCCAGCTCCGGTGGAGCTTCGGCAGCAGCCCCGCCGGGGGGACGGTGGGAATGAGAACGTGCCGGCCGTAGACGGCGACCGCGTGTACGCGGGAGCGAACGACGGGTTCTACGCTCTTCGCAATTAGGGGGCCCGGCGTCGCGGGAGTCCGCACGCGTTGTGCGATGGAGAGAGAACCGAGCTGATCGTCGGGCGACTTCGGTCACCGCCTGCGTCGTGCCGAAGCCGTTTCAATCCACGCCCGCGCGCGAGGGAGACGTGGCCCTCACGATCCCCCAGGGAATCCCGGGAGGTCGATCCCCGCGCGCGCGGGGGAAACCCGACGTGCACGAGTGAGGTCACCCCCTACTACGGTCGATCCCCGCGCGCGCGGGGGAAACTTCGCCCAATCGACGCCGGCGAGCTGCACTTCGGGTCGATCCCCGCGCGCGCGGGGGACACTACACCTCGCTGGTGGCGGCCCGCAACATCAGGGGTCGATCCCCGCGCGCGCGGGGGAGACTTGCGGCGCCGCGGGCTCGGGTGATGCATCCGGGGTCGATCCCCGCGCGCGCGGGGGAAACTGTTGCAGCGCGTTCGCAAAGACGGATTTTCCGGGTCGATCCCCGCGCGCGCGGGGGAAACCCTCTACCCCGCCCAACACCATCCCGATCCACGGGTCGATCCCCGCGCGCGCGGGGGAAACCAGAGCCGGCCGAGCTCCACGTAGCCCGCCGCGGGTCGATCCCCGCGCGCGCGGGGGAAACGCTGGCGACCTGGACCGCGTGGGCATCGACTACGGTCGATCCCCGCGCGCGCGGGGGAAACCCTCGTCAAGGAAGGAAACGGCCTCTTCACGGGGGTCGATCCCCGCGCGCGCGGGGGAAACAAATCCTCGAGAAGGCCCGCCAGATGCAGCTCGGGTCGATCCCCGCGCGCGCGGGGGAAACGGGGTATCTCCCAAATCCGGCGTCCACGCCTGAGGTCGATCCCCGCGCGCGCGGGGGAAACGCTCGACGTGCGGCGTGTCGGCCGTGCGGAACGGGTCGATCCCCGCGCGCGCGGGGGAAACCACGCCCGAGCCGTCGCAGCCCACATCCGCCGCGGTCGATCCCCGCGCGCGCGGGGGAAACGGCGTTCCCCACGAACGTGACGGTCACCGCGCAGGTCGATCCCCGCGCGCGCGGGGGAGACTACTACCACCCGCCGCTCTGGTCGGACATCGGGGGTCGATCCCCGCGCGCGCGGGGGAGACGTGCTGGACGGTCGCCCGCTCTCGCCTCAGCAGGGTCGATCCCCGCGCGCGCGGGGGAGACGCCTCTTCCGCCGCCTCCGTGAACTCCGTCCAGGGTCGATCCCCGCGCGCGCGGGGGAGACGGTGAGCTGGGCGCGGATGATCTCCTGCTCCCGGGTCGATCCCCGCGCGCGCGGGGGAGACAAGGCCACGAGCGACGAGCTCGAGGACGCGGACGGTCGATCCCCGCGCGCGCGGGGGAGACTCTACCCATCGGTGAGCCGTGGTACCCTAGCACGGTCGATCCCCGCGCGCGCGGGGGAGACTTCCCGCGCCTCGTCGTGAGCGCCAACGGCGACGGTCGATCCCCGCGCGCGCGGGGGAGACACCCCAGCAGGTCCAGGAGGACCGACGCATGAGGGTCGATCCCCGCGCGCGCGGGGGAGACGTAATCCTTCCGCGCATCGCTCCAGCGCCAGAGGGTCGATCCCCGCGCGCGCGGGGGAGACACCGGCGCCACTCTGCGCGCCTACATGGCCTACGGTCGATCCCCGCGCGCGCGGGGGAGACGCCGCCTTCCTCACGGCGTTCGTGACGCCGCAGGGTCGATCCCCGCGCGCGCGGGGGAGACCCATCCCGACCCCCACTTGCTGGTAGTGCCACGGGTCGATCCCCGCGCGCGCGGGGGAGACGAAGGTCGCGGCGCTCACGGTTCGCTCCCCTGCGGTCGATCCCCGCGCGCGCGGGGGAGACCGCGTCACGAACATGGCTGGCGCCTTCCTTGCGGGTCGATCCCCGCGCGCGCGGGGGAGACGCGTGCGGCCCCGAGCGTGGTGACCAGGACCGGGGTCGATCCCCGCGCGCGCGGGGGAGACAGCTCCCCCGCGCGCCACTGCACCACAAGCACGGGTCGATCCCCGCGCGCGCGGGGGAGACGGTCGCCGCGCCACCGCCCCGGTGACGGTCGTGGGTCGATCCCCGCGCGCGCGGGGGAGACGAGCTGGGCTACACGGGCACCGCCGCAGGGCTGGGTCGATCCCCGCGCGCGCGGGGGAGACAGGATCGCGGCGTACCGGCTCGCAGCGGCGCGGGGTCGATCCCCGCGCGCGCGGGGGAGACGCCTACGACCAGAAGCTCACCGACGACGAACAGGGTCGATCCCCGCGCGCGCGGGGGAGACGTGGACGCCACCCCTGGCGCCACCATCGTTGCGGGTCGATCCCCGCGCGCGCGGGGGAGACGGCCAAATCGGCCATGAGCGGACGCCCGAGGAGGGTCGATCCCCGCGCGCGCGGGGGAGACAGCCGGAGTCCTGCTCTAGCATCTCGCCGAACGGGTCGATCCCCGCGCGCGCGGGGGAGACGTGGACCTCATGCGTCGGCGCGGCCGGTGCCACGGTCGATCCCCGCGCGCGCGGGGGAGACTCCATCGTCGGGCGTGGCATGGCCATCGGTGGGGGTCGATCCCCGCGCGCGCGGGGGAGACTCTCTCGCAGCCTGCAAGAGAGTGTAGAATCCCGTGGCCCGAATGGGTGCAAGTGCCAATCCGCTAACCATTGATTGTCAAAGAGCTTGCTCTACTCACACGTCGGTCTCGGGCGTGCCGGTCAGCGCTCGACGCGCCAGAAAAATGCCATCCGCGGCGTGCAACTCCTTGGGCGGCGCACCCAGCGTCGAAACGCCTTGCCCACCCGGCAGACCCACGTCTCGCCAGGTGATCACGATCCCCCCGGTGCCGAGTTCCTCGTGCCACTCTTCGAGTATCAGCCAGACCCGTTCCCGTACCGCCTTCGTCATACGGGGTGCGGTGTAAACCCCCGGCGCCACCTCGAGCATGCACGAGGCGAGGAATCCCCGGAACCTCGGCGCCACGTCAACTGTGACCACCACTGTCATCGGCATCAAAGAGATCCTTGATTCGGTCGATCATGGAGGGGATCAGCTTCTGTTGCTGGAATGCGCGGCCGGCAAGGCGTCGCACGATCCGCTCCAGCGGCTGGTCCGGTCGCCTCTCGAACTCGCGTACCGCCGAGAACGCGATCGGGAGCGTGAACGAGTCTCGATAGACGTCGGCGATGTCCAGGCAGAACGAATTGCCTGAGTCCTCATGGACAAAACCGAGCTGCGGGATAGTTCCCGTCGCCGACACAGCAACCATGGCCGCTGCTTCCACGGCGGTCGCCGCATGATTGATGGCCTGGTTGGGCGCATCGGCGAAGTCCGGCCGTTCCCTGTCGTAGCGCCTGCCGGCCCACTGCACCCCGTGTTGGGTTGCCAGCTGCCGATAGCTCTCCTTCATGCGGGCACCCTCGATGCCCCGGAGGACGGCGATGTCGGCATGCGGAAGAATCTCGCCGAGGCGCCACGCATACATCTTGCGGGCAATGTCCAGGCGGCGCCCCTCCTTGTCCGACCACGCGGCGATCTGTTTGCGAGCGAGTGCCGACTCGTCCGGTCCGAAGGGCATGCTGGCATAAAAGCGCACGCCATCGTCGCCCACGGCGACGAGCGCCGTGCCGTGGCGCGCCAGCAAGCGAAGCGCGTCGTGGCTGACCGTGGTTCCGGGAGCCAGCAAGACGCAGGAGAGAAGCTGAAAGGGGATCGCATAGTCTCCGGCGGGGAGATCGCCGCCCCCGGTGGTCGCGAACCGAAGCGTGCCGTCCTCCACCCACAAACGGCCACGGGAGAGCCAAAGCAGACCGTGGCGATCGCCGTGGGGGATTCTGGCTGTCTCGAGGCCAAGCCGCCCCTTCAGCACGAGTCAGCCTGGGGGCGGTCGAGAAGGAGCATGCCGAAGCCGAATGCGCGATGGCGGCCCAAGCCGCGGTGCAGGAGCGTGCGAAATCCCTCCTCGGTCTCAACCCGCAGAACGCCTTCCATCACGGCATTCGGGCGCTCAAGCACGCGCCGCGATTCGACGCCTCGACGATACAACCGATCCCGCTTGAAGGCCGACATTCGGGGTGGGCCTTCCAGAACCGCGGCGTGACTCCGTGCAAGCTCGCGGGCTACCCAGCGTCCGTAGACGGCCTCCCGTCCAGACCATACATGCGCGCTGTGTTCGAACGGCAAGCGGCTCTCAATGGCGCCTCCAGCCCTTCCCGATTGCGCCTCCGGCGACGTGAGCCAGGCATCCACCTCGCGGATGCGACTCGGACCTCCATCGCTCGCCACCCCTTGCGTCGTGACTGGCAGTCTGGTTCGCACGATCGGGCAAACGCGGACGCGGAAGGCCGCACGCATTCCCGCCGCAATGCTCGGAACGCAATGCGATTCGCAGCACCGCACCAACGACTGCACCGAAGCGCCCATTCGATGGAGCAACGCCGCCTCATCGAACTCTGAGTACGCAAGCAGAAACACAAGCTCCGGATGCTCGCGCGCCTGCCGCAACGTATCATCCAGGGCGAATGTCTGTAGCGGAACGCGCGCCGGCTGCGAGGAAGTGGCGAAAAGTTGGGCAAGCCCGGCGTGAAGCAGATACCCCTCGTCAACGCCCCGACCGAGGCCATGACGACGAGCCATGCGCATCAGCTCGCGACGGTCGAGCACCAGGCGAACGAGATTCAGGGACCAGGTCATGGCGTTCGCCTCGGGCCTGCCCTCACCTCCGCGAGTTCCTCAGGGACCTCGATCCAAGAGATCTTCACGTGGCGCAGGCCGTAACGGCGATCCCCGTCTCTAAAGGACAACGGCACGTCGTACCGAGGCTCTCCACCCTGTCCCGGTGGAACCTCGATCACTGCTCGGAGAGGCTGTTTAACGGAGCGTTCCGCGGTCGGTGCCAATCGGACCGCTGCCTCTGCGTCGGTGCTGACCACCGCAACGAAAGGCGCGACCGACGGCACGCAGGCCCGTCGCCCGAGAAAGAGTGCCCACCGCGGATCCCGCAGTGCGACTGCAAGCCGCGTGACAAGCTCGTCGTCTCCGGCTAGCGCCGCGACGAAGCTGGCATCCTGTAGATAATACCGGTGACTCGGTACACAATCCTTCGCGCCGTATACTACATACCTCTCACCTCGAAACCGCCCACCCCCCGCGGTGTGATAGTCGTGCAGCAGCGATCCCTGCCGATCGACACGCACGGCAAGGGTCAAGGCGCGAAGCTCGGCCAACAAAGCGTCGTCGTCCCGCGCCATCCCGAGCGCTGCTCCGACCAGGCCGAGCACACCGCTCTTGCCTGGTTCCTGGTCGGTGTCCCGGATACCCAGCTTGATCTGGGTGGACCACGCCTGTACCGGACCCTCCAGGCGGATGAGGACGGACTTCATGTGCGAGGCCCAAGGGCCCGCTTGGAGACCTCGCTGAAGAACTCGCCAAGTGCACCAGCGCGGGCGATCCCGTTTGTGGCGGGAAGATCTCGATCGGCCCACGCAATTGTGAACCGGCCGCCATTGCCGAGCGCGCCCTCCATGCGGTGGAGATAGTCCTCGAGCTTGGCGATCGAATCGTCCACGAGATCCTGCTCCTTGTCGCCAGTGCCGCGGGGGCGAGCAGGCTTCAAGAACGCATTCACCAGCGAGACTGGCTGGCCCTTGCCACGAACGACGGCGAGCGCATAGCTCGGGAAGCTGTGAGCGGCCATGCTGTTCTGCTTTCCGGTCGGTATGGCGGAAACGAAGGCCCGGACAAACGCGTCGACCGATCGGTTGAGCAGATCTCCGCTACCGTCACCGTCCCCGAGGTTGTCGCGAAGCGCTTGCACGTCAAGGACGCAGTATCGGTAGTAGCACGACGAATTGAACTGCACCGTTCCCATCATATCCGATCCGGCGGTGTCTTCAGGCTTGCAGTCGTCCACGGCAGTGAAGAAGTCGAAGTCCATCTGAACGCGGTTGGTCGAAATCGCATGGGCCACCTGGCAGGAGGCGTTGACGTTCCACTCCGGCCTGTCGGCGATCATACGACCGAAGAGCGCCAGGTCCGCCGCCCCTCGCGCGTCCTCCAGGAGGGCCTCCACGTCCTTCCCGACGTCTTTCGGATACGCGGCCTGCGCGTCCTTCTTGGCCTGTTTTTTGGTCTTCTTCTTACCGGATGCGGGTTCGCCGTCTCCGCTTTCCATCTCATCCGCTACTGACACTAGGGGCTGAAGGTCCGCCCACTTCTCATGAAGTAGCTTTGCGAGCTGTGCGATGGTTCGCCGCGGTAGGAAAAGCAGGTACTCGGTCTTCCATCCCTCTTCGCCCTCGGCCTTCTTGCGGCCCAGCCTAGCGCCTTCGAGGGCCGCAAGGGCCACGCCTATCGAGTCATTCTCGGAGTGGCCGTGATCTTGTACGAGCGTCCGAGCGATTTCCTGACCGATGCGTTTCGTTCGGGCGCCGAGATCGTCGAGGCCCAAGCCGCTCTCGAGACGAAACAATTCCCGGACCGCGCGCTTCTGGCATTGGCTGGAAATGCGCGCCCTCCGGTGTCCCCCGAGCTCGCAGTCCTTGGGAGCGCCGGTATCATCACGGTTCAGGTTGGATGGCGCGAAGTTCTGCAACAGATGGAGTTCGAGCTTCATGATCCGATCCTCAGTCAGGCGGTGGCTGGTTCGTCCGCGATCGAGTCCAGCTCCTGCACACGGCTCCCCCAGAAGGCCCGTGCCCAGCGACGACGGACAAAGTCGTTCTCGTGGTCCCAATACCGGATAGCCTGGTACAGATCATCCCAATCGATACCACCGCCGCTTGGCGCCGTTAAGGACACAGCGTGGCGTAGGTGAATCGGCAAGTCCGAGCGAGCTGCAGCTAGGAGCGCCATGAATCGGCCTTCGATACTGTCGTTTTCCGACCCTCTCCCACTTGGGCGCCAAATGCTGCGCAGTGCTTCTGCCAGCGAGGCCGGTCCCGCCTCAGGATACAGGGCGAACAGGCCCGCTAGGAGCACCGCGTCGTCTTCCGCTCGCCGACCGGCGTCGTGGCTCAGGAAGGGAAGCACGACCCGAAGGCCTTCCAGCTCGTGTCCCTGCCGCAGCGATGTTCGCAATGCGGCGAGCGTCGCTCGGTCTTCACGGGCGGCCAGGCTCTGGAGATAGCTTACCAGCGGGTGGCTCTCCGTCTGCTCAGGTGTCATGGCTCGTCCTCCTCCTCGGAATCGTCACCATCTATTGCCTCGGCATCCGTCGAATCAAGTCGGGCCAAACCCTGCGCGAGCCTCTCTTCTGCGGCGGCACGAGCCCTGAGAGCACGTCCGTCGGACAGTTCGGCCGAGAGGGCATCTTCAAAGCGTTCACGAACGATCTTCCGCGTTCCATCCTCGAAGCGCTGCCGGGCGTCGTCCATGTCATCGCCGAGGTCCCGCAGGAAGGATTCGAATACAGCCCCCAGCGCGGCCCAGGAGCCGGTTTCTGCTCCGGACCTACGGACAAAGCTCCACCGCTCCTTGCGGCTGTCCTTACCCTCGTCGTCGGACATCGGCAGGACGAGTTTCGCAAACTCGTAGAGGGCCAATCTCAGAGTCCTGATCGCGCCATCCGAGAAGCGCAGCACGTGCTCAACCGCTTCACGCGCATTCGGGTCCGCCAAGAGTCGCCCCTTAACGCTCAGGGATTCCTGGCGGACGCAGTCCGCCTCGACCTTGGCCCCAGACCCCGTGTCCTGACCGAACGCCTCCACTGCGTACGCCGCCCCATCGCCGAAAGGTGATTCTCCTGCCCCTGGTGCGACGAGATCAATCGCCAGCGGCCGCCAGAAGCGGGGCTGTCCCTTCCGTGTTGCTTCAAATAGCGCGTTGGCGTCCCGCCAAAAGGCGCGGTCAGCGCGAATGGCAATTGGACGGAACCCTTGCTTCTCGTTCCGCTCGTACGTCACCTGGGGATCAAGTACTCCGTTGTCTTTCGCCCGACCACGACCGGCAGCGTGTGTGAAGCCCACGATTAACCCCTTCGCGCTATGAAGCTCGGCACGGCGACTCAGCCATGTGAGGACATCGAGCCAACCGAGCGGACGAGTGAGTTCGCACTCCTGTGCGTTCGGCGGCAACGGGTCTTGCTCCCATGACGGCGCGTCCTCGGCTGAAGCCGGAATCGGCTTGGACGCCGACGGATCGTACACGAGGAGGTTCGCGACCAGCGTCTCGAAAAGCGTAGGCCTGCGCAGGATGATCACAGCCGAGCGCGCGAGTGCACCGGCGCCTGTCGAGTGAGGTTCCCCCAAGCGCTTGCCTACCGCCGGATTCATGCCCTTGAGGGTTCCGTGGAAGGCGAATGCTTGATGTGCAAGAAGCGAACGCGCTGCCTTCCCAGGCGTCGTACTGTGGGTGTAGTCCTCTGGACGGTGTTGGAAGAGATACTCCCTCTGTCCCCACCCGGAGTGCTCCAACTCGAGCTCGTCAATGCTAGTGACAGGCATTCCACGCCCGATCAGCCCTCGAGTCTGGGCGAATGGATGCGTTGGATGAAAAAGATCCATACGCTCCCGTACACGCGCGAGATAACCCTCGACCTTGGCTGCCTCGAAGTGTCCCGTCCGCCCGATCGCAGTCCACTCCTGCATGGTTTTGGGCCCGTCCACCACCCGGTGTAGCACGGCCAGCAAGTGCCGATGGAGAACCGCGACTACAAGGGGCGACGGGTCGACGATCGCTCGCAGCCGATGGGCCTCGACGAGCGCGTCTCTCGTCGAAAGGTCGGCCTGGCGGCCATCCAGGAATTCACACGGAATCCAGGGTTTAGTGATAAGGTTGAAAGATTCGGTCATGTCGCCGCGTTCCGTTGTTCAATGCAGAGGCCCAGCTCGGGATCCATCACCAGGTTCACATCACCGATCACGGCTCGGCCACTCTCGAATACCACCAGCCGCCGGAACCGTAACATGGATGACCGGCGCCAGCTTTCTGGTGCGGTGCAGGGATCGTTGGTGACAGCATGAAAGGCGCGCTTGTTGCTCACCCCGATGGAACGCCGGACGAGCCGTTCCACGAGTGGGCGATCAGGCTCTCTTGACAGCTCAAGAGGTGTCTCGTCTCCGTCACCCACCATGATCCGTTCGCCCCGGCGCACCACGCAAACGACTTCGATGGATGGCGGGCCGAGTCGCGTGTCGGCACGGAGCCGCTTGTGCATGACCGGGTCGTCGTCCTCTGTCAGGAAGACGCGGAAGTCCCCGAACGGGTCATCAGGCGCGAATGGGTGCGGCATCAGCTTCTCTTCCGACAGGTTCCGTTCGACGGCCCTGGCACCGTGGTGGTTCAAGTACTCCTGGTAGAGCGGATCTTCGGGCACTACGGGGTTGTCCGTGTAAACCGCTTCCACCAACGGTTCGATATCCGTTGGGAGAGTGAGGGTATCAAGGACTGCGAGCTTCGCGAGGGTTCGCCGCACCAGTAGGTTGTCGTACACGGGGGCCACCGCATCCAAGGAAACTGTCCTCCAGTCGCCTTCCGGACACACAACAGCCAGACGAGGCTGGGCCGTTGAAGGCGTGCGGTTCCGCCGCTCGTGCCTCCAGAGACGGCCGGCCCGCTGGAGCAGAAGGTCCATGGGGGCAACGTCTGTCACCATGAAGTCAAAATCCACGTCGAGACTCTGCTCCAGTACCTGTGTACCGATCACGACGCATCCTGCCGGCCGCGCCGTGCCGTTGCCTTCTGGTCCGAGCCACTTGGCCAGCCTCTTCTCGCGGTCGACCCGATCGGACGGCAAGAGGCGCGAGTGCAGGAGAAGTCGAGGCAGCTCCGCAGCGAGCTTGCGTACGCACTCAGTGGCTGCTTGAGCGCGCCCGACGGTATTGCAGATCCACCCAACGCACGCGCCTTGCCTCACCAAGTCAACCAGGGTTTGTGCTAGTTCTTCGACATCGTCTCCTGCACGCGTGAGGCCCACGGAGTACGCCTGTGCTCGAGGTGCAAACGCAACGGTGGCAGTGCGTTCCCGACTCGTGACGGTTATCCGTGGGTAGGCGCCGTCAGGGCCGGGCGTCACCGGGAGCGCGGCTCCCATTCGGTACGCCCGGATGAGATCCACCCGCCGCGTGGACGGCAACGTGGCCGAAAGGAGCACCACTGTGGTGCCGGTTGCGGCGAGCCATTCGACGAGCCGATCGAGCAGGTTGCTCGTGTAGGTATCGTAGGCGTGAATCTCATCGAAGATGACGACCTTACTGGCGAGACCGTAGATGCGTACGAACCCATGCGGCACGCGCATGACGCCAAGCAGCGTTTGGTCGATGGTCCCGACGGCGAATTCGCCAAGGAGGGTTCGCTTCTTCTGAAGGAACCAGGTCTCGGCGCGTACTGAGCCTAGCGCGTCACCGTCCACGTCGCATACCGACGCCACACGAAGCTTCTCGAACTGCTTCCAGAGCGACGCTTCACCGTGCGCCAACAGAAGAGTGGAAGGCGTGCCTTCGCGTGTGCGGCTCAAGAACTTCTCGATGCGGTCGAACATCTGGTTCGCGGTCGCCTGCGTAGGAAGGCCGAAGTAAAAACCGCCAGTGCCTGTGTGGGAGGCCGCCGCATTCGCCAGAACGAGTGCCGCCTCTGTCTTGCCTTCGCCCATCGGCGCTTCCACGATTATGAGCGCTGGCGAGGTCAGCGCCTCGGCTACGACGTCTGTCTGCTCGTGCAGAGGCCAGGGCTGCCGCTGAGGGAAGAGATCGCGGAATCGCTTCGGCCGTGCCATTGCGGCTGCCCGGAATCCCGCGCTGTCCAGCGCCTTCTCCGCTCGCTCCAGCGCCAGCGGCCAGTACGCGGCCAGGCTGGCCTGGGCAGGCTCGTAGCAGAAGAACTCGTCCATCGATCCGAGCCAGTCGGCCACCGACGTCAGGCCGGCCAGCAGGACGACGTATGCGGGATCGACCGCAACTTGGGGCAGGGCCGTGACGCTAAAGAGACCCGCGACCGATTGAACAATCCTCGCACGCGAATCATCCCACCTTGGCTCTCGCCCGCGCTCACGAGGTCCGGGAGGCTTCAGGCCACAAGCATTCGTCGGAAACTGGCCGTGATGTCCGGTGACCGCTCGCGAGAGCGACAGGGCGCTGGCGGGGGCCACCCCAAGTTGCTCGAGTTCCGGCTTGAGGAAGAACAAGCCTATGTCGCCGTGCGATCGCGCTCCGCGATCCGCCAGGAGGTCGAATCCACGCTTCGGGAGATCATTCCGCGCCCAATCCACCTTGGCCTGGAACGCCGGTGTCGCCTTCCCGATGTCATGCAGGGCGATTGTGAAGAGCAGCGAGCGCAGGGCCTCGACGTGGTCGGCTGAGATGGCGAGAAGGCGTTGTCGCAGGGCATCCGGTAGGATCTCGGTCACGAGTCGGGCGGCTACGGCCGCGACATCAATCATGTGGCAGAGCAACGGGTGCGCGGGGCACACCGTCTTGGGTCGGGCCTTCCCCCACAGCATCCACTCGGGCCGTCCATCGGCGCATGCTACCCAAGCATCAGGGGTCTCGGGGACACGAAGCGTTCCGCGATCGACCCACCTGCCGCGAGACTCGAGCCATGCTCTCAACCTATCGCGCAGATCCGGCATCGGCGTCCCGTTCCCCACTCCCCGCGCTCCCAACGATTGGCCACTCCCACGCCCCATTCCGATAGGGGCTCGGCGCCGTTGTTCGGCCCCCACCGCCCCCCAGCACGCCGAGGACCATCAACCAGCGGTGAACCGGCATCATCCACCTGGGGTGTGACAATCGCTCAAAATGTCATCGGCAGCGCTCGGCTCCGCTAGGCGGTTTGGTGGATCCGGCCGCAGGGTGTTTCGCGCTCATCGGGATGCCGAGGTCGTGCATCGCGGCCAGCACGCACAACCTGGCGCGCTGGACGGCATCCATTGTTGGGAGGCCGGCGAGCCGCGCAAGTCGAGCCGCGATGACCGGCTGATTCAGCAGCATCTCGAAACACGCGGCGACGTCTGCACAGTGGTGCTCTACTGAGTGCCACTCGACAGTCCCAGCTGTCGGCTCTTGGCGCAGTTTCGCCCAGAAGGAGGTCGGTGTTCCCCGCATTACGATGACCTTACGATCCTTGCAGGGGCTTGCATCGATTCCTGCGGAGACGAAGCAGTCGAAACCCCATATGCCCGACGCTCTGCGCCGACGCACCAGGCTTTCGGTTCCCTCTTCGCTGAGTTTCGTCGTCCTCTCAAACAATACCCGGCGAGCTGCATCGGTGAACGTTCACGTTCCGTGCTCCCGAAGCGTCGAGGTCAGCTCGTTCAGCAACCCTGTAAACAAGCCGATGCCCTGGACGTCATCGAGGCGAACGACGCTTCGGGTCCGTTCGTGGAGCATCGTGACCAAAACCGACACAATGAGGAAGGACCCTCTTCACTAAGGGTCAGTTAGACTCGCCGACCGCCAGGAGCGAGAACCTGCCCTGCTGCCGGCGGAGCGTTGCTGCCTGCCAGTACCGCATCCCAATGGACAAGAGGTGGGGTGCCCGAAGGGAGTCGCAACGGATGCGGCGCCGCGTTCGGCCAACCTGCCCCGAATCGCAGCCTACGTCAAGGGTGTGACAAGCGGTCGTCCGGCCCAGGCCCTCCGTCGCTCACGGGCAGCCCGCGCGCCTCCCGCCGCTGGGCGAAGAACCGCGCCAGCTCGGCCAGGTCCTGCGGCCGCCCCGCCGCCCGCTTCATGCGCAGCAGCGCCGCCAGCCGCACGATGCGCACCGGCACCCCGGGAGCGAGCTCTTCGACCAGCGCCAGCCGGTGCTCTTCCGCGAAGTCGAACGGCTCGGTCACGAACACGACGAACCCCTCGGCCGTCACCGGCACCAGCGGCCGATACCCGAGCCCGCCCAGGGCGTCGAAGGCTCGGCGGACCGACTCCGCGTCGAGCCGGACGATCAAATCCACGTCCTGCGTGAGCCGGCCATATCCGTGCGCGATGACGGCCACCCCGCCGGCCACGAGACATGGCACGCCGGCCGCGTTCAGGGCCTGGACGACGGCCTCGAACTGCTCCGCTTCACGTCAGCGGCGCTGGTCAGGGCGGCGCATCCGGCCAGTATCGCGCGGCCCTTCCGCCGGGCAAGCACTCGAGTTGACCGCCCGGGCCGCGCGCTGCCACTTTCGGCGGGAGGCCATCGCCGATGCCCGCACTCTGGATCGTCGCACGCACGCTCCACCGCCGTTTCCCGTTCCGGGTCGCCATCGAGCAGGACGGGCGGCTGCTGCTGGCCGTGCGCGCCCGGTCGGCGTGGCCCGGGCCCGGCCAGCAGGTCTTCTGCCTGCGCGAGCGCCACCTCGATCCGGATGAGCCGCTCGAGCCCGTCGAGCAGGTGCGCGTCGCCCACCTGGGCCGCGTCGGTCGCAAACTCACCGTGGTCCTCGACCGGCCCAACCGCAAGCGCTGCGAGTTCCTCACCGTAGCCAGGGAGTCGGCGCGGGACGGGCGCACCTACGAGCAGATCTTCTTCCGCACCGAGTCCGGCATCCGCGCCCATCGCTCGCGGGCCCGCGTCGAGCTCCCGCCGTCGGTGCGCGCCGGTGTGACGCTGACCATCGCGGTGGATTCCGGCGAACGGTACCCGTGGCGGTTTCTCGACGCGACGGTGTTGCGCCGCAAGCTCGACGCCGGCGACTACGCCCTGCTGGACAATGGCCGTGCGCTGGCCGTGGTCGAGCGCAAGTCCTTCGACAACCTCGTCGCCGACCTCGGCGCCATCCAGGCGCTGCACCACCAGCTGCAGGACCTCGAGAGCCTGGGATGCGCGGCCGTGGTGGTCGAGGCGCAGTACGGCGACTTCCTGGATCCGCGCCGGCTGGCGGGACGCTGGCCGCCGGCCCACATCGCGCGGACCCTCGCCGAGGTGTCGGCGTTGCACCCGCGTCTGCCGCTCGTCTTCGCGGGGAATCGCAAGCTGGCGAACGCCTGGTGTGCGCAGTTCTTCGCGGCATGCGCCGCCCGCGAGGTCGCGCCGCAACTGGACCTGGTTCGGGAAACGCTGGCGCGCTACGAGCCGGAATCGCGTGATGCGGGCGTCGAAGCACGCATCCGGCAGGCGATCACCGAGCGGGCGGGTTCAGCCTTCGCCTTTGCCGAGCTGGCGCGAACTCTGGAGGGCGTTCCCGAGAACCGCATCCGGCGGGTCCTCGCGCACCTCCTCGCCGAAGATCGTGTGAAGCGGACCGGAGCCGGCCGTGGAACGCTCTGGCACGTCCCGCCCTGATCCACACCCGGCGGGCGGCACAGAGGATTCACCGCCGGACAGTCCCGCGGGCCGGCGTGGACCCCGCCGCGGGCGCCCCGCACCTCAGAACCAGACCCGCACCCCCGCCACCGGCCCGGTGAACGCCGGCGCCGAGCCGATCTTCATGTAGTGCCAGCCCGCCTGCAGCTCGAGCCGGCCCACGAACACCGACCCCGTCGCATCCACCTCGCGGAACGTGAAGTGGTCGTCGCCGGTCCAGGAGAGCGACGCCAGCCGGCCGTTCAGGTTGACGCCGATGGGCCGGAACGGCAGCACCCGAAGCCCCAGCTCGCCCTCGGGGCCATAGGCGTCGCCGCCGCCGCGGACGTCCAGGCCGCGCACGCCGCCGGCCACCAGCAGGCTCGCGCGCTCGCCGAGCCGCGGCTGCACCCCCGCCGTTGCGTGCCAGGTCTGCAGCCGGTCGGTGCCGCCGCCCGCGATGGGCTCCACGTACTGCGCGTAGGTGAACTCCCCGTGGAACACGCGGTACCCGCCCTGCAGGCTGGCGCGACCGGCCCGCACCTCGGACTCGCGGTCGCCGAAGAACTGCCCGGAGAGCGTGCCGTAGCCGCGACGGCCGGGCGCGTCGCTCTGCACGAACGTGCTGCCGGAAAGCTCGCCCCCGGCCGCGTAGGGGTACTCGAGGTAGGTCTGGCCGAACGCCGCCTCCTCCTCCGCCTCTTCCTCTACCTCGCGTGCTTCGCCGTCGTCGTCATCAGGGCGATGGTAGCGCGGGTAGTACCCGGGGTACCACCAGCCGCCGTGATACCAGCCCCAGTACCCGCGATTCCAGCCCCAGTAGCTGCAGTTCCAGCAGGACCCGATCCAGATACCGCCGACGGTGCGAACCCCGCGGCTGGTGCGGATGCGCGCGGCGGCGCGGGCGCGATCGCGCACGGCGCCGATCTTGCCGCCCGCCGCGCGCGCTGTGCCGCGCTCCGCCGCGTCCAGGCGCGCGTCGGTGCCGCGGTCGCGCGGAGTGGCCGCCACGTCGTCGCCGCGCCGGGGCGCCGCGCGCTCGGTGCCGTCCCCGCCGCGGCGCGCCGCCGTCGGTGTGGGCGTGTTGCGCTGGCCGCCGGAGCCGCGCTGAACGCCGCCACTCGAGCCCCGCTGGCCGCCGCCGCTCGAGCCACGTTGCCCGCCGCTGCTCGGCTGTTGCCGGCCGCTCGACGACGTGCCGCCACCGTTGGTGGTGCGGCGCTGGGCGGCCGCTTCCGTCACTCCCGCAAGGGCTATTGTCGCGACGAGCGCGATGGCAATCCGGTCGATACGCATGGATGGTCCCTCCCGGCAACCTTCAAGGCATCGGTCGTGCCACGCCTGCCGGTAGCCTAAGTTATTGAACCACAATGGAATAGGCTTGTGCCGCCGCCAGACTCGGTGACCCCCCGGGGGGACACCCGGCGCCCCCGCCGAGTGACGGCCCCGGATGGACGTTGACGCGGAGGCGAGCCCTGTCAGGGCTCGACTGCCAACGAGGGGACAAGCTGGGACGCCCCGGCACGAGCATGGTTCGGTGAGTGAGTCAGGACGCCTCGGGAGGCAGTTCCCGGCGCCGAGCCGCAGCCACGCGCGCATCAATGGCCGGGTCGATCAGCAGGTTGTCGGCGATGTCGGCCAGCTCTTCGGCCTGCCGCCACTGCCGCTCCAGCTCCTTGAGCTCGGCCTGCTCGTCCACCGCCATCTCGAGCGCGAGCGCCTCGGCACCCACGAACTGCCCCAGCCGCCGCTCGAGCCGGATGCTGGTGGTGAGGAACGTGTCCGGCCCGCCGTGGCGCTCGAGGTACTCCGCGGCCGCCTCCGCCTTCTTCTTGATGGCCTTCTTCTTCTTGAGGTTGAGGTACGTCATCCCGGTGCGCAGCGCCCGCTCGGCGTCCGCGCCCTCGAGCATCGCGCCGTCGCGGTGGCACTGGGGGCACGAGACCAGCAGCGCCAGATCCTGGTGGCTCGTCTTGGTCAGGCGCGCGTGCTCGATGTGCTTCGACCGCAGGATCATCACGCCACCGCAGCGGTCGCACTGGGGAACCTCGACCGGCACCCGCCGGTTGCCGACGATCATCGTGGTGACGCCGTCGATCATGCCGGGCAGGTTGCCCATCATCGCGGCGATGCCGCCGCCCGCCGCCGCGTTGAGCGCCACGCTGGCGCCGACCGCGACCACCGCCACCGGCACGTAGATCTTGAGCATCTCGCGCCGCCGCGCCTTCATCCGCTCGCCGTAGCGCCACGTGGCCATCTCGACCCGCGGCGGCCGCCCGATCTGGACCACGTCGTAGCCCGCCAGGCGGAATAGCGTGACCTGGTCGCTCGCCGCGGCGGCCCGGCCGCCGGTGGCCATCTGCTGCATCGCGCCGATGGTGTCGAGGCGGGTGTCGTAGGGAGAGAGGTTCCAGCGGCTGCAGCGCTGGCAGATGACCCACGCGCGGCTCTTCCAAGGGTCGAACGCGAAGCGGCGCCCGACGCCGAGCCCGGACTGGCCGCCGTCGCCGCCCAACGAACCCGCGCAAAAGGCGCATTCGGTGTACACCGCCCCCTCCGGTCAGCTGCTTCAGAATCTACCTATGCCGTACGGCCGCAGGTCTGACCTCGTTTCCCCGCGCACCACCAGGTCCCGAATGATCTCGCCCGTGAGCGGCCCCAGCAGAATGCCGTTGCGGCCGTGGCCGGTCGCGTACAGCAGGCCGTCGGTGTCGGGGTCGGGGCCGAGGATCGGGAGGCCGTCCGGTGTCATGGGGCGCAGCCCGGCCCAGGCCGCGTGCGCCCGCGCGTGGGCCAGCGCGGGCAGCATCTGGGCGCAGGCGGCGCGGATGGCGTCGAGCCCCTCGGGCGTGGGATTCGCATCGAAGCCGGCGTGCTCCATCGTCGCGCCCAGCGCGAGGCGGCCGTCACGCGGCACGATGTAGCCCGTCGGCCGGAACAGGACCTGCGGGTTCCAGCCCGCCGGCGTGTCCACCAGCAGCATCTGGCCGCGCACCGGCTCGACCGGCAACGGCCGCGGCAACCCCGCGAGCTTCGGCGACCACGCGCCCGCCGCGATGACGGCCCAGCGGCAGCGCCACGAGCCGGCCGTGGTGCGCACGCCGGTGACGTGCCCGCCCCTGATGAGGAGCCGAGTGGCTTCGCCGGTGACGATGGTCGCGCCGTCGGTGTACGCGAGCGCGCGGAGCGCCGCCGCCAGCGCGCTGGTGTGCACGTACCCGTCGTCCGGCGTCAACAGCGCACCGCGCGCGCACGCTGCCAGGCCCGGCTGCCGGCGGCCGAGGTCCGCGCCGTCGAGCCACTCGGCGCGCAGGCCCAGCGCGCGCTGCGCCTTCCCCTGCGCGGCGAGCGCCGCGGCCTCGGCGTCGCTCAGCGCCACCTGGAGGATGCCCGTGGGGTGATACCCGATGCGGTGCGCCACCTCGAGCGGGATCTCGGCGATCAGCCGGCGGTACGCTTCGCGCCCCGCGAGGGCCAGGGCCAGCAGCGGGTCGCCGGCGTGGGCCTCGACCTGCGCGGCGAGCATCCCGGCCGACGCGTCGGTCGCTTCGCCGCCCCGGCTGCCGCGCTCCACCAGGAGCACGCGCCGGCCCGCGCGCGCGACCGCGCGCGCCACCGCCGCGCCGGCGATGCCGCCGCCCACCACGATGACCTCCGCCCACGGCGTCACGGGCTCACGCTCCCGCCACGGTTGCGTGAAACCGCCCTCGGACTAGGTTCGTAGGGGGGCTCACCAAAGCGTCGGAGGGCGTACGAACATGCTGAAGAACATCCTGGGCTTCGCCGCGCTGGCGGTCATCGCGATCGTCGTGCTGAAGCTCGCATTCGGCCTGCTGGGCTTCATCTCAGGCCTGGCGTGGGCGTTGATCAAGCTGGCGCTGATCGGCGTGCTGATCTACTGGGTGCTGAAGCTCATCGCGCCGTCCACGGCGCGTCGGGTCGAGGAGATGATCAAGGGGCAGAAGGCCTAGCGTCACCACCGCTCGACCGAGCTGCTGTGCACGTGCCGGATCCGCCATCCGGCACGTTGTTTTTCCAGGACCACCGTGAGGCGGCCGCGGTCGCTCAGGGCCGGGGTCCGCGCGTCGAAGCGGTACACCGCCACGACCCACGCCATCGGGCCGGCCACGTGGGTCGTGACGGCCTCGAGGAGGGCGGTGCCGGGGCCGTTGAGCGCGGCGAGCCGGGGGCGCACGGTCACGGAAATGCCGCCGGCCACGAACGCGGCGTCGGGCGCGAGCAGGGTGTCGGCGCCCGGGTCGGCCTCGGCTTCGGCGGCGACGAACGCGGCGATGACGGCGCGGGCGGCATCGGCCTCGACGTCGAGCGAGGCGCGGGGCGCCGTGGACAGCGTCAGCTCGGGCGCGGCGCCCGGGCGCGTGCACGCGGCGAGCGCCGCGAGCAGCATCGCCGCGCTATCCCTGGCCGAGCGCCGCATCCACGCCCCACACGAACAACGGGAGCAGGATCTCGTGGTGGCCGGTGACGGCGTAGCCCTTGCCCGAGCCCAGGGTGGGCCGCTCCACCACGTTCATCCGCGGGCGGTAGTGGCGGATCATGTCGAAGTCGCAGGCGGTGAATCCGGTCGGGCGGCCGCCGCCCAGGTTGCGCGCCACGGTGAGCGCTTTGAGGAACACCTCGGGCATGATGACGGCCGAGCCCACGTTGAGCACCACGCCGCCGTCGTGCAGTGCCGGCAGGCCGGCGGCGAGGCGCTTGAAGTCGCGGAAGCTGGTGGCACCGAGCGCGGCGCCGTCGGCGTGCGGGTGCTGATGGATGATGTCGGTGCCGATGGCCGCGTGCACGGTGACCGGGATGTCGAGCTCGAGCGCGCCGACCAGCACGCTGTGCTCGCGGCCCGGCAGCCCGGGCTTCCCGGCCAGGTAGCGGCCGAGCGCCTCGCCCATCCCGCGGTCTTCGGCGTGGCCCCGCGCAATGGCGGCGTTCATCTCCTCGCCGGTTTCCCGGGCCATGCCGAACGTGCCGTCGACCAGTCCGGCCGCGACGTCCTCGCTGGTGCCGCCGTAGGCGGCGAGCTCGAAGTCGTGGATGGAGGCGGCGCTGTTCATCGCGAGGTGGGTGATGACCCGGCGCCGCATCAGGTGCAGCACCAGCGGGCCGAGGCCGGTCTTGATGACGTGCCCGCCGATCTGGACGATCACGCCGCGCTTGCCCGCCGCCTCCGCCGTGGCGCGAATCACGGCCTTGAGGTCGCGCGCGGCGAGCACGTCGGCGAGCGAGGCGAGGAACGCGTCGAACCCGCGGTCGGCCGCCGGCGGGTGGGCCAGCAGGCGGGGCTCGACCTTGTTGGCGCGGGTGGCGATGGGGATGGGCCGGACCCGCGCGAGGTCAGCCTCGGGCCAGCGGCGCTCCGCCATCAGCGGCGGCTCGTGAGCTGGATCTCCAGGGTCCCGAACGGCAGGTGGCTGCGGATCTTCACCGGAATCCGCGCCGCGTCGTCGCTGAACCAGATATAGGCTTCACCGCCCTCGGCGAAGATGCCGCGGCTCTTGAACACCGGCCGTACCACGATGGTCTGGAACCGCCCGGCGGGCACGCTGGTGCGCTGGCGTTGCAGCACGTGAATGGTGACCGGGTTGCGCTCGCGCCGGAAGTAGCGGTTGAACGAGTAGCTCCGTCCCACCTCGAGCGGCAGGGCGCGGGCGAAGTAGAAGAACGACGCGTCGTCCAGGGGGTATTCGACCGTGGCGGCGGTGTCGGCGTCGCGGACCCAGATCCCGCGCTCGGGGAAGATCTCGTAGCGGCGGTATCGGGGGCGGCCGTTTTCTTCGTTGTCCTGGATGAAGCGGCGTGACACGAAGTCGCGCACGCCGAACCAGGACTGCAGCGAGTCGTTGAGATCGTAGCCGAGGACGCCGCCACGGATCGTGAACATCACGCGCCAGGTGGGGTCGCCGCGCACGGTGTCGAGCGCCAGCACTTCCATGGTGGCGCGGCCGACCGTGAACAGTCCGAACTTGACGCGGTACTCGAGTCGCTCGCCGACCGCCCACGGCACGCTGTCGGGCACCGCGCGGGTCGGCGCTCCGCCCCCGGGCTCCTGTGCGACCGCGACCATCGCGAGGGCACCGGCCAGGCCCGCTGCCACCAGCCGCGAGCTCACGCGGCGGAGCTGGACGTCGAGGGACCGCCCGGCGGCCGCGGGCGGCCCTTGCGGCCGTTGCCGCGCCCCCCCCCCCCGCGCCCGCCGCCGCGGCGCCGGCGGTTCTTCCGCTCCGGCCCGGCGCCGGCCGCCGGCTCGGTGGTCCTGGGATCCTCGACCTCGGCGCGGGCCTCGCGCTCCGGGATCGCGGCGGGTTCTCCGCGGTGCGCCGCCCAGGCCGCGCGAAGCGCGTGCCACGCCTCGCCGAGCGGCCGCGCCCGCGATGCCCGCCGCTCGGCTGGCACGGCGCCCCACAGCGGCACCGACTCGATCTTCCGCGCGTGGCGCGCGGCCCGCCCCAGCAGCTCGACGTCCGCCGCCCACCCGTCGCGCGCCAGCAGCGGCCCGCGCCCCGCGTCCTTCACCATCCGCTCCAGCACCGCGAGGCGGTACGCCCGCAGCGTGCCGACGACCTCGTCGGCTCCGCCCACCCGGGCTCCGCGCCGGGCCAGGCCGAGCAGCGCGCGCGCCGCCACGCCGCCACGCCGGCCGCCGCGCGAGCCGATCACCACGTCGGCGCCGCCTTCGATGCGCTTGACCAATTCGGGGATGTCGTCCGGGGACTCCGAGAAGTCGGCCTGGATCGTCACGGCGAGGTCGCGGCGCGGCCGGTCGGTGCGAGCCAGGGTCTCGCGAAACAGGGCCTCGAGGGAGCGCGCGTAACCCAGCGGCTGGCGGTTGGTCAGCAGGGTCATCGGGAGCGCGCGCGCGTAGGGGGCCAGCACGTCGGCGCTGGCGTCGCGGGAGCCGTCGTCCACGACGATGAGCTGGTACTCGCGATTGAATGCCGTGAAGACCTGCCGGATCTTCCACAGCAGCAGGCCGACGGTGGACGCCTCGTCGCGGGCCGGAACCAGCACGTAGATCATGGCCCAAAGCTAGCCAACGGCCCTTCAATTCGCCCGGCCGGCCGCCACGTCCACGGCCCGCAGCGCCGCGGCGCGGCTGAGCCCGGTGCGCAGCGCCGGGAAGGCCGCCAGGTGGCGCGACATGTCGAAGGCACGCGCGGCCGAATCGGGCGGCAGCGCGCGCGCGGCGATGGCCCGCGCCTGGGTCCAGACGTCGTCGAACAGGTCGGCCGTGGCGCGATAGCGCGCATCGCCGCGGAACGGCTCGCCATGGCCCGGGAGCGTCTCGGTGCTGTCGCCCACCAGGCCGCCGAGCCGGCGCAGGGTGGCGGCCCACTCGCCGGCGTAGCCGTCGGCGGCGAACGGCGGGCCCTGGGTGTTGGTGATCAGGTCGCCCGTGAGCAGCAGGCCCTCGCGCGGCATGTGCACCACCACGTCGCCGGCGGTGTGACCGCGGCCCAGCCAGAACACGCGCAGCTCCTGGCCACCGCCCCGGTGAAAGACGAGGCCGCTGTCCACGGTGAGCGTGGGCAGCACGAGGCGCAGGGTGCGGTACTCCGCGGCGTACAGGGTCCATTCGCCGATCGCGACATCGAGTGCGGCGCGGGCCGAGTCGCCCCGGGTGGTGTCGCGGCGGGCGCGGAGCGCGGCGACCTGACGCTCGGCGGCGGCCAGCTGGTCGCGCACCATCTGCGCGCCTCCACCCAGCAGGCGCTGGCGCGTGGCGGGATGCGCCACGATCTCGACCTCGGGGCCGAAGATGGTGTTCCCGCTCACGTGATCGTAGTGGAAGTGCGTGTTGACCACGTACCGCAGCGGCCTGTCGGTCACGCTTCGGATTTCGGCCACCAGCGCGCGCGCGGCTCGGGGCGTGATGTGATCGTCCACGAGGATCACGTCGCGATCGGTCACCACGAAGACCGAGTTGGACCCGACCAGACGGCCCTGGCGGCCGACGGCGAAATACACGCCGGGCCGGACCTGCCGCACCGTGAACACGGAGTCTTCGGCCCACAGGTGGTCCGGGTCGGGCGCGCTGCCGCCGCCCGGCAGCGCGGAGGGGAGCGCGAGGGCCGCCCCGAAAGCCAGGACGCACAGCGCGTTCAGCGCGAGGCGGCGGGTGGTGTGGGAGCGGGTCATCCGATCTCCAGGACCGCCGAGAGCGTCGCGCGCAGCTCGGCGAGTTTGAAAGGTTTGTGCAGGAACGGGCGGCCGGTGCCCTCGAGGAACGCCATCGTGTCGTCGCGCACGGTGTCGCCGGTGGCGAACACCACGCGCTGCGCGACCTCGGGGCGCTGCGCGCGCAGGCGCTCGAAAAACTCGCGGCCGGAGAGGCGGGGCATGCGCACGTCCGTGATGATCAGGTCGAACCGGTCGAGCGTGGCGCGCTCGAAGGCGTCCTCGCCGTCGGCGGCGGTCTCGACGCGGTGCCCCCAGGCCTCGAGCGTGGCGCGCATGTAGTGGAGGATGTGGGGCTCGTCATCCACCACGAGGACTCGCGCGGCCTTGAGCCTGGCCGAGCTCGGCCGGGCCTGCGCCTTCTCCGGGGCCACGGCCGGCGGCAGCTCGATGGTGAACGTGGCGCCGCGGCCCGGCGTGCTGTCGAGCGTCAACCGGCCGTTGTGCTCTTTGATGATGCCCTGGCAGATCGAGAGGCCGAGACCGGTGCCCTCGCCCTCGGTCTTCGTGGTGAAAAACGGCTCGAACACCTTGTCCTGCAGCTCCGGCAGGATCCCCGGGCCGTTGTCGGCGATGTCCACGGCGACGCCGCCGAGCCACGGCCGCGCGCGCACGGCCACCGTACCCGGCTTGCCCGTCGCGGCGATGGCCTGCGCGCCGTTGTTGATGATGTTGAGGAAGACCTGCTGCAGCTGGTTCGGGCTGCCCTCGACCTGCGGCAGGTTGGGCTCGATCGCGAGGTGGGGCTCGACCTTGAGGCCGATCAGCTGGTTGTTGAGCAGTGCCAGCGTGCGCTGCAGGATCGGCCCCACGTCCACGCGCCGGTGTTCCTGTTCCTGCCGGCGCGCGAAGGTGAGCAGGTTCCGCACGATGCCGGCCGCGCGGTTGGCCTCCTGCTGGATGACGCGCAGCGGCTCGGCGAGGTTCGGCGGCATCTGGCCCGTCTCGCCCAGGAAATCGGCGAACCCGAGCACCGACGCCAGCGGGTTGTTGAGCTCGTGCGCGACGCCGGCGATCAGCTGGCCGATGGCCGACAGCTTTTCCGATTGCACCAGCTGCCCCTGCAGCCGGCGGGTGTCCGTCATGTCCTCGATGATCAGCACCGCGGCGTCGAGGCCGGCCACCCGGTGCGCACGCACCTCGTAGGTGCGCCGGTCGGTCCGGATCTCGCCGCCGGGGCCGCCGGGCTCGGCCAGCGCCTGCTCGACCGGGTCGGCCCACGCGGGCGGCAGCAGCATCAGCCACGGGCGGCCGGGCAGCGCGGTGATCGGCGCCCCGACAAGGTGGGCGAACGCCCGGTTGGCGCGTCGTACCGTGCCCTTGGCGTCGAGGATGGCGATCGCGGGTTTGATCGCGTCCACCATCTGCTCCCATTCCTGCTTGCCGACCGAGATGATCTCGACCAGCCGGGTGTTCTGGAGCGCGATGGCTGCCTGGGCCGCGACGGCCGCGATGACGGCCTCCGCCGACGCGTCGAACCCCTCCGGGTGCTTGCTCCAGACGGCGATCACCCCCAATGTGTGACCCGCGGCCACCAGCGGGGCGCCCAGCTGGCCCGCCTCACCCCTCGCGGCACGCGGATTGCCGAGAAACCCCTGGAGGAAGGGATCGTCCGCGCCCGGCGGCGCGGGACCGATGGACGCCGCGATCTCGAGCACCCGCGGGCGCGCGTCGCCGGTGAGGGCGACCACCCCGGACTCGGCGGCGAAGACGCGGGACAGGCACTCGGCGGTGCACTCGGCGACCGTCTCCCGCTTCACGGCGCCGGTCAGCGCGCGCCCGAGGCGGGTGAGCTCGGAGAGAACCGAAAGGGGGTCGACCGTCAATGATCCGCGCCACGATGCGTAGCGCCCTCACGGCCGGCGACATCGAGCTGGCCCTCGATCTGCTGGCCAAGAGCGACGCGGAGCGCCGGCGCCTGTTGCAGAAGGCCCTGGACGAGGGCCCCGACGCGCTGTGGGACGATCCCCGGCTGATGCCCGCGCTGCTGGCCCACCAGGGGCTCGCGCAGCCGTCGGCGGCGTTGTTCTTCTACGTCACCCTGCGCCGGCTGCTGCTCGAGCTCGGCGTGGACGACCGCGAGACCACCGACTATTGCGCCGCGCTGGTGCTGGCGTTCGGGCGCAAGGACCGCGCGTTCCGCGTGGGCGAGCACGACGAGAACCGCTACGCCTATCTCGTGGATCTGGTGGCGGAGGCGGGGCGCGCGGAAGGCGAGCGGCAGTTCCAGGTGCGGCTGCACCTGGGCAACTTCGCGCTGTGGTTGACGGGCATCTTCCCCGACTATATCGCCGCGCGGCGGGTAAGCAAGGGCGGGCCGGACCTGCCGTATTACGAGCGGATGGGCCGCGCGGGATTCCGGTTCGCATGCGACCATCGGCTCGCCGGGGCGTACGGCCTCACGCCCGTGCTGCGGCTCGCGGCCGACCGGTTCGGGACGCTGCGCGTCGCGCTCAACCGGCTCAGCGACCGCATGCTGTTCCCGCATCACACCAGCGCCGACCGGCTGCTGCGCCAGGCGGCGGACGACTTCGCCGCCGGGCTGGCCGAGCTGCAGTAGCGCCCGCACCGGCCCCGCTTGCCGCCGCTTCCGGGGCGCACCAACTTCCACGGTGCCAACCGGAGGATGACGCGTGCCGACATACGAATACCGTTGCGACAAGTGCCGCAAGACATTCGCCGTGGTGCGGGCGATGAGCGCCCGCCCGGGGGGGGGCCGGACCCCGGCGTGCCCCAAGTGCAGGTCGAAGAGCACCACGCAGGTCTTCAGCACGTTCTTCGCGAAAACGGTGAAGAAGAGCTGAGCGTGTTCAAGCGCCTTCGCGAGCGGCTCGAGGCGGCGCTCGCGGCGGCCACGCCGCCCCCCGACCTGGGGGAGATCGCCGCGGGCATGCGCGACGCGGTGATCGAGCAGAAAGCGGGCGTCCGCGCGATGCGTCAGGCGCTGGGCGAGGCCGACGCACAGCTGGCGCAGGAGCGCGCGCAGCTCGAAACCGCCGAGCGGCGGCGCGAGCTGGCGGCGGGCATCGACGACGCCGAAACGACCCAGGTGGCCGAGCGCTTCGCCGCCAGGCACCGGGAGCGCGTGGCCGTCCTGGAGCGGAAGGTGGCGGCGCAGCGCGAGGAGCTCGCGCTCGCGGAGCGCGACCTGGCGGAGATGACGGCCCAGCTGCAGGAGGCCGCCCGCAAGGCGCCGCAGGCCGAGCGCTCGCTCGGCGAGGCGTGGGCGAGCCTCGGCGAGGCGGGCGCGCCGCGGCCGGGGGCGGATCCCGCCGACGAGGTGCTCAGGTCGCAGCTGGACCGCGCCGCGCGCGAGGCCGCCGCCGCCCAGAAGCTCGAGGAACTGAAACGGAAGATGGGCCGCTCCTAGCGGGCGTCGGCCTCCCCCTCCTCCCCCCCCCACCCCGGAGTCCCCCATGACGATGGAGATCAAGCCGGGCCGGATGGTGTACCTCGGCTACGGGAAGTACTGGCGCTCCGACGAGATCGTGGGGCTCCACCCCATCGAAGAGGGACGCGGCCCCGGCCGGCGCACCGACGTCTACGCGTCGGGCCGTGCGGAGGCCCTGGTCGCCTCGCGCTCGGAGCGCGCGATTCTCCAGGACATGGTGACGGCGCCGGAGGAGATCTTCCGCATGGAAGAGGCCCGCGGGGTCGTCGGCGACCTGCTCGACGCGTTCGGCGAGCTGTCGCCGCTGCTGCGCCGCGTGCTCGCGAACGAGGGGCACTTCGACGTGGACCGCTGGCAGGAGCGCCTCGGCGCGTTGCTCCGCCCGCCCGGCGAGGACGAAGCGGCCAAGCAGCCCGAGCTGTTCGCGTAGTGCGGCGGGGCGCCGCGGCGGCCGCGCTCGCCGCCCTTCTCCCCGCGGCGGCGCCGCTCCGGGCTCAGACACCGTGCGACGGCCAGCCCATCCGCGAAATCCGCGTCACCTCGGCGTCCCTGTTCGGCATCGAAGAGGAGCCATTCCCTCCGCTCGTCCAACGCGTGGCCAACTCCGTCCACTGGCGTACCCGCCCGGGCACCGTGGCGCACGACCTGCTGTTCGCGCCGGGCCGGCCGTGCGATCCCCGCCGCCTTGCCGAAACGGAGCGGCTGCTGCGCGCGCAGGGTTACGTGCGCTCCGCCGTCATCACGACGGCGCCGGCGCCCGGCGGAGCGGTGGACGTCGACGTGCGGACGCGCGACGAGTGGACCCTGGGAGGCAGCCTCAGCTACGACCCCGGCCGCGACGAGCGCCGGCTGCGCCGGCTGCGACTCGCCGAGGACAACCTGCTCGGCCGCGGCGTGCGCGGCCAGGTGCGGTACCGGCACCTGGAGCGCGACCCGGGCTTCGACGTGTCGGTCCTCGACCGTCATCTGTTCGGACGGCGCCTGGACGGGCTGTTCGTCGTCGGGCACTCGGGCGTCGGGCCCGTGGGCGAGCAGGTCGTGGTGCGCGCGTTCGAAACCGAGTTCGACCGCGTGGCGTGGCGCGAGGCGAGCCGCTACCGCAAGGAGCCGTTCGTGCTCCAGTCGGCGGCGCTGGGGGGCGTCGCGCAGCCCCTCGTCCGCGTCGGGGGCGATGTGGGTCTGGCGGCGAGGCTGGGCGCGCCCGGTAACCTCAAGCTCCTGGGCGTGGCCCTTTCCCTGGAGCGCCTGACCATCGAGGGGCCGCCGGAAGCCTCGCGGCCCGCGGACGACTCGGCGGCGGCGGCGGCGCTGGCCGGCCGCTGGACCGAGCGGCGCGCCGCGCGCGCCCACGTGCTGCTCGGCGCGCGCAGCCTCGTGTTTCTCCAGGTGGCGGGCATCGACGCGGTCAACGCGCTCGAGGACGCGCGTACGGGGGTGGAGGCCGGCATCGTCGTGGGCAAGAGCTTCGGTGGCGGCCGGCGGTTCCAGCACGACTGGTTCACCGCCGCCGAGGCCTTCGTGGGGTTCGAGATGCCGCCGCGCGTGCTGGTGTTCGGCCGCGGCAAGGCGGAAGGGCGCCGGCTCTCCGGGGCCGGTCGCTGGGACGGCGTGATCGCCTCGGGCGAGGCGTTCGCCTACGCGGTACTCACCGGCCGCAGCGTGCTGGCGCTCCACGTCGCCGGGTCGGGTGGCTGGAACACCAGCACGCCGTTCCAGCTCCAGCTCGCCGGCCCGTTCGGATTGCGCGGCTACGGACAGACGGGGCTGCCTGTGGGTCGTCGGGTCGTGGCGCACGCGGAACAGCGGTACTTTGCCGGCACCTTGCTCGGGGCAGCCGACGTCGGCCTGGCTGCGTTCGCCGACGTCGGTCGCGGCTGGGCCGGCGACGTCCCCTTCGGCGAGAACACCGGCGGCCGGGCCAGCGTCGGCGGCGGCCTGCGGGTGGCGTTCCCGAGCGGGTCGCGGCGCGTGTACCGGCTCGACCTGGCGGTGCCGCTCCGTCGCGGCGCCGGCCTCGAGCTGCGTCTCGGGTCCGGTCAACACTTCGGCGTGACGCGCGGCGAGGCGGACGACGTGGTGCGCAGCCGCGAAACGGTGTCGTCGGCGACGGTCTTCAACTTTCCCCGCTACTGAGCGGAGGCCGCGTGGCGTTTCGGGACCGGTGGCAGGAGATCCGGACGGGGTTCACCCCCGCGTTCTGGGTCGCCAACACCTCGGAGCTGTTCGAGCGCCTCGCCTACTACGGCCCGCAGGCCGTGCTGGCGATCTACCTGACGGAGCACCTCCGGTTCAGTCCCGAAGATGCCGGGCAGCTGATCGGGTTCTACGGGTTCGCCGTCTGGTTCCTCCCGATCATCGGCGGCGCGCTCGCCGACCGCTTCGGGTTCCGGCGCACGCTGGCCGCCGCCTATCTCATCCTCGGCTTCGGCTATTTCCTGCTCGGATCGCTCTCCGCGCCGTGGATGGCGGGGCTGCGCGCGGCGGTGCCGTTGTACTGGCTGGTCCTCGCCGTCATGATGGTGCCGGCCCTGGGCCCCGCGGTCGTCAAGCCCGTCGTCGCGGGCACCACCGCGCGGGGCTCGGCCGACCAGCTGCGCACGCTCGGCTACTCCATCTACTACACCATCGTCAACGTCGGCGGCACGCTGGGGCCGCTGATGGCCTTCCGGGTGCGGACCACGCTCGGCGTGGAGGCCGTGTTCCGGGTCAGCGCGCTGTTCTCGCTCGCGATGTTCGTCTTCATCCTGCTCACCTATCGCGAGCCGCCGCGACCCGAGGGCGAGCAGGTGCGCAGCATCGGCGCGTCGCTCAAGAACCTGGTGGTCGTTTTGGGGAACGGGCGCTTCGTCGCGTTCCTGGTCATCTTCTCGGGCTTCTACGTCATGCTGTGGCAGCAGTACGTGTCCGTGCCCCTGTACGTACGGGGCTACGTGAGCCGCGACGCCAACGTGGACCTGCTGCTCACCGCATCGCCCGCCACGGTGATCGCCACGACGTTCCTGGTCAACTACCTGACGCGCCGCGTGCGGCCGTTCGCCGGCATGACCGCAGGCATGCTGATCGCGGGGCTCGCCTGGCTGCTGCTGGCCTTCGGCGGAACCCAGCTCGCCGTGGTCCTCACGCTGATCGCCTTCGCGCTGGGCGAGGTCACCTTGTCGCCCAGGTTCTACGACTACTGCTCGCGCCTCGCGCCCAAGGGACAGGAGGGGCTGTTCATGGGCTACGCGTTCCTGCCGGTGGCGATCGGATACTTCATCGCGGGACCGGTTGGCGGGTGGCTGGTGCAGTATTTCGGCGAGGAGTTGCGGCGGCCGCAGCAGATGTGGTTCGTGGTCGTGGGGATCGGCCTGCTCACGACGGGGCTGATGGTGCTGTACGACCGCGTGGTGAAGCCCGGGAGCTCGCCGAAGACGACCGCCTGAGGCCGGGCAGGTGGCGGACCCCATTGGACTCGCGCGCGACGCGCTCCAGCGCGCTGAGCGCGTCGTCATCTTCACCGGCGCCGGCGTCAGCGCCGAGAGCGGAGTTCCCACCTTCCGCGGGCCCGGCGGGTTATGGAAGGAGTTCCGGCCGGAGGATCTCGCGACCCCCGAGGCGTTCGCGCGCGACCCCCGGCTGGTGTGGGAATGGTACGCGTGGCGGCGCGGCCTCGTGGCCGCGTGCGCGCCCAACGCCGCCCACCGCGCGATCGCCGTCTGGATGGCGCGGCGGCCGGGCGTCACGCTCATCACGCAGAACGTGGACGACCTGCACGAGCGCTCCGCGCGGGAGGCGGGAGCGCCCGACGGAGCCCCCGGGGTGCTCAAGCTGCACGGCTCGCTGTTCAGCGACCGCTGCTCCCGCTGCGCCCACGCGGCGCCGGCCGGCCCCGTCGACGCCGCGAGCCCGGCCACACTGCCGCGCTGCCCCGGGTGCGGCGCCGTGCTCAGGCCCGGCGTCGTCTGGTTCGGCGAGATGCTGCCGGCAGGAGTCCTCGAGGCGGCCGGAGCGGCGGCCGCCAGGTCGGAGATCTGCCTCGTGGTCGGTACCGCGGGCGCCGTGCACCCGGCGGCCCGGATCGTCCACGCCGCCCGCGGGGCCGGCGCGCGGATCGCCGTGGTGGATCCCGGCGCAACCGCCTACGACGACGTGGCCGAGTGGCGCTTCACGGCGCCCGCGGGCGAGGTCGTCCCGGATCTTCTTGGCTACCCTTGACGCGGTGTAAGGCGCGGCGCAAATCTCCCGGGCTCCAACGTCCCATTCGGTTCCATCGCGCCCGCGGGAGCGAGGAGGAGGCACCATGCGCTTTCGGTATGCGTCCCTGACCGCCGCCGCGGCGGTCGTACTCGCGGCCTGCGCCGGCGAGCCCGTATCGCCGAGGCCCGCGCCGATGTTCAACGTGAGCGGCGGGGCGACGACGTACGTGATCATCGCCCGCGGCGCGACCAGCTCGGCAGCCTTCGCCGCGGACATCGCGGCCGCGGGCGGTGCGGTGACCGCATCGCTCGAGCAGATCGGCGTCGTGATCGCGACCTCGGATGATCCGGGCTTCGCGGCGCGCGCGGGCCGCGTGCGCGGCGTGGAGACGGTCGTCGCGGACCAGGTGGTCCAGTTCACCGACCCGGACCAGCCGACCGTGGAGCTCGGCGAGGCGGACGGCGATCCCGGCCAGCAGGCGCACCAGGTCGGCGGGCACGAGACGTTCCGGCTGATCCAGTGGGCGCCCGACGCGATCAGCGCGCCCGCCGCCTGGACGGCGGGCCACCGGGGCTCGGGGGCGCGCGTCGCGATCCTCGACGGCGGCATCCGCAGCACGCACATCGACATCGCGCCCAACCTCGACGTGGCGCGCTCCACGTCGTTCGTGCCCGGCCAGGCCTTCAACGCCGACGTGGGCACGTTCTGGCACGGCACCCACGTGGCGGGTATCGTTGGCGCGCCGGCCAACAACATCGGCACGGTGGGCATCGCGCCGCAGGCCACGCTCATCGGCGTGAAGGTCCTGCACAACGGGAGCGGTGCGTTCTCCTGGGTCATCCAGGGCATCGTGTACGCCGCGACGCCCATCGCCGAGGGCGGGGCGGGGGCCCACATCATCAACATGAGCCTCGGCGCCGACATCGAGAAGGGCGGCGCCGGCGTGGCCCACCTGCTCAACGCCATCGGCCGCGCGACGACCTACGCCTACCAGCGCGGCGTCACGGTGATCGCGGCCGCGGGCAACGACGCCATCGATATTGATCACACCAACAACCTCGTGTTCGTGCCGGCCATGAGCCCCCACGTCATCGCCGTGTCCGCGACCGGCCCGCTCGGGTTCGCCCTGGGCGCCACCGACTTCGACCGGCCGGCGTCGTACACGAACTTCGGCCAGTCGGCCATCACGCTCGCGGGGCCGGGCGGGGACTTCGCGCTTCCGGGCAACGCCCTGTGCACGCTGCCACGACTGCCGGCGGGCACCGTGACCACCAACTGCTGGGTGTTCGACATGGTGATGGCCCCGTGTCGTGGGTCCGGCGCGAGCATCTCGACCTACTGCTGGGCCGCGGGCACCTCGATGGCCTCGCCGGCCGTGGCCGGCGTGGCGGCGCTCATCATCGGCAAGAACGGGCCGATGCACCCGGCCCAGGTCGAGGCCCAGCTCAGGCGGTCGGCGGACGACCTCGGCAAACCCGGCAACGACGACTTCTACGGTCGCGGACGGGTGAATGCGGCGCGCGCGGTGCAGTAGATCCGGCGCGCTGTACCGAGGGGTTGCAAGGCGGGCGGCGATGAGCCGCCCGTCCCTGTTTGGGGTGCCGTGCCTACCGACAGGTAGCATCGTCTTGACAAATACTACTGTCGGCAACAGATTCACCCCATGACGGCAGTCGCCACCGTTCCGACACCATCCGCACACGAGTTGCGGCTGCTCCGCACGCCGGAGCAAGCCGCGACGGTGCTGCACCCCGAGCGCCGCCGGATTCTCGAGACCTTGGGCGGCTCGCCGGATTCGGCGGCCGGACTGGCCCGCCAGCTGGGGGTGCCTCGTCAGCGGCTGAACTACCATCTGCGCGAGCTGGAGAAGGAAGGGCTCGTCGAGGCCGTCCTCGAGCGACGCAGGGGAAACTGCACCGAGCGGATCGTGCGCGCGGTGGCGCGCACCTACGTGATCAGCCCCGAAGTGCTGGGCGCGCTCGGGGCCGGCGACGATCCCGAGCTCGCGCGCGACCGGTTCTCGGCCTCGTACCTCATCGCGGCCTCGGCGCGAACCATCCGCGATCTCGCTGCCCTGGGGCCGCGGGCCGAGGTCGCCGGGAAGCGGGTGGCTACCCTGACCCTCGAAACCGAAGTGCGTTTCAAGGACGCCGCCGACCGTGCGGCGTTCGCCGACGAGCTGGCGACCGCCCTCGGCCGCCTCACCGCCAAATACCATGACGCGGATGCCCCGGCGGGCCGGACGTTCCGGTTCATCGTGGGCGGGCATCCGGCCCACACCGAGGTCGACGCATGAGCCAGTCCAAGTCTCACGAGAGCACCATCACCCTCAAGGCCACGGTGGACGACGTGTGGCGCGCTCTGACCGATGCCGAAGAGCTCATGCGGTGGTTCCCGCTGGACGCGCGCGTGAATCCCGGGCCTGGCGGCAAGATCTGGATCTCGTGGGGCGCGCCGTGGGAGGGCGAAGGCACCATCGCGGTGTGGGAGCCGAGCCGGCGCCTCAAGGTGGAGGGTGGGCTGGTCGGGCTCACCGTGGACTACATCATCGAGGGCAAGGGCGGCGAGACCGTGCTGCGCGTGGTGACGTCCGGGTTCGAGAAGATCGCGAACTGGGAGGACGAGTGGGACGGGACCAAACGCGGCTGGCGGTTCGAGCTCGACAGCCTGCGGCACTATCTGCAGCACCATCGCGGCGTGCGCCGGCGGGTCGCGTGGGTGACGACGTCGGTCGCGGTGAGCACCGGGGTCGCGTGGGCGGCGGTGCTGGGGAAGGGCGGGCTGGTGGGCGAGGGCTCGCTCGACGGCCTCACGGCCGGCGATCGCTACAGGCTGGTGGCGGCGACGGGGGACACCCTCGAGGGCGTGGTGCACATCAACGAGCCGCCGCGCGACTTCTCCGGCACGGTCGCCTCGCTCGGGAACGGCCTGGTGCGCTTCACCGTGGACCACACCGGCCTGCAGGTGTGGCTCGCCGCCTGGGGCCATTCCGAGAGCGAGATCCGCAAGCTCGAGGCGCGGTGGGCCGGGAAGCTTGCGGAGCTGCTGCCGGAGGCCGGCGTGCGGGGTCGCGGCAAGCTCGAGGCGATTGGCGCATCTTAGCTCTCGGCCTTGTGGCACGCCGCCGCTGCCTCGCCGAACGCGCGAAGCGACGGGGGCTCGGAGCGGCAGCGCGCGTCCACGCCGGGGTGCGGGCAGCGCGGGTGGAACGGGCAGCCGGGCGGCGGGTTGGCGGGCGACGGTGGATCGCCGGCCAGCACGATGCGCGGCCGCTTCGTCTCGGGGTCGGGCACGGGGACGGCCGAGAGCAGCGCCTGGGTGTAGGGATGTCTCGGCGAGACCAGAATCCGCTCGACCGGGCCCTCTTCGACGATCTTCCCCAGGTACATCACGGCGACGCGCGGCGCGAGGTGGCGTACCACCGCGAGGTCGTGGCTGATGAACAGGTAGGACAACCCGCGGCGCGCCTGCAGGTCGGCGAACAGGTTGAGGATCTGCGCCTGGACGCTCACGTCGAGCGCGCTCACCGGCTCGTCGCACACGATGAGGTCCGGCTTTACCGCGAGTGCGCGCGCGATACCGGCCCGCTGGCGCTGGCCGCCCGAGAACTCGTGCGGGTAGCGGCGCACCGCGTCGTCCGGCAGCCCGACTTCCTCGAGCAGCTGCCGGACGCGGCGGTCGGCCTCGGCCCCTGCGGCGAGGCGGTGGATCTCGAGCCCCTCGCGCACGGCGGCGCCGATGGTCATGCGCGGGTTCAGGCTGGTCCACGGGTCCTGGAACACGATCTGCATGCGGCGGCGCATCGCGCGCATCGGGCGTGGCGCCAGCCCCAGCACGTTCGTGCCGTCGAACCGGACGTCGCCCGCAGTGGGTTCGATCAGGCGCAGCACCGCGCGGGCGAGGGTGGTCTTGCCGCACCCCGATTCGCCGACCAGGCCGAGCGTGTCGCGCCGGCCGACGGCGAGCGACACCCCATCCACGGCCCGCACGGTCTCGCGCCGCGCGCCGAAGAAGCCGGTTCGGCGCGTGAAGTGGACGCGGAGCCCGGTGACTTCGAGCAGCGGCGCGTTCGCCGCAGGATCCCGGCCGGCGCCGTTCATGTCCCGTGCGGCGGTGCGGCGGTGCGGCCGGGCCCGCGCTCCGTGCGCCTGACCGGCTCCTGGACCAGCCAGCACCGCGCCTTGTGCCCGGGCGCGAGGTCGAGCAGCGGCGGCATCTCGCCGCGGCACTTGTCCCACGCGTACGGGCAGCGCGGGTGGAAGCGGCAGCCGGTGGGCCATGCGGTCGCCGGCGGCACCTGGCCGGGGATGGCCGCGAGCCGCTCGCGCCGCTCGCCCAACCGCGGAACCGCCGCGAGCAGGCCCTCGGTGTAGGGATGCGCCGGCCGCGCGAACAGCTCTCCGGTCGTCGCCTCCTCGACGATCTGGCCCGCGTACATCACTGCGGTGCGCCGGGTGTGTCCCGCCACGACGCCCAGGTTGTGCGTGATGAGCAGCACGGCCATGCCGAGCCGTCGCTGGAGGTCGGCGAGCAGCTCCAGGATTTCGGCCTGGATCGTGACATCCAGCGCCGTGGTGGGCTCGTCGGCGATGAGCAGCCGTGGCTTGCAGGCGAGCGCCATCGCGATGAGCACGCGCTGGCGCATGCCGCCGGAGAGCTGGTGGGCGTAGTGCCGCGCGCGCACTTCGGGTTCGGGGATGCCCACCAGCGTCAGCATCTCGACCGTGCGGGCCCAGGCGTCGGACTTCGAGACCTTCTGGTGCTCGCGCACGGTCTCCGCGATCTGAGCGCCGACGGTCAGCACCGGGTTCAGGGCAGCGCCGGGCTCCTGGAAGATCAGCGCGACGTGGTTCCCGCGGACGTGGCGCAGCTCCTTGAGCGGCAGCGCGAGGAGGTCGCGCCCCTCGAGCCGCACGCTGCTGCCCAGGCCGACGTGGCCATCGGGTTCGACGAGCCGGAGAATCGCGAGCGCGGTGACGCTCTTGCCGCATCCCGACTCGCCGACGAGTCCAACGGTCTCGCCGGCGCCCACGACGAGGTCCACCCCGTCCACGGCCCGCGCGGTGCCGTCCGGGCCGGTGTACGTGACCCTGAGGTCGCGCAGCTCGAGCAGTGGCGCTTCGCTCACGCGAGGCCGGCCCCCCTGTGCCGCGGGTCGAGGGCGTCGCGCAGGCCGTCGCCGACCAGGTTGAACGCGAGCACCGTGAGGAGCAGCGCAACGCCCGGTCCGAGCGCCACCCACGGCGCGTTGAACATCAGGCTGCGCCCTTCGAGGATCATGCCGCCCCAGGTGGGCGTGGGCGGCGCGACGCCGAGGCCCAGAAACGAGAGGCCGGCCTCCAGCAGGATGATGTTGCCGACGTCGAGCGTGGCGCCGACGACGAGCGTGGCGCCGACGTGGGGCAGGAGGTGGCGTGCCAGCCGGAGCCGGTCGGCGCCGAGGGCGACGGCCGCAGTGACGAAATCGGCCGCGGCGAGTTCGCGCACGCGGGACCGCACCAGGCGGCTCAGGGCGAACCAGCCGGTGGCGCCCAGCAGCCCGACCAGCGCGGCCAGCGGCAGGCTCTCCCACAGCGCGACGGCGGTCATCACCACGAGCAGCCGGGGCAGTGCGAGCAGGACGTCCACGCTGCGCATCAGCGCCGCGTCGGTACGGGGGCCGAGCAGCCCGGCGGCGAGCCCGACCGCGCCGGCGACGATGGTGGCGAGGGCGGCGGCCGCCACGCCGACTGTGAGCGATACCCGCGCGCCGTGGAGCACCCGTGAGTACACGTCGCGGGATAGTGCATCGGTGCCGAGGGGATGCGCCGGGCTGGGCGGTCGCAGCTGCAGCGCGATGGGGTCGAGGATGGCGGTGGGCCCGTGTGGGGCCAGGACCGGCGCGGCGAGGGTCGCCACCGTCACCAGCGCCGCGAGGCCGGCGCCGAGCACGGCGGGGCGGTGGCGGCGGAAGCGGCGCCAGGCCGCGGCGCCGGGCGTCATGCGCGGTGCCGCGGGTCGAGCGCGGCGGTGGCGAGATCGGCGGCGAGGTTGCCGAGGGCGACGAGCACGCCGGCGGTGAGCGCCGCCCCGAAGATGAGGTTGTAGTCGCGTGTCTGGATGGCGTCGTGGGTGAGCCGGCCCATGCCCGGCCAGCCGAACACCGTTTCTACCAGCACCGAGCCGGCGAGCAGCGCGGGGACGGACATGCCCGCGAGGGTCACGACGGGCGCGAGGCTGGCGCGCAGGGCGTGACGCAGCAGCACGACCCGTTCGGCGAGGCCCCGGGCGCGGGCGGCGCGGATGTACGGCTCGCCCAGGGTGTCCACCAGCGCGCCGCGCTGGTACCGCGCGACCACGGCGGTCTGCACCAGCGCGAGCGTCGCGGCCGGCAGCACCAGATGCCGCAGCACGTCGAGCGCGCGCGCGGCGGTGCTCGCGTCGTCGGGCGCGCCCGGCGCGGTCATGCCGCCGAGCGGCAGCCAGCCCAGGGTCTGGCCGAAGACGATGAGGAGGACGAGGCCCAGCCAAAAGGCGGGCATCGAGTAGAACACGAGGGTGGCGGCGCCGAGCAGGCCGTCGAGCCAGGTGCCGGCGGCGCGCGCCTGGAGCAGCGCCACGAGAAGCCCCAGCCCGAAGCTCGCCGCCACGGCCGCGCCCGCCAGCATCAGCGTGTTCGGCAGCCGCTCGGCCAGGAGCGACGACACGCTGCGGCGCAACACGAACGATTCGCCCAGGTTGCCGCGGGCGGCGTTGGCCAGGTAGCGGGCGTACTGCTCCGGCAGCGGGCGGTCCAGGCCGAACTGCGCCTGCAGCCGCGCCACCACCGCGGGGTCGGCGCGCAGGCGCTCGGCGTCGCCGATGATGGGCGTGCCGGGCGCGAGGTGCGCCAGGGTGAACGAAACGGTGACGGCGGCGAGGACGGTGACGAGCGCGGCGCCGAGCCGGCGGACCGCGAACCCGGTCACGTCACGGGCGCGCGTCCGCCGCGAGGCGCCAGGACGCCACCATGGCGAGCCAGCTGTCGGGGCGGATCGTCACGCCGTCGAGGCGCCGCGCGACGGCGGCGTGGTTGCGGGGCGAGTAGATGAAGACGCCGGGCGCATCGTCGTTCAGCTGCTCGAGGACGCGCTGCCAGCGGGGCAGGGCTTCCGTCCGCGTCGTCGCCGCGGCCGCCTCGGCGAATAGCGAATCGAAGGCGGGGCTCGCGTAGCCGCCGCGGTTGTCGGGCGCGCCGCTCCGCCACCAGTGCGCGAGGTACACCGGGCTCGGGTCGAGCGTCCACGAGAAGAACATCGCCTCGAAGTCGCCGGCGGCGGTCCGGCGGTCGAACACGCCGAACTCGAGGGGCTGGATGCGCAGCTCCACGCCGACCCGACGCAGCTGGTCCTGCACCAGCTGGGCCGCCTGCTGCCGCGCGCGGCTCGTGGTCGGCACCAGCAGCGCGAGCCGCAGCGGCCGGCCGCCGCGCTCGCGGACGCCGTCCCCGTTCGCGTCGCGCCAGCCCAGCGCGTCGAGCGCGGCGCGCGCCGCGAGCGTGTCGAACGGCAGCTGGCGCGCGGGCGCCCCGGCGATCCACTGCATCCGGCTGGTCGAGCCGATGGGGACCTCGCCGTACGGGCCGAACAGGTTGCGGACGATCGTCTCGCGGTCCACGGCCATGGCGACCGCGCGCCGCAGCGCCCGGTCGTTCCACGGCGGGCGGCGCACGTTGAACAGGATGCCGGCCATCAGGGGTGAGGCGTACGGCACGAGCCGCAGCGCCGGCGCGCCGGCCACCCGCTCGAGGTCGTCGCGCTGGAGCACGACTTCGAGCGCGTCGGCTTCGCCCCCGAGCAGCGCGGTGACCGCGGTGCTGACGTCGGGCAGGACGCGCCACACGAGCCGGTCCAGGTTCGGCCGGCCCCGGAACCAGGTGGTGTCGGCCTCGACCACGATCTCGGCGCCGGGCGTCCATCGCACGAACCGCCACGGCCCCGCGCCGACGGGCGCGCGGGCGAACGTCGAGCTGGCGAGGCGCGCGCGCGGGACCGAGTCGAGCAGGTGCTTCGGCATCACGTAGAGGTGATACGCGACGTCGTAGAGCTGCTCGGGGTAGACCCGCCGGAACCGGACGACGGCGGTGCGGGCATTTTCGGCCGTGATCTCTGCCACGGGCTCGAGCGACGGCGCGTAGGGCGAGGCGGCGAGCGTGTCGCGGTAGACGTCGAGGCTGAACACCACGTCGTCGGCGGTGATCGGCACGCCGTCCTGCCAGCGCGCCCGTGCCTCGAGCGTGAACGCGATGGTGAGACTGTCGCGCCGCTCCCATCGTTCGGCGAGCACCGGCGCGAATCCGGAGTCGTCGACCGTATTCAGGGCGAGCGTGAGGTCGGCAAGCTTGGGGAACAGCCGCTCGATGACGTGGGAGGCGGTCTGGTTGTGGGCGACCGGCGGCAGGAGCACGTCGGCGTCGCCGGGCGTGGCGATGACCATCGTGCCCCCCTGGCGCGGGGCGTCGCCCGCGCACGCACAGAGCGCGAGCAGGGTCAGCGGGATCGATGGTCGGCGCACGGAGCGCCAATCTAAGGAACGTGGGCCTAGCGGCGCCACGTCCACGCGGGATCCTCGTAGCGCGCGCGCAGCAGCGCGGCGCGCGCCCGGACACCGGCGGGCACGCCGCCCGAGGCGGCGGGGAGGGGGGCGCCCCAGCGATCCGCCGCGGTCCGCGCGACCGCGCCGGCGATCACCTCGAAGGTTGCGCCGGGGCCGAGCCGTTCGGCGAGGCCGGCGGCCGCGGGCGGGTCCGCGGTATCGAGGGTGAGGCCCGCCACCAGATCCTGCCCGGCCTCGAGCAGGATCGAACCGTGCTGGAGAAACGCGCCGCCCTGCCGGACCTGCGCCGACCCAACGACCTTGGCGCCGCCCTGCGCCATCACCTCACCGCCGGTGATGCTCGCGAAGCAGGCCCCGGCGCCCACGCCGGCGGCGGGCCGATCGGGCGGAGGCGGGGGCGCCAGCGTGACGCGCGCGCCGATGGCGTTCAGGGCCTGCGCGAGCATCGCGTGAATCTCGACGTAGGTGTGTCGCAGGGTGCCGAACGTTGAGGCCGGGGCGGTAACGCAGTACGTCACCTCGCGGTGATGCCACACCGCGCGCCCCCCGGTGGGCCGGCGCACCGTGGCGAGGCCCCGCGCGGCGATCGCCGCGCGGTCATAGCGCCGCCCGGCGGGCTCGTTCCGGCCGAACGAGAGCGCCGGCGGATCCCACCCGTACAGGCGCAGGCAGCGCAAGCCCTCCGCCTCGGCCGCCCCGAGCAGCGCCTCGTCGAGCGCCATGTTCCAGGCGGCGGGCGCGGGGGGATCGATGAGTGTCAGCCAGGGCATTCGGTCGACAGTCGCCGAGTCGTGAGTTATGAGTCACGAGTCGGAGCCCTCACGGACTCAGAACTCAGGACTCGGTACTCGAACTGTGGGTTTCCCCTCAGCTCACGATGGTCCTGCTCTGCTCCCGCAGGAACTGCTGCACGTAATAGACGCTGCCGGCCGACTTCCCGGTCGAGCCCGAACCCTTCCAGCCGCCGAACGGCTGGAACCCCGGCCACGCGCCGGTGGTGGCACCCTGCGGCCGGTTGGCGTAGCAGACGCCGGCCTCGATATGCGCGAAGAACCACTCGGCTTCCTGCCTGGAGCCGTAGAAGCCGGCGGTCAATCCGTAGTCGGCATCGTTGGCCAGCCGCATTGCCTGATCGAGCGAATCGACCGGGCGGATCATCGCGATCGGGAGGAACATCTCATGCTTCCACAGACGGTGCGACTCGGGCGCTTCGGCCAGGGTCGGCGCGCAGAACGCGCCCTGCGCCAGCTCGCCCTCCCGCAGCCGCCGCCCGCCGAACAGGATCGTCCCATCGGTGCGCAGCTCGCCGACGTAGCCCTCGTACTCCCTGGCGGCCTTCTCGTTGATCACGGGCCCGAGCCAGTTCTCACGCCGGGTCGGATCGCCCACGTTCGTGCCCTCGAGCAGGGCGAGGAGCTTCCGCTTGAAGGCGACGTAGGCCGGCTTTTCGACGTAGATGCGTGAGGCGGCCGAGCATTTCTGCCCCTGGAGCCCGAACGCGGAGCGGTAGACGCCGATGGCGGCGCGGTCGAGGTCGGCGCGCCGCGAGACGATCACCGGGTTCTTGCCGCCCATTTCGGCGATGCACGGGCGCGGCGACCGGCCCGCCGCGAAGGTGCGGTAGATCCCCATCCCGACGTCGTAGCTGCCGGTGAAGGTGATGCCGTCCACGCCGGGGTTGCTCTGCAGCTCCTGGCCCACCGTCGACCCCGGTCCCGTCACGTAGTTGAACACGCCGTGCGGAAGCCCCGCGTCGAGGAAGCACTTCGCGAGCAGGAACCCGGTCCATGGCGTGTCGGTGGCCGGCTTGAACACGACGGTGTTGCCCGCGACCAGCGCGCCCCCCGCCGGCCCCCCCGAGAGCGCGACGGGGAAGTTGAACGGGGCGATGACGACCCAGACGCCGTAGGGCCGGAGCACGCTGCGGTTGCTCACCTTGTGGCCCTTGAGCGGGTCGGGGCGCAACGGCTTCTCGAACCCGTCGTGCCGCTCGACCTGGTCGCAGTAGTAGTTGATGAGGTCGGCGGTTTCCTGGACGTCGGCCAGCGCTTCCATGCGGTTCTTCCCGACCTCGAGCGCGTCGACGGCGGCGAACTCGAACACGCGCTTCTCGATGAGGGCCGCAGCCCTGCGCAGCAGCCGCACGCGCTGCTCCCACGTGAGGCCGCTCCACGCGGGGAACGCGTCGCGCGCCGCGGCGATGGCGTCTCGCGCGTGCTCGGCCGTGCCCTTCTGGAAGCGGCCGAGCAGCCAGCCGGTGTTGATCGGGCTGCGGTCCTCGAACGTCTCCGCGGCGAAGACCTCGCGGCCGTCGATGAGCATCGGGTAGGCGATACCGAGGTCCGCTTTCACCGTCGCGAGCGCGCGCTCGAAGCTCGTGTGGAGCGCCGGCGGCGGATCGTACATGGTGGCGTACGTGAGGCGGAAGGGGCGGGCGGCCGGCTTCTTGCTGGTCTTGGGCATAGGCCGGAAGACTACCCATCCGGCGCTTTCCCAATCAAGCCCGATGGCCTATCGTTGAAGCGCCGTGACCGACCTTGCCGCCAGGCTGCAGGACGCGCTGGGGGCAGCCTATCGCGTGGAGCGCGAACTCCCCCTGGGCGGCCTCGGCCGCCTTTTTCTCGCCATCGACGCCGCCGGGAGCGCGGTCGTCGTGCAGGTCCTCCCGCCGGACATCGCGGCGCGGCTCGATCCGCAGCGGTTCGTGCGCCAGGTGGAACGGGTCTCGCGGCTGCGGCATCCCCACCTGCTGCCGGTCGTCGCGGCCGGTGCGCAGGGCGACCTCGTGTGGTGCGTCGCCCCGCGCCCCGCGGGGGAGTCGGTCCGGTTCCGGTTGCAGCGCGACGGCGGCCTCGCCGCGGACGAGGTCGTGCAGGTCCTCCACGACGTGGCGGACGCCCTCGCCTATGGACACGGCCAGGGTATCGGTCACGGCGATCTCAAGCCCGACAGCATTTATCTGGTGGGCGGGCGCGCGGTGCTGGCCGACTACGGCCTGCGCAGCTCGCTCGCGGCCGCGCTGGATGGCGAGACCGCCGACCCGCGCGCCGACGTGCACGCGCTGGCGGTGGCCGGCGAGCAGATGCTCGGCGGCACGCGGCCGCCGCTGCGCGAGGTGCTGGAGCGGGCGCTCTCCATCGATGCGGGGGAGCACTACACGAGCGCCGAAGCGCTGCGCGAGGCCGTGGGCACGCCGCCCTCGGCGCGCCGGCTGCGCGCGCGCCGACGGGTGGTGGCGGCGGCGGTGCTGCTGGGCCTGCTCGGCCTGCTGGTCGTGCGTCAGCTGAGCACGCGCCAGCCCCTGGATCCGGACGTCGTCGCGGTCGCGCCGTTCGAGGTGCTGGATCCCGCCCACGGGTTGTGGCGGGAAGGCCTGGTCACGTTGGTCTCGGGGAACCTCGACGGGGCGGGCCCGCTGCGGACCGTGTCGCCGACCGTCGTCATACGGTCGTGGCAGGGCACAGCCGACGCGCAGTCGGCGGCGGCGCTGGGGCGCCGCACCGGCGCGGGGCTGGTGCTGTTCGGCCGCGTGGTCCGGGTGGGAGGCGACTCGGTACGGATCACGGCTTCGCTGGTGGATGCCACCGCCCAGCGCACGCTGGCCGAAGTGCAGTTGGTGGACGCCGAGTCGCGCCTCGACCAGATGGGCGACTTGCTCACCGTGCGGGTGCTGGAGGCGCTGGCGCGGACCCGGCCCATCGGCGCGGTCCGCCGCGCATCGCTCGGCAGCTCCTCCCTGACGGCCATGAAGGCGTTCCTGCTCGGGGAGCAGTTCTACCGGCGGTCGGAATGGGACTCGGCCCTCGCGCACTACCAGGACGCGATCGCCCTCGATTCCACCTTCGCGCTCGCCCTGTACCGCGCCGGCATCGTCACCGGGTGGCGGCTGACCGCGAGCGATACGCTGTCCACGAATTACCTGAAGCGCGCCGCCGCCCACAACCGCGCGCTCCCGCCGCGGGAGTCGCTGCTCGTGACCGCCGAGTCGCTCTCTGCCGCCCTCGAGGAGGGGTCGAGCTCGCCGGGCTACTGGCGGAACTACCGCCGGCTCTACGCGACCGTGGACGCCGCCACGCGGCGCTACCCGCGGGATCCGGAAGCGTGGTACGAACGCGGTGAGATGCGCTACCACTACAACCTCTACACCACCTTCGCCGAAACCCGCGTCGCGTTCGACCACGCCATCCTGTTGGACTCGGCGTTCGCCCCGGCCTACATCCACCCCGTCGAGCTCGCGCTGCAGATGGGAGATCCGGATGGGGCCCGCGCCTACCTGGACCGGTACCTCGCGCTGCGCACGCGCGACACGTACGCCGACGCCGCGCAGCTGACGCTGGCGCTGCTGGACCCGCGGCGCGCCGCGTCGCCCGAGGTGACGGCCATTCTCGATACGGCGTCCCTTGGCCTGCTCACCGCCACGATCCAGTCGTTCGGCGGCTGGCCCGACACCCTGCGCACCGCGATCCGACTGCTCCACCACCAGCTGGCGCTCCAGCCGTCGGCCGCCGAGAGCGCCGCGGTCCGGCAGGGCCTGGCGGACGAGTACCTGTATCACGGGCAGCTCGGCGAGGCGTACGCCGCCCTGGGCGAGCGGGCCAACGGCCTCTATGTCGCACTGGCGTGGGCCGGAGGCATCAACCCCTCGCGTGCGGAAGCGTGGATCGGCGCCGCGCTCAATCCGTCGAGTGGCGCGCCCTTCACCTTCGCGGTGCAGGCCGCGCCGTGGTGGGCGACACGGGGCGACTCGATGTCACTCCGCGCACTCGAGCGCGAGGCCGAGCGGCGCGGCCGGCAGGCACCGCCCCCGCAGCGGCTGTACTACCGGTTCGCGGCAGACGCGGCGCGCGCGTTCCAGGCGCTGGTCCGCGGCGACACCACGGGAGCCCTGGCCCGCTTCACCGCGCTGCCCGACACCGCCTGCGGCACCTGCACGCTGTACGCGTACGTTCGCGCGGGTCTCCTCGCCGCCGCCGGCCCGGACTCAGTGGCACAGCGCGTGCTGGCGCGCGATCCGCCGGGGTTCTCCTATCCGCTGGCGCCGTTCTGGATGCTGTGGCGGGCCCGCGTGGCGGCCCGGGCCGGCGATCGGGACGGGGCCGTGGCCGCGTATCGCTACGTGCGCGACGCCTGGCAGGCGGCGGACCCGTCGTTGCAGCCGCACGTCCGCGAGGCGACGGCGGCGCTCGCGCGGCTCGGCGCCCGCTGACGCTGGCGGCTCCGGGCGGCGGCTCGTAACGTAGGCCCGGCATGCTTTCCGCGATCTCGGCTACGTGTTCACGCACCTGACCGCGGCGACCTCGGCCCGCCACGAGGGCCGGCTCGCCGCCCAACTCGGCGACACCTCCGGGGCCGTCCGCGCGTACCGCCGCTACCTCGCCATGCGCCGAGATGCCGAGCCCGTGCTGCACGCGCAGCGCGACAGCGTGCGCGCCGAGCTGGCCCGGCTCGAGCGCCGCCGCTAGCTCAGCGGCGCCAGCTCTCGCCGGGTCGCAGGATCACCACGTCGGCCCCGGCCCCCACCCGGCGCCGAAACGCTTCGGGATCCACGTCGATCACCGGAAAGGTGCCGAAGTGCATGGGGATGACCGTCCGCGGCGCCACGAACTCCACCGCGCGCGCCGCGTCCTCGATCCCCATCGTGTAGTTGTCGCCGATCGGCACGAGCATCACATCCACGCCGCCCTGGAGCAGCTGCATGTCCAGCGTGAGCGCGGTGTCGCCGCAGTGGTAGACGCGCGTGCCGCCCAGCGTGACCACATACCCGCAGGGCGGGGAATGCCGGGTGTCGTCGGCGATCGTGCCGCCGTGCACGGCGTTCACGACCTTGACCCGCCCGAACCGGAAGTCGTGCGCCCCGCCGATGGCCATCGCGTGCACGTTGGGCGCGCCGCGCTCGCCGCAGACCTCGGCCAGCTCGAAGGGCGCCACGAGCAGCGCTCCGTCACGCTTCGCCAGCGCGACGGCGTCGCCGAGGTGGTCGCCGTGGCCGTGGGTCACCAGGACGGCGTCGAGCTTCGGGATCTTCGCCGGCGCGACGACGGCCTTCGGGTTCCCGGTCAGAAACGGGTCGATGATGAGCCGCGTGCGCTCGTGCTCGAGCACGAAGCAGGCGTGGCCGTGGAAGGTGAGGGTGGGCATGCCCCCGATGCTGCCCGCGGAGGGGACGCACGGCAAGGCCAGGGGGGAAGCCAGTGGCGGTGCGCGCTGGCGGTATATGACATCATGATGTAATATATATGCCATGAAGCGAACGACGATCTTCCTTGATGAGGTCCTGGAGCGTCGGCTCAAGCAGCGCGCCCGCGCCGAGGGAAAGAGTTTCGCGCAAGTCGTGCGGGAGGCGGTGGCGGCCTACGTAGCGTTTCCCCGGGCCGGTAAGCGGCCGCTGCCGAGCATCGCCGGCAAGTACAGCAGCGGCCATAGCGACACGTCGGAACGGTTCGAAGAGCTCCTCTGGCAGGATCCGCACGACTGATCGTCCTCGCCGATGCAGGCGTCTTATACGCGCTGGTGGACGACACGGACCAGTGGCACGCGCGGAGCCTCGCGTGGTGGCAGGCCTCGAGCGAGGATGTTCGGGTGCCGGTCACGGTGGTTCCGGAAGTGACCTACATGTTGTGCCGGCGCCTGGGCGCGCGGGCCGAGTCGGATTTCGTGCGCGCCGTTGCCGCCGGCGAGTTCCTGCTCGAGCCACTGGAGCCCGAGGACGTGGGGCGCACCGCCGACCTGATGGACGCGTATGGGGATTTCCCCATCGGCTTCGTGGACGCCTCGATCGTGGCGATAGCCGAGCGGCTCGGCGTGACGACCATCCTGACGACGGACCGCCGTCACTTCGGTGTCGTGCGACCAGCGCACTGCCACCGCCTCAGATTGCTTCCGTAGTCTGATGATCTCGCTCGTCATTCCCGCCTACAACGAGGAGCGTTACCTGCCGCGGCTCCTCGACTCGGTGGACGTGGCGCGCCGGCGCTACGAGGCGCAGGGCGGCGCGCTCGAGGTCATCGTGGCCGACAACGGCTCGACCGACGGCACCGCGCGCGTGGCGGCGGCGCGGGGGTGCCGGGTGGTCCCGGTGACGCCGCGCAACATCGGGGCGGTGCGCAACGGCGGGGCGCGCGCGGCCCGCGGCGACCTGGTGGCCTGGGTGGACGCGGACCACCGCATCCATCCGGACACGTTTGTCGTGGTGGACGCGCTGCTGCGCGACCCGCGTATCATCGGCGGCACCAGCGGGGCGACGATGGAGCGCTGGTCGCTGGGCATCCGCGTCACCTACGCCGTGCTCGTCGTGGCCTCGTGGGTCGCCGGCATCGACACCGGCGTCGTGTTCTGCCGGACCGCGGACTTCACGGCGTGCGGCGGCTACGACGAGCGCTATCGCGCGGCGGAGGACGTGATGTTCCTGCTCGCGCTGAAGCGGCTCGGGCGGCCGCGCCGCCAGCGGGTGGTGCGCGCCCGCGGCATCAAGGTCGTCTGGTCCACGCGGAAGTTCGACGAGTACGGCGACTGGCACTACTTCCGGCTGTTGCTGCCCGGGCTCAAGCTGCTGCTCGGGCCCCCGAAGCTCGGCGGGTTCCTCGAGCGCTACTGGTACGGCTCGAAGCGATAGGCCAGGCGCTCAGGCCCGCCGCCCCGTCGCGCGGGCCAGCGCGCCGCCCACAGAGCGTCCGATCATCATGAAGGGGTAGAGGCACTGCTTCACCCACATGATCAGCAGTCCCCACGGCGTGCGCGAGCGCTCCTCGATGCCCTCGCCCGGTTTGCCGATGCCGGTGTCCGGGTAGATCTCCGTGTCCTTCTCCATCGTGCCGAACATCCAGTCCCAGATGATCAGGTGCTCGCCGAAGTTCTTGTCGTACTGGGTGGGGTTGGTCGAGTGATGGACCCGGTGGAACTGCGGACTCACGATGAGGTACTTGAGCCATCCCAGGTTGGTCTTGACGTTGGAGTGGATGAACGGCGGCCACGCGACGCCGTAGAGGATGGTGACGACGATCCAGGTGGACCGGTCGCCGCCGAAGATGCCGACGGGGATCAGTGTGAGCGTGTAGATGAACAGCGCCTCGAGCGGGTGAGCGCGCCACGCCGTGAGCGGGCTGAGCTCGGTCTGGGAGTGGTGCACCGAGTGGAAGTGCCAGAGCCACGGCACCTTGTGGCGGAACCAGTGCGAGAACCAGAACGCGAAGTCCATCGCGAGGAACGCGCCGAGTCCCTGGACCGCGTAGGGCACGTTGTCGAGGAGGCGGAGGTTCAGGAACGGGAGGTAGTTCTCGTAGAACGCGCGGACCGGCGCGTACCCCACCACCAGCACGATGCCCCGCACTGAGGCGTTGAACACCGGGTACAGGAAGTCCATCAGCTTGTTGGCGCTGAACAGCCGCTGGATGGGTTTCGCCGGGATCAGCCGTTCGAGCAGCAGGAAGAACGCGAGCCACAGCCAGGCGCGGGGATCCACGAGGTAGCGCAGGATCCGCTGGACGGCAGTCACCACGCCGGTCATTCCGTGAGACTCCAGGTACACCCGGACTCGCGCCTTGATGCCCCTTGGCTCCGCGGCGGCGGGCGGGGTCGGCGCGGCGCGGGCCGCCGGCACCGGCGCGTCGGTGGCGACGGCCTGAGGGTCGTTGGGCGAGCTCAGGGCGTCGGCTGCAGGAGGCTGCGGCCCGCGCTCGGCGGCGGCGGCCCGCCGCTCGACGGCGCGCCGGTACTGCTGGAGGGCCGGCGGGAGGGTGACCCACATGGCCGCGACGAACGTCGCGAACGCGAGGATCGCGAGCACCTTCTGGCGCATACGTCGCTCCCGTGATGCTCTGGGGTCGCGGCCCGGAGAGGTCGCGAACCGATGATGTCATGCGCGCGGACGTCGCGCAAGAGCGCAGCTGGCGGGTGGGCGGGTGTTTCGGTCGTCTAGGCCCATGACGCACCGTGTGATGGCGTGCCTGGCGCCGCCGCAACTAGGCCTTCGCGTACTCCTCGATGGGCGGGCAGGTGCAGACCAGGTTCCGGTCGCCGAACGCGTCGTCAATGCGGCTCACCGGCGGCCACACCTTGTGCTCGCGGGTCGCCGCGCTCGGGAAGGCGGCGCGCTCGCGCGAGTAGGGCCGCTTCCACTCGTCGGCCAGCAGGTCGGCGAGCGGGTGCGGTGCGTGCTTCAGCAGGTTGCTCTCCCGGTCCGCCTCGCCGTTCTCGATCTCGCGGACCTCGCCGCGGATCGCGATCAGCGCGTCGCAGAACCGGTCCAGCTCGGCCTTGGGCTCGCTCTCGGTGGGCTCCACCATCAGTGTGCCGGCCACGGGGAAGCTCACCGTGGGCGGGTGGAACCCGTAATCGATGAGCCGCTTGGCGATATCCGTCACCTCGATGCCGGCGGACGCCTTGAACGGCCGCGTGTCGAGGATGCACTCGTGCGCCACGAGGCCGTTGGGCCCGGTGTACAGGGTGGCGACGTGCGGCGCCAGGCGCCTGGCGATGTAGTTGGCGGAGAGAATCGCGACCTTGGTGGCGTGCGTGAGGCCGTCGGGTCCCATCATCGCGATGTAGGCCCACGAGATCGGGAGGATGCTGGGGCTGCCCCACGGCGCGGCGCTCACGGTGCCGCAGCTCTTCGGGCCGACCCCGAGGTCCACGACCGGGTGGTTGGGCAGGAACGGCGCGAGGTGCTTCGCCACCGAGATGGGCCCCATGCCCGGGCCGCCGCCGCCGTGGGGGATGCAGAACGTCTTGTGGAGGTTGAGGTGGCACACGTCGGCGCCCATGTCGCCGGGGCGGGTGAGGCCGACCTGGGCGTTCATGTTGGCGCCGTCCATGTAGACCTGGCCGCCGTGCTCGTGCACGATGCGGCACACGTCGGCGATCGTGTCCTCGAACACCCCGTGGGTGCTCGGGTACGTGACCATGAGCGCGCCCAGCGTGTCCCGGTGCTCCTCCGCCCTGGCCGTGAGATCATCGAGGTCGATCTCGCCGCGCTCGTTGGTCTTCACGACCACCACCTGCATCCCGGCCATCACGGCACTCGCCGGGTTGGTCCCGTGGGCCGAGGCGGGAATCAGGCAGGTGGTGCGGTGCGGCTGGCCGTTGGCGCGATGATACGCCCGGATGACGAGCAGCCCCGCGAACTCGCCTTGGCTGCCGGCGTTGGGTTGCAGCGACGTGGCGACGAACCCGGTGATTTCGTTGAGCCAGCGCTCGAGCTGGCGGAACAGCTCGACGTAGCCCTCGGTTTGTTCACGCGGCACGAACGGATGGAGGCCGCCCATGCCGCGCCACGTGACCGGGATCATCTCGGTGGTGGCGTTGAGCTTCATGGTGCACGAACCCAGCGGGATCATGGCGCTGGTGAGCGAGAGGTCGCGGTCCTCGAGCTTCTTGAGGTAGCGCAGCATCTCGGTCTCGCCGTGGTGGCGGGAGAACACGGGATGGGTCAGGAACGCACTGGCGCGGCGCAGCGGCTCGCGAATCGCCTCGGGCGCGCTTGCGGCGACGGCCGCCTTCTTCCCCTGCGCGAACACCGCGGCGAGGTCGGCGAGGTCGGCGTCGGTGACGGTCTCGTCGAGCGCGATGCCGATCCGCGTGGGAGACAGCGGGCGCAGGTTGATGCGCTTCTGGACGGCGGCCTGGTGCAGCTTCGTCGCCGTGGCGGCGTCGGTGTCCACGGCGATGGTGTCGAAGAACTGCCCGTGCGCGACCGCGTAGCCCAGCCCCGCGAGCGTCGCCGCGAGGCGGCGCGCCTGCTCGTGCACCCGCTCGGCGATGGCGCGGATACCGTCGGGTCCGTGCCACACCGCGTACATCCCCGCGCACACGGCGAGCAGGACCTGCGCGGTGCAGATGTTGCTGGTGGCTTTCTCGCGCCGGATGTGCTGCTCGCGGGTGCCGAGGGCCATGCGCAGCGCGGCACGGCCGGCGCGGTCCTTCGAGACGCCGATGATGCGGCCGGGCAGCAGGCGCTTGTACTGGTCGCGGGTGGCGAAGAACGCCGCGTGCGGGCCGCCGTAGCCCAGCGGCACGCCGAACCGCTGCGAGTTGCCGACGGCGACGTCGGCACCCCATTCGCCGGGCGGCACGAGCAGCGCCAGCGCGAGCAGGTCGGTCGCGGCCGCGACGAGGGCGCCGGCCTGGTGGGCGCGCTCGGCGAGCGGCCGGAAATCGCGGACCCGCCCGTCGGTGGCCGGATACTGGACGAGCGCGCCGATCACCTTGCCGCCGAACGTGAAGCTGTCGGGGTCGCCGACGGCGATCTCGACGCCCTGCGCCTCGGCGCGGGTGCGGACCACGGCGATCGTCTGCGGGTGGCACGCGGCGTCCACGAGGTAGACGGGATTGGCGTCCACCTTCGACGCCGCCTGCGTCAGGTGCATCGCTTCGGCCGCGGCGGTCGCCTCGTCGAGCAATGACGCGTTGGCGACCGGCAGGCCGGTGAGGTCCGACGCCATGGTCTGGTAGTTGAGCAGCGCCTCCAGGCGCCCCTGCGCAATTTCCGCCTGGTACGGCGTGTACGCGGTGTACCAGCCCGGGTTTTCGAGGATGTTCCGCAGCAGCACCGGCGGCGTGATGGTGTCGTGATACCCCATGCCGAGGTACGAGCGGAATGCCTGGTTTCGCGCGGCGAGTGCGACCGCCTCGGCGAGCACCTCGCGCTCGGTGCGCGCGGCGGGCAGCGCGAGGGGGCGGCGCAGCCGGAGCGGCGCGGGAACGACGGCGTCGATGAACGCGTCGAGCGTGGGGTAGCCCACGGCGTCGAGCATCGCGGCCACATCGCCCTGGTCGGGTCCGATGTGGCGGCTGGCGAACCGGTCGGGATGGCGCAGAGGCCTACTGTCCGGTGTGCGAGGCGTAGGCGTCCGGACCGAGCAGCTCGTTCAGCTCGGCGGGATTCTTCACGCGCAGCTTGATCATCCAGCCGGCGCCGTACGGGTCCTTGTTGACGAGCGACGGGTCGGCCTCGAGCGCGCCGTTGACCTCGACGATCTCGCCCGACAGCGGGGAATACAGCTCCGAGACGGCCTTCACGGCCTCGATGGTGCCGAACGGCTCCATGCGGCGGAACTTCGCGCCGGCCGCGGGCAGATCGACGTAGACGACGTCGCCGAGCTCGCCCTGTGCATAGTCCGTGATGCCGATCTCGACGATGTCCTCGGCATCGGACTTGTGGACGTATTCGTGTTCCTCGGTGTAGAGGAGGTGTTCGGGGATCTTCGCCATCGGCGACGCTCCTGCCGGGTCGGTGAGCCGGGGAAAAGGCTACCCGCGGCCGGGGGGGAAATCAAGCGACGCGCGCACGCGCCTGCAACTCGTGCCACACCGCCCGCGCGCGGGTTTCGAGGGCGGCGCGCGTGCCGTCGTTGTCGATCACGAACGTCGCGCGCGAGCGCTTGGGCTGGCTCGGCGCCTGCGCCGCGATCAGCGCGTCCGCGTCTTCGGCCGAGAGCCCGCGCCCGTGCCGGAGCCGCTCGCGGCGCAGGGCCGGCGGCGCGTCCACCAGCACCACGGCGTCGAAGCCGGCGGGGTCCAGGACCTCGAACAGCAGCGGGATGTCGTGCACGACGATGGCCGCGCCGCGCTGCCGCGCTTCGTCCTCGCGGGCCTGGCCCTGGCGCAGCACGTCGGGATGGACGATGGCTTCGAGATCGGCGCGGGCCCTGGGATCGCGCATCACGCGGCGGCGCAGCGCCGCGCGGTCGAGCTCGCCCCCCGGCAGCGCGAGGTCGTCTCCGAAGCGTGCCAGCACGGCGGCGAGGGCGCTCGATCCCGGCGCGACCGCGAGTCGCGCCAGCGCGTCGTGATCCACCAGCACCGCGCCCCAGCCTTCGAACAGCCGGGCCACCGAGGACTTGCCGGCAGCCACATTCCCCGTGAGGCCTACGCGAAGCATCGGTGCAGCGCGCCCCCGTTAGAGCAGCGCACCCTGACCTTCGTCTTTCCTCGGAACCTGATGGCAGTGGCGGCAGCGCGCTTCGTACGATTCGCGCCCGCCCACCATGATTTGCGGCGAGTCGTAGGGCGCGGGCTTGCCGTTGATGAGCCGCTGGTTGCGCGTGGCCGGCCCGCCGCACACGACGCAGATGGCGTAGAGCTTGTCCACGATCTCGGCGGCGGCCATCAGCTGCGGCATCGCGCCGAAGCCCTCGCCGCGGAAATCGCTGTCGGTCCCGACGAGAATGACGCGGATGCCCCGCGCCGCGAGCGCGTTCGCGACGCGCACGATGCCGTCGTCGAGAAACTGCGCCTCGTCCACGGCCACCACCTCGGTGTCGCCGCGCACGCGCTCCATGATCTCGACGGCCGACTGAATCGGCTCGGCTTCGACCAGCGTGCCGTCGTGGCTCGAGACCGTGAACACGCCCGAGTACCGGTCGTCCAGGTGCGACTTGAAGACCTGGACGTTCTTGCGCGCAATGACCGCGCGGCGGACGCGCCGGATGAGCTCCTCGCTCTTGCCGGCGAACATCACGCCGCTGACGATTTCGATCCAGCCGGGTCGAGTGCCGTGGAACACGTGATCAGACAGTCGGAAGTTGGAAGTCGGAAGTCGGGAGTCGGGCGTCCGCTGCGACTGCCGAAAGGTGGGAACGCGCGAAAAACCGGTCAAGAACGCGAAACTGCCTATTGCGCCCCATCGGCCGATTCCCTAGGTTTGAAGCCGACTTCCGGGCGATTGCCCCGGACCCCATCCGCCACCTCCGCGCAAGGAGTACCCCCGTGAACAAGTCCGATCTCGTGGACGCCCTGGCCTCCAAGACGAAGATGTCGAAGGCCGAGGCGGGCCGTACGGTTGATGCGCTGTTCTCGTCGGGCGGGATCATCGCCGGCGAGCTGAAGAAGAAGCAGGGAGTCCAGATCACCGGTTTCGGCAACTTCGTGACCCGCAAGCGCAGCGCCCGCAAGGGCCGTAACCCGCGCACGGGCAAGGAGATCACGATCAAGGCCTCGGTCGCGCCGGTGTTCCGCGCGGGCAAGGGCCTGAAGGACGCGGTGAACAAGAAGTAGCTGAACGCGCATCGCCGCGTGAAGCGCCGCCTTTCCGGGCGGCGCTTCGCTTTGATGCTCACGCACGACGAGGCGGCCGCGCACCAGGACCCGGACCGCGGTCCACCCGCGCCGTGAGCCGGCGCCCCCGCACGGTGGTGCCGGTCAGCGCCTTCACCGCGTGCTCGGCGAACTCCGCGCGGATCTCGACCAGGCAGAACAGGTCGCGGACCTCGATCTTCCCCAGCGCGTCGGCGGGCACTTTGGCCTCGTGGGCCAGGGCACCGACCAGGTCGCCCGGCTTCACGCCGTCCTTCCGCCCGATCCCGACCCACAGCTTGGCGTAGGCGGGAATCCCTTGTAGCGGCGGGGCTTCCGGGGTGGGGGAGTGCGGGGAGCGACCGCGGGACTGCACCGCGAATCTGAGGGCGGCCGCCGCGACCACGGTCGGATCGACCGCATCGAGCAGCGGCGCGAGCACCAGGAGCTCGCGGTCCAGATCCTCCGTTGCCACGAGGCGGGCGAGGTCAGCACGCACGCGTTCGGTTTGGCGCCGCAGCGCCGAGGTCGCGCCGGGCAGCGGCACCGGGGTGAGCGGACGGAACACCGTCCGTGCCCACGCCACCTGGTGCGGCGCGAGCACGAGCACCGGCTCGCCCTGCGCGGCCAGGGTGACGGCCTCTTCGTGACTGCGCGGGCACGTAACGACCGCCCGCGGCGTCTTCCCCGCGGTGGTGCCCAGGGCTTCGCGGACCAGGAGGGTCCAGTCGGCCAGACGCGAGGCCGGCGCGACCACGAAGCCGGCGGGCCCCGCCGGAGCGGGTGCCGTGAAGCCGTAGGTCATTGCCTTGAAAGCGTAACGCTCGACGAGCTGATCGGTCGGCGCGCCGACCGCGGCGGTCACGATCAGACGCTGGGCGTCCCTGTCGCACTCGGCCATCACGGCGCCGAGGGCGGTGCTGCCGTCGCTGTCCATCTGCTCCGGCCAGGCCAGAACGACCGCCGCGAACTCCGCGGTGCGCAGGGACGAGCGGCCAACCAGATCGAGCGCATCGGCGATTCCGATGAACACGGCCGACCGTTCTGTCGGGTAGCTCGCCCCCGGGGCTCCGGCGCTCGCGACGGTGGCATCGGTCAGGCCGGAGGTCCGGACGCATTCGAGCGCGCGGTCGCGGTCGGCCGTGAGCACGAGGAGGGGCCGCCTGGGCACGGCGGCCAGGAGGGGTGAAAGGGCCTCCGCGACGGGGGGCAGACAGGCGGCCACGTTGTGGCCACGCGCGATGACCGGTACGGCGTCCACGGAGACCTCGTCGGGTGTCAAAGAGACGCACGGACGCACAGGCGGACGGGCGTACGGCGCAGGGACTGGACGGAAGCTAGACGTCCGGCCGGTTCAGGACAACGCGGTCAGGTCGTCCGAGGGTCGGTTGGGGGACTCCAGCAGGGGCTGCCGCGCAACTTTTCGCGCAGGTCTCTCAGGAACTCGGCTCGACCCGAAACCGACGCCGGCCAGGACGACTCGAGCCAGCGGAAGGCCAGGTCGGCGTGGCCGTGGTACACCAGGTCCACGGCGTAGCCCCAGAACTCGGCGGGAGGGTCGCCGGTCACCCACCCATCGGTGAGCTCTCGGGCCCGGGCGCCCAGCTCCGCGGCGTCCGGAAGGGTGGCCTGCCGCATCAGGTCGCAGGCGACCTCATAGCGGCCGTCGCGGTACCGGAACAGGACCTCCGGGGCCACAGTGTCCACGAAGGGGTAGTCGCGCCAGTACGCGAACCGCCAATCCGCGACCCTGATCTCGCTCACGCCGTCGCCGTCCAGATCATCCAGCTCCACCTCCCCGTGACCGCCGTCGATCGAGCCCAGCTCCACGAGCTGCTCGCGGCCGAGGCTGAGCACCGTGGCGCGGGAGCAGCAGTGGCTGCCGCCGCTGAACTGGTGCACGACCACGTCGGGCACCCGGTCGCCGGTGATGTCGCGGCCCGCGGGGTCGAAGCGGACGTCGGCGGCGCGCACCGCGAAGACGCGGTGGCCGTTCAGCTTCACGTCGGCGATCCGGTCACCGGCGACGGTGTCCTGGATGATCTGGAGCAGGTAGGCCCCGATGCGTCGCTGTTCGAGGATCGGTCCGGCGATCACCGAATCCGGCGGGAGCACGCGGATGGCCCGCGCGGTGGGGGGGCCGGGGGATGGGGGGGGAGGCCGATCGCCGGCGCGCGGCACGAGCACGGCGAAGGCGAGCACGGCGGCGGTGGCGAGAGCGGCGCGGTGGATCGTGCGCACGGGCGGAATCTACGTATTTTCGAGGGTGCGGCGCGTTCTGCTGGTCCTGCTCGTCGTACCTCTCCCGCTCCTGGCCCAGGTGCGTCCCCGGGCGCGCGAGGCCGGTCTCGTCATCGGCACCCTGCCCCCTGGTCCCCTCAACGCCATTACCGACGTCGCCGGCGTCCGCGTCGGCCAGGTCACCGTCACGGCCGGCGACACCGTGAACACCGGCGTCACCGTAGTCCTGCCGCACGGCGGCAATCCGTTCCGCGAGAAGGTCCCGGCCGCCGTAGCCGTGGGCAACGGGTTCGGGAAGCTGACCGGCGCCTTGCAGGTCAACGAGCTGGGCGAGCTCGAATCGCCGGTTGCGCTCACCTGCACGTTGTGTGTGGCGCGGGTTCAGGACGCGGTGCTGGGCTGGATGCTGGCGTTGCCCGGCAACGAGGACGTGCGCTCGATCAACGTGGTGGTGGGCGAGACCAATGACGGCGGCCTGAACGCGATCCGCTCGCGGCCGGTGACGGAGGCCCACGTGCTGGACGCGCTGCGCGCCGCGCGGGAGGGGCCGGTCGACGAAGGCGCGGTCGGTGCGGGCCGCGGGACCACTGCGTTCGGGTACAAGGGCGGCATCGGGACCAGCTCGCGCCGGCTGCCGGAGCGGGCGGGCGGCTGGACGGTTGGCGTGCTGGTGCAGTCCAATTATGGCGGCGACCTGACGATCGGCGGGGTGCCCGTCGGCCGGCTCCTTCGTGAGAGGCGCGTGGGCGTGGAGGCGTGGAGACGTGACGTCTCCGACGGCTCCGTCATGATCGTGATTGCCATCGATGCTCCCCTCGACCACCGCGCGCTCCAGCGGCTGGCCGAGCGCGCGTTCGTGGGGATCGCCCGCACCGGCTCGTGGATGTCGAACGGCAGCGGCGATTTCGCCATCGCGTTCTCGACGGCGGAGGCGGTCCGGCGGCGCCCCCTCGCCGCCGGTCAGCTCACGCGCGGCGCCGAGGTGGTGGCGACCGACGCGCTGTCGCCCCTGTTCCAGGCGGTAGCCGAAGCGACCGAAGAAGCGGTGCTCAACTCGCTGTGGCGCGCCGCGGATGTCCGCGGCGCGCGCGGCACGATTCGCGCTCTGCCCCTAGATTCTGTGGCCACCCTCCTCCGCGAGCATCGAGTCCTTCCATGACGACGAACGCGTTGTTCTCCCGCAACGTCGCCGCACTGGCGCCCTCGGCCACGATCGCCGTGTCGCGCGAGGCGGCGCGCCTCCGGGCCGAGGGCATCAACGTGGTGGATCTGGGCGCCGGCGAGCCCGACTTCGCGACGCCGAAGCTGGTGGCCGAGGCGGGTCAGCGGGCCATCGCGGCGGGCAAGACGAAGTATGCCGCCACCGAGGGCATCCTCGAGCTGCGGGCCGCCGTGGCGCGGCGCCTGAGCCTGCTGTCGAAGGGCCGAGCGGTCAACGCGGACAACCTCGTGGTCTCGAACGGCTCGAAACAGTCGATCTACAACGCCTGCCTGTCCCTGTTCGGCCAGCGCGAGAAGGTGCTCGTTCCGACGCCGTACTGGACCAGCTACCCGCAGATCGTGCACCTGGCGCGCGCCACGCCGGTGGAGGTGCGGGGCGAGCCGGAGTGGAGCCTGAAGGTCTCGGTGGCGGACCTCGACCGGATCTGGGACGAGGCGGTGAAGGGGCTCATCATCAATTCTCCGACCAACCCGACGGGTGCGGTGTACACGCTCGCCGAGCTCAAGGGCATCGCCGAGTGGGCGCAGCGCAAGGGCGTGTGGATCATCGCGGACGAGATCTACCGCCGGATTCACTACGGCGACGGCGCGGCGCCGTCGTTCCTGGACCTGCCGGACGAGCTGCTGGAGCGCGTGGTGGTGGTGGACGGCGCCTCGAAGGCGTACGCGATGACGGGCTGGCGAATCGGCTTCGCGCTCGCCCCGCGCCCGCTGGCGCAGGTGATGAACGCGCTGCAGTCGCACACCACGTCGGGGGCCAACACTCCGGCCATGTGGGCGGCGGCCGAGGCGTTCGGCAGCGAGGCGGTGCAGGTCGAGGTCGAGCGGATGACGGAGGCGTTCCGAACCCGACGCGACGCCCTGGTGCGCCGGTTCCGCGCCGAGTTGCCGGGTACCGAGTTCGTCGAGCCGCTCGGTGCGTTCTACCTGTACTTCCGGGTGGACGAGCTGTTCACCCGCCACGTGCCGGGCGCGACCGAGGTGTGCCGGCGGCTGATCGCCGACGAGGCGCTGGCGCTGGTGCCCGGAGCGGCGTTCGGCGACGACCGGTGGGTGCGGCTCAGCTACGCCGCCGCCGACGAGCTGCTCCAGGAAGGGATGGACCGGCTGGTGCGGGAGTTCGCGCGCCTCCGGGCCGAGCGCGAGGGCTCGCCCCTGGAACGGCTGGCGCGCTGATCTAGCGGCCCAGCAGCTCGGCGAGCGCGCTCCGGCCCATGGTCCGGCGGAAGTCCGCCGCGAACCCCGCCTGCTCGCTGGGCCGCAGCACCCATTCCATGAGTTTCCATGCGTGGGCCGGATTCCCCCCCGCCACGAGCCGGGCCATCGCATCGTGCAGGGCGGGCACCCGGTCCGGCGAGGCGCCGAGCCGAACGGCGAGGCGGGCAAGCCCCGTCGAGTCGGGGGCCGGGGTCCGCATGAGCTCGCCGGCGAGCCGGTAGCGCCCGCCCGCGTAGCGGAACACCACGCGCGGCCGGATGGTGGCGGCGCCAGGATCGTTCATACTCACGTCGGTCACCTCGATCTCCGGCACGCCGTCGCGGTCGAGATCGCGCACGGCGAACGAGTCCGTGAAGGCCAACCGGTGGATCCTGAGGGGGCGGGTCAGCTCGAGCACGGCGAGCCCGACGCAGGCATCGCACAGCACCCCGTCGCCGGCGGTGATGAGCAGGTCCGGGGCGCCGTCCCGGGTAAGGTCGGTACCGGCCGGGGGCACCGTGCCGCGGGCCCTGACCGTCCGCGGGCGGAGCGGGCAGGAAGCGACGAGGTCCACGTCCATCTCCCGGGCAGTGTCGCCGCGCGCGCCCAGGTGCCAGACCGGCCGCTCGCCGTCCCAAACCGCGACCAGGAATGGCGCCGACCGGCCGGCCGCGTAGCAGCGCACCGAGTAGCCGGCGAGCGTGGTTTCCGCGCTGATCCGCGTGCCGGCGATCGCCGTCTCGAACGGGGCGTGCGCGTCAGAGGACTCGCCGGGGGTGCTGCCGCCGTCGGTGCGGTCGGTGCAGGCCGTCACCGCCAGGGCGGTCACTCCTCCACGCAGGATCGCCCAACATGCCGCACGAATCATGGAGGCATGATACGCCGGACCGGGCGGGCACCGGAAGGCCGCCTTGCTGGCCGGCGCCGCGTCACGATATGTTGCCCGTCCGATGGGACTTGCTGCGCGCGTCGTCGAGCGAACGGGGAAGCTGCCCACGGTCACGTACCGGTGGGACCCCGAGACCGACATCCTGACGGGTGCCGTGAAGGGCGGCGGGCGCGACAAGGACCAGGACGGGCTCACCGGCTCGGTCGAACTCGAGGGCGCCGACGGTTCCTTCGTGCTGCTCGATGTGAACGGCGGCGCCATCCGCGGCGTCGAGGTCGTGGTCTGGCCCGACGTGCGCACGGTGCAAACCCTGCACCCTCCGGCCGGTCCGCGCGACGGGGACGTGGTCCTGCCGCAGCGCAAGGCGGGCGTCGCGCTCTCCGCGGTCGAGGTGGACACCGCGCTCACCATCGAAACCAACACGGCCGAGTCGGTGTTCCGGGTCCGGGTCGGCCCGGCCCGGAAGGTGGAGACCGTGCTCGTGGCCGAAGGACTGCTGGTCGAAGTGGACGAACAAGGCGAGGTGGCCGGGTTGTGGCTGACGGGCGTCCCGCCGTTCCCCGCCGACGAGCCCGCGCCGTGATCACCGCCATCGTGCAGGTGCGGTGCTCGCGCGACCTGATTCCGCAGACGGCGGAGGCGATCGCCGAAATCCCAGGCATCGCCGAGGTCTACTCGGTCTCGGGCGACTGGGACCTGATGGCGATCGTGAAGGTCAAGAGCTACGACGACATCGCGGCGGTCGTGACGGAACGGATGGTGACGGTGCCCGGCATCGTGCGGACCAACACCATCAGCGCGTTCCGCGTCTATTCCCGGCAGGACCGGGAGGCCGGCTTCACCAGCTGATCCCGCGCCCCGCCCCCCGCGCGCCGTTGCAGGCGGCACGGCGGGCGGCCACCTTTCCGTTGGACGATGACCGGGACCCGCGTGCGGATCGCGCACCTCGCCGACGCGCACCTGGGCGTGCGGCAGTTCCAGCGGCTCACGCCGGACGGCGTGAACCAGCGGGAGGCCGACGTCGCGGCGCAGTTCGGCCGCGCCGTGGACGCGGTGATCGCCCGTGGGCCGGACCTCGTGGTCATCGCGGGCGACCTGTTCCACTCGGTGCGCCCCACCAACCGCTCCATCGTGGAAGCGTTCAGCCAGCTGGCGCGCCTGCGCCGGGAGCTGCCCGGCGCGCCGGTGGTCCTGATCGCGGGGAATCACGACACGCCCCGCTCGACCGAGTCGGGGAGCATCCTGCAGCTGATGGCCGGTCTCGGCGTGGACGTCGCGGACGGCGAGCGGCGGCGGCTCACGTATCCGCACCTCGGGCTCGGCGTGCTCGCGGTGCCGCACGCGGCGCTGCTGGCCGGCGACCGCGACTTCCGGCCCGATCCCGCCTGCCGCCTCAACCTGCTGGTGACGCACCCCGAAATGACCGGCTACTTCCCGGAGCGCGGTGAGAGCGACTACGGCGGGGTGCGGGTGGACCCGGACGTCCTCGGCGGCGAGTGGTCGTACGTGGCGCTGGGGCACTATCACGTGGCGTCGCAGGTGGCGCCCCGGGCCTGGTATTGCGGCTCTCTGGAATTCACCAGCCCGAACATCTGGGACGAGGCCGAGGTCGAGCGACAGCGCGGCGTGACGAAGGGCCTGCTGCTGGCCGACCTCGAGACCGGCGCGGTCGAGCGCGTGGCGTTGCCGCCGTCGCGGGAGGTGCAGGACCTGCCGGCACTCGACGCGGCCGGGATGGGCGCGCGCGAGCTGGACGCCGCGATCGAGGGACGCCTCGCCGGCGTGGCGGGCGGCATCGCGGGGACGGTGACGCGGCTTGTGGTCTGGAACGTGCCGCGCGACCTGGCCCACGCGCTGGATCACGGGGCGCTGCGCGCCACGCGCGCCGCGGCGCTGCATTTCCAGCTCGACCTCCGGCGGCCGCCGGTGGGCCGCGCCGTCGAGCCGGGGGCGGGGGGCCGCCGCCGCACGCTCGGCGACCTGATGGACGATTGGCTCGCCCGCCGGCCGCTCGACGCCGAGCTGGATCGCGCGCGGCTCGTCGCCCTCGGACGCGAGCACCTGGCCGCGGTGCAGCGCGAAGAGGCGGAGGGCTGATGCGCCTCGACCGGCTCCGCCTCATGAACTTCCGCCAGCACCGGGACTCGGAGGTCGGGTTCGGGCCCGGGCTCACGGGCATCATCGGTCCGAACGGCGCCGGCAAAACGACCCTGCTCGAGGCCGTGACGTGGGCCCTGTATGGGCAACGCGCGGCTCGGGACCGGAAGGAGACGCTGCGGTGGCGGCGGGCCTCGCCGCGCGCCGAGGTGCGGGTCGAGCTGGAGTTTGGCCTCGGGCCGCACGAGCTCAGGCTGGTGCGCACCCTGGCGCACGCCGAGCTGTTTCTCGACGGCGGTGCGCGGCCGATCGCGCAATCGCTTGGCGCGGTGGCCGAGCGGGTCGAGCGGCTGCTCGCGATGCGCTACGAGGAGTTCCACAACACCTATTTCACGGGGCAGCGCGACCTCGCGGTGATGCGCGACGTGGGGCCCGCCGAGCGGCGGCGGTTCCTCAATCGCCTGCTCGGGTATGAGCGGCTCGAACGCGCGCAGAAGCGGGTCCGCGAGCACCGGGCCGGCCTGGCGCGCGACATGGACACGCTGCGGCAGGGCTCGCCGGACCCCGAGGCGCTCTCGGCCGAGCGCGCGGCGCGCGAGGCGGCGGACGTGGCGGCGGCAGCGCGGCTGGAGGAGGTGGAGGAGCGGTTGCTCGAGGTCCGGGCCGCGAGCGACCAGCATCTGCCGGTGTTCGCGGGTCTCAAGGAGTTCCGCGCCGGCCACCAGCGGCTGGCGGCCGATCTGCGCGAGCTGGGCGGCGAGATGAAGGCCGCCGTGGATCTGCTGCGCGTGCTGGGCGAGCAGCACGCGGCCGCGGCGCAGGCGGCGCTCGAGCTGGAGCGGCTGGCGCCCCAGGTCGAGGCCTGGGAGCGCGCGCGGGACGAGGCGGCCGCGCACGAGGAGCTGGGGCGGGACGCGGAGGCCCGCGCGCGCATCGAGACCACGGTGGCCGAGCTGGACCGCCACCGCGTGGACCTAGGGACCCGTCTGGCGGCCGCCGGTGCCGCGGCCGCGGCGACGCGCGACCTGGCGATCCGGGTGGAGGCGCTGCGCGACGAGCGGGAGCGCGTCGAGGCGACGTACCAGGAGCGCAAGGACACGTGGGAGCGGGAGAAGGCGCATGCGACGGTCGAGCGCGGGACGCTGGAGGCTCAGTTCCGGGACACGCGGGACCAGCGCCAGCGGATTCTGGCGGCGGGCGAGCAGGGCGCGTGTCCGACCTGCGGGCGCCCGCTCGGCGGCGAGTATCACGCTGTGCTCGAGCTGCTCGACGGGCAGCTGGAGGACGTCACGCGGAACGGCCAGTACTGGCGCGCGAAGCTCGAGGCGCTGAAGGCGGTGCCCCTGGAGCTGCTGGAGCTCGACAAGCGGCGTCACGACCTGCTGCAGCAGATGGAAGCGCACGGCCAGGAGCTGGCGGTGGCGCGGCGCGCGGCCGGCGAGGTGATGGAGCTGCAGCGGGAGGAGGACGAGCTGGCGTCGCGGCGCGCCGGCCTGGGGGAGGAGGCGGCGCGGCTCCGGACCGGCTACGACCGGGCGCGCCACGACGCCGCGCGCGCGGCGCTGCAGGAGCTCGAGCCGCGGGCGCGCGCCGCGCAGCGGCTCGCGGGCCAGGCGGAGCGCGCGGCGGCGCTGGGCGCGGAGCTCGAGCGCGCCGAGCGGCGCCGCGCCGAGCTGGTGGACCGTGTGGCGGACGTCCAGCGGCGGCTGGACGCGCTCGCCTTCAGCGAGGAGCGCTACCTGGCCGCCGAAGCGGAAATGCAGCGCCTCGAGGAAGCCTGGCGCGCGGCGGAGAGCGCGGCCGTCGAGGCTCGCGTCGAACGGCAGCACGCCGCGGAGATGCTGCGCCTGGCCGAGCGGCACGAGCGCGACGCCCGCGCGCGCGCCGAGCGCCTGGCCGGCCTGCGCGTCGAGGTCCGGCTGCACGAGGCCCTGGACGCGGCGTTCGGCGAGCTGTCGGCCGGCCTCAACGCGGAAATCGGGCCCGAGATGGCGGCGCTGGCCGGCGGATTCCTCGGCACACTGACCGGCGGGCAGTACGACGAGCTGGAGCTCGACGAGGCGTTCGAGGCCACGGTGTTCGCCGACGGCGCGCCCCAGCCGGTGCTCTCGGGCGGCGAGCAGGACCTGCGGGATCTCACGCTGCGCCTCGCGGTAAGCCAGATGATCGCCGAGCGCTCGGGCCAGCCGTTCAGCCTGCTCGTCCTCGACGAGATCTTCGGCTCGCTCGACGACCTGCACCGGGAGAGCGTGCTGAACCTGCTGCGCGGCCTCGGGGCGCGGTTCCCGCAGGTCATCCTGATCACGCACATCGAGGCCGTGCGCGAGAGCCTCGACCGCGTGCTGCGGGTCCGCTACGACGAGGCGAGCGGGGCATCGGTCGTGACCGAGGAGGGCGGCGGGCCGACGCCGGGAGGCCGCGATGCGGATGTGGCGGCCTGAGCGCGCCGCGCACGGCCCGCTGCCGGTGGCCGAGCGCGACGTCCCCTCGCTCAACCGGCTGTTCGCGGACGCGTTCACCGACCGCTACCGCCGCGACGGGCTGGTCGGCGTACGCGTGCCGTTCCTGAACGAGGCGATCTGGCGCTACGCCATCGCCGATGCGGGCGACGGCGCGATGCTGTGGCGCGACGAGGGGGACCGGCTGGTCGCGTTCAATATCGCCCACCGCTCCGGCCGCGAGGGCTGGATGGGGCCGTTGTGCGTCCGGCCCGACCGCCAGCTCGGCGGGCTCGGCAAGGAGATCGTCCTGGCGGCCGTCGAGTGGCTCAAGGCGCGCGGCGTCACGACCATCGGCCTCGAGACCATGCCTCGCACGGTCGACAACATCGGCTTCTACAGCCGGCTCGGGTTCGCGCCCGGCCACGTCACGTTGACGATGACCTGTGAGACCGGCACACGGGGGGGTGGCGGGGTGGGGGGAGGAGGCCGGCGCCCCGCGGCGACCGTGATCGGCGCCCTGGACGGCGCGGACCGGCGCGCCCGGGCGGCCGAGGTGGCGGCCCTGGTGCAGGAGCTTGCGCCGGGGACCGACTTCTCGCGTGAGGTGGATCTCACCCTCGAACTCGGCCTGGGCGACGTGGTGCTGGCCGAGCGGAACGGCGCGCTCGCGGCGTTCGCGCTGTGTCACGCCGCGCCGCTGGCCGAAGGCGGCGGCCGCGACGAGGTCCGGGTGCTGAAACTGGGGGCGCGGGACGTGACGGGGCTCTCCGCGGTACTCGAGGGCGCCGCGGCCTGGGCCCAACGCCTGGCGATCCGGCGGCTCGCGGTGCGGTGCCAGACGGCCTACCCCGACGCGTACCGGGCGCTGGTGGCAGGCGGATTCCGGGTGCGGTGGTCGGATCTTCGGATGACGCTCGCGGGGTATCCGGAAAGGCAGCCAACCTCCGGCGTCATTTGGTCCAACTGGGAGATCTGAACGCTGGTGGCTGATAGGTGATGGGTGATTGGGTGAGAAGGGATGCGGGGTGTGCAACGAGACTGCTTCACCAGCCGTAGCAACCGGTATGAAACCTCTTCTCCTCGCCCTTGGACTGGCCGGTGCCGCGGCGGCGCCGGCGGTTGCGCAGCAGCATCAGCACAACCAGCATCCCGACAGCGCGGCGAGTGACAGTGCCTTCCGCCAGGTGCAGGCGCGGGGTCGGCGGACGATGGGAGTGGACCAGACCACGTCGAAGCACGTGTTCGCCGACCTCAGGGACGGCGGGCGGATCGAGCTGGTGAGCGAATCGGGCGATACGGCGGACGTGCGCAGGATCCGCGAGCACCTCCTGGAGAGCGCCGGGCAGTTCGCGCGCGGCGACTTCACGGCGCCGTTCCTCACCCACGCCCAGGTGGTGCCGGGCACGGCGGTGATGGCCGCGCGCCGGGCGGCGATCCGCTACACCTACCGCGACCTGCCGCGTGGCGGCGAGATCCGCCTCGCCACGCGCGATCCCGGCGCGCTCGCCGCGATCCGCGAGTTTCTGGCGTTCCAGCGCGCCGACCACCGCGCCGAAGCGCACTAGTCCTCGACGACCGCTTCCGCGTCGATCTCGACCAGCATCGCGGGATCGATCAGGGCCCGCACTTCGACCATCGAGGTCGCGGGCCGGATCGTGCCGAACATCTCCCCGTGGGCGCGGCCTACGGCCTGCCAGTCGCGGGCGATGTTCACCACGTACATCCGCGTGCGGACCACGTCCGTGAGCCGCGCGCCGGCCTTCCCGAGCGCGGTCTCGATGTTGCGGAGGGTCTGCTTCGCCTGCGCGTAGGCGTCGCCGGCGCCGACCAGCGCGCCGTCATGTCCCAGCGCGGTCGAGCCCGAGACGTGCACCACCGCGCCGACCCGCACTGCCCGCGAGTAGCCGACCACGGGCTCCCACGGCGCGCCGCTGGAGATGTTCTGCCTAGGCACCGGCGGGCGCTCCGGGTGCCGCCCCGGCGGTGTACATCGGCAGGTCGCGGTAGCGCGCCCAGGCGCGCGCCGCCAGCATCTTCACCAGGACCGCGAGCGGAACGGCCAGCAGCAGGCCGACGAAGCCGAGCAGGCTGCCGAACAAGGCCAGCGCGACCATCACCCACACCGGGTTCAGCCCCACGGAGTCGCCGACGATGCGCGGCCCCGTGATCGAGCCGTCCACGAACTGCACCACCGCGAACACGGCGCCGAGCTTGAGGAGGTTCGCGAGGATGGCGCCGGAGACGAGCGCGAGGAACACGCCGGGGATGACGCTGATCCACAGGCCCACGTACGGGATGACGTTGCAGATGCCCGCGAACACGCCGATCAGCAGCGCGCCCGGGAACCCGAGCACCGCGAGGCCGCCCGACGTCAGGATCGCCACGATCGAGGCTTCAGTGAGCTGGCCCCGGAGATACCGCCCGAGGGCGCGGTCGTACGCCGTGGCGAACCCGCGGACCTCGGCGCGCCGGGCGGGCGGCACGGCTTCGTGGAGCCTGGCGGTGAAGCGCGGCCACGCTTTCAGCAGATAGAACGTGACGACGGGCGTGATCACGACGTACCCGAACACGGTGAACAGCACGCTCACGCCCTTGCCGATCCCGAGGAACGCGTCCCAGGCCCGGCGCGCGATCTGGTCCCAGCGCTGCGTGACCAGCCCCGCGAGGTCGGACGTCTGGAGGTTGCGCAGCCACGCCGCCTGCTCTTCCGTGAGCAGGCCCGTGGTGAGCAGCCGGGTGCGCTGTGCGAGCGCCCAGTCGGCCAGGCGCCGGGCGGCGTCGGGGATGCGGCTCGTGAGGTCCACGATCTGTCGCTCCAGGGCGGGGACCAGCAGCACCGGCAGCACGACCATCGCGACGAGGAACGGGGCGAGTACCAGGCCGATCGCCAGGGACCGCGGCACGCGGCGCCTGCCCATCCCCTCGACGGCCGGGTCCAGCAGGTAGGCGATGGCGAGGGCGAGCAGGAACGGCGCGAGCAGGCCGCCATTGGCCCACAGGAACCACACCAGGACCAGCAGGCCGGTGACGGCGAGTGTGCGGCCGGCCGGTGGCTCGCGCCGATGCGGCCACAGCAGCAGGCACAGGACCGCGTACGCGACGAGCGGCGAGAGGATGGTGCGGACTTCCCAGAACAGGAAGCCGAGCGCCAGCGCGACCGGGGCGACTTCGACGGCGAACCGGGTGGCGCGCGCCGGCGCGCCGGGCAGCGGGCTCGTCACGCGGCTACGCTACCACGCTTCGGGTCCGGTCACAACCCGGCGCAGCAGCAGCAGCACGCCGAGCGCGAGCAGCAGGTGGACCCAACCCGCGCCCACCGGGACGATGAAGCCGAGCACGATCCAGGCGGCGAGCGCCGCGAGGCCGAGCGCCAGCGAGGGGTTCAGCGGTCCGATGCGCACCTGGTCCGTCCTTTGCTCGCGCGCGCTGTCAAGGGGCGGCTCGCCGCGCTTGACGCCGCCCGGTCGAGGCGCCTATGTTGGCGCCGGACACCGAAACGGGAGCGGAGAGACAAATTATTGAGCCAACATGTCCGGTTGTGGTTCCATATACGCCGGTGGACGTCACGCCCCCGCAAGGGGGAAGACGGAAGCAGACGCGCGGGACCAAGCATTCCAATCGGGCTTCAATAATCCTCGACGCTCCCCAGTTTTCCGCGAAGCCCCGGCCCGGCCGGGGCTTCGCATGTCAGGGGCCGCCGCGCCTGGCGCGCCGCCGCGCCCGGCCCTCCCGGAGCACCTCCACGAAGACGCGTGGTGCGGCGCAGGGCTGCCTGCCGGTGACGAACAGCACCACCAGGTACGCGCACCACACCAGATACAGCACCGCGATCTCCTCGCGCCACGCCGGTTGCAGGAACTGCGCGAGCCACAGCACGAACAGGCTCGACGCGTCGAGCGCGCTGAACCGCATGTTGAACAGCAGGATCATGGCGAGCAGCGACTGGGCGACGGTGAGCGCGATCTCGGTGACCTGCTCGCCGTCGAACGTGAAGGTCGCCCACGTACCGGTGGCGCGCCAGTGCGACCACCCGTAGACCAGCGGGATCATCGCCGCGAGCACGGTCCACTGGTTGATGTTGCTCGACAGCATGTTCATCAGCGCCATGGGCGCCTTGGTCACGCGCCGCGCCCAGTAGAACGCCGACAGCTTCTCGGGGAACTCGGAGAGGAAGGGCGCCACCCATTGCACCAGCACGAACTCGCTGACGCCCACCAGCGCGGCCACCGCGAGCATGGACTCGAGGAACGGATGCGCCGTGACGTACAGCAGCACGCCGCCCAGCGCGAACAGGCCGACGATGGCCAGGTTGCGCCTGGCCCCGCCCAGACCGTACGCCCAGCGCGACACGACGGGCGCGTCGGACAGCTCCTCCTCTTCCCGGGGCGGGCATTGCCACAGCACCCAGAGGTAGGCCACGTACAGGAGCAGCAGCACCCCGACGTCCACCAGCCCGAGCGACTGCTTCCACCAGACCACGACGAACCACAGCAGCGGCGGGGCGAGCGCCATGACCTCGACCGCGTGCTCGCGATCCAGCGTGATCTCGGGCAGCCGGCCCCGCTCCCTGCGGCCGAACCACGCCGCCACGAAATAGATCATCGGCCACCCGAGGCCGATGAGCAGGCGGATCGCGCCGGTGAGGTTGGCGATGGCGAGGTGCGAGCGTGACGGATCCTTGCCGGCCTCCCAGGCGATGACCGCCTCGACGGCGAACTCGGGCAGCGTCTGGAGCCACGCCAGCATCGCCAGGGCCAGGCCCTGCGAGATGAGGAACTGCGCGGCCTCCGCGCCCCAGGCCACGAGAAACGCCGAGAGCAGGATGGACGGAAACGTCCACAGGGCCGCGGCGGCGCTGCCGGCGGCCGCCGTGGCGCGCAGCGCGAAAGCGACGATTGGCTTGACGATCATCGGCACGGGCGCCGAAGTTAACTGATGGCCGAGGTCATCGTAACCCGCCGCACCCACTTCAACGCGGCCCACCGACTCTTCAATCCGCGCTGGTCGGAGGAAGAGAACCGCCGCGCGTTCGGCCCGTGCGCCAACCCGAACTTCCACGGGCACAATTACAATCTCGACGTCTCCGTGATCGGCGAGCCGGACCCGGCGACCGGCTACGTGGTGGACATCAAGACGCTGAAGGACCTCGTCGAGACGCGAGCGCTCGCGAAGTTCGACCACAAGAACCTCAACCTCGACGTTCCGGAGTTCGCGAACCTGATCCCCACCGCGGAGCACATCGTGCTGGTCTGCTGGCGGCTGCTGGCGCCGGCGATCCCTTCCCCCGGGCGGCTGCATCGTCTCGTGCTGTGGGAAACGGAGCGCAATCTGGTCGAGTACACGGGAGGCTGAGTGGATCTCACGCACGTCGCCTTCGAGGACCTCGTGAAGGAGATCCTGGCCCGGCTCGGCGAGGACCCCGCGCGCGAGGGCCTCAAGCGCACGCCGGAACGGGTCGCCGCCTCGCTCACGTGGATGACCCGCGGCTACGCGATGGACCCGATGGAGGTGCTGCGCAAGGGCGTGTTCAACGAGAAGCACGAGTCGATGGTCCTGGTGCGCGACATCGAGCTGTACTCGCTGTGCGAGCACCACATGCTGCCGTTCTTCGGCAAGGCCCACGTGGCGTACATCCCCGACGGCAAGATCGTCGGGCTGTCGAAGATCGCCCGGCTGGTGGAAGTGTACGCGCGCCGGCTCCAGGTGCAGGAGCGGATGACCGACGAGATCGCCGAGGCGATGCAGTGCATCCTCGGGCCCGCCGGCGTGGGCGTGGTCATCGAGGCCTACCACCTCTGCATGATGATGCGCGGCATCGAGAAGCAGCACTCGCGCACGGTGACGAGCGCGGTGCGCGGCGTCTTTCGGGACGACCCGAAGACGCGCGACGAGTTCCTGCGGCTGGTCGTGGGCGGCTCGGGCCCGTTGTGACCGCGCCGCCGCTCGCCGGGCGCCTCGCCGTCGTCGCGGGCGCCTCGCGCGGCATCGGGCTCGCCATCGCCGAGGAGCTGCAGGGCGCCGGCGCCCACGTGGTGCGGCTGGCCCGCTCGCTGGCCGACGCCGAGGCCGACCGCCGCACCGACCTCCAATGCGACGTGACCCGGGCCGCCGACGTCGCGCGCGCGGCGGGGCGCGTGCTGCAGGGCCGCGCCGCGCCCGACATCCTGGTCCTCAGCGCCGGGATGTTCACGCTGGGCGCGGTCGAAGAGGTGAGGCCGGACGACCTGCGCGGCATGCTCGAAGCCAATCTGGTCGGCCCGTTCCTCGTGCTGCGCGCCTTCCTCCCCGCCATGCGCGCGCGGGCCGGAGAGGAGGGTGGCGGGGGGGGTGGAGGGCACATCGTGACCGTGGGCTCGGTCGCCGACCGCGTGCCGTTCCCGGGCAACGCGGCCTACGCCGCCACCAAGTACGGCCTGCGCGGGCTCCACCAGGTGCTCGCCCTCGAGCTTGCGGGCAGCGGGATCGCCGCGACCCTGGTCTCGCCCGGGCCCACCGACACCGGGGCGTGGGACCCCGTGGATCCCGACAACCGCCCGGGCTTCGTCAAGCGCCGCGACATGCTGCGTCCCGAAGACGTCGCGGAAGCGGTATTGTTCGTCGTGACCCGCCCGCCCCGCGTGCACGTCGCCGAGCTCCTGGTGGTCCCCCGGCGGTGAGATGTCCCGTTCGAGTGGCTCGGCTCGGCGCGGCCGCCCTCGGGGGCGGGGCGGTGCTCGCGGTGCTCACCGCGGCAGCGGTTTCCCCCACCGCAGCCCAGGGCCGGCCCCGCGGCCGCCCCACCCCGGGGGCGCCGACCAGGTCCATCCGCCCGCTGCCACCGTTGCCCGACGAGACCCGCTGGGGCACGCACGTGCTCGCCCTGGCGCGCGCGCCCGACGGCACCGTATGGGTCGGCACCTACGGGCAGGGCATCTTCGTGCTGCAGCCCGACGCGCGGGAGTGGACCCAGATCCGCGCCGCCGACGGCCTGGCGTGGGATTTCGTCCACGCGTTCGCGTTCAGCGGGCGCGACGTGTGGTACGGCACGATCGGCGGCGGGTACGGCGTCTCGCGCGACCGCGGCCGCACCTGGCAGAACTGGACCGGCGAAGAGCTGGGGAAGCAGTTCCTCTACGTCACGCCCAACGGCATCGTCACCAACGGCGACAGCGTGTTCGTCGGCACGGCCGACGGGATCCGCTGGTCGGCGGACCGCGGGCGAACCTGGCGCGTGGCCAACGACAGCACCGACCAGCTGCCGAACCGGTACGTGCTGGCGATGGCGCCGGCGCGGGGTGGGGGCGGCGCGTTGTGGGTCTCCACGCTGCGCGGCGTGGTGCGCTGGGATCCCGCCGGCACGTTCCGGAGGGCGAACCCCGACCCCGCCCCCACGATGGGGCGCGTGCGCGCGCTGTTCCCGGTGGTCGCGCCGAACGCGCTGGTGCAGTTCGTGCCGGGCGGCGAGACCTGCGTCGGCACGTTCCGGCCCAGGAACCCGCGAATCCGCACGTCCACCGACCGGTGGGAATGCATGAGCCTGTTCGTGCGGGCCGGCCGCTACGCCGCCATCCGGCAGCTCGCGGGCTGCGACGGCGTGCTGTGCGCCGCCGCGACCGGTGGCGGGGCGTTGCTCGGCACGCGGGTCGGCCTGGCGCTGCAGTCCCGCGGCGGCACCGCGCGCTCGCGCGACGCGTACGCCGTGATGCCGCCGCCGGAGAACGCGCTGGGCGACACCGTCGTCGGTACGGCGTGCGGCTTGAGCGGCCAGATGTCCGACGCCTGTTTCGCCGCCGGCGACAGCCTGGGCGTGCGCCCTCCCGCGGCGCCGCTCCACACGTGGTTCGGCCGCCCCATCGCCCCGGCCGATCAGCCGTACATCGACCAGACCTACCGCTACGGGTCGACCATGGGCGGCAGCTTCCAGCAGCACCAGGGCGTCGAATTCAACAATCCCGCGGGCACCACCGTGCTGGCGGTCGAGGCGGGGACGGTCGTGCACGCCGGTTACGCCGAACGGAACGCGCTCACCGTCGCCGTCCGGCACGACTCGGTGCTCACCACGCCGGCGGGCAGGTTCTTCGTGTACAGCGTCTATTATCACAATTCGGCCCTGCTGGTGCGCCCCGGCCAGCGCGTGGCGCGCGGCGCGCCGATCGCTCGGGTGGGCAGCACCGGGCGAGCGACCAACGACCATCTGCACCTCGAGATCCACGCGTCCCCGGTCGATTCGACGATCGCGATCGTAGACCCCGCGAACCGGTTTCCCGCGTTCACGCGCAATCCGGAGCTGTGGATCGAGCCGATCCCCGGCACCGGCGTCGTCGCCGGGCGGGTGGTGGATGCCGAAGGACGCCCGGTACCTCAGGCGCGCATCTACGGCCTGGTGAAGCCGGAGCCGCAGGAGACGCCGTTCAGCTTCGCCGAGACGTACGGGGACCGGGCCCACCCCGACCCGGCCTACGACGAGCACTTCGCGGTCGGCGACGTGCCGCCCGGCGAGTACGTGCTGGGCGTGGACATCGGCGGGACCAGGGTGTTCCGCCGGGTACGCGTCGAGCCGAGCCGCGTGACCTGGGTGGAGTTCCAGCCGTAGCGCGGCGTCCGACGTCCGACTCCCGAACTCCCACCCGCCGTTGTTCATCGAGCTGACCGACATCCTCCGTTGCCCCCGCGCGCACGCGGAGTCGTACCTCGTGCTGGCGCCGCGCGCGATGGAGGGCCGTCGGGTGATTCGCGGCGTGTTAGGGTGCCCGGTGTGCCAGGCGGAGTATCCCATTGTCGAGGGGGTGGTGGAGTTCGGCTCTGGCCTCCGTCCGCCCGGCCCCCTCGCCGGCCAGCCGCCGGTATATGACGCCGGCGCGCTGCTCGCGTTCTTCGACCTGGCGGGGCCCGGGGGCTATGTGTGCGTGGTGGGCGGCGCCGCGCGCCACGCGGCGGAGCTCGCCGCCGCGGCCGGCGTTCACGTGGTCGCGGTGAATCCGCCCGACGCGGTGGCGCCGCGCGACGCCGTCTCGGTGCTGCGGACCGACGACGCGCTGCCCATCAAGGGTCGACAGGTGCGCGCCGTGGCGCTCGGCGCCGCGCACGCCGCCGCGCCGTGGCTGGACGAGGCCGTGCGCGTGCTGCTGCCCGGCCTGCGGCTGGTGGTCGAGGACGATACAGCGCGGCCGGTCGGGGCCACCGACCTGGCCCGCGGCGCGGGCCTCCTCGTGGCCGAGAAGTCGGGCCGCGGCTGAGGTATACTGTAGGATGCTGCTGAAGCGCTTCTACGATACCCGGCTCGCGCAGGCCAGCTACCTGGTCGGCTGCCAGGCCACCGGCGAAGCGCTCCTCATCGACCCCAACCGCGACGTCGAGCAGTACCTCGCGGCCGCCACGGCCGAGGGGATGCGGATCACCCAGGTCACCGAAACGCACATCCACGCCGACTTTCTCTCCGGGGCGCGCGAGCTGGCCGCCCGGGCCCGCGCGCGGCTGCTGCTCTCGGACGAAGGCGGCCCCGACTGGCGCTACGCGTTCGCCGGCGAGGCGGGCGCCACGCTGCTGAAGGACGGCCAGTCGTTCGCGATCGGCAACATCAAAGTCGAGGCGCTGCACACGCCCGGGCACACGCCGGAGCACTTGAGCTACCGCATCACCGACGGCGCGGCCACCGACCGGCCGATGGGCATCTTCACGGGCGATTGCGTGTTCGTGGGCGACGTGGGCCGGCCCGACCTGCTCGAGCGCGCGGCGGGCCACGCGGGCACCATGGAGGCCAGCGCGCGGACGCTGTACCGCACGCTGCAGGCGCTCAAGAAGCTCCCCGACTACCTCCAGCTGTGGCCCGCGCACGGCGCCGGCTCGGCGTGCGGCAAGGCCCTGGGGGCGGTGCCGCAAACCACCCTCGGTTACGAGCGGTTCGCCAACTGGGCGCTGACCGCCGAGACCGAGGACGCGTTCGTCCGGCTCGTGCTGGCCGACCAGCCGGAGCCGCCGGCCTACTTCGCCGAGATGAAGCGGATGAACCGCGACGGGCCGCCGCCGATCGGCGAGCGCCGCCGGCCGGAACGCCTGGGTGCCGGGCGGCTGCGCGACGTGCTCGCCGCGGGTGCCGCCGTCGCCGACATCCGGCGCACCGCCGACTTCGCGAAGGGCTTCGTGCCGGGCACCACCAACATCCCGCGGACCACCCTGCCCACGCGCGCCGGGATGCTCGTGCCGTACGACCGGCCGCTCTACCTCCTCGTGGACGACAGCGCGGGCGACGAAGGTGGGGCGGGCCCGCTCGACGAAGCGGTGCGCCACCTCGGCATGATCGGCCTCGCGGTGCAGGGCTGGTTCGGCGCGGACGCGCTGGCGGCATGGACCAACGGCGGCGGCGCGCTGGCGACGATGCCGCAGGTGAGCCCGGCGGAGATCGCGCCACAGCTGGCGGCGGGCGCGGTGAGGGTCGTGGACGTGCGGGGCCGGAGCGAGTGGGACGCCGGACACCTGCCCGGCGCCCTCCACATCCCCCTGGCGGAGCTTCCCCGGCGCCTGGCCGAGCTGCCGAAGGACGGCCGGCTGGTGCTGCAGTGCGAAAGCGGCAGCCGGTCGGCCGTGGCGGCGAGCGTGCTGCACGCCGCGGGGTTCCGGAACCTGGCGAACCTGGCGGGCGGGTTTAACACCTGGAAGAAGGCTGGACTGCCGGTGGAGAAGGAGAGCGGCGAATAGGGTAAACCGCGGTCTGGGGTCTTGCAGAGGTCTTGGGTTCACACCCAAGACCCAGGACCTAAGACCCAAGACCGTCTTGTGCTATGTGCCTACCGCCGCATGCATCTCTTTTTCCGCATCCTGATACAACGCGTCGATCTCCCGCTGGAACTTCTTCTCCACGACCCGCCGCTTGACCTTCAACGTCGGCGTCAGATCGCCGGACTCGATCGTGAAGTCGTGCTCCAGGAGCAGGAGCTTCTTCGGCATCTCGTAGCTCGCGAGGCCGGTGAGTGCGCCGAGCACTTCCTGCTCCATCTTCTGCCTGACCTCGGGCAGCCCGATGAGCTCGCGTCGGTCCTTGAAGGCGAGGTTCATGTCGCGCTTGGCCCACGGCTCGAGGTGCTCGTACTGCGGCACCACCAGCAGGATGCAGAACCGCCGTTTGTCGCCGATCATCACCGCGTTGGCGACGAACTTGCTCTTCTTGGCCATGCCCTCGATCGGCTGCGGGGCGACGTTCTTGCCGCCCGCCGTGACGATGAGGTCCTTCTTGCGGTCCGTGATCTTGAGGCAACCGTCCTCAAACGTGCCGATGTCGCCGGTGTGGAACCAGCCCTGCGGGTCGATCGCTTCGCGGGTGGCGTCCGGTTTGTTGAAGTAGCCCTTCATCACGTTCGGCCCGCGGCACAGGATCTCGCCGTCCTCGGCGATCGTCACCTCGACGCCCGGGATCACGGCGCCGACGGTACCCAGGCGCATCTTCTTCGGGCTGTTCACGGCGATCACCGGCGAGGTTTCGGTGAGCCCGTAGCCCTCGTAGATCGGCAGTCCCGCGGCGAAGAAGAACTTCGCGATGTCGGCGGCCAGCGGCGCGCCGCCGGAGACGAAGAACCTGAGCCGCCCGCCCACCCGCGCGCGCAGCTTCGAGAACACCAGCTTCGAGGCGATCCGGTAGGCCAGCGCGAGGCCGCCCGGCGGCTCTCTGCCGGCCAGCGTGTGGTCGGCCCACCGCTCGCCGACGTTCTTGGCCCAGAAGAAGATCCGCTTGCGCACCGGCGAGGCCAGGGCGTTCTCGAGCGCGCGCGCGTAGACCTTCTCGTAGACGCGCGGCACCGAGCACACGATCGTGGGCTTCACCTCGCCGAGGTTGACCACGAGCGTATCGATGCTCTCGGCGTAGGCGATCGTCACGCCCGAGTGGAACAGGGCGTAGTCCACCATCCGCTCGAAGATGTGCGACAGCGGCAGGAACGACAGCGCCGAGTCGGTCTCGACGACCTCGAGCTGCGGAATCGCGCTGACCACGTTCGAGTAGATGTTGTTGTGCGAGAGCATCACGCCCTTCGGGTCGCCCGTGGTGCCCGAGGTGTAGATGATGGTCGCGAGGTCGTCGGGCCTCGCCGCGAGCGCGTCGTCCTTGAAGCGCGACCCGTCCCCGGCCGCGTCCGCCGCGGCGCCGCTCTGCACGTGGGCCGCGAGCGCGGTCACACCCTCGCCCGTCGCGTCGGCGTCGAACGCGATCACGTACCTGAGCGAAGGCAGCTCGGCCTTGATCTCCAGGATCTTGGCCAGCTGCGCGGCGCTCGAGACGCACACCGCGACAGCGCCCGAGTCCTTGAGGATGTAGCGGACCTGCGCCGCCGGCAGGGTGGGGTAGACCGGCACGTCGGTCGCGCCGAGGCAGAGGCACGCGTAGTCGGCGATGGCCCACTCGGGCCGGTTCTCCGACAGGATCGCCACCCGGTCGCCGCGCTGGACGCCGAGCCGCCTGAGCGCCAGCGCGAAGTGGCGCACCCGCTGCAGCAGATCGGCGTGCGGAATGTCGTGCCAGCGGTTGTCTTTCTTGAATTGCAGCGCCGCCGGCTTCTTCGCGAACCGGTCACAGGCATCGAAGAACAGCTTCGTCAGCGTGCCGGGCGCGGGGAGATTCGAAGCCACGGGGCGGGCTACTCCCGCAGCGCCCGCCGCAGGATCTTCCCCACGGGGGTTTTCGGCAGCTCGGTGCGGAACTCCACGACCTTGGGCACCTTGTAGGCCGTCAGCTCCTTGCGGCAGTGCGCGATCACGTCCTCGGCCGTGAGCTTCGGGTCCTTCTTCACGACCACGAGCTTCACGATCTCACCCGAGTGCTCGTCCGGCACGCCGATGGCGGCGGCCTCGAGCACGCCCGGGTGCATCACCGCCACGTCCTCGACCTCGTTCGGATACACGTTGAAGCCGGAGACGAGGATCATGTCCTTCTTGCGGTCCACGATGAACACGTAGCCGCGCGCATCCATGTAGCCCATGTCGCCGGTGCGCAGCCAGCCGTCCGCGGTCATCTGGACGGCTGTCTCGTCGGGGCGGTTGTAGTAGCCGCGCATGACCTGCGGGCCCTTGATGCACAGCTCACCCACGCAGGCCGCCTGCTCCATGCCCGGCTCCCGGCGCGGCAGCTCGCGGTTCTCGTCGTCGCGGATGGACACGTACGTGGACGGGATCGGCAGCCCGATGGAGCCGTTGTAGTCGGTATTGGTCAGCGGGTTGATGCACGCCGCCGGCGAGGTCTCTGTCAGGCCGTAGGCTTCGATGAGCGGCTTGCCGGTGACCTTCTTCCAGCGCTCGGCCACGGCGCGCTGGACCGCCATGCCGCCGCCCAGGGCGATGCGCAGCCGCGAGAAGTCGATGGTGTCGAATCCCGGCGTATTCAGCAGGCCGTTGAACAGCGTGTTGACGCCGGTGATCACCGACCACGGCTGGCTCTTCAGCTCCTTCACGAAGTTCGGCATGTCGCGCGGGTTGGTGATCAGGATGTTGAGCGCGCCGATCTTCATGAACACGAGACAGTTCGCGGTGAGCGCGAAGATGTGGTAGAGCGGCAGCGCGGTGATCACCTGCTCGGTGCCCTCGGACAGGGCGGGGGCGAGCCACGCGTGCGCCTGCTGCATGTTCGCGACCATGTTGCCGTGGGTGAGCACCGCGCCCTTGGCCACGCCCGTGGTGCCGCCGGTGTACTGGAGGAACGCGATGTCGTTCGGGCCCACGTCCGGCTCGGCCAGCGGCTGCGCCGCGCCGCGGCTCAGCACGTCGGCGAAGGACACCGTGCCGGCGATCTGCCACGGCGGGATCATCTTCTTCACGTAACGGACCACCAGGTTGACCAGCAGCGACTTGGGGAACTTCAACAGATCGCCGAGCTGGGTGGTGATCACCGTCTTCACCTGAGTGCGCGGCAGGACCTCGGCCAGCGTGTGCGCGAAGTTCTCGAGGATCACGATGACCGTCGCGCCCGAGTCCTTGAGCTGGTGTTCCAGCTCCCGGGCCTTGTACAGCGGGTTCACGTTCACGATGGTGGCGCCGGCGCGCAGCGCGCCGAACAGCGCGATGGGGTACTGCAGGCAGTTCGGCATCATGATGGCGACCCGGTCGCCCCGCTTCAGGCCGGCCGTGATCTGGAGCCATGCGCCGAAGGCATGGCTCCTCCCGTCCAGCTCGGCGAAGGTGATCGCGGTGCCCAGGTTCGTAAACGCGGGCTGGTCGCGGAACCGGGCGCAGGTCTGCTTCAGGATCGCGCCGATCGAGGCGTAGGCCGTCACGTCGGCGTCGGCCGGCACGCCCGCCTGATACTCCTTGAGCCACACGCGGTCGGTCATGGGGCCTCCAATGATGCCCCTTGAATGCAGCCCGGGAGACCGTCCGTCAAGCTTCCGGCTACGGAACAACCCTGATGCGGAGGGGATCGCTCGGCAGATCGCCGGCCGTCGCCACGATCCGGCCGCCGCCCAGCACCAGGCCCACCACGGCGAGCCGCCCCGGCGGGACGGCGATGGAATCTGGGTCCAGCGAAATCAGGGAGAGCGCGACGCCCGGAATCGAGTCGCCGGACCGGTTCAGCGCCCGGACGCCGACCGGCACCGTGTCGCCGACCGCGATCGAGTCCGGCGGGTCCACGAGCTCGACGGCGACCGGGACGTCGTCGGCGCTGGTCAGGCCTTCGCAGGCGGTGCTGAGTGAGGCGGCGAGCAGGGCGAGCGAGGCGAGCGCGGCCGGGAGGGGGGGGGCGGCCCGCCTCAGGCGCCCTCCATCCCGGCGGCGGCCTGCGGGGGCGCGGCCCCCTCGATGTCGCGGAGGGCCGACTCGGCATGCTCGACCCAGCGGGCGCCGTCGGCGCCGCGCGGCGGGTTGCCCAGGAAGGCACGCAGGTGCCGGGCCGCGGGATCGGTCTCGCCGCGGCGCAGGTGCAGGAAGCCCAGTCCGTAGTGCGCGCCGGGCAGGTTGGGATCGAAGTCCAGCGCGCGCCGGTAGTGGCGCAGCGCTTCCTCCTGCTTGCCGGTACGGCTGAACGCGATCGCGAGGTTCTGGAGGATCTGCGGGTCGGTCGGGTGATCGCGCAGCGCGAGCCGGTAGGAGACGATCGCGGCTTCGAAGTCGCCCTGCCGCTCGAGCGCGAGCGCTTCGTTCAGGTAATCCAGGCGCTTCGGTTTGATGTCGCCGCGGCCGCTGTCCGAGCCGCCGAAGATGCGCCGGAACAGACCCATGGATTCCGAAAGTAATGGCGCGCCAACCGCTTGACAATAGCGGATATACGCCGTTGCGGGGGCACGACAGGGGCCCGCCGACCGGTGGCTGGTGCCCGGGAGACCGTGCGGTTAAGGTTCGCCCCCATGCCTCCGCGTTCCGGATCCCGGCCGCAGCTCCCGGTGGACTGGCCGTTCTTCGGCGAGCTGTGCCGCGGCCTCGCGCTCAAGGTCTGGAACGGTTACCAGCCCGACCTCGTGGTCGGCGTGGCGCGCGCGGGCGTGGTCCCCGGCGCGGTCATCGCCTCGATGCTGCGGCGCGACTTCGCGTCCATCACCCTGCGCCGCAGCGAGGAAGGCGGCTCGCCGGCGCTGATCTCGCGGCCCACCATGAGCCCCAGGGGCAGGCGGGTGCTGCTCGTGGACGGCACCTGCGACTCCGGCGACACGATCCGGCTGGCGTTGTCGGTGATGAAGGAGGAAGGGGCCAAGGAAGTCCGCACGGCCATCGTCTTTCAGACGGGATCATGGAAACCGGACTACTACGCGGTGCTGCAGAAAGCCGAGATCATCCTGCCATGGGACCGCGACGTCGTCAAACAGGATTGATGACTCAGAACTCATGACTCAGAACTCATAACCCAGAATTCATGGCCCAGGTCATGGGTTATGAGTTGTGAGTCGCTGATCAGCGAGGGGTGACAGTTGGGGTTGAACGGCACCATCCGGGACCGCATGGCGGAAACCCTCAAACGGGCCACAGCGGACTACGCCGAGATCCGGGTGGAGCGGACGCGTGCGAGCCGGGTGGTGTTCCGCGGCAGGCGGCTGGAGCACGCGGGCCAGAGCGTGGATGCCGGCGGGAACGTGCGGGTGCTGTTCAAGGGCCGGGGCTGGGGTGTGGCGTCGTTCACGACGCTGGACGATCTGCCGGGGATGCTGGCGCAGGCTGAAGCGATGTCGCGCGCGGTCGTGCTGGACGAGCCGATCCGCCTGGCCGTGGCGGCGCCGCGCACCGACGACGTGGTGCCGGCGATCGACGGGGATCCGTTCGAGGTGCCGCTTGGCGAGAAGCGGCGGTACCTCGAGCACCTGAACGGGCTGATGCTCGGGACGAGCGACAAGATCGCGGACACCTCGGCCAGCTATTACGACGAGCGCAGCGAGTGGTGGTACGCGAACAGCGAGGGCACCGCGCTGCACGAGGTGCGGCCCGAGATCGGCCTCTCCGCGCAGGCCACCGCGCGCGACGGCGAGCGCATCGAGCGCTCGCTGGAATCGCTGGGGCTGCGCCGGGGCTGGAAGAGCGTGCAGGGCAAGGACGACATGTTCCGCGCCGCGGCCGAGCGGGCGGTCTCCCTGCTCACCGCGCCGACGGTGCAGGGAGGAGCGGTTCCTGTGGTGCTCGACCCGCGGCTGGCCGGCGTGTTCGTGCACGAGGCCTTCGGGCACCTCTCGGAGGCCGACTTCGTCTACGAGAACCCGCAGGCGCGCGAGATGATGACGCTGGGCCGCCGGTTCGGCAGCGACCTCGTCACCATCGGCGACGACGGCTCGGCGGCGGGGCTGCGCGGCACGCTGCCCTACGACGACGAGGGGACGCCGACGCGCGACACCCGCCTCATCGAGAAGGGCATCCTGGTCGGCCGGCTGCACTCGCGCGAAACGGCCGGCGCGATGGGCGAGCAGCTCACGGGCAATGCCCGGGCCATGAGCTTCAGGCACCCGCCCATCGTCCGGATGACGAACACGTACATCGAGGGCGGCACGGGCACGTTCGACGACCTGATTCGCGACATCAAGCTCGGCGTGTACGCGGTGGACGCCACCGGCGGGCAGACCTATCTCGAGAACTTCTCGTTCACGGCCTCGCACGGCTTCATGATCCGCGACGGCACGGTCGCCGAGCTGGTGAAGGACGTCACGCTGGCAGGCAACCTGTTCCAGTCGCTCCAGGCCATTGATGCGGTGGCCGGCGATTTCCAGTGGAACCAGATGGGCGGCGGGTGCGGCAAGGGCGGGCAGTTCCCGCTGCCGGTCACGGAGGGCGCGCCGCACGTGCGGTTCCGCGAGCTGCTCGTCGGCGGGGAGGTAGGCTGATGTCCATTCGACCCATCAAGCGCATCATCGAGTCTCGTCCGACTCTCGAAGGAGCAGGCGTCCGGCTCCGGCGGGCTTTTGGCTTCGGCGAGACGAAGGACTACGATCCGTTCCTGCTGTTCGACGATTTCCGCAACGAGAACCCCGAGGACTACGTCAAGGGGTTCCCATGGCACCCGCACCGCGGCATCGAGACGATCACCTACGTGCTGGCAGGCTCGGTGGCGCACGGTGACAGCCTCGGCAACTCCGGCTCCCTCGGCGCGGGCGACGTGCAGTGGATGACGGCGGGAAGCGGGATCCTCCACCAGGAAATGCCCAGGGGCGACACCACCGGGCGGATGCACGGCTTCCAGCTGTGGGCCAACCTGCCGCGCGCGCTCAAGATGACGCGGCCGCGCTACCAGGACGTGGCCGGGCGGGACGTGCCCGAGGTGACCGACGACGACGGCACGAAGGTGCGCATCGTCTGCGGCGACTTCTGGGGCAAGGCGGGCCCGGTCGAGGGCGTGGCCGCGGACCCGCGCTACCTGGACGTGTGGGTCCCGCCGGGGCGGCGCAAGACGCTCCCGGTGGAGACGACCAATCACGCGTTCGCATACGTGTTCGAAGGGAGCGGCACGTTCCGCGACGCGTCGCAGCCCGGCCCGGTGAAGACCGAGCGCGTGGGCGATATGGCCCCGCGAGCCGGCCGGAGCGAGGAAGCGCAGAACCGGACGCTGGTGCTGTTCGATCGCGGCGACGAGGTCACGGTGCAGGCGGGCGAGGCGGGCATCCGGTTCCTGCTGGTGTCGGGCAAGCCGATCGAGGAGCCGGTGGCGTGGTACGGGCCGATCGTGATGAATACCCAGGACGAGCTGCGCCAGGCCTGGGCCGAGCTGCAGGACGGCACGTTCATCCGCGATCGTTAGGCAGTGGCGCATGATGCATCTCGCCGCGGTGCGGCACTTGCGGCGCGCCGACCCGGTCCTGAGGCGGGTGATCGAGCGGGTGGGGCCGTGCCGGTTCGGCCGCATCACCGATCACACGCATTTTCACCATCTCGCGCGCGCGATCGCCTATCAGCAGCTGTCCAGCAAGGCGGCCGCGACGATCTTCGGGCGCGTGGTCGCGCTGTGCGGCGCGCCGCTCGAGCCCGACGCGGTGCTCGCGCGCACCGAGAAGCAGCTGCGCGCCGCGGGGCTGTCGTCGCAGAAGAGCCGCTACATCCGGGACCTCGCGGTCCGCACGCGGGCGGGGTCGCTGCCGTTCGACCAGGTCGAGTTCCTGAGCGACGACGAGGTGATCGCGGCGCTCACGCAGGTCAAGGGCATCGGACTGTGGTCGGCGCAGATGTTCCTGATGTTCCGCTTGGGCCGGCCGGACGTGCTGCCGGTGCTGGACCTCGGCATCCGGAAAGGCGTGCAGAAGGCCTACGGGATGCGGTCGCTGCCTTCGGAGAAGCGGCTCAGGAAGATCGCCGAGCCGTGGTCCCCGCACTCGACCGTGGCGTGCTGGTACTTGTGGCGGAGCCTGGACGGGCCGGCTTCCTGAAGCTCGGGCAGGACTCGATGTGGTCGTTCACCAGCCCCACCGCCTGCATGAACGCGTAGCAGATCGTCGAGCCGACGAAGGTGAACCCGCGCTTCTTCAAGTCCTTGCTCAGCGCGTCGGACTCCGGGGTGCTGGCGGGAATGTCTTTCATGGTCCGCCGACGATCGCGCTTCGGCGTCCCTTGCACGAACCGCCACACGTAGGCGTCGAAGCTGCCGAACTCCTTCTGCACGGCGAGAAAGGCCCGGGCGTTCCTCACCGCGCCCGCGACCTTGAGCCGGTTCCGCACGATCCCGGGGTCCCTGAGCAGCCGCCGGAGTCGCGCGGGGGTGAACCGCGCGACCTTCGCGGGGTCGAAGCCGGCGAACGCCTTCCGGTAGTTCTCGCGTTTCTTGAGGATCGTCTCCCACGACAGGCCGGCCTGCGCGCCCTCGAGGATGAGGAACTCGAACAGCACGCGGTCGTCGTGGACCGGCACGCCCCACTCGTCATCGTGATAGGCGGCGTAGAGCGGGCTGGTGTCGCCGAAGCAGCGGGGCATGTTCAAGCGTAGCACTGGCCCACCCTGACCGGCAGGTGGCTGCCAGCCGCGCGAGCCTGCATCGACCGAACGGGTGGGACGAGCCGGGCCTTTCGCCCACCGCAGGGACGTTGCAAGTTAGGACCCCCCATGGACCCATCGGCCTCGATCGAGGAATTTTGGGACGATCTGCTCGCGTTCATCGAGGCGGGCAGCGTCATCCCCGTGGTGGGCGCTGAGCTGCTCACCATCCGCGAGGGCGGAGTCGAGGTACCGTTGTACCGGGTCGTCGCGCAACGCCTGCTGGCGAAGTACGGCGTCGCGGATATCGGCGCGCTCCCGCCGGGCACGATCCGCGCGCACAACGAGCTGCGCGATGCCGTCGCCCACCTGGCGGGGACCGGCCGCCGGGTGCGCGACCTGTACCGCCCCGTGCACGACCTCCTGACGGCGGCCTCCCAGGCCGACGGGGCTCCGCTCCCGGCGCTGGCCAGCCTGGCCGAGATTTCCCACTTCAGCGTGTTCGCCACGACGACACCGGACCAGTGCCTGGCCCAGGCCTTGAACGCCGTGCGCTATGGCGGCGCCCGCCGGACCGAGGAGATCGAGTACGCCCCCAAGCTCCCCACCGAGCGGCGGCGCGACATCCCCGAGGTCCAGCCGGCAGGGTACTCCGCCGTGTTCTACCTCTTCGGCAAGTCGGACGTGTCCCCCTTCTACGCGATCCACGACGAGGATGCCCTGGAGTTCCCCTTCACGCTCCAGCAGGGGAGCGGCCCCGAACGCGTGTTCGGGCAGCTGCGCAGCCGCAACCTGCTGTTCATCGGGTGCCATTTCGCGGAGTGGCTCAGCCGCTTCTTCATCCGGATGGCGGCGTCGGAGCGGCTGTTCTCGGACCAGCGGAGCAACAAGGAGTTCCTGGTCGACCGTGACGACGCGCCGAACAGCAGCCTCACGGTCTTCCTCGAACAGTTCAGCCGCGACTCGCGCTGCTATCCCGCGGATGCCCACGCGTTCGTGACCGAGCTGCACCGGCGCTGGCGCGAGCGCAATCCCCCGGCGCCGCCCCGCGCGCCGGGCACGGCATCGCCGGAGGGCCTCGGCGGCACGAGCTTGACCGGCTCGATCTTCGTCAGCTACGCCCGGCAGGACGCGGCGGCCGCCAAGGAGCTGGTTGCGGCGCTGACGGCGGTCGGCGGCGACGTCGCCTGGTTCGACAAGGAGGCGCTCACGCCGGGCGACGAATGGAACCGGCAGATCCACGGCGCCATCCAGCGTTGCGCGTTGTTCCTCCCGGTCATCTCGGCCAATACGGAGGGGCGCAGCGAGGGGTACTTCCGCGAGGAGTGGAAAACGGCCGCCGAGCGGGCCCGCCGCATCCAGGGGCGCAAGTTCATCATCCCCATCGTGGTAGACCCGGAGTACAGCGGCGAGGTGACCCGGTACGAGCTGGTGCCGGACGTCTTCCGCGACATCCACTTCGGCCACGCCCCCAGCGGGCGGATGACCGACGCGCTGCTGGGTGAGCTGACCGAGCAGCTGCGCGCGCTGCGCCGGGGTCGCACCGCGTGAGAGCCAGCGGGCAGGCCCGGATCGACGCGCAGAATCCCTGGCCCGGCCTCGAGGCCTTCGACGAAGCGGCCGAGCGGTTCTTCAACGGCCGCACCGAGGAAACCGCCGAGCTCAAGCGCCTCGTGATGCAGGCGCCGCTGACAGCGCTGTTCGGGATGTCGGGACTGGGCAAGACGTCGCTGCTGCAGGCCGGCCTGTTCCCCGCCATCCGGAAGGACAACGTCCTGCCGGTGTATGTCCGGCTCGACGTCCGGAGCCGCGAGGGGCCGTTGATCGACCAGGTGGCCCGTGCCTTCCAGCTCGAGATGGGCCGTCACCAGGTGGACGCACCGCCGTTCGCCGAGGGGGAATCTCTCTGGAACTACCTGCACCGGGCCGGGCTGGAGCTGTGGAGCGCGCAGAACCAGCTCCTCACGCCGCTCTTCGTGCTGGACCAGTTCGAGGAGGTCTTCACCCTCGGCGTGGACCGGCAGCCGGCCGTGGCGCAGCTGCGCCGCGACCTGTCCGACCTCGTCGAGAACCGGGTGCCCGCGCCGCTGGCGGAGCTGATCCGCGGCACCGACGCCGCCGGCGCGCGGTACTTCCTGGACGGCCAGCGGTACAAGGTGCTGCTCAGCTTCCGCGAGGACTTTCTGCCGCCGGTGGAGGGGTGGAAGCGCGAGATGCCTTCCATCCTGCGGAACCGCCTGCGGCTGCTGCCGATGTCGGCGGCGCGGGCGTTCGAGGCGGTGCACGGCACGGCGCCGGACCTGGTGAACGAAGGATTGGCGCACCGGATCGTGGAGTTCGTGGCGGCGGCGCAGGATCGCGGCGCAGCCGGCGCCAGCCTCGTCGGACCAGCCGAGCTCAACGTGGAGCCGGCCCTGCTGAGCCTCGTCTGTCACGGGTTGAACGAGAAGCGGAAGGAGCGCGGGCAGGTCGCGTTCGACGAGGCGCTGCTGCGGGAGACCGGGCCCAGCATCATCTCCGACTTCTACGCGCGGTCGGTGAGCGACCTGTCGGAGGCCGCGCAGCGGTTCATCGAGGAGCAGCTCATCACCGAGAGCGGCTTCCGCAAACAGTGCGCCGTGGACGACGCGCGCAGCCGCCACGGCGTGGCGGACGCCGAGCTGGGGCTGCTGGTGGACCGCCGGCTGCTGCGCATCGAGCCGTCGCGTGGCACCGAGCACGTGGAGCTGATGCACGACCTGCTGACGGGCGTGGTGCGGGAGGCCCGGGAGGGGGCGCGGCAACGCGCGCGCCACGTGGCGCAGCGGCGCCGGCGGACGCGGCGACTGGCGATTGCCGGGGTGGGCATCGCGCTCCTGACGGGCGGTTTCGTGATCCGCGACCAGCGGGCGCACGATCGAATGGAGCGCGACCAGCGGGCGCGCGCCGACAGCATCCGACGGCACGCCCGGGAGCAAGCCGCCAGTGAGTACATCGACAGTCTTGCACGCCGAATAGCCGTAGAGGAGAGCCTCCAGGCAGTGGTGTTGCTGGGCGCCGCGCGGGCGCAGCTGGCGCTGCAGGAGCTTGACACGATCCTCAACTTGTGGACCGAGGCGACGGTTGCGCGCGCCCGCCTCGAGGATCGGCTGCAGGGCCGCGCAGACCGCGAACGCAGACTGGCTGCCGAGCCCGAAAGCCTCCAGTCCGGCCGCAAGGCGCGCGCGCTGCTGGACTCGCTGCGTGAGGATGTCGTGAGAGTGGCCGATCTCCGCCGCGATGATTCCGCGGCTGGCCGGATGGTGATGCGCGGGGCTGCTCGGGCCGCGATGTACCGAGCGAGCGCGAGCCCCCTTCCGTTCGAGAGTTACAGCGGAACCGACCTGTTCGACACCCGGCAGCACGCGAGGCTGCTCAGGTCGGATTCGGTTCAGTTTGCCCCGGCGCTGCTCGGGGCGTCCTTCCCGGAGAATCCCGAACCGGAGCAGCAGCCGGCCTTCTTTCGCGACGGACGGCAACCCGGCTCCAGGCATTGGATCGAATGGGATGCCCCCGTCACAGCCCTCGGCAGCGTCGCTCTCTTCGCGGCGCATGACGGCCGAACTCTCGCCGTGCCGTCCGGCACCGCGCCGCGGAGCTTGCGTCGGGTGACGCTCACAACGCTCGGCCGGGATGACGCGGTGCTCGACACCCTGGTGGACTACTTCCCTGCCGTGCCCTACGCGGGACTCGAGGCCTACGGCGACCATCAGCCACTGCGAAGCCTGAGCGTCTGCCTGAGAACGAGGCCGACACCCCGCAGGAATGCCGCCCCGGCGTCGGGCCGCACGCGGTTCCGCCTGGAGGTGGTGCAGGCTGGCAGCCTCGGACCACGGATCATCGAGGTGGACGGCTACGCGGACGCCGGGTGCGGAGCCGCGGGCCGCGCGGTGCTGGCCGGGTTGGGTGGCTCGGTCAGCGCGGCCGAACTCGCGCGGAGGTATGGGTCGTCCACGGTGACGATCGCGAGAGTCCTGGAATTGGCTGAGTTGAAAACGACGGAGCGTGGCCAGCTCGCCGGTATCGTGGAGTTCCTGGCCCGCGCGCCGGAGGCTGCGTGGAACGGGGCGCTGGTCGTGCGAGCGGGGGAGTTCCTGCTCACGCGGCGCCCGTCAGGGCGTGGGTCGTCGGGTGCCGGATGGAGCGACTCTTTGACACGCGCGCTGGGGAGGATGGTGCCGGACTGGCGAAGCCGCGTGGCGCGCGTGGTCGGCCGGCGCCGATTGTTTGACGGAGCGCTCTCCGATGCGCAGGTACGCGACAGCCTGGCGGCGATCGAAGCACTCGCGGGCGCGGACTCGGGCGACACGCTTCGGAGCTGGCGTGACGAGCTCCAGCGTCTGGATTCCCTGAGGATCCAGACGGAACGCGTCGCGGACGACCCGGGCGAGCTGCTCGGCGATCGACGCCTTGCGCTCGCCAGCTACATCGATGCGCGAACCCGCTCGATCCGACAGGGGCAAGGCACGGACGGCCCTGCGGCCATGCGTCAACGGGATGCCCTGGCGGATCGGCTGCGGGGGAGCTGGGCGGTGTGTTCCCGCTCGCTCGAAGGCCGCTGTCGGAGCGGGAATCGGCAGGCATCCTTCGCCGCGGGAGATTCGCTTCACGCGACCTTCACGCCGGGCCCCGGGAGCGTCGATTCAGGCGTGACCCTGGTGGTGAGGCTTGGGGACTCGGTGCAGCTGCGACAGTCGATGCGCGTCCCAACTGCATCGACAGTGGGAGGGACGCTGCGTCGGGTAGCGCCGGCAGCGGACTGGGGCGGGATGGTGCTTCGCGAGCCGGGGCGATGGACACTCCGGGTCTACGACTCGTTGGACCGGCTGGTGCTCCGGCATCGGTTCACCGTTGGCGTCTTCGACTCGATCGCGATCGGCCAGCGAGTCAGCGGCGTCGTCTCGGAGCAGTCGTCGGTCTTCAACAACCGGCCCGTCGAGTTCTATCAGCTGCGGTGCACTGCAGGGCAGACGATGCGGGTGGACGTGACATCGCAACACGACAACATCGCGGTGATCGTCGGGCCGCGTGGCGAGGAGGTCGCGTTCAACGACGACGCGATCGGTCGCAACGCGCAGCTCGACTGGACCTGCCCCGACAACGGCGTCTATCGCATCGGGGCCGGTGGCTACACCATGGCCACCACGGGGCCCTTCGTTCTCAGTGTGCAGCCCGCGGAGCGGCCTGCGCCTGAGCCGGAGCGGCCCGCTCGGCCGACGCCACCGGTCAGCAGCGTAGCCGTCGGCACAATCGCGCTCGGCCAGCAGGTGAGCGGCACGCTCTCGAGCCAGTCGACGATCTTCGGGGAGCGGCCCGTCGCGTTCTACCGGTTCCGGTGCACCGCGGGACAGGCGATCCGGGTGAACGTGACCTCGGAGTACGACAACATTGCCGTCATTGTCGGCGCCGGCAACGCTCAGCTCGCCTTCAACGACGACGCCAACAGCAGCCTCAACGCTCAGCTCGACTGGACCTGTCCCGACAACGGTCTGTATTTCATCGGTGCCGGTGGCTACACCATGGTCCACATGGGGCCCTTCATTCTTGGCGTACAGCCCATCGCGAGGCCCATCCGGCAACCAAACAACAAGGACGCCGGCACGGCGAGCCCGCGCGTCTAGCGGCTTTGCGGGGCGGCGCCGTTCGCGGTATATGATCCGGTTCGGCAGTTTGCCCGCTCGCCCCCGGAGGGCCGCATGGGCAACTTCGACAAGCTGAAAGCGGCCGCGGTGCCGACGGTAGGAACGGGCCAAGGACCGTCAAGACATACTAGTCTGCCCAGTCCCACGCACACGGGAGGCCCAGAGTGCCTTACCACACCTGTCTCCACCGCTGGCTACCACTCTTGGCCCTGGGAATCCTCCTTCCTGCCAACGCGGCGCCAGCAGCTGCTCAGCGACCTCGGCCTGTCACGGTCGTCTGGTCTGCAACCGACATGGCAAGCCACTTCAGCAGCACCGTCACAGTGCGCATGGGAGGGGCCAGCACTCGCCGCACTCCTCCCGAGGGCATGACTTACCTTGAAGTGCGTGCTCTCTTCACGACCAGGGATAGCACACCACGGCCCATTCCGTCCGACAGCGTCTATCTTCTCCTGGGATCAGATCGCCGACGAGCCCGCCGCTTCCCACTTGAGAACATAGGCCTTGTAGGTAGGGCCGACGCGTGTCTCTGGTCGGACCTCAATGCCCTGGTCGATGGGGCAGTGACCATTACGTTTGAGTCCGGCGACGGGTTTGAGCTCAGCCGCTCTCAGGAGCGCGGCCCATTGGCCATCACCTTCCAGAGGAACCCAAACCGCACGTGCCTCCTCTTTGCCATCCCGTTGCGCACCGCTGAGGTTGTACGACTCCACTTCGCGGGCTACGAGACAACCGTGACACTTCCTTCGTGAACTGGCCAGTCACTGGCTCCACCCTTCTGGGCAGCCTAGCTCGGCTTGCCGCCGGTTGGAGGGCACGCGGGGCAGTATTCAGCCGGGTCCGCCAACCGGAGACGTGGCCGGCCATGGCACACGAGCGTGACGACGCCTTGACTCTCGGTTGCTGCCGCCGGACGCGCAGCGGCTGGCTACGTCGCTAGCCCCGATTGACTGTCGGTAGGGAGGGCACGATGGGCCTGTTCGACTTTTTCACCGGCACCAAGCGACCGGCGGCCGGTACACCGGTGCTGTCCAGACAGGCGGTGCGCGACCGCCTGCTCGCGCTCAACCGGCCCACCGCGCCGTGGCGGGTGGTCGACGGTGCCGGCGACGCGGTGGACCTGGTGGCGGAGTGGCGCCTCGAGCAGAAGGCTTACGAGAACGCGTTCCAGCAGGCCGGCAAGACGAGCGTGTTCCGCATCTTCATGAAGCTTGACGAGGCCACGCACGAAGTGCGTGCTGTGGACCGGGAATACACGGTGTCCTGGAGCGTCCAGGGTCTCAAGCTCAGCCTGGCGGCGTCGGGGTTCCGTGGCCAGAAACAGAGCGCTTCCTTCGGCGGCCCGGCCTACTTCACCGAGCAGCTGCCGTCCGGGGCGAAGATCGAGTACCGGTTCGCCACGAGCGAGATCAAGAAGCCCATCCAGGAGGCCGTGACGGCGGCAGGCTGGGTCTACAAGGGGGTCGCCTTCGGAACGCTGTGAGTCCGGTTTCAGCGAAGGAACTGAGGCACGCCCGCCCGTTCACGGTGCCTGGCCTCCCCGCCATCAGCGTGTAGTTTCCATCCCCACTGCAGGACCTTGGGCCTGCGCCGCTTCCAAGAAACCACTGTCGGACTCGGGCCGACGTCAAATCACCCAACTGCCGGAGGCTCGTATGCCCGACTTCTCGGAAGTCTCGCTGCTTGTCGCCTTCACCGATTTCGATCGCTACGCAGCCCAGATTGGCCAGCTGGAGGACATGGAAGTCGCCCGTGTGATGAACGCGTACTATCAGCTCGCAGGATCAGCGATCGACGCCGCGGGTGGCCGCGTGGTGAAGTTCATCGGTGATGCCACGCTCGCGGTGTTTCCCCCCGAGGAGGCGGATCGCGGGATCCTGGGGCTGCTCGACCTCAAGGATCAATCGGATCAGTTCATGCGGGAGCAGGGCTGGGAGTGTCGCCTGGTCGTGAAGGTGCACTTCGGCCCCGTCGCCGCCGGTCGATTCGGGAGTGGAGCGACCGCGCGCTACGACGTGCTCGGCAAGACCGTGAACGTGGCGGCGCGCCTCGAGGCAACCGGTGTCGCGCTCTCGGTCGAGGCGTTTCGCCGGCTGGGGCCCGAGGCCAGGCAGCGCTTCAAGAAGCACACGCCGCCCGTCACGTACATTCGCCGACAAGACTCGCATCGGCCGCGGTGGGCAAAGCGCTCGTGAGCCTCACGGAGTTCGGCGCGAACAGTGGCATGACGCTCAGGGGAGCCGGGCTCTTGCGCGTCGCGCCGTGTCGCTCTCAGCGGCCGCCGGCCGCCTCCAGCACGACTCGAACCACGGCCGCCGGCTGCTCTTCATGCGGGTAGTGACCGGCCGCGGGCACCGTGACGACGCCGAAGTCCCGAACGCTCTCCCGGAGTCGCGCGACCTCCGCGTCACTCGGCCCCGACCCGTGCGGCGCGCCGCCGAGCACCAGCCGCACCGGGCACCGCAGCTCCGCGAGCCGCGGCGCCAGCCGCTCCGGCTCCCGCGCCTCGGCGATCCGCATGTAGGCCAGCAGGGTCGCGTTGAAGTCGCGCGCGGCACCCGCGGTGTAGGCGTCGATCACCTCGTCGGTCACCCAGGACGAATCCGCGGACGAGCGCACCAGGCCCTTTCGGACCTCGCCCCGCACCCTCCGGAACCCGCCGAACATCCGGATGAACGGCGCGAACTGCATGGCCCGGCGAAAGCCCGGCGTCGAGGCGGACTCCGCCGGTCCGCCTTCGAGTGAGACGATTGCCCGCACGAGCTCGGGCCGGCGCAGGGCGACCCGCAGCACCATGCCGCCGCCCACCGAGTGCCCGACCAGCACGGCGTCGCGGGTGTCGAGCGAATCGAGGACGGCGGCGATCCGCGCCGCCTGCGCGTGGAGCGAGTACTCCGACCGGCGCGGCCGGCCGCTGGTGCCCACCGCCAGCGGCTCGATGATGATGACCCGGTGGCCGGCATCCATCAGCGGGCCGGCGAGGTGCCGGAAGCCGTAGGTCGCGCCGAACAAGCCGGGGATCATCGCGACCACCGAACCCCCCGCCCGGCCGCCGACGGCGACGGTGAGCGTCTCGGCCGGCGCGACGGCGATGCGGCGCACGGTCGTTGACTCGAGCGCGAGCGCGATCAGCATCGGCCACACGGGGTCCTCCGTTTCGCATTCGGGGCGTCGCGGGCTCGTGCCGATCCACCCTGCTGTGCCGGGGCTAGTTGGATCGGCACGCGGCGTCCACCATCAGCATCCGGGAAGTCTGCGTGCGCGTGGCCCGCGCCGCCAGCGTTTCCACCCGACGAGCAGGAGGGTGAGCAGCACCGAGCCCGTGGCCACACCGATGAGCAGCAGCGGCGACGGCGTGAACCAGGCGCCGAGCGCCGCCAGCAGCCAGAACCGCGGCAGCCGCCCCAGGCCCATCGCGAACAGGTAGCGGCCCACGGGATAGCGCGCCGCCGGCGCGAGCATCCGGATCATCCAGTCCGGTAACGGCGACCACGCGAACACCCACACGGTCAGGAACGGCGCCCGGCGGAACCAGCGGACCGCGCGGTCGAACAATGGGTGCGACTGGAGCCGCCGGTACGGCGCGAAGTCGCCGAGCTTCCGGAACAGCTGATAGTCGAGGAACTCCACGTACAGGTTGGCGAGCGTCCCCAGCACCGCGATCAGCACCGGCGGGTAGAGCCGGCCGAACAGCAGCAGGGCCGGCTCGTAGACGGCGGGCAGGAACGGTGAGATCGGGCCGTGCACCCACACCGTGAGCAGGACGAACGCGGCGAGCGCCGCGGCGTCGAGCCACACCAGGGCCAGCACCGCGGCCACCGCGGCGACCACGCCGGTGCCGCGGACGATGCCGTCCCACAACGGGGTGCCGAACCGGCGGGTGAGCCGGGCGTCAGCCACGGGCCACCTCGACGAACGCCCGCCACGATTCGACCACGCCCGCCTCGGCCAGCGAGGCGGCCATCGTGGCGACGAGCCAGACCCAGATCGCGGCGTACACCGGCACCACCGCGCGGCGCAGCCGGTACATCTCGGGGTGCAAGACCGGCTTCCCGGAGAACTTCCCGGGGGCCTGGCGTGGCCGGTCGAACTTCTTGTGCGTCTCGATGGTCGCGATGGTCAACCCGAGGGCGCCGAACGCGACCACGGTGAAGCTGCCGGTGAGCTGCGAGAGCAGCGCCGCGTAACCGAGCGCCATGCCAGGGCTGCGGAAGAACTTCAGCAGCTGGAAGCCTTCCTTCGGCGCGTCTTTCCAGGCGCCGCCGAACGCGGAGATCCAGCCGCCGGTGGTGCCCACGGCGAGCAGCAGCCACAGCGGCGGTCGCGCGCCGTTCGGCGTGCCCAGCGCGGCGAGCGTCGCCACGACGCCCACGACGCCCACGACGTACACCAGGCCGGCGAGGCGGCGCAAGCGGCGGTCGGCCACCGGCCGCCCGAGCACCGCGAACGTCATCGGGATGAAGTACTTCCCCTGATCTTCGTTCCGCAGGAACGCCTTCCACGATTCGACGAGCCCACGCTCGAGCGCGTAGGCCGTGCCGAACAGCAGCAGCACGCCGGCGGCGGTGTCGAGCGCGAAGTGGAGCGACAGCTGCAGGCCGAGGGCGGCCAAGGCGCCGACCAGGATGCTGCGCGCGTACTTGCGGGGGCAGAACCCCTCGTACAGCGCGTCCTTGTACATGCCCCACGAGGCGACGTGGAGTCCGACCAGGGCGCCGACGGTCAGCGCGGCGGTGGCATTGGGCAGCGGAGCGAGCACACGACCTCCCTTGGAGGGCTGAACATCCGCTCGCAAGGTGAGGTACGGTGCTCAAGTGGGCGTCAAGAAACGAGGAGCGAGGGGCGAGGGACGGCGCCTTGCCTCGCCCCTCGGCCCTCGTCCCTCGCCCCTAGTCTTTGTAGGGATCTACCTCGTCCGCACCAGCCATCAAGACCACGAGAGGTCGTAGCGTGTGCACCACCCGCACCGTCGGCCCCTGGGCCGCCAGCACGTCGCCGAGCCGGCGATACACGTGCGGGCTCTCGTCCAGGCCGCCGCCGCGCAGGGTCACGCCCTTCTTCCTGACCCAATCGTGCATCATCTCCGGTGTGACCACGCCCGGCTTCAGCACGCGACCCTTGCGGTCGCGCTTGCCGGCGGCCGCGGTGCGGCTCATCACGCGGCCCGCGCCGTGCACGGTCGAGAACAACGCGCGCTCCTGGATCGCGCGCACCGACGGATCGTCGGAGGTCGCGCCCTCGACGATCACGGCGTCGTCGCCCATCGAGCCGCCGACGAATCCCTTCTGCCCCGGGAACGCCGGCGTCGCGCCTTTGCGGACCACGATGAACGCCTCGCCGCCGTGCTCCTCGCGCCACGCGAAGTTGTGGTGGTTGTGGACCAGCTCCACTTCGCGCCCGCCCAGGATCTCGACGACCTTGCGCGCCACCCACTCGCGGCCGGCGTAGGCGTAGCGGCCGGCGAGGCTCATCATCTCCCAGTAGGCGTCCCCCACGCCGTCGCGCACGTCGAGCAGCACATCGCGCTCCGGGACGCGCTCGCCCCACGCCTTGCTCTGGCCGAGGGCGAGGAAGCCGTACGCGACGCCGAACCCGAAGCCGCGCGAGCCGAAGTGCACGCCGACCCAGATGCGGTCCTCTTCGTCGGCGAACAGGTCCACGTAGTGGTTGCCGCTGCCCACGGTGCCGAGCTGGGCGCGCGCCTTCGAGCGCAGCTGCTCGCGGGCGTTCGTTCCGGGCACCGCCTCCCAGGCCGGGTCGTCGAACAGCGGGTGGTCCACCGGCGCGTCGTCGGCGCGGTTCTTCCGACCCATGCCGAAGCTGATGGATCGCTGGATTTCGTCGGCCAGCTCGGCCAGGTGTGGTTCGATCCGCCCGCGCACGAGGTCGGTACGGATGGCCGCGTTGCCGCACGCGATGTCGAACCCGACGCCCACGACCGAGATCCGGTCGCGGTACGCGGCCACGCCGCCGATCGGCATCACGTAGCCCAGGTGGCCGTCGGCCATGAGTGCCGCGCGCTCGGCGCGGCTGGCGACGTCGTTGAGCTGGGCGAGCGTGTTGGGCTCGTGCTGCCCGAACACGTGCGGGGCGATCAGGGCGTCTTCGGGACGAGCCAACGCAGAGCCTCGTCGAGCGACCGGAACACCTCGACCCGCTTGGTGCTTTGCGGGTTGACGCTGCGGTACGCCGCGTACATCTGTGCCAGGCCGTAGGCGAGGTCGTTGTTGGCGACGATCGCGAGCCTCGCGCCGGGGTGCGGGACGTCGGTTCCCGCCGCGAGAATCGCGAGCTCGCGCATCCGTCCGGCCTCGGGGGTCGGCATGCTCTTGATGCCGGACATGTCCACCAGCTCGTGGTAGCCGGTGACTTCGGGCCGGGACCACACTTCGCGCTGGTAGCCGAAAATGTCCTGCTCGGTCACCTCGCCGCGGCCCTCCGCGATCACGAGGCGCCGCGTGTGGTCGATGCGGTGGTCGATGGGCATCGCTCGCCCCGTCGCGTGTCTTACCGCGGGGACGCCGGTTCCGCAAGGCGGTCGCGGCGGTGGGCGGGGGGAGACGGGGGGCGATCAGACCGCGAGGTCGCGCAGCTCCCGCGAGCGGGTCCGGCTGGCGAGCAGCCTGGTGCCGTCCGTCAGCTCGACACTCAGGCGTGAGGCGTCGTGATCCACCAGCGCCGCCACGTGATCGAGGTTCACGACGCTCGAGCGGTGGATGCGCACGAAGCGCGTCGGGTCGAGCCGGGTCTCGAGGTCGCTCAGGGGGACGCGTACCAGGGGCCGCCAGCCGGGCAGGTGCAGCGCGACGTAGTCGCCGCGGGCTTCGAACCAGCGAACGTCTTTCAGGGCCACCGGCACGATCCGCCCGCGCTCGCGCACGAACAGCCGCTCCACGTGCGCGCCGCCCCCTCGCCCGCCCCCCCCCAACAGGGTGCGCGCCCGATCCAGCGCCTCCGGCCCGCCGCTCTCGTCCGGGGCGGCCAACGCGGCGCGGGCGCGCTCCACCGCCGCCTGCAGGCGCGCCTTCCCGAACGGCTTGAGGAGGTAGTCGAGCGCGCCCAGCTCGAAGGCGGTCACGGCGAAGCTGTCGTACGCGGTCGTGAACACGACGCGCGGCGTGTGCTTCACGCGCTCCAGGACCTCGAGCCCCGACAGCTCCGGCATCTTGATGTCGAGGAAGACGAGGTCGGGCTTCAGCTCGTCGATGGCGCGCACCGCCGCCGCGCCGTCCACCGCTTCGCCGACGCAGGAGAGGTCCGGCACTTCGCCGATGAGCCCGCGCAGCTTGCGCCGCGCCAAGGGCTCGTCTTCCGCGATCAGGGTGGTAATCACGCCGACTCGGCCGGCAGGGTGATGCGGACCGTGAAGCCGGCGCCCGGCGCGGTGGCGATCGCCATGCCCGCGCGGCCGTCGTACAACGCGGTGAGGCGCTGGCGCACGGTCGACAGGCCCAGACCGGGTGCGGCGGAGACGGCCTCGGGCGCCGCGCCCGCGCCGTCGTCCCGCACCACCAGCTCCAGCGCGCCGCTCGTCCGGCGCGCTTCCACCCGCACCGTGCCGCCCCGCGACCGCGAAGCGAGGCCGTGGCGCACGGCATTCTCCACGATCGGCTGGAGAATCAGCGAGGGCACCCGGCACGCCAGCGCGTCCTCGGCGAGCTGCGCCTCGACGGCCAGCCGCGGCCCGAACCGGAGCTGCTCCAGCTCGAGGTAGTTCTTCGTGAACGCCCACTCGTCCTCGAGCCGCACCATTTCCCGGTCGCCCCGGTCGAGCGCGTAACGCAGCAGCTCGCCGAGCTGCTCCAGCGCGATTTCGACCGCGGCGGGGTCTTCGCGCGCGAGGGCCGAGAGCGAGTGGATCGCGTTGAACAGGAAATGCGGCTGGAGCCGCGCGCGCAGCGCGTCGAGCTGAGCCCGCGCCGCCAGCGACTCGGCCCGCGCGGCCGTGAGCCGCTGCTCGTGGACCCGGCGCTCGAGCCGCAGCGCGTAGGATGTGCCGCCGATCATGCCGTAGATGTACATGCCCGAGAGGACCATCCAGCCGATTGTGTCGCGCGGGATGTAGGTGAGCGCCGCGGACATCCCCACGTCAGCCGCCAGCAGCCCCAGCTGCGTGCCCATCACGGTGCCGCCAAAGCTGAGCGCCAGCGCCAGGTGGACCGCGAAGAACCCGACCCGCGAGCCGCGCTCGGGCCAGGTGATGCGGGCGGTCAGCCACCACACGCCCAGACCGAGCAGCGCCGTGGTGCCGACGCTCGACAGCGCGCCGACCACGGCGCCCTGGAGGCCCGCGCCGGGACGCAACCCGATGTTGACTGCGGTGAGGACCAGCGCCGGCAGCCACGCCAGCGCGTAGGCCCACCAGGCGATCCGCGGCCCCAGCCCCGCCGCGGGGTCAGCGGATCGCGTCACTCAGTGATCCCGGTCGAGGGCGGCACGCAGCTGCTGATACCAACGGTTCTCCGGCTCGAGCGCCAGCGCCCGGTCGAAGGCGGCGCGGGCCTGGTCCACGCGGTTCTGCCGCCGGTACACCTGGCCGAGCCAGGCGTACGCGTCGGCCCGGCCCCACGCCGGGGCGGGCGGCACGGGTTGATCTTGCTCGAACAGCCGCGTCGCGCGCAACAGGAACTCCTGGGCGCGGTCCAGCCCCCCGCCGAACATGGCCGGCGTGTTGATCGCCCCGATGCCGCGCGCCAGGAAAACCCGTGGGTTGTCAGGGCCAAGCTCCAGCGCCCGTTCCATCGCGCGGCCCGAGCGCGGGCCCAGCGTCATGCCGCGCAGCGGGTTGGAGCCGATCTTCATGCCGTACACGCTCGCGAGCAGCGCGTGACCCTCCGGCGTCGGCCGCCGCTCGACCGACCGCTCGAGCGCCTGCTCGGCGGCCTCGAGCAGTGGGCCGGTATCGCCCCCGCGCCGGCCGAGCCGGACGCCGACCTCCTGGGTCAGCGCGTAGCCCTGATAGAGCAGCAGCAGCGCGTCATCCGGGTACACGGCGAGCGCCCGTTCGGCCAGGGCGCGTGCCTCGGCCAGCAGCTCGAAGCTCGCCGTCAGCCGGGCTGTTTCCACGAGCCGTTGCACCGAGTCGGCGAAGCGCGCCGCACCCTCCAGGCGAGGCGAGGCCGCGGCGGCGGGCACGGCCTGCGCCGCCTGTGCCGCCGCCGGCCAGCCGGTGGCGGACACCAGCGCCGCGGAGAAGGCCAGCGATGTCAGGCGTCTCACGGGTTCCTCACGTCCAGTTGATGGTCGCGCCGAAGTACACGGAACGCTTGAACAGGCTGCGCACCGGCGTGCGCACGGTGTAGTCGGCGTTGTAGCGGTAGTCGTACACGTTCCGCCGATCGAACACGTTGTTCACGGCCACGAACAGCACCGTGAGGGAGTTCGGCCAGAAGCTGTGGAGCCAGCTCGCGGCGACGTCCACCCGGAAGAAGCCCGGCAGCCGATCGCTGAACGCTGCGCCGTAGCTGGGCACGTGGAGCTGGCGGGTCGAATCGAACGTCGCGCCGGTCACGGGGGTGAACGGCCGGCCGCTGGCGTAGCGGTACGCGAGCGAGAGGCGCCAGGTGTTGCGCCACGTGCGCTCCGAGATCACCGACGCGGTGTGCGTGATGTCGAACGGTGAGCGGGTGAGCGTCCCCGCGTCCGGGTCCGTGCGCTCGGCGTTCACGTACGAGTAGGCGGCGCGCAGCGTCCAGCCCGGTGCCGCGAGCTTGAGAAAGACATCCGCGCCGTGCGTGCTGCCCGCGCCGCCCGCGACCACGAACCCGTCGCGGTCGCGCTGCGCGAGATCGTCGTAGGTCTTCCGGTACATCTCGACCCGCGCGAACGTCGCCGACGGGTCGCCCGACTGAAGGCCCGCCACCAGGTGCCGCGCCCGCATGGACGCCAGCGTCGTGTCGCCGATCGTGCGCTCGAACAGGATCGGCGAGGGCACCTGATGATAGATGCCCCAGGCCAGTGTGAAGGTGACGCCGCGCAGCGCCAGCGCCGCCGCCAGGCGTGGGTCCGTGGTGCGCGCGCCGGTGAGCGACGAGCGGTCGGTGCGCACGCCCGCGGTGACCCGCGCCAGGCCGAGCGCCTGCCAGTCCAGCTCGGTGAAGGCGGCCGTGCGCGTGCCCGCGCGGGTCGAGCCGAACGTCACGGTGGGCGCGCCGGGGCCGGGGTCGTACTCGTCGAGCGTCTTGACGCCCGCGTAGCCCGATTCCCGGCGCTCGGCCTCGCCGCCCGCCGTGAGCGTCCAGGTCGGCGAGAGGGTCCAGATGAGGCGCGCGTGCGCCTGGCGCTGGATCTCGTCGGTCGAGAGCGCGAACGCGCCGAAGCTCTGGTCGCGCGCGACGCCCGAGCGTCCCAGAGAGACGAGACCCCGCACCGGCCCCAGCCGGTCGCGCCAGCTCGCCACCGCGAACGTCGTGCGCTCGTACGAGGTGAAGGCGCCGCTGAAGCTGGCCTCGTCGATCGTGACCCCGACGGTGTTCCACTGGTTGAGGTAGTACACGCGCACCTCACCCGTGGGGCGATAGTTCCAGAACACGCCGCCCGCGAGGTCGCGCCCCTCGGGCACGCGGCTGAAGTCGCGAGTGGTGCCGTTGACCTCGAACATGAGCCGGGTGTTGGAACGGGTCCCGGTGCCGCGCACGCCGAAGCCGTGGGGCAGGGGCAGCGCGGCCGTCGCCGAGATCGCGGCGAGCCCGGCCGTCGCGCCGCCCGTGACCCGCGGCGGGCGGCCCCGCGTCTCGAGCGCCAGGATGCCCGACAACGCGTCGCCGTACCGGGCCCCGAAGCCGCCCGAGCTGAACGTGATGCCGGCGAGCTGGAACGGGTCGAACACGCCGAACACACCGCCCGTCGGCGACTCGTTGCGGTACGGCGAGATCACCACCGCGTCGTTGAGCAGGATCTTCGTCTCGGCCACGTCGCCGCCGCGCACGAACAAGCCGGCGCCCTCGTCCACCTGCTGGAGGCCGGGGAAGGTCTGAATCGCGCGATACACGTCGGCGGCGGCGCCCGGCGTGGTCACCACCTCGAGGCTCGTCAGCGTGGCGTCGGCGCTATCGCCGCCGGTGTACCGGCCGGCCTGCGCAGTGATCGCGGCCAGCACCACCGGCGCGCCGCCCAGCACCAGCTCCAGCGGCCCGCCGGATGGGACAGTGACCGCGCGGCGCATCTCGTGGAACCCGATCCGGCGGGCGACCAGCGTCGCGGCGCCCCGGTGCGCGGTACGGATGCGGAACCGGCCGTCGGCGCCGCTGAGCGCGCCCTCCAGCGTCTCGAGGAGAAAGACGTTGACGCCCTCGATCGCCCGGCCCGACTCGTCGCGAACCACGCCGATGAGCGAGGTGGCCGAGTCGGTCTGGGCGCGGGCCGGGGGGGGGGCGGCGGCGGCGGCCGCGGCGGCGAGCAGGCAGGAGAGCAGGAGCGCGTGGCGCATGGGCCACAGTGACAGGCGCCGACCGGGAGGGGGAGGCCGGGTGCGGCGAACCGCCGTGCCGGCGCGACGAACGGTCCGCGCGGCGCCTCTAGCTCGGCTGAACACTCCGCGTCGCGAGCGTGTCCAGAATCACGATCTTCTGCCAGATCTTGTTGGAGAGGCCCTGCGTCAGGCCCTGCACGTCGCTCACCGCATCGAGCACCGCCGGGTCGTGGAGATGCTGCACCTGCAGCGCGGCGAGCTTGCTCGTGATCGCCAGCGCCTCGGAACAGTAATCCAGGTAGCGGGCGAGCTCGAACCGCGTCATCCGGCGCTGCGGGGATGATTCCGTCGTCATGTCCGGCGACAGGAGGTACTCCGGATCCTTGGTGAGCTGATGCATGTCGACGATGTGCGCGATGCTCCGGAGCTCGTGGAGTGTGCGCAGGGCCGTCCGGCGCTTGAGGCGCGACTCGACGGTCACCAGGAAGAACACGGCGATGCCGAGGAACACCACGTCGTTGATCGCCGCTTCGACGCCCTGCAGCAGGTCCGACACGTGCGCGACTTCGCCGCGAACCCGGATCGAGAGCACCCCCAGCACCGCGACGACCAGGATCGCCGCCAGCCCGACACCGACGGCCAGGCGGATCGGCCAGTGCGGGCGGCGCAGCGCGTCGAGGCGCGCTTCGGACTCCACGGCGAAGGCGGCGAGATCCTGGCTGACCCGGCTCAGGCCGGAGGCCGGAAACCGCTCGGCGATGCGGCGGCTCAGCGACTGGGCGGTCGCGATGATCCGTTGCGGGTCGAGCTCGCGGTACACGGGCCCTACGTTACGGCTCGCCGGCACCGGCGCGCCAGGTTACTTCCGGCCCCCGGGGCGCCGGCCCAGTCCGATCGGCTTGGGCTCCTCGCGCGCCGGCGTGTGCAAGTGCGCGGGCCGCGGTGCCGCCGGGCGCGCGGCCGGCCGAGCCACCGCGGGCCGCCGCTCCGACTTGGCCTTCGCGCGCGACCGCTCCTCGGCCTTTCGGGCGCGGATCGCCGCGATCCGCTCGCCGATCGGTACTTCGAATCGCGCCGCCGGCTTGGCCGTGTAGTCGAAGTCGGGCAGCGTGATGCGCGGCAGCCGCCGCCCGATGGCCCGCTCGATCGCCCTGAGCTCTCCCTCTTCCTGCGGCGCCACGAACGTGAACGCGTCGCCCACTTCCTCGGCGCGGCCGGTGCGCCCCACCCGGTGGATGTAAGCGTCGGGCTCGACCGGCACGTCGAAGTTCACCACGTGCCCCAGCGCTTCCACGTCGATGCCGCGCGCGGCGATGTCGGTCGCGACCAGCACCCGCACGGTCCCCTTCCTGAATCCGGCCAGCGCCTGGGTCCGCTGGCTCTGGGACCGGTTGCCGTGGAGCCGCTCGGCGTGGATGCCGTGCTTCACGAGGAACTCCCACAGCCGGTTGGTGCGGTGCTTGGTGCGCGTGAACACCAGCGCCTCGTCCATCACCTTCTGGTTGAGCAGGGCGAGCAGCAGGTGCGACTTCAGCTCCTGGGCGACGGGATAGATGGCCTGCGTGATCCCGATCGCCGGCGCGGACTGCCGCTCGAGGTTGATGGTCGCGGGATTATGCAGCATCTCGCGGGTCAGCTGGATGATGGGCGCCGGTATGGTGGCGCTGAACAGCAGCGTCTGCCGCTTCGCGGGCACGTGGCGCAGGATCCGCTTCACGTCCGGCAGGAATCCCATGTCGAGCATGCGGTCCGCTTCGTCGAGCACCAGGTGCTCGAGCTTGTCGAGCTTCGCGTAGGGGTACCGCAGGTGGTCGAGCAGCCGGCCGGGCGTGGCGATGAGCACGTCCACGCCGGTGCGGAACGCGTGCTCCTGGGGTCCCATCCCGACGCCGCCGAACACCGAGGCGGCGGTGATCGGCGTGTGCACCGCGAGGTCGTTCAGGTCCTCGAGGATCTGCGCCGCCAGCTCGCGGGTGGGGGTGAGCACGAGCGCGCGCGTCGTCCCGCGCGGGCGGGCCAGCAGGCGGTGCAGGATCGGGAGCAGGAAGGCGGCGGTCTTGCCGCTGCCGGTCGCGGCGCAGGCGAGCACGTCACGGCCGGCGAGGGCCGGCGGGATCGCGTCGGCCTGGATGGGCGTCGGCCGCTGGAAGCCGAGCTCCCTGATGCCGCGCTGGAGGTTCTTGTCGAGGGCGAAGCCGCTGAAGGGCACTACCGCGGCCGCACGTCGAGCACCTGCTGGTCCAGCCACTGCAGCAGCGCGCGGTCCAGCTCCAGCGGATCCTGGCCGGGCGTGTGCGGCATAACGGGCCAGCGCTTGCCGGCCCGCATCAGGAACCACATCGCCGGCAGGGCCGTCTCGCCGCGGCGCGCGTTGAACGGGCGCTCCTCGTAGGAGACGAAGTGGAACTCCCGGTCACCGACGCTGAGGCGGCGCTGCTCGGACTTGGGGTTGGCCATGCACTAAAGGTAATGGGGGGGCGAAGGGGGGAGGCGCTCGCCGCAAGATTGGAGAAGCCGGCCGCGGCCCCGGCGGATATACTCCTGGCGGACCTCAACGAGGCTGGACCATGGCAACGACCGACCCCCGCGTGGACGCGTACATCGCGCAGGCGCCCGACTACGCGCAACCGATCCTGCGGCGCGTGCGCGCGCTGGTCCACAAGGGCTGCCCCGACGTGGAAGAGGCGATCAAGTGGCGGAACCCCGCGTTCATGTACCACGGAATCCTGTGCGGCATGGCGGCGTTCAAGCAGTACTGCACGTTCGGGTTCTGGAACGGCGCCCTCGAGCTCAAGGCGCGCCCCATGGAGCAGTTCGGCCGCCTGGCGTCGCTGTCCGACCTGCCGCCCGATCGCGTGGTCGTGGGCTACGTGCGCGAGGCCGCGCGCCTCAACGCCGCCGGGATCAAGAGGCCGCCGATGCCCCGGCGCGCCCGCAAGCCGCTGCCGGTGCCGAAGGAGCTGGCGAGCGCCCTGAAGAAGCACCGGCGGGCGAAGGCCGTGTTCGCGGCGTTCAGCCCGAGCCACCAGCGCGAGTACTCCGAGTGGATCGGCGAGGCCAGGACCGACGAGACGCGGGCGAGGCGGCTGGCGACGGCGCTGGAGTGGATCGCGGCGGGGAAGCCGAGGAACTGGAAGTATACGAAGCGGTAGGACGGCCGGTCAGGCCCGGAGCGCCGCCAGCGGCTCGAGACGCGCCGCGCGAACGGCGGGGGCGACCCCGACCACGAGACCCAGCGCCGTCGCGGACGTCACGCCCAACACGGCGGCGCGCCACGACAGGACGAGGTCCCACGGGCCCAGCCACGCGGCGATGCCGGCCGCCACCACGCCGAGGGCCACGCCGGCGGCCCCTCCGACCGTCGCCAGGATGCCCGATTCCAGCACGAACTGCAGCCGGATGTCGCGGCGCCGCGCACCGACCGCGCGGCGCAGGCCGATCTCCCGCGCGCGCGCGCGCACCGACGCCAGCATCACCGTGGCGATGCCCGCCCCGCCGAGCACCAGCGCGAGGGCCGCGACGGCGGTGGTGAGGCGGTCCATCGCCCGGCTCGCGCCGCGGGCCGTACGCAGCAGCACGGCCTGGTTCTGGACCACGAACGGTTCCGGCATTCCCGACCGGACCGGGTGCCGTTCGGCGAGGATGCCCCGCACGTCGGCCTCGAGCGCCGGCAGGGACGCGGCGCCGCGCGCCCGCACCGCCACCGCCTGGACGTAGGCGATGTTCAGCACCCGCCGCATGGCTGTTTCGAGCGGCACCACGACCACGTTGTCGAGGTCCGCGCCGCCGGCGTCCGTGCCCCGGGGGCGCAGCACGCCGATCACCTCGAAGGGCACCGTGCCGATGCGGATCGGGCGGCCGACGGGATCGGCGGTGCCGAACAGGTTGCGCGCCACGGCGGCGCCCAGCAGGACCACACGTCGCCGCTCGCCGTCCTCCCGTTCGTCGAAGGGACGCCCGGTGTGGACGCGCAGGTTCCTGATGATCAGCCCGTCGGAGGTGGTGCCGGTCAGCGTGGTCGGAGCGTTGAGGCCCTCGGCCCGAGCGACGACGGGGCCCTGCACGGCGGGCGCGGCCGCGATGGCCCAAGGGCTCGCCGCGAGCGCCGCGGCGTCGGCGGGGCGCAGCGTGGTGTGCGTCGCCACCTGGCGCCCGCGGCCCGCGACGGCCGGGGCGGGTGCGGCGCTCACCAGCAGCAGGTCGGTCCCCAGGGCCTGCACCTGCGCGACCAGGCGGCGCTCCGCGCCGGCGCCGATCGCCGCCATCACCACCACGGTGGCGACGCCCACGAGCAGCGCCGATACGCCCAGCGCGGTCCGCAGCCGGTGCGCCGCGAGCAGCTCGACCGACAGGCGCAGGCGGCGCGCGAGCCGGATCATCCACCGGGCCCGGCCACGCCGGACAGGCGCCCGCCGGTGAGCGTGTGCGCGCGATCGGCCCGTTGCGCCACGCCGGGCTCGTGCGTCACCAGCACGACCGTCCGCCCGCGGTCGGTCAGCCGGCGGAGCGTGTCCAGGATCTCGCCGCCGCTCGCGGCGTCGAGGCTGCCCGTCGGCTCGTCGGCCAGGATCAGCCGCGGCTCGTTGACGAGCGCCCGCGCGATGGCCACGCGCTGCTGCTCGCCGCCGGACAGCTCGGCCGGGAGGTGTCGCGCGCGGTGAGTCAGCCCGACGGCGTCGAGCGCGCGCTCGGCCCGGGCCACGTCGCCGGCGCCGTCCCCCGCGGCGTAGAGCAGCGGCAGCATGACGTTCTCGAGCGCGCTGGCGCGCTCCAGCAGGTGGAACTGCTGGAACACGAACCCGACGGTGGCACTCCGCGCGGACGACAGCGCGGCGTCGTCGGTCCAGGGAGGCTCCACGCCGTCGAGCCGGTAGCTGCCGCCGTCCGGGCGGTCCAGCAGGCCGAGGATGCCGAGCAGCGTGGACTTGCCCGAGCCCGACGGCCCCATCACGGCGACGAACTCGCCGCGCGCGACCTGGAGCGAGAGGCCGGTGAGGACGGGGATCACCTCCGTGCCCCGGCGGTAGGTCCGCGTGAGGCCGGCGGCGTCAATCATGGGTGCGCCGGTCAACGGGGCCCGCGCGTGACGTCGCGGATCGCGGCCGCGGGATCCAGGCGGGCGGCGCGCCGCGCCGGCAGCACGCCGGCCACCAGGCCGATGAGCGCGCACGAGACGGCCGCGGTGGCGAAGGGCACCCAGGTGACGCGGCTGCTCGCGACGCCGGCCGCGCCGAGCGCCGCGGCGGCGGCGACGCCCGCGACCACGCCCGCCACCCCGCCGGCCGCGGCGACGGCGAGGGTCTCCACCAGGAACTGGCGCTCGATGTCGGCGGCCCGGGCGCCCATCGCCCGGCGGACGCCGATCTCCCGGGTGCGGTGGGTGACGGCGGCGAGCATGCCGTTCGCGATCACCACGCCGCCGGCGAGCAGCGCCACGATCGCGACCGCCAGCAGCAGCGTCGTGAGGGTGGACGACACGTGGAGCGCCGCGCTCTCGACGTCCTCCGGTTCCCGCACGAAGAAGTCGTCGTGTTCGCCCGGACCGATCGCGTGACGGGCCCGCAGCAGCGCGCGAACCTGCTCGGCGGTGGCGGCCAGCCGGCGGGCGTCCGCTACGCGGATGACGATCTGCTCCAGCGACGGCCGGTTGAACACGCGCCGGGACGACGTCGTGAAGGGCATCACGACCCGGTCGTCCCAGTCGTCGCCTCCGGCGCTGGCGCCCATCTCGATGAACACGCCTTTCACCGTGAACGGATCGCCGGCGACCCGCACGACCTGGCCCACGGCGCCGCCCTCCGGGAACAGGTCGCGCGCGACCTTCGCCCCGAGCAGCACGACGCGGGAGGCGGTGGCCACGTCCGCCGCCGAGACGAACGCACCCTCGGCCACGCCCCAGCGGCGGATCTCCATCCAGTCGGCCTCGACGCCGAACGCGCGCGTGGTCACGGACCGGTCCTGGTGCACCACCGGGATGCCGCGCTGGTTCTGCACCACGCTGACCAGGGCCACGTTGGGCAGTTCCGCCTCGATGGCGCGGGCGTCCGCCTCGAACAGCACGGCCAGGCCACGATCGGTGCGGGGCGCGAACACCTGGACCTCGCCGCCCGCGCGCACCATCAGCATGTCGAGGCCGTGTTTACGTACCAGCCCGAGCACGCGTTCGCGCGTGCCCTGGCCGACCACGATGACGGCCGAGAGGACGGCAACGCCCACCGCGACTCCCAGCGCCATCAGCGCGCTGCGCCGCCGGTCGGCGAGCAGCGACGCCACGGCGTCCCGGGCGAGGCGGCGCGAGCGGCTCAGCGGCCGTTCCCTCCGCTCCCCGGCACGGCGGGATCGAGCAGGATCCGCTCGCCCTCGCGCAGCCCGTCCACGATTTCCACCCACGGCCCGTCGCGCCATCCCACGCGGACGGGTCGCGGCGTGGACCGGCTGCCGTCCCACACGTAGACCACGCTCCGGCCCGCTTCGCGCCGGATGGCGCGCGCCGGCACGGCGAGCACGGCGCGCGGCGCCAGCAGGATGCGGACGCTCGCCGTCATCTCGGGGCGCAGCAGCCCGGCCTCGGCGTCCGTGATCCGGATGGCGACCACGTATTTCACGACGTTGTCCTGGATGGTGGCGGAGGGGTAGATCGCCGCCACCTCGCCCTCGAAGTCGCTCGCCGGGAACGCATCCACCGTGAACGTCGCGCGCTGCGCGGTCCGCACCTGGCCGATGTCCACTTCGTCCACGAACGCGTGCACCTGGAGCCGCGCCAGATCTACGATGGTGACGAACGTGGGCGCGTTGAGACCCGCCGCCACCGTCTCCCCCTCCTGGGTGGCCACCGAGGCCACGTGCCCCGCGATCGGCGCCGTGATCACGGCGAAGGACCGGGCCACCCGCGCGCTCTCGCGCGCGGCCTGCGCCCGCGCCTGCTCGGCCTGGCCCTGGCGCCGCCGCTCCTCGATGCCGGTGCGGACCATCTCGAGGGCCCGCTGTGCCGACTGCTGCCCGGACTGGGCCACGAGGTCGCGCTCGCGCGCTTCCTCGGCCTGGGCCTGGGTGGTCAGGCCCTGGCGCAGCAGCGACTGCTGCCGGTCCCAGTCGGCCGCGGCGAGCCGCGCCGTGGCGGTGACGCGCGCCAGCTCGGCTTCGGCCTGCGCCGCCTCGGCCGGGGCGAGCGCCTCGAGCGCGCCCAGCCGGGCGGTCGCCAGCGCCAGCTCGGCCTCGCGCTGCGCGAGCACGGCGTCGAGCTCTTCCGTTTCCAGCTCGGCGATGACCTGGCCGCGCCGCACCTGGTCGCCGATGTTCGCCCGCAGCCGCCGGACGCGGCCCGAGATCCGCGAGCCCACGCGCACCTCGGCGCCGATCTCCGGCTTCACGGCGCCGATGGCCGCGACGCTCGCCGAGAAGTCCCGGCGCTCGACCGGCACCACGGGCCCGGGAGCCGCCGCGTCGCCGCGGCCGGCGGTGCGCAGCACCACCAGCGCGACCAGCGCGAGCGCGACCGTGCCGGTCGCGACGCCGGCGCGATGGCGGCCTACGAGGCCGCGGAGCGAGTCCACGCGTCCCGCTCCGCCGCCCGGGGTTCGGGCGGAGGAGGCTCCAGCAGCGCAAGCACCCGCTCGCGCTCCGCGTGCACCGGCACCAGCACGAGGTCGCCGGGACCGGCTTCCGCCAGCGCCCGCTCGACCGCCTCGTACTCGGTGCCCGCGTGCCCGAAGATGGCGGGGTCGGCGCCGAGCTTCAGCAGCTCGTCCTTGATCAGCCCGGTCGCCTCGCCCGGGCGCCGGCCGCGCAAGTACTTCTCCATTTCCTTCAGGATCACGCGATCGGGGCGCCACGGCCACGTTTCGCGCGCCAGGCCGCGGATGGACTCGTCGTCGCGATCGCCGGCCTGGCCGAGCACGACGATCCTGCGCCTGGCAGGCATCGCGCGCGCGGTCTCGATGAGCGCCCGCATGCCGTGCGGGTTGTGCGCGAAGTCCACGATGACCCGCGCGCCGTCACGCTCGAACAGGTGGCTCCGGCCGGGGTTCTCCTTCGGCGTCCCCTTGAACCCGACCAGGCCGCGGGCGATGGCCTCGCCCGGGACGCCGATCGCCGAGGCGAGCAGCACCACGCCCAGCGCGTTGGCGACGTTGTAGCGCGCGATGCCGCCGAGGGTGACGGGGATGTCCCTCGCGGCGGCGACGCGCCAGCGCTTCGGGCCGTGGCGGAACACGAGGTCGCCGCCCTCGAGCACCGCGGCCGATCCGCCGCGCGCCAGGTGCGCGCGGACGTCCGGGTTCGCGGCATCGAGCGCGAAGTAGCAGACGTCGGCTCTCACTCGACCCGCGCGCCGCTCCGCGTCGAGGACCTCGACCAGCACGGGATCGTCGGCGTTGATCGCGAGCCGCCGCGCCACGTGCCCGACCACCAGCTTCGTCTCGGCGATGCCGCGGGTGTCGACGATGCCCCACTCGCCGAAATGGTCCGCGGCGACGTTGGTGACGATCGCCGCGTCGGCGCGCCGGACCGCGAGCCCGCGGCGCAGGATGCCGCCGCGCGCCGTCTCCAGCACGGCGACCTCGACGCGCCGGTTGCGCAGCACCGCGCGCGCGCCCATCGGTCCCGACCAGTCGCCCTCGTCGAGCACCTCGTCGCCGACCACGATGTTGTCGGTGGTGTTGAAGCCGGGCACCCGGCCCCACGCGCGCACCACCGCGGCCAGCAGCCGGACGGTGGTGGTCTTGCCGTTGGAGCCGGTGACCAGCACGGTCGGCACGTCGCGCACGCGGGCCCAGTCCACCGCGCCGGGCGCCGGGGCCAGGGGATGACGCGGGTCGCCGCCGGGGAAGACCATCGCGCCGGCGCCGCTGCCGATCGAGACGCCCTTGTGGTCCACGTGGAACGCCACACCCCGCCGCGCCGCCTCGCGCTGCAGCGCGACGAGCGAGGGCTCGCGCTCCCGCGCGATGAAGCCCGCGAGCCGGTCCCGCGCCGACTCCAGCGTGGGGGCTTCGCCGCCGTTGGTGAGGGCGACAGCCGCGGCCCAGGCCCATTCGTTGATCTCGGTCGCGGCGTAGAGGCCGTCCACCGGCGCGCTGAAAAACAGGCTCGCGCCGCCGGGGAAGCGGCGCACGCGCACCGCCACGTCGCGCCACCCGACCGCGCCGAGCATCCGAGCCAGCTGCTCCTGCCACGCCGCGATCAGCACGGCGCCGTCGGGGTCGCGGAACCCGACGTCGATCACCGCACCGGAGCCGTCGTACAGGAGGTTGACGCCGGGAACCCGGCGGGAGTCGCGCAGCGTCGGGGTCGTCATGGTCGGTGGAGGGCGCGGACACCCTGGTGCGGGGGGACCGGCCCCTCCGTGCGCCGGTGCGGCTGTGCGCCGGTGCGGCTAGT